>TARA_R110002124_G_scaffold183401_4_pt1 | contig 70341 bp, 67 predicted proteins | sample TARA_R110002124 | Tara Oceans TARA_R110002124 (sample SAMEA4397445) | marine metagenome | biome: Polar Biome; feature: [SRF] surface water layer (ENVO:00010504); material: water (ENVO:00002006), including particulate matter (ENVO:01000060) such as... | depth 5 m | reverse complement strand
GTGGTGCGGGAGACCCCGCCGGCGGCAGTGGTGGTAGCTCTGGCGGCAATGGTAGCGCTGGGGCTGCGGCCGGCGGTACGGGTGTGGCGGCATTCACTATCAGCGGCGGTGGCGGCAGTGGCAACAACAAAGGTGCCGGTGGTGGTGGTGGTTATGGCGGCGGCGGCGGCAGTGACGAAACCCCCGGCGGTGGTGGCGGAGGCGGCTACACTAATCTTTCACCAGCGATAGGTAGTATCAGCAATATTTCGTCTGTAGCAGGCTCACCCTCCGACGTGGAGGGCAACGTGATGCTCTACTGGTGGTAGTCTATAGTTTTGGAGGAATTCTGTTCCCTGCCCCGGCGGATCGATCCAGCTTGGTTACGACAAACCAGACCCGTGGCGGCAGTGTTTGGGACTCCGCTATAACAGCAGCACCGGGATGGAATTCTGCGACGGCAGCGCATGGACACCAAGCAGTGGTCCGTGAATTAAACTATCCTCACTCATACCAATTCCCTTGCCTTCTCTTTCATAGACGCTGCTGCAGGATTCCGCACTCGCTGTTTCGAGCCGATCAAGCGGTTACTTCTCCGGCGTGATGGTGTTCGCGGCCGCGTTCAAAACCTTCTGAACAACTGACGCGCCGGCAGGCGCTGCTTTTTTGGACATTGATTGTCTCCCCTTTTCGCCTGCTTCGTATGGAGCCGCCGTCGCCCTCACCTGAGAGGGGCGGCGCCGGACGAGCGGAGAAGCAGGCAGGCCTGTTTCGGTGGTGGGTCTGAGCACTTTTGCTCGACATGAAAACCGAATATCCGTGCAACGCCATACCCGAATGGAAACGACATGGCTATCCACCCCCACATGGACGGCAACGGCCGCATGGGACGCTTCCTCATGAACCTGATGCTGGCAGGCGGCGGCTATCCCTGGACGGTGATCCCGGTTCAGCGCCGCGATGCCTATATGGCGGCCCTTGAGCAGGCCAGCGTCCAGCAGAACATCGTTCCCTTCGCCACCTTCCTTGGCGAACTCGTCACACAAACCCTTCAGGGCAAACAGGTCGCCGCCCTGCCGGATCCATGACTCAGGTGAACTTGCGCCAGGGACAGTCACCCGCAGGGCCAAGACCCGCAAAGCGCGGCTTGGGGCGTCGCCTATGGCCCGGCCCTTCGCGAGAAGGGAGGCGCCCATCCAAACCAAACTATGCCTTATTTCCAGCTCAGAACGGTGTGATCTCGGCCTTTTAGGAAACCATAGCTTCATAATTGTCGCCATAAATCTCAAAATGAAGGCAAAACTTGTTTTTTAACGACACGCAACATATAATGAAGCTATGAGTTTATCTGAACGGGCAAAGACCGCGAAGCCGTAGGAGAAAGAAGCCATAGCTGCAGAATTGCGCATTGCCGAGGTCCTTTTCAAGGACAAGCCCGCCGGGACCCTCCAGGAGACGGTCACCGGGGGAACGCGCTTTGCTTACGGCGAGGGCTGGAGCGAAGCGATCGCTTGCTGTTTTCCGCCAACCCGGCGGGAATATGAGTGGGACAACGGGCTCCATCCCTTCTTCCAGCATATCGGGCCGGAGGGATGGCTGCGCGAACAGCAGGCCCGCACGGCACACATAGATGGCGAGGATGATTTCGGTCTGCTGCTGCGCTTCGGCGCCGATTGCATCGGCGCGGTGGGCATCCGGCCAGCCGGCGCCGCTGGCGCCGCCGCCGAGATCGCCGAAGCCGGGCCAACACCGGGCAGAACCGTCTCGGGCGTTCAGAAGAAGCTTCTCGCCGTGAAGACGAATGAAGGATACGTGCCCGCCGGGGCCACGGGGCCTGCGCCGTTCATCGCCAAGTTCAATTCCGATGCCATCGACAGCCTGGTGCGCAACGAGCATAAGAGCCTGACCTGGACCGCCGCCGTGCTGGGCAAGGACGAGGTTACCGGGTTCACACTCAGTCAGGTCGCCGGCGAGGGCGCTCTCATTGTCACCCGCTTCGACCGCGGCCCGAAGGGCGAAAAGCTGCGCCTTGAAGACTGCGCGCAGATCTTGGTGAAGCCGCGCGGCCGCGACTATGGGGGCAAGTATGACAGCAGCTACGAGGAGGTTGCGGCGCTCATCAACGAGCACTCTTCCCGCCCGCTTATCGATCTGGCGCGCTTTTATCGCCGGCTGATCGCCTTCGCGCTGATCGCGAACTGCGATGCGCATCTCAAGAATTTCTCGCTGCTCGAAACCGAGGCAGGACTGCGCCTCTCGCCAGCCTATGACGTGGTCAACACGGTCATCTACGACCGCTTCGAGGCCAACTTCGGCCTGGCGATCGACGGCAAGCGCCGTCACATCGAGGAACTCGATGGCGCCCTGTTCCGGCGCTTCGGCAGATCGATCGGTCTCAGTGAGCGCGCGGTGGATCAGACATTCACAGATTTGAGGCGGCAGGTCGCCAAGGCCGCCATCCACATCCAGCCGCCCGATGGCGAAGGACCGGACGGATTTGTAACCCGCTTTGCGGAGATAGTGAGCAACCAATGCCTGAGAATTCTCGGGGAGTGACGCCCTTGGGCTGGCAGCGTCTGGTCGAGGAAGCCCTCGCCCGGCGCAAAGCCGAAAAGCTGACGCAGCGCGAACACGCCGCGCTCGCCGGTGTCAGCATCCCGACCATTGCCGGTTTCGATCGCGGGGAGACGACGCTCACCCTTGTCAAGGCTTTCGACATTCTGCGCGTTGTCGGTCTGCTTGATGAGCCGCAGGAGAACGGCGCGCAGGAACGCTTCCTGCGCGAGTCCTTCGAGCGCTGGCAGACCCTCACGACCGACCTGCCCGCCGATAGCGTGGCGCGGTTTCCCGGCGGCTATTACCGCATCGACTATTGCCTTGAGGGCGAGCTGAAGCAGGTCTCGCTGCGCGCATTCGAGGATATCCTGAGACAGGCGATCACGCGCTATACCGGCTGGCCTGTCTTTTTAATGCTGACCCGCGAGGATCTTACGCCGCGTGAGGTGGACGGCGCCATCGAGGTCTGGCTCAAGCCCGAGCCGCTCGTGGAGAGAACGTTTGGCAACGACCCTTCTCACTGCGATTACTGGCGGGCGGTGCCATCGGGTCGTCTGTTCCTGATGCGTGGCTACCAGGAAGACGGACAGGAGACATTTCCGCCCGGCAGCGTCTTCGATACGACGCTGCCGATCTGGCGGCTCGGTGAAGTGCTGCTGCACGCGGAGCGGCTCGCCGCCCTGATGGCAAAAACCGATCCGGCGGATATCACGATCCGGCTGCGGGCGCTCTACACCGGACTGCAGGGACGGCAGTTGCGGAATTGGGCAAACCCCCTGTCCGGCATGACCCTTGTGGGACGGCCATCGCGCAGCGACGAAGTCTTGCTCGAAGCTGAAATCCCGGCGGCCGGCATCAAGGAGCACCTCGCCGAGCATCTGCTGCCGCTGGTGTCGGCCCTCTATGAGAGGTTCGATGTCGACGGGCTGTCGGTGGAGCAGGTGCGCTCGGAGGTGGCCGGGCTCCTCAAGGGGCGCTTCTAGATGAGCGCGCTCACCGGCGATCTCCTGCTTCGTATGGAGCCGCCGTCGCCCTCACCTGAGAGGGGCGGCGCCGGACGACAGGAGAAGCAGGCCGGGCTGCTTTGGTGGTGAGCCCGAGCATTTTCACTCGACATAAAAACCTAAATATGATACAACTTAATAGCCTAATTATTGAGCGCCACAAAACCCTAATTTATGTGGAGCGCTAAAACCTATTTTTCGTGCAACGCTATACCCGAATGAAACGACATGGCCAGACCGCAGGACAAGCTCGCCGACTCACTGCAGACCCTGAAAGACCTGCAGGATAAGGGCGCGCTCGCCATTCGCTCGGCCGATCTGAGCCGGACGCATCGGGAGCGTCTGGTCAAGGCCGGGTTCCTGCAGGAAGTCATGAAGGGGTGGTACATCCCCGCCAGCCCCCAAGAGGATCGCGGCGAAACCACCGCGTGGTATGCTTCCTTCTGGGCGTTCTGCGCGTCCTACCTGACTGAACGCTTCGGCGATGATTGGTGCGTCGGTCCCGAGCAATCGGTATCGCTGCATGCCGGCAACCGCGCGGTGCCGCCGCAGCTGCTGATCCGCTCGACCAAAGGCGGCAACAAACCGACGGCGCTGCTCCATGGCACGTCGCTCATCGACGTGCGCCTGCCGCCACCCGCCAAAGCCGACACCACCGAACGCGAAGGCCTGAGGGTCTACCGCCTTGCCAAAGCCTTGACCGAAGTTCCGGCCGCCTTCTTCACCCAGAAACAGACCGATGCGCGCACCGTGCTCGCTCTGTTCACCGACGCTTCGGAAATCCTCGCCCATCTGCTGGAAGGCGGGCACAGCGTTGTCGCCGGGCGGCTGGCGGGGGCGTTCCGCAATATCGGCCGCGACCGGATCGCCGATGAAATCGTGCGAACGATGGAAGCGGCCGGTTACAAGGTGCGCGAACAGGACCCGTTCGAAGAGCGCCTGCCCATCGTCCTGCCGCGCCGGGAGCTCTCCCCTTACGCCGGGCGCATCCGCCTGATGTGGCAGGCGATGCGCGAGCCGATCATCGCCCGGTTCCCGCAAGCGCCGGGCAGACCAAACGATACCGATGCCTACCTCAAACGCGTCGGGGACGCCTATGTCACCGACGCCTATCACTCGCTATCGATTGAAGGCTACCGGGTCAGCCCGGCGCTGATCGAGCGGGTGCGCAGCGGCAGCTGGAACCCGGACATCGACAAGGAAGACAGGCAGCACCGCGATGCGATGGCGGCGCGCGGCTACTACCAGGCCTTCGAGGCGGTCAAGAAGAGCGTCGGTGCGGTTCTCGCCAACGAAAATCCCGGCGTGGTCGCGGACCGCGATCACGCGACGTGGTACACAGAACTCTTCGCGCCGAGCGTGAGCGCCGGCCTGCTCAAACCCGGCGACCTCGCCGGTTATCGCAGCAGCCCCGTTTATATCCGCCGCTCGATGCATGTCCCGCTCTCACCTGAAGCGGTGCGCGATGCGATGCCCGTCTTCTTCGAGATGCTCGAAGCGGAAAACGATCCCGCCGTGCGCGTCGTGCTCGGGCATTTCGTGTTCGTCTATATCCACCCCTACATGGACGGCAATGGCCGTATGGGACGCTTCCTCATGAACCTGATGCTGGCGGGCGGCGGCTATCCCTGGACAGTCATCCCGGTTCAGCGCCGTGACGACTATATGGCCGCTCTTGAGCAGGCCAGCGTCCAGCAGAACATCGTTCCCTTCGCCACCTTCCTTGGCGAACTCGTCACACAAACCCTTCAGGGCAAACAGGTCGCCGCCCTGCCGGATTCATGAATCAAATGAACTTGCGCCAGGGACACTCACCCAAAGGGCCAAGACCTGCGAAGCGGGGCTTGGGGCGCCAGCCTATGGCCCGGCCCTTCGCGTCAGCGGGAAGGGGGCGCGGAAGCTCATGACACTTGTTTCGTTTCAGGGTGCCGATGACATCGGCGACCGCTTCCTCTCATTGCTCAGCAAACATGAGATTGAGCCGCCTGTCAGATCCCTCCAAGAGCATGAACTTCTGTCGCTCACGCAGCTGATCGAGATCACGAAGAATCCGGCGCTCGCATCGGAGCCGGAAAAGGTCGCCGTGTTGCGCGCCGCCGCCGGACTTCATGACCTTGCTGCCAAGGTCCTATCGGTGGAACCGATCACCGAATTCGGCACATTCATTCCGCATCTGCGTTTGATCGCAAATGCAAAGGCTCGTGCGGCATCGCTCGGGCAAAACGCGGCAAGCGCCTATGACGATGACACCGCCCGCAAGATGGCGGAGCTCTATATCGGGTGCCTTGCGGCGCATGTGGGCACCGGGGTCGATCTGGATTCACCAACTAACGCCAAGGGTGACAATCCAGACGTCATGGTCACCCTTGAAAGAGACGACACCGGGGAGAAACAACGGTGGGCGCTGGCGATCAAAACGATCTCTTCCACTCAAGGTCAGACAATCTACGAGCGGATCAAGAACGGCGCCGATCAGGTCGATGATCCAAAGTGTCTTGCTGACCGCGGCATGGTGGTCATCAACGTTAAGGACGCTCTCGACCACGACAAGCTCTGGAAAACTGAATTCCCTGACTTGGCAAGCGCAATGACCGCGCTCGGCGCACAGATCGACGGGCTCATCGAGGCCGCCGAGAAAGACCGTCCCCAGGCGGAGTGGGACGCCCTCTTCAAGCGCAAGGTCGCACGGCCAATCCTGTTCCTCGGACAAAGCCTCGTCCGGCTGCCGACACCGGCAAGCAAACAAACACCGACGGCCCTCAAGATGCTCAAAGTCTATGGCGCCAACGGCGAACTCGATCAAGCCGGAGCCGCACTCGCGCATTGTATGAATCATCTGATGCAGACGATCCTGCGCGGCATACCCGGAAGCACAGGCAATCCTCCGAGCTGATGCAACGCTTTCGCTGCCGCATAAAGCTCAGTTATCCCGCCGGTAGCCGTACCCTTTCTTGCGCCGGCGGCGCCGTCCACCACCCGGTCCATCGGGCTTGTGCTTGTTATCCGGTCCGCCATCGTCATCGCCGCCTGATCCGGAAGGTCCATCGCCCGGCGCAAAGTCGTTGAACGTATCGGTCAGCTCGCCCCATGCGAACGGACGGGATTGCGGCACCGAAGATGCGCGCCGCAGCGCCTCGATTTCAGCGTCGGTCATCAGCTCGTGCGTCACGCTCGGCTGCAAGGCGCGATCTTCCTGCCCTGTCCGCCGCAGACGTTTCTCAAGCGATTGACGCTCCCGCGTCTCTAGCCGATCGAGCGTTCTCTTCTCGCGGGCGATATCGAGTTTCTCGCGCGCATGACGGCGAGCAATCACCTGATTCTCCAGACGGTGCTTTTCGGCAGGATCGAGCCCTGTCAGCTTCTGGATCGGCCCGAGCACACTGCGAAGACCAGGCGACCTGCCGATGAACTCCGCCACCGCCCGCCGGATACGAAACAGCGCGCCTTGCGCCTCGATCTTCTGCGCGGCGTGCAGCAGCAATCGCTCTTGCGCCTGGCGCATAAGCAGCTCCTGCTCGCGCCCTGCAAGCGCATCCCGCCGCGCCTGCTGTTTGCCGCTCAGCTCTTTTTGCCGCCGCTCATGATCCTGCTTGCGGTCCTGCTCCTGGCCGCGCTCATCATGTGCCTGCGCGCGCTGCCGCATGATCTCTTTTGCCTGATCGACATCGGGCAGCTTCGCAGGATCGAGCGCGGCAAGCTTTGCTTTCACCTCCTTCGCGCTATGGCCCTTGAGATAGCGCGTGAGGCTGTGCGGATTGCCAAACCGATCGACGAGCACAAAGCCGCGCCGATCACCGCGCGCGAGCACATAACCGGCCTCTTCGAGCGCATTTACAAACGCGCCCGCGCCATCGGAATTCTCGTAGCAGGCGGTGATGGCCGCGCGGCGCTGCTCAGGGCTGATGCCGGTCGCCTCGGCTTGCGCCTTTTCGCCGAGTGATGGCTCAAGCTTGTCTTTCTTGAAAGCCTGCTTTTCCTCCCAGGCTTTCAGGCCGGGCGGCAATTCAAGGCCGTAGCGATGCGCAATCTCGCAAGCGAGATCCATCAGCTTGCACTTGTCGTGCGCCATGTGGATCGCGCGCATCGCATCGACATCGATGCGCGACCACACGACATGGCAATGCTCCCGTCCGTCTTTGACGTGAAAGACAATGGCCCGCGGCTGATCCGAAAGACCGAGACGCTTTTCGATCATGCCGATCGCCTCAAGATATTGCGCGCGCGTCAGCGGCGCGGAAGGATTGATCGACAGGCTGTAAAGCGGCTTTTGCGCACGCGTGCCCAGCGCCACGGCTTCGAACTCGGCAAAGGCGCCGAACAGATCGCTCGCGACCGCACCATCCACCCGCGCGATTTCGACGGACTCGTTGTCGAAACCGTTCATCAGGTGGATTGCGAGATCGGCGCCATTGCTGCGCTGGCTGCCTTTGAGGATCATGGCTCACGCCCCAGCGCTTCGAACAGCACGGCGCGCATCTCGGCAAGATCGCGGTGTGCGGCCTCGATCAGCATGACCGACTCGCCGGCAAGTTCGGCCTCGCGCAGGTGCGAGGCGATCTGCCCGAGCCGGCCCAGAAGCTGCGCGGCAGTTTCATGATTGAGGGTGGGCATCCGGCTTGCGCGCAGCGGCGGCTGGTCAAGAACGGCAAAGCGAATAAGTGCGGCAACCGACACGCCGGCACGATCCGCCTGCTCTCTAATGAGCGCGGACTCGGCCTTCGTGAATCGCGCCTTGTGCGTGATCTGGCGCTGCCGATTTTCGCTGCCGCTGCGGGCCATGTCCTTTCACCTCTTGCGCCTCCAAGGACGCTTTCCTTGGTCGTGGTCAGGCGGCGAAAACGCCTGTCCATGGGTCCGGTCCAGGGGGAGAGGGAAATCTCCCGGTCCTGGTGCTGATGGAACGCGCACACGTTCCTGCGTCCCGGTGCGCAAACACCGGTCGTGGGTTCGAAGGGACTCGAAAGTCCCTCGTCAGGTTTCCAAAGGGCGCGAAGGCTCTTTGGTCGTGGTGCAGCGTCGAAACGCTGCCATCGAATGAAAGGCTCAATGCCGACTCATTCGATTGCCGGGGGGATGCAACGGGGGGCGGCTTTTAGCCCCCCTTGCCAAGATGGCGCGGGGACCCCGCGCACATCTTGTATTCGGCCCAAACGACCTATTTCTTCTATTATCCGGGTTCAAGATTAAGGATCGCTTAACCATCCTTAAGCCGCCGGATCACAGGCAGGAATGCGTGAAGATACCAGTACTTAGCCAGCCTGGTCAAATACTGGTCACGCTGGTTATTTGAGGAGACATCCCGCGCACTCTGGCGCGGCCTGTCACCGATAATGCAGCCGCCTTTGGCGGCTACTCACTTTGCAGCGCGAGGAATTGCGCTTCCTTGGTAACGACGTACTCGGCCAGTTCCTCGCTGGCCCGGCACTCGATGGCGACAACCGACGGCCAGCGTCCGAAGCGATCAGCGCCGAAAGCGGCGCTGTGCTGCTCAACCAGCAACTGACAAAGCGCAAGATCGTTGTGGCCGATCGCCATATGGAGCGCTGACAATCCGGTCGCCGGATCGAGCGTGTTGACCTCGGCGCCGGCAGCCAGGGCGCGCTCGACAGCGGCAAGGCTTCCTCGAAAGGCGGCGTCAAACAGGTTCGCGAGTTCAGGCGGAACCGCTTCGCCCGTTTCAAGCGCCTGCAGAGAGGGGCGCGGCTCCTTCAATGGACAATTCCTCCAGGCCGTTTTCGCAGCTGCACGGCAAAGCACGTATCGCGCCCGCCGGCGGCGGGCCGTTCGAAGGCTTCGCCGGCAAACGCGGTTTCGTCCTCGCCGCTTTCGGCCGCGACCTGCGTCAGGCAATAGTGCCGTGGCCGCCGCGTCAGGCTGTTGCGCATCAGCAGATAAATGTCGGTGCCGAAGGCCACGGCAACACCGTCATAGGTGAAGCGCCGGCCCGCATCGCCGCGCGATGAGTCTCTATCCGGCTCATCCTCTAACGCAAGAAGACATGCTTCCCCGGCGCCGCCGCGCAGCTCTACGGTGGAATAGACAGTGCCGTCGTAACGCACCTTTGTGAGCGGAGCCGCTTCGGCAGGCAGGACGGCCGCATCATACTGCCCTGAGAGTTCTCTCAGCTGTGCCGCGGGTTCTTGCGAGGGCAGGAACGCGGCAAGCGCGCGCGCAAAATCGGCGGGCTCCATGGGCTCATCGAGACCGTCCAAAAACTGCGTGCACAGAGTCACATACATCTCCATCGTGCGATGCGAGCCGCGCAGAAAACGTTGCAATGTGGAGAGCGGAAATTCCCGTCCGCGTTCATCGGCGCGCTCGATCCGGTCCTTGAGCGTTGGCACGCCGATTTTGTGCCGCTCCATGTAGCGGATCAGGCGGGCGCGGATACGCTCGCGCGCGCGCTCGTCATAAACCGCCGGACTACGGGCAACCTCCACCTGAACAATCCTTGACCAACCGCGCCAATTACATCGCGCGATAACAATGCCGATCTTTGCCGCACTATAGCAAAGGAACGGCGCATGACTATTGTGCTCATCGTCCTCGCCTTCGTTCTGCTCGGATGGAGGTTCGAAAAAAAGCGTACGACCTATGGGACGGCTGCGTGGCTGACGATCTTCGAAGCCATGCGCGCCGGCCTGCTGCGCCGCAAGGGCATCCTGGTCGGCGACTGGACCGGGCTGCTGCGTGTCTATTACGACGGCACGCATGCGATCACCTATGGGGCTGCCGGGTCAGGCAAGGGAACGAGCGCGATCATCCCGAACCTGCTGCACTACCCGCACATCTTCCTGAACGATCCCGGCGGGGAGAATACCGCCGTGGCGATCCGGCAATGGCGGCATCGCGGCAGCACGATCTTCGTCATCAACCCTTTCGGGATGCATGACGGGCAGCCCTGGAGTCTGCCCGCGCAAAGCTTCAATCCGTTCGACCTGCTCGATGTCAGCGGCGCAACTTTTGCGGCCGACGCGAAAGTGCTTGCCGAGATTCTGACGCCGCGCAGCGCCCATGAAAGCGGCAGCACAAAATACTTCATCGAGCGCGCAGAAGCCTGGGTGCATGCGAGCATCGTCCATATCAAGTCGACCGCACGCCCCGCTGACCAGAATCCCGGCACGCTTTACGACCATGCGCATCTCGATCCGCAGGACTGGGGCGATCTTCTTGCCGCTATGAAGGCAAGCACGGCCTGCGGCGGACTGGTGCGCGCCGCTTCTGTCGATATGGAGCGCATGGAGGCGCAAGCGCCCGAAGAGTTCAGCGCAGTGCTGAGCACGGTGCAGCAGAACCTGCAATGGCTTGCCGAGCCCAAGGCGCGCGAAGCGGTCAGCCGTTCGGATGTGGATTTTTCGGTGCTCAAGACGGACAGGCGCGGCGCGGTCATCGCGGTCGTCATGCCGCTTGAGTATAAAGAGACGCACCGGGCGATCCCGCGTCTTGCCCTGCAATGCGCGGTGTGGGCGATGGTGCGCGCGCCGCTGTGCGCCCACCGCGTGCTTTTTGAAATCGATGAGGCCGCATCACTCGGTCGCATCGAGCGCCTGCCGCAATGGCTCGCCGAGCTGCGCAAATACAAGGTGCAGTGGAGCCTGTACTTCCAGAGCACGGCACAGCCCCGGTTTTTGTATCGCGACGAGTGGCAGACCTTCCAAGGCAATGCTGGCCTGAAGCGCTTTGTCGGGGTCAGCGATCCGGAGACGGCCAAGGAAGCCTCGGTCTTTTGCGGCCAGACGACCATCGCAATTCGCAACCGCGGTCCGGGAGGCGTCAGCGTCTCCGAGGCCGGGCGCGAGCTGCTCAAGCCCGATGAGGTCCGCCGCTTCAAAAAGGGCGAGCAGCTGGTCGTGATCGAAAATCTTCAGGTCATGCGCCTGAAGAGCACGCCCTACTGGAACCGCCCTGAGTTTGCCGGGCGGTACCACCGCAACCCCTATGTCGAAAAGGCAAAGCGCATGAGCGCGCTCACACCGTTCAGGTTCGTCTGGGGCCGGATCGCCTTCGCTGCGGCCTGGATGATGACGCCGCACCCGATGGCAGCGCTACTCATCACGGCGGCGATGGTGCTGTTGATCCTGCGCGGTCTGGGGTGAGATCATGAGTTTCTTGCTGCTCTATGCCGCCTACGTCTTCGGCGTCTATGCGTTCTTTGTCTGGGCGGTGCCGCTGCTGTTCATCTGCGCCCGTTTCCTTGGCATTTGCGCATGGGAAACCGCCAAGCTCTTGCTACAGGCGGTCTGGTGGGTGCTGTGCACCGGTCTGCCCCTTGCCTGGGCAGCCGGGCGCAATGCCGTGCTGTTCGTGATGATCTTCCGGGATGAGTGGCGGCATGCCGGCGATCGCGATCATGAGCACGATCATCATGATGCTGGTGCCCATCATGATGCCGAAGATCGGCAGCACGGTCATTTGCTCGCGGACGCGCTCTTGCTGCTGGGCCTCACGCCCGGCTTTAAGCAAGAGGATCTCGAGCGCGCCTACAAGCGCGCCATCCGCGCCGCGCATCCCGATGCCGGTGGCAGCGCGGCACAGGCGGCGGCTGTCAATGTCGCGCGCGATCTCATCATTCAGGAAATGGGCTGGAGCCGGTCATGACCATCGACCCCAAATGCGACGTCAAACGCGCGTTCGAGGGCACCGACAAAGTAGAAACGCCAGCGGCGCCGGAGGTCCCGGAGCGCATCAAGCAGGATGCGCCCAAACCTGTGCTGCGTCCCGGCGGAAGCTGGGCGGCGCGCGCGGACGCGATCGATCAGGCTGTGCGCGAGCAGCAGGATGCGGCCAGGGCGAAGAACGATGAAGGGAAAAACGGCTGGGCAGCGCGGATCAAGCGCAAGTCCGGTCGCGGCCTGGGCATGGGATTTCGGCGCAGTGCCGAAGGCGATGAATAGCAAGGTGCGAACGCCGCGCGCAGCGTGACCAGTTCGTGCTCACGACAGCAGGCATCGCGGTCCTTAGGTGATGGATAGCGAACGGGCCGGCCATGCCGGCCTCCCATCACAAGGACGAGCGCCATGCTTCCCGTACCGACACAAAGCAAAGCCGCCACACTGGCCAGCGTCTTCAAGCGCAGCGTCGCCCGCTATGGCGAAGCGACAAAGCCTGCGCGCCTTGGCTTCATCGTCGATGCCACCGGTAGCCGCGCGGCAAGCTGGGAAGATGCGCAGGCGGCGCAGCGCCGTTTGTTTCTGGCGACCCGCCGGGTCAGGCGGCTTGCCATTCGTCTCATCCGTTTCGGCGGGAACCGGATGTTCGACCATGGCTGGCTAGACAGCGCCGAGACGCTGGTGCGGACCATGGCCGGCGTGCGCTGCAAGACGGGGCTGACGCAAATCCTGCCGGCGCTGCAGGCCATGCTCGATGAACCGGCGGAGCGCCGCGCGCAGGCAATCGTGCTGGTCGGCGATTGCTTCGAGGAAGACGCCGATCATGCCGAGATGATTGCAACTGCGCTCAAGCAAGTCGGCGTTCGCGTGTTCAGCTTCCACGAAGGGGATGATGAATTCGGGGCCGCTGCGTTCCGGATGTTCGCGCAAACAACCGGCGGGCGGTTTGCGCGGCTGGGCGATGAACTGCCGCTCGCAGATTTCTGCGAAGGCGTCGCGCTGCTCACCGCCGGCGGGCGCAAGGCGCTCGCGCGCCTGCCGGACAGCCGGGCCAAACGGCTGCTGCTCGCCGACATGCGCGAAGACAAGGGAGCAAAACGATGAAGACCATCACGATCACCGTGAGCGACCAGCTCTATGAAGGCGCCCGCCGCGAAGCGCGCGAGCGCGGCCATCAAAGTGCGGAGGACTACCTGGTCGCGGCGCTGAAAACGGCACTGCAATGCGAGGCGCAGGATTTCACGGCCTGTGAGGACAAGCGCTTTCTGCTCGATCCGGGTGGGGGGCTCGCTCTGGCCGAAGACTTTGATGACCAGGACCTGAAAGAGGAGACACGGCCATGGCGACGCGGAAAAAGCGGCCGGCGTACCGGAAGGTGACACTGACCATCGATCACGAGCAGCATGCTTTCGCTACGCGTGAGGGCGCCGCCTTCGGGCATTTCGGGGCAGAGGATTTCCTGAACGGCATCCTGAGCACGGCAATCACCGAAGCGATGGCCGCCCTTGATGATCCCTACAGCGCCGAAGTGCGGCAGCTGCGCCGGCGCAATGCCATGCAGGAGATGCGGATACAGGTCCTAAAGGACCTGCTGCTGCAGGTCATGACCGGCAACTGCGAGATGGCCCGTCAAATCCGGGAGCTTCACTTCGGGCCTGATCCGCAAGCTGATCGGCAACCGGGGCCCTGCGATCCGTCCGGCGATTTCGATGACGGCATTCCATTCTAAGGAGCAGCGCAATGAACAACATCGAAGACCTCACTCTTACCCGGCTGGACCGCGAGCTGGCGGCAGCGCGGCAAGAAAATGAAAGCCTGACGGCGGCGCTCGCCGCAGCGGAGCACCGTGCCGAAGAGCTGGAGGCGCAATACGCCCAAACGCAAATCGCGCGGCTCCGGGCAGAAATGTCTCGTGACGATTTGATGGGGCGCTGCAAGGCGCTCCGGACGCGGCTCGCTAAACTTCAGGCACGATTGCCGCCTGAACCTAAACGCATCGCAGAAATACTCACATTTCCAAGGAGGGCCTGAGCCATGAATGAGCATGTGAGCGATGTGAAGTTCGATGAGACTCTGGATCATCACAGCGATGAAGCGCTGCGGAATCTGATCGGTACGGCAAGACAGCTACTTGCCGATCGCGATGCCCAGCGTCAGCGCGAGGCTGCCGCGCAAATCCGCCGCATCGCGCGCGAGAGCGGCCTGAACGTCAGTATCGGAAAACGCCCGCGCAAGCGCGGGCGTCCGTCAGCCAAGTGAGGAAGAAGGGCGCTGTTCGCGCCCTTCTTTGGTCTTATGCGGCCTGCTCTTCGGAAGGCGCCTCTTCAGACGGCGTCTCATCGGGCATCGGTTCGCGCAGGACGATGCGGCCGCCGTCGGTCGGCACCAGGTCGAGCTGCAGGGTCATCCCCTTCGCGTCTTCGTGATCCCAGGCCGCGCCGATGCGGGTCCAGAAGGATTTCTCGCCGCGTTCGCTGACATGGTAGGCGATCAGGGCCGGCGGCTGGGTTTCACGGGTCTGCTGCTTGCGGTTTTGGTTACGGTTACGAGTCGTCATGGTCTTTTCCTTTCGGTTTGGGTTTTTCGATACGCCCCACCGAAAAGCCGGGCGGACAAGCCGGCGATGCACCGAACGTAGTGAGGGGAACTGGCAACACGGCGCGCGCAGCGCGGTGGCGCGGGCAGGCAGTTGCATCTCCGGCGCGCCCGGTCAGGTTGGCGTGAAAGGTCGAGAACACCCCAAAGCCGAAAAGGGGAAGGCGGCGATACGTCCTTCCGGTTCCATTCCGCGCAGCCCGCCCCGAATGCCGGCAAAGGCCGCTTCGCTCCCCGTCTTTGAGAATGCGCGGCGTCTCAAAATCCAGCCGGACCCCGGCGCGTTCCGGTAACACAAGATGAAAGGGTCAACTGACGCAGCGCCCGGCGCCGTGCTTCGTAGCGGTCCGTTCACAGCGCTGGTCTCCGATCAGCGCCGATGACGCTGAGCATCCGAAGGCAGCGGAAGATCAGAGAGACTGACAGCGCCGCCGCTTTTTGAGTCTCACAACGGCGGGCGCGCGTTTGATCGGCGTGCCTCCTCTTTGCTTGTCCGTCTTTTCGCGCCCGGCCACCGGGCCTTTCAGATCACGTTCTGCCAAACCGGCATGAACGGGTCGCAAGCGTGATCCGCCTCTGCTTCGCGACGGCGCGATGCAGCTCCTCCTCGATGTTTCGGCCTGCGGTGCAGGTGCGTCCCTCCTCCGGTCTGACGTGCGTGAAGGCATGAAAGGCCCGGATCGGCCGGGCCTGAAGACGACCAAGGAGGAGACAATGTTCTCGATCAAATCCACTTTCACTGCCGCCGCGAGCGGCACCGGCTTCAGACTGTTCTGGATGCTGGTATTCGCCCTCGCGATCCTGGATGATAGTGATCGCCGCGAAAAGCAGCGCCGGGATCAGCACCTAACGCCGGCGAAGCCGCGCGGCCCTTCAGGTCCAAGGCCCTGATGCGAAACCGGCCACATCGGCGGCCCGAGTTCGGCAGGAGTCACGCCCCTGCCGAGTGAATGGGCTCGCGGCGATCACGCGCCCGGCGAGAAACGCGGGCTTGCTTGAGAAAACCGGAAAGGAGAGGTCAGATAACGCGAGTGATGCGAACAGATGATGCAAAGGAGATGGCGCTGTGGTCGACGATAGGGTGAAAAAGGTCGTCTTCGACAAGGATGATTTTGCGCTCATGCGTCAGGGCATGCGGCACCTGCTGGATAATTTCGCAGAGATAGAGCCAACCTTCCGCTCCGCGACAGGCTTTGGCATCGAGCGGACCCGGGATCTTTACGCGCTTTTGGAAGAAGAACCCGAGCGGCCTGACGCGCCCAGTCTGCGATTGGGATGGAGGGACATGGCCGACCTTGAGCACGCGCTGTGGTGGGCGTTTTACGATGAAGATTTCGCGGAGAGCGTCTTTCCTGCTGAAGAAGCTCTCGACGCGTTCCATGAGCGTCTGGATGCACTTAATGACAGGCACTTTCGAAGCGGAGCGATACATTGAAGGCCGGAAAGGTGCGGGTGTCCGGCGGGCGGCACAATTCCTCTTATTGACGCGAAGAACGGTGCTCTTTGCAGAGCACCGTTTGACGGTTTGCCGGTGAATTGCCGCGCCTGTTCAGGCAGCAATGCCGTCGTGATCGGTCAGGGTCATGCCCGGCGTGACGCTGACGAACAGAGGCATCACAACGTAGCCCGGTCCGTCCTCGTTTACGGTGACGATCGCGACGGCAGGTTCGCCGTCAACGAAGCAAGAGAACAACGCGAAGTTGCCGTAGGCTCCGGAGGTCAGCGCCTCGAAGGCGCGGCGATGATCGGCGTTGATATTCGTGCTCATGACGCCCTCCGCTCGGTTTCGGTGGCATCAGCCGCCGCCAGCTTCACCGGGTCTTCAGTGATCGCGGCATTGTTCCACGCGGCCCGCGCATAGACATTGATCGTATGCTTTGGCTGAAAGTGCCGGTCGCGCTCAATGGGCAGGCCGAGTTTGCCGCGCACGGATTCCAGCTCGGAAATCCGCACGCTGCCGAGCTCCGGGCAGCCCATGCCCAGATCGCACAAGCCGAAAGCGATGTCGGGCTCCTCGGGATCGAGTTCGGACAGCAGCCAGGTGCAGGCCGCATCCGGCGTGAACAGTTTGACGACCGGCAGGAAGTCCGGATCGGAATCGCCCTGCTCATCGGCTGCAAGGCGCAGCTGTCCGTTGCGCAAAAGCTGCTCGTGGATGGATTGGGTCAAGAGTTTCATTTCAGTCTCCTTTCGCGAGAGGGTTTCTCAAGACGCGAAAGAAGACGGCCGGGCGGATAAGCGGGCCTGTCACGAATGTAATGAGGGAACGGCTTGCCCGTTGACAGGGCGGCGCGCCCGGCCAGAAGCGTCAGAGGCTAAAGAAGCCCGGCGAAAGGCAGCGTGTTGGGACAGGGCCAGGCAAGTGAGCAGTGCGTTGGCAAGGGGGCGAAGAGTCGAACCCGGACTTTAGGAGTTGGAAGCCGACGCGCTGCCGTTACGCACACCCTCTCAACAAGACTGTTCTACGTGGTGCGGTGCGGAGGTGTCGTGAGCACGAACTGAGTCACGATTGCCGGACAATATCGCGCCGTTGCGCCATTTCGATCTTGGCGGCGAGATCATCAGACACGCCGGCATCGCGGGCAAAGCTTCGCCATTTCAGGATGGCGCTTTGCACCTGCTGCAATATCTCTTCCGCGCGCCCGCGCTTCATCGAAGCGTTTTCCGCGCAGGCTCTGAAATCTTCCAGCGTGAAATTATCGCGCTTGCCGTTCATCGACATTTGATGGGTGCTCGTCCATGCCCCGCTGGGATTGTAGCTGTAGGTGATGTCGAAGGCGGGCGATAAGGACCAGACGCCGGAACGGTCCATCAAAAATGCGATATTCTTGACGTGGTCGTCCTGGTTGCGTCCGATGATATTAAAGGCCATGCGCCGGAACTGCTCTTCGATGCTGTCCATCGGCATACCGAGCCTGCGGATGGTGCGCAAAGCCTGCTCATAGGAATGGGCGCCTGCCTGTTTGAAATCGAAATGCCCGATCGCGCAGAGCGATTGCATATGGATTTTCTCGCCGGTATCGGTGCGATCAAACCGCTTCGTCATAAAATGAGAGCGGCCATGTTCTTCGAGCAGCCGGCACTCCATCATCTCAATACCGGCTTCGCGCGCCATTTTTGAATAGGCGTATTCGATAAGGCCGTAGCCGGCCGGATCGTCGAGTTCCTTGTCCTTGTTCCCGGACACGCCATCAAATTTCAGGAGCCAGTAGGAAAAGCCCTTTCCGGCTGCGACCTGACCCGAGCGCACTTCATTTGTCTGCGGATTCCAGGCAATGATCGCCTTGGCGCGCGCACCGCCCGCCGAAGTGCCGACCCGCAGAATATCGCGCAATGTCCCTTCGCGTTCGTCTTCGACAAAAGAGCCTGCGAGATTGTTGCGCTTGGTCAGGATTTCGCTGGCGAGGTCAACCAGCGCGTCGATATCGACCTTTTCGGATTTGCCGGTAAACGGCCCGACGGCGGGCATATATTCAAGCGCGCCCATGCCGCGGATGCCGGTATAACAAAGCCGCTCGACCGGATCGAAGCTTGCCGGCGAACGGCCCTGCCGCGCGAGCCACGCATTAATGAGCGCATTACCAAAATCATCCGGGAGCGAGTCGGCAAGCAGACCGGGGAGCCCGTGAAACGTGTCGCGCGAGAGCGCGGGAAAGGAATAGATCTGATCCGAGAGCGGCATCATGAGCGGCGCAACTTCTATGCCGCTGCCGCAGAAGGCGGGATCATATTCAAAATTGGCGAGTGCGGCGTCCTCGTCCCAGCTGACCGCACCGATATCACGCCCCCAAAGCCTGACGGTCGCGTCAGTCATTGTTCATCCCCCCATGTCCATGGCTTTTTGCGATCCGGCTCATCAGGTGCGGACGATGCGCGCTGGCGCTGTTTGCCCTGCATCCTGACCTGCTGGATCGGACTGAGTGGCGGCGACGGGATTAAAGCTTCAAGATTGCCGAGCAAGCCGAGCGCGCGCAGGACGCGGATCAAATTGGTGAGCTGTACCGACTCGCCCCCCTCAATCCGGATGAGGGTGCGCAGGGACACGCCGGCTTCCTCTGCGAGCGCTTCCTGCGTCTGGTTGCGATTCAGACGGTAGCGGGAAAGCCTGTCTCCCAGCTCTTTGAGTGTCGCCTTATCCGAACTGTCCTGCGTGAGTTTCATAATATGCCACTTTTGTCATCTAAACCTAAGTAACTCTCTATAATATGCCATTTTTGGCAGATTATTTCAACAAGAACTTTTCTAGGCAACATGCCACTTTTGGCGTCTAATCGCCAGAAAAAGGGATTAATATGACACTTTTGGCATATTGCTATCCACGCGCGAGGGATGAAGCCGCTGGCCAAAACCAGGCTCTAGCGGTTCGAAGCAGCGAAGCTGCGTGAACCAAACCGCCCACGCGGCTCCGCCGCTTCGCATCATCGTCATAGCGCGGCAAAGAGGCCGCCTATGCGGCGGCCTCGCTCACTTCGCTCTTCTGCCGGCCATGCAGGTAATCGACGGCTCGCTGCGCATGCGCGGCGGCGGTGAAGATAGCCCGCTTGTCGTTACGGAGCACCTGCAGCCAGCTGCCGATATAGGCAGCGTGATCGTTGCGATCCTCCAGCTTGAGTTCAAGATCGGCGCACAGGAAGGCGGCACCGAGTTCGGCGACCAGCTCTTCCTTGGCGTAGCCGACATCGCCATAGCGCTGCTGCTCGAAGGTGCGATCAAGCCGGGAAGGGTGCCGGGTCCAGTGCACGCTCTCATGCGCCAGCGTTGCGTAGTAGCTCTGCGCATTGAAGAACGCTTCGAACATCGGCATCTGGATGTGATCGGACGCCATCCGGTAGAAGGCCGCATTGCCGCCATTGAGGATGCGCGCGCCCATCGCTGCAAAGAAGCCATCGGCATGCGCAAGCCGCTCGTCGGGATTCCGCGTCGCCTCGCGCAGTGAATAATAATGAGCGGGCAAATCCTCGATCTGCTCGACATTGAAGACGGTGTAGCCCTTCATGAAGGGGATGGTGAGCTCGGCTTCGTCGCCGGTACGCTCATCCACCTCGGTCTTCTGGATGGTGTTCGCATAGACGACGGGCGATCCCTTCTCGCCCTTGCGGACATGACCGCCGAGCTCAAGCGCTTGCTTGAAGGTCATCCAGATCGGCGCTGCGAAATTGCGCTCCATCGCTGATGCCCAGAGAGTCAGCACGTTGATGCCGGAATAGCTCTCGCCATTGAAACGCAATGGCCGGGAAACGGGGCCGGCGGCATGGCCGGCATTCCAGGGCTGGGTCCAGGGTTTGATGCCCTGCTCCAGCGCAGCGGCAATCTGGTCGGTGATGCGGCTGTAGATGTCCTGCCGCGGTGTGTCGTTCTTGGTCATGAGGGTCTCCTTTCATCGCTTGGTTTCTCAAGACGCGAAGGAGAAAGGCCGGGCGGAGAAGCGGCGCAGTCACGAACGAAGGTGAGGGAACGGCTTGCCCGTTGACGGCGCTGCGCGCCCGGCCAGGCAAAGCGTCAAAGCTTGAGAAACGCGAGGAAAGGGGCCTCTTGAACTGTCTATGGCTGCACAAAAGGACATCTACCTGCCGCCAAACGAAAGTAATCGTCGCAGCTGGACAAAAGCGCTGATAATATTGCCATTTTGAGCGTTAAGGAGACTGGATGGCACGCATATACTCGAACGGACCGCAGAAAGACTATGTCATCAATCCATTCAACAAGCTCGTGGCAGGCGCATCGCGGCTCTATCTGGCGGCGCCATATTTCACGCACGCCGATCCCATTCTCGATGCGGTCAAGAAAGGCAAATCGGTCCAGCTGCTTGTCGGGCTGAATTCCGCAACCAGCCCCGACGCCCTAAAGAAAGTTCACGAGGTTCCCAGTCTCGCGGTTCGCTATTTGACCAGCCGCTTCCACGCCAAGATTTACATCTTCGATGATGCCGCCCTTCTTGGTTCGTCGAATCTCACAGATGGCGGGCTGTATTCCAATCGCGAAGCGACGATCTGCCTCGACCAGCCCGAGGATCACGAAACCGTCGAAGAAATCCGCGGCCTGTTCCTGGAGCTTTGGGAAGCAGGGCAGGTTCTGACGAAGGAAAAACTCGACAAATTCGCAAACGCCTACAAGGCAACACGCCGCCAGGGTCCCGATCCTGACAACGAAATCGAAAAGGCGGTCGGTAAGGCCGAACCGCCCAATATCAATGTCGCCAGTCACGAACAATCGCGCGAGCGCATATTCCTGGAAGGGCTCCGGCAGGAGGTCTACGAGCAATACCGCCCCGCCTTCAACGAAGTAACGGCAATCCTCGAAGAACATGGATTCAGGCGACCGGAGCTTGCCGATCTCGGCGCCGCCAACGAGACCAACCGCTTTTTGAACTGGGTGCGGCTCACATACGTCATCGGTGACGAAGCTTGGCAGTCAGCGCCGCTCCGTAGTCCCGAAGAACGGCGGGCCGAGATCATCCGTTTTGGCACTGATTGGACCCAAACCGACAGCAACAAAGTGCCTGAGGATTACGCCGCTTGGCTCGGTAATGTCAGGCGCATATTCGGGACGCCTGACGCGCTCAAGGCGGCCTCGAAAGAGGACATCACACAAGGCCTGATGTCGATCCACGCTTTCATTGAGCAGCTACGCTTCGTGAAAGGAGGCGAGAAGAACCTGCCGCCGGAGTTTTGGAAGCGCAACAACGAGGACGCTGAACACGTCAAGGAGACGCTGTCTTATCTGCTTCATGGTCAAGGCGACTTCATCCAGAGGCTGCACGACATCCTCTATGAGCCATCGATGAAGCTTGGCCTGTTCGGTCGGTTCTGCGCCCTCGAACTCTACGGGACCGTCAAGCCCGAAGAATGCCCGCCGATGAACGGACGCATGGCCAAGGCGCTGCGTTATCTGGGGTTCGATGTGAAAGGCGCATGAACGCGGGCAGCGCAACATGATTCTGTCTGACGATACTCTTCACCAGATGCTTATGGGGGAAGAGGATTGGTGCTCATGATCCAGCACCGTAGCGCATGGGATTGCAGCGGCGCGGTTACCGCGACCAGTCGGTAACCGAATCCGAGTAGCCGGCCAACTTGGCCGACGGTAGCCTATTCAATGGCAAACGACGGCTGATAGGTCTTGTTGCCGCGCCTATCGAAATCGAATTCGTAAACGATACATGGCGCGATGGCTTGGTGATGCTGCCCGAGATAGAACATCATGCTGTTTGGCACTGCCGCAAAGATATGCACGAACGCATCCGGATCGTTCTGTTTGGCCTGCCGAATTGCTCCGGCAACCTGCTCTGCAAGTGCCGCAGCATGCCCGCCACCCGCGACCAGCTGATGGCCGGTTCCGCCAGGCAGAATGAAAGTCAGAAGCTGCCCAACGTCATGCAGTTGCTTCGCAATGTATTGTCGTGCCTGGACTTCCACCGGCTGCGCAATGCCAATTGCCACAGCAATATCCCGGCCAGTGCCAATGTGATGATTGGAAACCGTGAAGCGTTCAGTTGCCGTGTCGGTGCCGTCGTCTGCAAGCCATAGGCGGTATCCGACACGGCCCTTCTGCACCAACTGAACCACAACGGCGGATTTTACGTCGAGAATTGCGCCCGCAAGAAATGCGATGGAGGCATGAGCGTCGAGGATGAGCTTGATACGAGAGGACCTGCGCACGGCGGCCCGCAAGAATCCCTCCACGCGAGGCCGTATGTCTCGTTGCCAGTCCCGGCCGTCCTGAAGGTATCTCTGCCTGAACTCGTCCGTCAGGAGGAGCGTGTTTTCAGGCGTAGCATCAGAAACATCCGCCGATGGACCGAGGAAACTGCGTACAGCAATCGGCAGGGCGATGTCCGCACCTGCGGGGTTTTCCATTAGGAGTCCCTCGTCGCGGCAAAACTGAATGAGGGTTTCTCGGGTCAGGGCGTTCAGCTGACGGACCTTGAGCTGCCTGGCGAGCTCGTCGTAGCGGAAGTCAGACTCACTAGCGCTCATGCCCATGACGCCGACAACTTTGGCCTTGAAGTTGATTTGGCTGCGGAGCTCGTCGAGGGTGCGGTAACCTTCGATGACGCGGAATCCCCGCAGCAACGCTTTCAGTTCGTCATTATTTTCCAGGCCGAGATGATCGCGCCAAAGCCGGCGGACCTTGCCCATGCGGCTGCGATCCCCGGTACCGTCGAAGAGCTTTTCGAGCAGAAGCGTCCGGTCATTGCCGGAAATGAGACTGGCGAGCGGATCGCCGTCCTTGACTCTGTAAGTTGTAAGAAACGTGAAATTCGCCGACTCTCGTGCCGGCACTTTACCGTGCGCATCCTTGAGTCGCTGCAACAGTGATACCGATTTCGCGCCAATGAAGTCGGGGCGAACGAGATCCTCGTAGCCAAATCGCCCGCCAGTTTCTACGTGCCACTTGATCTGGTGATACTCGGCGCTCACCCGATCGGGACCAGATCTGGCCACGGGCGGTTCATAATGCACCACGACATCGTCGAAGGACTTTGGTCCGTTCGCCTCGAACGTGACCTCGACTACGCACGATTGGTCGTCGAGAAGATTCAGCGCGTTCTCCCAGAACACCCGTGCCTGGTAGTTGTCGCCGTGCCAACGTGCCGTCACCGCATCAGCCACTCCGCACTCCGATCATGATAAGGGAAATCTTGGGCCAAACAGCGCGCGCCATGCCTTGAGCGCGTCGCCGTTCCGGCCCTGCTGCGCAAGGTTGATGGCACCGCGGGCATCCCGGCTCGCGGCAAGGAGAAGTTCGCGGGCGCGCTGCTTGCGGGCATTGTCCATACCGTCGCTGATTGGCGGCCCCAGCCCGGCGGGATCGGTCCATGTATCGAAGATGCGGTCGGCGAGCGTGGAAAACAGCGACTCGATCTCGTATTCGAACCGGCCCTGCCATCCACCATACAGGCACTGCAGCGCCATAACCTCTATCAGGAAGGACGGCTTGACCGGCTTGTCCGTGCCGTGCCGCGGATTGTTGTTCCAGTACTTCACCATCCGCACGAGCCCTTTCCATTCACTAGAATAGGCCTGGTGCGCGGCAGTCGCCTTTTCGGCATGAGTCTTGGGATTCGTCTTGATCCATTTGCCGGTGTCGGTGTCGGGAATCTCGTAATCGTCGCCGACGGCAAAGGCCGGCACGACATCGACACTGAGAATCCGGTAGTCCGTGTTGTCGTCGGCGTCGACGACGACGCCAAAATCAACATTGACCGACCGGCTCTGCTTGCGGACGGCGTCCTTGCCATACTTATCGACCAGCGCATCCCAAAAATCGTTGATCACGACGGACGGCGCTTTATCGCGATAGCTACGTTCCGAATCCTTGAGGACAAAGAAGATGTCGATATCCTTCAGCGGCTTCGTTTTCGTGTAGCGGGCGTACGAGCCGGTCAGGAAGCTGTTGGCAATAGCAAACTTTGTATCAAGGTACTCCCGCACTTCCTTTTGCCGTGCGGAGGCATTCTGCTGCTCGCGATCATTGAGCTCCAGGCGGCTTTTGAATTTTCGGAAAGCCTCTTCAATCGTCAGCATCAATTCTTCCTCCAATAGGCCGCGCTCCCACCAAGGCCGTTGTGACCGATGGTCGAGCCGAGGCTGTGGCGCACGAAGCCGTCCGTCGAACGGAAGCTGCCGGTTCCCCAGCCGGCAACGTCAGGACGGCCGGGTTTGGTCTTGAGGAGGATGTCGTAGGCGGCGTCACTCGGAGCGATGCCAGCCTTGCGGATGTGGTACTTCAACTGCTCGGTGTCGGTCCAAAAACCGCCATCACCAGACCAACCATAAACGATGTCGATATCCCACCGGACGATCAACACCCCGCTCGAAGGGTTGAAGATTTCGAGAATGACCTTTTCAAGGTCACCCGTGCCGAGCCAAGTCTTGATGGCCAGCATGTTCGTCGCCCAATCGTCCGTGAACCTTGAAGGATCAAGCCCGCTCATGCGGATGATGTCCTTGAAGCTCTTCAGAATATTGTCCGCCACGTATGTGACGGAGTGCGTATAGGTGTTGACTGCAACGCTGGTCATGAGCCGAGAAACCCCTTCGGATCGAGAACAAGTTCGCCAGCCTTCGCCGTTGCCGCGTTGTTCTCGGTCGTGATGGACTCGGCACTATCGCGGGCCGTGATGCGGGTGCTGTGCTTCTTGAGCGCTGCCTGCACCCACTCAAGATCGTCGGTCAGACAGGGCAGCGACACACGCCAATCGCCGTTCAGAGGATCAAACCCCAGAGGGTCCTCGTTGGCATCCGACCCGTCGATAGCGTCGTCGTCATACAAGCAATAGATGCGCGTGCGTGGGCCGTCACAGGTCACGACGATAGCGGCGTCGCGCGGCCCCTGGTCGGCGATCATGCTTGCGGCGACACCGGCGACAGCAAGAAGTTCTGCGCGCGCGGGTGTGTCGTGCCCCTGTGTCAAAAGGTCGACGACCGCGCCCCAGGTATCATGGGCGTCTCGGTGCGGAGAACTGCGAAATGTGCGGCGTACCACAGTGGTCATTTGCCGGCCTCCCTCACGCGGGTTTTCCGTGCGGATCGGGCTGCTGCCAGGAGGGCGGGCATGGTGACGCGCTCGGGGTTCATCGCCGTCTGGGGGTCTGCTGCAAGTGCATTTGCAACCATCTTGCGGATCGCCCGGCCGTCGAGGCCGACGCAGGCCTCGGCGCATTCTTCAATTCCTTTGGATTCTGCAATGTGGCCGATCGCCGGATACACGGCGCCAAGTCCCGCAAGGCAATCCTTGAGGATGCGTTCGCACGCTCTCCGGTCCGGTAGCGGCACTTCAAGGATCAGGTCGCAGCGGGACATGAAGGCCTCGTCAACCGCCTGCGGAAAATTGCTGGTCGCGACAAACAGAAGGTTCGGATGCTCTTCGGCCAGGGCGTCGAGCTGAACCAGCACCGCGTCGGTGGCGCGATGAACGTCGATCGGGTTGGCCTCAAGGCTCATTTTTGCCCGGTCGGCGGCGAGTGTTTCTACTTCATCCAACAGAACGATGGTGGGCGCGATGGACGCTGCCTCGGCAATTGACTGGGCAAAGAGGTCGGTGACGGCCCGCTGCGTCTTGCCGTGTGCGGCGCTCGCCAGCGAATGCGGCTCGACCTCCAGCAACCTGAAACGCCCGTTCGGAAAAGAAGTCGCCACGCGATGGGCAAGCCCGCGAGCCAGCGAGGTCTTGCCCGTTCCGGGCAGCCCGGTCAGCATGATGACGCCGTGAAGAGGGATGACGGTGCGCGGCACTTTTCCGCGCATGGTGAAATTCAGGACCGCCTGCGACAGCAGGCGGCTCTTCATGTCTTCGTCGATGATGATCGAATCCCACAGGGCACCCAATGCCGGATCGGGCAACTTCCTGATCCTCTGGATACCCTTGGGGCGCTCATCGACCGAAAAATTCGCTGGTCTGTTCATATATCCTTCGCTCCCGCCGCCTGCGGCCGGACATTGAAAATGCATGCGCCCCGGACGGCACGGCGCGGTATGTCGCCGGGCGCCTGCACGGCCCAGCCCTTTGGATGCTTGATTACATACCGGTTGGGCATGGCGCCCTCCTTTCCGTTTGACACATGTCCTACAACACGTATATAAAAACGATGCGCTATCGTCAAGCGCGAATAGTTTTAATCCGTATCAATCAGGAGAGCGAATGCGCTGGGGTATCGAGCAAAGGCTTGAATTCATTGAATTTCGCCTGTTCTGGGAGGGGGCGATCAATCGTTCCGATCTGGTTGATTTCTTCGGGGTCTCAGTCCCGCAGGCATCGAAAGACATGACCCTGTACCAGGAACGCGCACCCGGAAATATGGAGTATGACAGGAGCAGCAAGCGCTATGTCGCGGCGGACAAGTTCGTCCTGCGCTTCCTGAATCCCGATCCGTATGTGTATCTCGGACAGCTGCGCTCAGTTGCCGAAGGCACTGCGGCTGCCCACGAGTCCATGATTTCGCAGCTCCCGGAAGCCGACGTCGCGCTGACGCCAAAGCGCGACATCGACATCGAAGTCCTGCGCAGCGTCCTCGATGCCGTGCGCGGCGTTAATTCAATCGAAGTGTTCTATCAGTCGATGAACAGGCAGCGTCCCGATCCGACTTGGCGCCGGATTACGCCCCACGCCTTCGGATATGACGGGTTTCGTTGGCACACCCGCGCCTACTGCCATCTTGAGCACAGTTTCAAAGACTTCCTGCTGCCCCGGATTCTGGACGTGCGCAGCAGTGGCGAGCCTGGCGCCACGGGCAAAGCTGATTGGCTCTGGAACAATTACTTCGACATCATCATTGCGCCGCACCCCGAGCTGACAGACAGTCAGAAGGAAGTTGTTGCGAAAGATTATGGCTTTGCCGACGGCAATGGCGTTCTCTCGGTACGCTACGCAATGCTATTTTATGTTCTAAAACGACTTGGTTTACTTGGATATCCAGAAAAAGAAGATCCAAGACGGCAACATATAGTTGCCCTAAACAGTGATGCCGTGCAGACTGCACTTAAACGTGCAGATTTTTCACAAGAAACAGAGCCGCGCAGAAAGGCGGCGCTGTCGGGGGGCAGCTGATGATCAGCCTCGAAGACATACGCAACGGCGCCACGATTCAAGGGATTGCCCCAAATCGTGCCGTACAGGTTGTTTCTGTCGATTGGATCGGTGATCAGGCGGTCAATGTCGTTTACCGCGATCTAAACGGCTCTGTATCAGAGACGACGCTCTACCGCGATGACGAGCACCGGCTGACCCTCGATGCCAAAGGCCGTCCGTGGTCATTCGATGCCGATGGTGCGTTGCTCCGCCTTGTTACGGAGGCCAATCGGATCAAGCTCGCCCACTATTTCGACCCCTATCTCGCGATCCACACAAGCCTTGTCGATGCGCTACCGCACCAGATTTCGGCGGTCTATGGAGAGATGCTGCCACGCCAGCCGCTCCGCTTCCTGCTGGCTGATGATCCGGGCGCCGGCAAAACCATCATGGCCGGCCTGCTGATGAAAGAGCTGATCGCCCGCAGCGATCTCGAACGCTGCTTGGTGGTCGCACCAGGTGGTCTCGTCGAGCAATGGCAGGACGAACTCGGCGAGAAGTTCAACCTGGAATTTGACATTCTGACGCGCGACATGATCGAGACCTCGCGTTCCGGCAATCCGTTCAACGACCGGAATCATTTGATCGTCAGGCTAGACGTGCTGGCGCGCAACGAAGAGCTCCAGGAGAAGCTGGAGAAGTCGCGGGAATGGGACCTCATTATCTGCGATGAAGCGCACCGGATGTCTGCCACCTATTTCGGCGGCGAGGTCAAATACACCAAGCGCTATCAGGTCGGGCAGAAGCTGGGACAGATTTGCCGGCATCTGCTGCTGATGTCGGCAACGCCGCACAATGGCAAAGAAGAAGACTTCCAGCTCTTCATGGCGCTGCTGGACGGTGACCGTTTCGAAGGGCGGTTCCGTGACGGGGTCCACTACGCCGACACCGAAGACATGATGCGGCGGCTGACAAAAGAGGAGCTGCTGAAATTCGACGGTCGTCCGCTTTTCCCCGAACGTCGCGCCTACACCGTGAAGTACGATCTTTCGCCGAAAGAGGCGGCGCTCTACAGCGCAGTCACAGAGTATGTCCGCAGCGAAATGAACCGGGTACAGCGCTTTGCCGAAACTGACGGCAAGAAGCGCAACAATGTGGGCTTCGCGCTGCAGATTCTACAGCGCCGGCTCGCCTCTTCGCCGGCAGCCATTTACCAGTCACTCAAGCGCCGGCGCGAACGTCTGGAAAACGAACTGGCTGAAGCGCGCGTGGTCGTCCGCGGCCAGGCTGCCGGGATCGGACTGGATGATGTCAGCAATGAAATTCTCGGCAATCTCGAAGAGTTTGGCCAGGAAGAGATCGACGAGATCGAAGACATCATCTCGACCGGCGCAACGACGGCGGAAACAATCGAGCAACTCGCGATCGAGGTTGAGACGCTAAAGGGCCTCGAAGAGATGGCCCTCGGCGTTCTGCGGTCCGGTGAGGATACCAAGTGGGCGCAGCTCAATCGCATCCTGGATGATGACCTGATGGTCGACAGCGCGGGCAATCGCCGCAAGCTCATCATCTTCACCGAACCCAAGGACACATTGCACTACCTCGTCGACAAGGTGCGCGCGCGCCTTGGACGGCCTGATGCCGTCGAAGTCATTCATGGCGGGGTGACGCGCGAAGAGCGGCGCAAGGTCATAGAGCGCTTTATGCAAGATCGCGACATGCTCGTCCTTATTGCCAACGATGCGGCCGGTGAAGGCGTGAACCTTCAGCGCGGGCATTTGATGGTCAACTACGACCTGCCTTGGAATCCGAACAAGATCGAGCAGCGCTTTGGCCGCATCCATCGGATCGGCCAGACGGAAGTCTGTCACCTCTGGAACATCGTTGCTGCCGACACCCGCGAAGGCGAAGTCTATGCCCGCCTGCTCGAAAAGCTCGAAGCCGCCCGCGAAGCGCTCGGTGGCCGTGTCTACGACGTGCTCGGCGAACTCTTCGAAGGCGTCGCCCTCAAAGACCTGCTGTTCGAAGCCATTCAGTATGGGGAACGCGAAGATGTGAGGGCGCGGCTATTCCAGCAGGTCGATGGCGCCGTCGATCAGCAACACCTGCTCGATCTGCTCAAGCGCCGTGCGCTCACCAATGACACGATGCCGGAAGCCAAGGTGCAGGAGCTGCGGATCGAGATGGAGCGCGCCGAAGCGCAGCGGCTCCAGCCCCACCACATTCAAAGCTTCTTCGTCGAAGCCTTTCAGCATCTCGGTGGCCAGATCAAACGCCGCGAGGAAGGGCGCTGGGAAATCACGCACGTCCCGGTGCGTATCCGCGAACGCGATCGCCAGATCGGCATGGGAGCGCCCATTCAGAAGAAGTACGAGCGCATCTGCTTTGAAAAGAGCCGGATCAATCAGCAGCCGGTCGCGACCTTCGTCTGTCCCGGCCATCCGCTTCTCGAAACGGTCATCAGTCTTATCCGTGAGCAATACGAGCAACTGATGAGGCAAGGCGCCGTCCTGGTCGATGAGACTGACCCCGGCACGATGCTCTCCGCGATCTTCCTGCTCGAACATAGCGTGCAGGACGGAAGGCGCACCGGCACAGGCAACCCGCACGTCATTTCGCAAAAGCTTCAGTTCGCTGCGATCGACAAGAGCGGCAGCGTGACCAACGCCGGTATTGCCCCGCACTTGAACCTGCGCGCTGCGACAGTCGATGAAATCGCTCTCGCGCGGGACTTGCTCGAAGAGGACTGGCTGACTTCAGAACTCGAAAAATCGGCGGTGCAGTTCGCAACGGTCGAACTCGCACAGAAGCATGTCACTGACATCAAGGCCCGCCGCCTTCCTGAAATCGAGAAGGTCGAAGCTGAAGTCAAAGCTCGCCTTAAGAAGGAGATCAACTATTGGGACAGCCGGGCTTTTGAACTCCAGGAAGAGGAGAAGGCCGGCAAGAAGACGCGCCTCAGCTGGCAGAACGCACAGCGCCGCGCGGAGGATTTGGCCGAACGCCTCAAACGCCGCCAGGAGCAGCTCGAAGAAGAGAAATTCATCACAGCACAGCCGCCCCGCATCCGCGGCGGCATGGTGGTCCTCCCGCGTGGCTTGCTCGACGCGCGCAGCGCCGAGACGGAAGTGAACGGCGCGCCGGCGGGCGTCGCCGAGGACCCGGCTGCCCGTCGAGCAATCGAACTCGCTGCAATGGATGCCGTGATGAAGACCGAGCAGGCACTCGGCAACGTTCCGAGCGACGTATCGGCACAGAAGATCGGCTACGACATCGCCTCCTACAGCCCGGCGACGCAGCATCTGCGTTTCATCGAAGTGAAGGGCCGCATCGACGGCGCTGACTCCGTGATGATTACGCGGCAGGAGATCATCACCTCACTGCACGAGCCCGACAAATTCATCCTGGCCGTCGTTCACGTGGACAACGGATTCGCCCGCGCCCCCCGCTACGTGCGCGGTCCTCTCGATGACCGCGATCCGCGCTTCGACCAAAGCGCCATTCAATACGACCTAAAGCGCCTGCTGGAGCGGGCGGAGGAACCCGCATGACCAAGCCGTACAAAAAGAAGCTGATCGAAGTCGCCATACCGCTCGAAGCCATCAATGCGGCATCAGCCCGCGAAAAATCGATTCGGCACGGACATCCCTCCACGCTGCATCTCTGGTGGGCAAGACGCCCTTTGGCGACCTGCCGGGCAGTGCTCTTTGCCCAGCTTGTCGATGATCCATCCGAGCATGTGAGTGATCTCCTCGACAATGCGGCCATGCGAAAAGCAGCGAAAAAGGAGCTCGCCGAACGACTGGCCAAACGCGAAAGCGACAAAGCTGATGGCAAGTCAATTCCAGCCGATGAAAAGCCGGTTACGCTCGAAGAGGTGATCGTCGATTTGGAGCGTAAGCGTCTCTTCAAGATCATAGAAGATCTGGTACTCTGGGAGAATTCCACGAACGAAGAAGTGCTCGAACGCGCACGCGCCGAAATCCGCCGCAGCTGCAACGGCGAACTTCCGCCGGTCTACGATCCCTTTTCCGGCGGCGGCTCAATCCCGCTCGAAGCCCAGCGTCTCGGCCTACCTGCTTACGGTTCCGACCTTAACCCGGTCGCTGTCATGATCGGCAAGGCGATGATCGAGCTTCCACCGAAGTTCAAGGACATGCCGCCCATCCACCCCGGCATCAAGGAGCGGTCATTTTACCGAAATGCCGAAGGGCTAGCAGAGGATGTGAAATACTACGGCGACTGGATGCGCGAAAATGCGAAGGAACGCATTGGGCACCTTTACCCGCAGGTAGAAATGCCGAAGGAATACGGAGGTGGCAAAGGAACTGTTGTTGCATGGATCTGGGCGCGGACCGTTCCAAGTCCAGATCCCGCTTTTGCAGATGTGCATGTCCCGCTAATTACAAGCTGCATGTTGAGCACAAAGAAAGGTTCTGAGGCTCGTATTGAAACGAATGTCGATAGGACGGCGAGATCGATTACTTTTTGCGTGAAAACCAGTGGTACTTCTGCCGAATGGGAGGCCGCCAAGACCGGCACGAAGGCAGGGGTTGGGTCAAATTTTCGCTGTTTGATTTCTGATAGTGCTATCACAACCGAGTACATTCGAGCTAAGGCATCGGCAGGCCAATTAGGGCAGAAGCTGATTGCAATAGTCGTTCAGCGGAAGGGTGGTCGCGTATTCATTGCGCCTAATTCAGAGCATCAGGATATAGCAGAGTCCTGTACGCCTGAGTGGATGCCGGATCAGAGAATTTCGCCTGATCGACGGGCCTTCACCCCGCCCGATTTTGGAATGGCAACATTCGGGAATTTATTTACAAAGCGTCAGCTGGTAGCCCTGAACACCTACTCGAACTTAATTGCTGAAGCACGAGAACGTGCTCGCTCAGACGCAGAAGAAGCAAAGATTGATGCGCCGAGAGAGTACTCTGACGCGGTATGCGTATATTTGGCTTTGGCGATAAGCAAGCTGAGTGACATCCAAAATTCACTCGTTTCTTGGAAGCCGTCAATGGTCCAAGTGATTCATTTATTTACTCGACAAGCCATCCCAATCGTATGGGACTTTGCGGAGCCGAACCTATTCTCTAATTCAGCTGGTGACTTTGGTGTCACGCTATCGAACATGATGAGGGCCCTGAGTACGCTGGGGTCAGGCAGCGTGGGCTCGGTTCGTCAGCATGACGCACAAACGACCCAGTTGCCCGCAGGAGCGGTCCTATCAACTGACCCGCCCTACTATGACAATGTCGGCTATTCCGATCTGTCGGACTTCTTCTTGGCGTGGCTTAGGAAGAACCTGCACGATGTGTATCCCGACTTGTTCTCCACGCTTTCTGCGCCCAAGAGCGATGAGTTGATTGCGGCGCCGTACCGACATGGCGGTCGGGACAAGGCAGAAGATTTTTTCCTTTCTGGCATGCGTAGGGCCATCACTAACGTAGCTGGTCAGGTCTCTGCGGATTTTCCAGCAACCATCTATTACGCCTTCAAGCAAAGTGAAATGGTCGATGAAGGCGTAAGTTCGACTGGTTGGGCAACGTTTCTTCAAGCCGTTTTCGAGGCTGGCTTCTCCGTCGTTGGTACTTGGCCAGTTCGCACCGAGCTTGCGAATAGGATCCGGGGGATAGGAGCAAATGCTCTCGCCAACTCGGTCGTCCTCGTCTGTCGCAAGAAGGAAGCTACAGCCGAGATCATCACCCGAGCCGAGTTCATCCGCGCCTTAAAACGTGAGCTTCCGCCCGCGATCGCCGAACTTCAGGCCGCTAACATCGCGCCAGCCGATATGCCGCAGTCGGCCATCGGCCCTGGCATGGGCGTCTTCTCGCGCTACAAGGCCGTGCTCGAAGCCGATGACAGCCCAATGACTGTCAAAGCGGCGCTACAGCTCGTCAATCGTGAGCTCGATGAATTCCTCAGCGATGTGCAGGGCGAGTTTGACGCGGATACCCGCTTCGCCATCACCTGGTTCGAGCAGCATGGTATGGACAAAGGCGAATACGGCGCAGCCGACAATCTGGCGCGAGCGCGCGGAATTGCCGTCGAAAGCGTCAAGCATGCCGGCATCGTCGAGAGCGCAGCCGGCAGGGTGCGCATTCTCAGACGAGATGAGCTGGTCGATGACTGGGACCCGGCTACGGATGCGCACCTGACAGTCTGGGAGTGCTGCCAGTATCTCATCAGAAAGCTCGAAACCGAGGGAGAGCACGAAGCCGCCATCCTGCTGAAGAAGATCGGCCCGGACAAGGCCGACGCCGTGAAAGACCTTGCCTATTGCCTCTACGACGTCTGCTCGAACAAGCGGAAGGACGCAAAAGAAGCCACGTCCTACAACGCGCTGATCGCGGTATGGACCGAGCTGACCCGCCAGGCGGCATCTATTCACGACATCGATATTGGCGGTGCACGCCAGACCACAATGAATTTCTAAGGGGGCGCGTAGCATGGCCAAGAGTACACGACAGTATGTTTTTGACGGTATGGAGCTTCTGCCCGATGCCCTAATCCCGTTTGTTGAAAAGCGACTTGAGAGCGCGATCAAGGGCCATTGGCAGGTTGAGGTGGTCGAACGTGTTTCCGGCCTCAAGGCCAGTGGCGGCGCGGTCTCCTGGGATCAGCAGGGCCTCCTCAAGACCATGATGGCGTTCTGGAAGGACGCTTTTGCGATGGTGCTTGGCCATCCCGAGCGTTCCTACGTGTCCGAGCTTCTCGATGTGCGCAACAAGCTATCGCACAACGAGACCTTCACCTACGACGATGCTGAGCGGGCGCTCGATACGATGCGCCGGTTGATGGAATCGATCAGCGCCGGTGAGACAGCCGCCGAAATCGGCAAGATGCGCGATACGATTTTGCGCACGAAATACACGGAACTTCAGCGCAATGAGGAGCGGCGCAAGACGCAGCGACTCAGTATTTCAGTTGAGACGGTCGCCGGCCTGCTGCCCTGGCGTGAGGTCGTCGAGCCGCATCAGGACGTTGCCACCGGGGAATTCCAGCAAGCTGAATTCGCGGCAGACCTCGGCAAGGTTTATGCCGGCAGTGCGCCCTCGGAATATAGTAATCCGAAAGAGTTCTACAGCAGGACCTATCTCACAGACGGTCTCAGCACTTTGCTAATTGGCGCGGCCAAACGGTTATCCAAAGCCGGTGGTGATCCGGTCGTCGAACTCCAAACTAATTTCGGCGGTGGCAAAACCCACTCGATGCTCGCGCTCTATCACATGGTCGGCGGCACTGCCGCCCAGGACCTGCCGGGCCTTGACCAGCTGCTTTCAAAGCATGAAGTGAAAGTCCCGGAAAAGATCAGCCGGGCCGTGCTCGTAGGAACGTCGCGCGGTCCCCAGGATGTGTTGAGCGTCGATGACGGGCGAAAAATCCGTACGACGTGGGGCGAACTAGCTTGGCAACTTGGCGGTGCGGACGCCTTCGACATGATTGCCGAGAATGATGCGAACGGCATCGCGCCGGGATCGAACCTGCTGGAGGCGATATTCAAGAAATGCGCGCCCTGTTTGATCCTGATCGATGAATGGGTCGCCTACTTACGCCAAATCTACAAAGTGGAAGGCCTGCCTTCCGGCTCATTCGATGCGAACCTTTCCTTTGTCCAATCACTGACCGAGGCCGTTAAATCGAGCCCCGGCACGTTACTTGTCGCGTCGCTACCAGCGTCTCAAATTGAGGTCGGTGGTGAAGGTGGTCAGGAGGCTCTGGCGCGCCTCAAGCAGACATTTTCCCGCGTCGAGTCTTCCTGGCGCCCTGCGTCGCAGGAAGAAAGCTATGAGATTGTCCGGCGGCGTCTTTTCAAGGAAATCCCCGGCGACAGGCATCATCACAAGGACAACACGCTCAAGCAATTCGTGAAGCTCTACCGGGAAAACAGCAATGATTTCCCGCAGGGATGCGCCGACGAGGACTATCGCCGAAAGCTTGAAAAGGCCTACCCGATCCATCCTGAGCTGTTCGACCAGCTCTACACGAGTTGGGGATCGCTCGAAAAATTCCAGAGAACGCGCGGCGTTCTGCGTCTGATGGCGCAGGTCATTCATGAGCTGTGGATGAGCAATGACCCGTCGGTGATGATCATGCCCGGCAGCGTGGCGATCAGTTCTCAACGCGTCGAGCCGGAGCTGCTGCATTATCTCGACGTGAACTGGCAATCGATCATCGCAGCCGATGTCGACGGCGCGAATTCGACGCCATATAAAATCGATCAGTCCGCGCCCAACCTGAACCGCTACTCGGCGACGCGCCGCGTCGCACGCGCGGTGTTCATGGGCTCCGCGCCCACCTATCAGGAAGAGAACAAAGGCCTCGACGACAAGCAGATCAACCTTGGCGTTGTGCAGCCCGGCGAGCGACCGGCGATTTTCGGCGATGCGCTCCGTCGCCTGACGAACCAGGCCAAGTTCATGCACAGCGATCTTGGCCGCTACTGGTACTCGATGGCGGCGAGTCTCAACAGGCTGGCTGCCGATCGTGGCGGACAGCTCGAAGAAGCGCTTGTTCTCATGACTATCGATCAGGAGCTCAACAAATACATCAACAGCATTGGCGATCGGGGTCATTTCGATGCAGTTCAGGTCGCACCGTCATCATCTGCCGATGTTCCCGATGAACTCGGCGGCGTTCGCGCGGTCGTACTAGGCGTAGCCTATCCGCACTCGGGCCGCGATGGCTCCGAAGCGATGGCGGAAGCCAAGGATATTTTGATGCAGCGCGGCTCGACGCCCCGCGTCTACCGCAACACGCTGGTCTTCCTGGCTGCTGAATCGCGCCAGCTCGATAGCTTGAAGGATGCCGTGCGATCATCGATCGCGTGGACGTCCATTGTTAGAGACGACAAAAGGCTCGATCTCAAAAAGAGCGATATAGCGCTGGCGGAAGCGAAGCTCTCGGAAGCCAACGACACCATGAAAACGCGCCTGCGCGAATGCTGGTGTTATCTGATCTATCCGCACCAAGAGACAGCTCAGTCAGAGATTGAATGGGCTTCAGGGAAGATTCCGGCGCAAGATGGGCTGTTGTCCCGTGCCAGCAAGAAACTTGTCAGTGACGAAGGGTTGCTGCCGGAGCTGGGACCGACACGGCTAGATCGCGATCTTCAAAAATACATCTGGAATGGCAAGCCTCACCTGCTCCTCAAAGACCTGTGGGAATATCTGAATCGCTACACCTATCTGCCGCGGGTCAAGAGCCAAGCAGTGCTGGTAAAGGCCGTCCAGGCTGCGGTTTCAGGCATGATCCCCGGACCGTTCGCCTATGCAGAGCGCTGGGACGAAGCGACGCAAAAGTATCTCGGACTTCTTATCGAAAAGGCGCCGAACCCGCACATCGTGATTGACCAGGATAGCGTCATCATCAAGCCGGAAGTCGCTGAGCAACATCGTCCCGCCCCGGTACCGGCGGATACGGGTGGCGCGGGCACGGAAGCGGGCGGAGGCGGCTCCGCCGGCGGAAAAGAGGGCACAGGCGAAACAGATGGCACCAGCGCGCCAACGCCGGAGGCAGAGAAACGTCCGACCAGATTCATTGGCACGGTGATGATTTCAGCCGAAAGGCCAGCGCGCGACATGCATCAGATTGTTGAGGCTATCGTCGAACAATTGACCACCTTGGCGGGGTGCGAGGTTTCGCTCAAGCTTGAAATCGACGCCGAAGTCGCAGGAGGATTCGACCGGGCGAAGGTCAGAACTCTGCTGGAAAATGCGAATACGCTTGGATTCATCGACAAGATTGTAAAGTAGGACGAGAACGGAAAGCGCGAGGCATTACGCGATCACAGCGTTCAGTTCCTCAACAAACAGCTGTGTGAGCATGTGCGTTGGGATGAGAACGCCACTGAAAAGCGATCCGCCGACCAGTTCAAAATTGCCGCTACGGCGTGGCCGGACGGGCGAGACTAGAATTCGAATTGGAAATCGAATTAACCGTAGCCGGGCACAAATTGGGCACATGTTCATTTGTGCCCGACTGTGAAGCCCTGAGTTTCCGCGGGCTACAGCGGGGGACAAAACTGGGGATAGAATGGTGGAAAACTGACCTGCTAGAAGGCTAAGCTATTGATTTTAAATGGTGCCTCGGGGCGGATTTGAACCACCGACACAAGGATTTTCAATCTAACGGGTGAACCTTGTAACTTATTGATTTAGAAAGAAATATTTTTTGTCGGGCACAATTTGGGCACAAGTTCACGGTGACAGGAGCTGACTTTCGACTTCAACGGCGCGTTGCGCGCGGCGGTCGGTGTGGTCGCTGAACAGATGTCCGTAGACGTCGTAGGTGATCTTGACCGATGAGTGGCCCATCAGGGTGGTGATCTCTTTCGGGTTGGCCCCGTTGTCGATCTCCAGGCTGGCGCGCACATGCCGCAGGTCCTTCAGCGGATAGCGGGCTTTGCCTTCTCATCGACCAGGCCTGTCTCTTTCTGCAACGTGTACCAGCAGCGGCGATAAACATTCTGCAGCTTTTCCGGATTACCCTGCCAGTTCGGGAAAACCAGATCGAGTTTGCTCTTCGGGCACTCCCTCTTCCAGGCGCGCAAGATGTCCATGACCTGCGTGCCGACCGGGATTGTACGATATCCGCTGCGCGATTTCGGGCGGCCGATCTTGCCATCATCATCCATGTCCTGGTCGACCTTGATTGCGGACTCGTCAAACAGCACATTGCGCCACGGCAAACCGAGGACCTCACCGGGCCGCATGCCGGCAAACGTCATGACGTAAACGAAGGCGCGATAGCGCTGCCACCGCTTGGCGATCTGCTTGTTGGTGCTCGCTGCTCTCTCGTCTGCCTTCTGCAGGAGCCGGCGCACGTCGGCGATCTTCAGCCACGTTTCGTGTTTCGGGCGGTCGCGCTCAGACAGCATGATGCGGACATTTTCCGCTGGATCGCTCATCAGCCAGCCTTGCGTCCGCGCCTCCGACAGAATGCCCTTGAATGAGGTCAGAATCTTGCGGGCATAGGCACGGCTGAACTTGTCGAGCAGATCGGCAGCGAACTGCTCGCAGACTTGCGGCGTGAGGTCTGTCAGATGGCGCCCGCCGATCATGTCTTTGATGTAGCGGGCATGGAGCTTGTAAGGACGCAACGTAGCGTTTTCGACTGGTTCATGGCCTTTGCGGCCGATCGTCTCGCAGACAGTGAGCCATTTGTCGGCGGCGTCCGCGACGCTCACACTGTCGCGGCTGTGCAGATAATCCGATTTTGCGACGTTGTCTTTGAAATGATGCGCATCTTTGGCGCGCGTAAAGACTTTAGAACGGCGCTTGCCAGTGAGCGGCTCTATATAATGGACTTTATAACGGCGACCCGTTTTCTTCTCTATTGTTTGTATAAATGACATTATTATTTATAGATTTACGGATTCCACTCCTGCAATGCTTTTATTTGTCTTTGCGCGAATTGCGCGCGGATAAATCCTTCGTCGATGCGCAGGACGCCTTTGACGTCCAGGAACCAGGGCCACTTGCGCTGACCGGTGGCATCGGGTTCGGCGGTCCAGTCGATTTGACGCTGCGACCAAACGACATTCATACCGCGCAAGAGTTCAAGGGCCTCGGCCTTCGTGACGTAACGGCCGGTCAGGGCGATCTCCATAGCCGCCTTGCCGAACAATTCCGAAGGCCTGGAATTTCCGCGCCGGCTCATAGCTCATAATCCTTGCAGGCCGGGCGATGATGCAGAGTGCGCAGGTAGCTCACCGGCCCTTTTGCCGGCATGCGGACGACGACTTCGTCGCCGAACTCATCTGTCGGCAGAAACCGCAGGCGCGGCGCTCTCACAAAATGGATATTGCAGTCGTCCTTTAGCGCTTTGATATCCTCGACAATGGCATGAGCCAGCTCATCGATGTTGATCGTGCCCAGCATGCTGTAATCAATAACCAGCCCTCGTGACCGGTACGATGCTTTGTCATCGCCCATATAATACTCGTAAATATAACTAAACTATACATTCAGAATACTACATAAGATTGTGTTATGTCAAAAGTAAAAAGGCCGGGAAACGGCGGCCACAGACAAATAGCGCCCATTTTCGCGGCGCGATGCGTGACCAGTCTGTGCGCAGGAAACAACCTCCGGCAGTGGCTATCTAGCCTGAAGACCCTTTCCTTCAGGCTGACATGCGCGATGACCGCACCGCTTAAATTGTTGCTCGATTATGATGAGGCCGCCAGCGCTTTGTCGCTTTCGCGCGCGGCGCTGCGGGACCTCGTCTACAAAGGCCGTGGTCCGGCTGTCACCAGGATCGGACGGCGTACCCTGTTCGCATTCAAAGACCTCGAAGAGTTCGTTGACCGCCACCGGGAAGCGGCGCCGCTGCCGACACCAACGTCCCCACCTGCAAAGCGCGGCCGCGGCCGGCCGAACATCGCGCAAAAGATGCTGCGCGATGCCGCATTCGATCGCCCTTCCTGACCGCAAGTCCTGACCGCCGCTAAATCCGATCAAGGCTCGCGAGCCTGTCGGCCAGATGCCGGGGTGTCAGGTTGGCGTAGCGCTTGACCGACTTCGGGTCCTTGTGCCCGGTCTGCGCCATCACCTCGATCATCGACCAGCCGGCTTCGAACAGGCTGGAGGTCCGCTCGTGCCGCGTGTCGTGGAACCGAAAATGCGGCACACCGGCTTTCTCCCGCGCCCGGTTGAAGGCAAGCCGCAGCGCATTGGCGCTGACCGGGAACACCCGGCCATCACTCTGATCCTCGCGCGGCAACGCTTTCAGGACTTCCACGGCCCGCGGTGACAGGCCGATCGGATGATCGATGACGACCTCCGGATTGCGGCTGTTCTTTACACCGCGCAGCAGCGCCGTGCGGCCCGCGAGATCGACATCTGCCCAGTGCAGTTTCAGCAAGCTGCCGCGCCGCGCCCCGGTCTCAAATCCCAGCTCGACGAAAGGCCGCAGCCAAGGATTGCGTGCCTGGTCGCAAGCGGCGAGCAAGCGCGTTTTCTCTTCATCACTCAGCCGCACATCGCGCTCATCACGCACAGCAGGACGCTTCACATCCTCGGTGTTGACGGGATTGATGAGCAGCCCGAGCCTGCGCTTGCGGTAATCGATAACGCGCTTGAGCAAGGTCAGCTCGCGCCGGACCGTGCCCGGTTTAATCCGCTTGCCGGTCCGTCCTACCGTCTGGGATAGCCGCCGGTCGCGATAGTCTTCAAAATGCTCCGGCGTGAGATAGGCGGCGGCATAGGCGCACAGCGCCGGCTCGTCACGCGCGAACCGATCAAGGCGCGCGTTCTCCGCGATCCGCGAATCCGCACTCGGTCGATGCGCTGTAACCTCGTTCTTGTAGATGCGAATAAGATCGCCGAGCGTGACCGCTCGCGCGTCCGCCTGATCGACGAACTGGCCGCGATCCATGCCGGCTTCGATCTTGCGCGTCCAGGCCTGCGCGTCCTTCTTCGTGCGGAAGGTCGCGCTCTGAGTCGGCCAGCCTTTGCGGCGGATTTGCACCGCCCACTGGTAAGGACCTTTCTCGCGGATATTGGCCATCTGGAAACACTCCCGTGCTGTGCCGGGTGTGCCAAATCTGTGCCAGAAAATCGTGAGCACGGACTGGTCACAAAGTCCGTCTCAATAACCGATTGATTTTTCTGCAGTTTTTGGCGCACCCGACAGGATTCGAACCTGTGACCTCTGCCTTCGGAGGGCAATGGTGCAGCGCCTATGGGTGTTTCTGCAGTTTCATAAAACCTCCAAAACATCTTGTAAATCAATAAAATAATGGCATATTCAGTTTCTGACGATTTCTGCGAGTGACCAAAAGGGTGTTACCCAGGTGTTACCCAAAGAAATTTCGCGAAACAAGGAATAGGCACAATGGCGGCAGGACGGATCACCAAACGCACCGTGGATGCGCTGAAGGTCACGGACAAGGAATATGTACATTGGGACGGCGAACTGACCGGCTTCGGCGTGCGCGTGCGGCCAAGCGGTTCACGATCTTTTATTGCGGTCTACAGAACCGGAGGTCGCAACACGCCTTTGCGTAAGGTTACAATTGGTGCAGTTGGAAAGATTGAAGCCAGCTTTGCACGAAATGAAGCCCAACGGATCATCCGCCAATCAGAACTCGGATTTGACCATGCGTCTGAAAAAGCAAAAGCGCGGGCGGAGATGACATTCAGTAAGGTCTGTGACCTCTATCTGGCAGAAGGTTGCGACACGAAGAAGCCGAGTACCATAGCGACCGACAAGGGGCGCATTGAACGCCACATCAAGCCATTGTTGGGTAAGAAGCGCATTGGCGAGATCACACGAACAGACATTGAGAAATTCATGCGCGATGTTGCCAATGGTAAAACGGCAACTGATGAAAGGACAAAGGCGCGTGGACGCGCCATTGTTGAAGGCGGAAAGGGAACAGCGACTCGAACCGTCGGCCTGCTCGGTGGTATCATGACATTTGCTGTTTCACGCCAACTTCGCGCGGATAATCCAGTGCGCGGTGTAAAGCGCTACCCGGACAAGAAGGGTGAAACATTCCTCTCGCCTGCCGACCTTGCGAAGCTTGGCATGGCACTGGCAGAAATGGAGACAGAAGGTGCTAATCCCAGTGCCATCGCCATTATTCGCCTTCTCGCCTTCACTGGTGCCCGCAAAAACGAGATCGCCTCTCTCAAGTGGTCAGAACTGGACCTCGAACGCGGTTATCTCCGATTGGGCGATTCAAAGACCGGCGCAAAGGTTATCCCCATAGGCGCGCCTGCCCGTGAGGTTTTTGCCGCACAATCTGCAATAAACAACAGCCCCTATATCTTCCCTGCGAGCACAGGAGAGAAGCAATTTCAGGGGGTTGAACGTGTTTGGGCAAAGGTGAAAACACGCGCGGGGTTCCCAAAGCTGCGCTTGCATGATTTGCGCCATAGTTACGCATCCATGGGCTTGGCGCGGGGAGACGCCTTGCCAGTTATCGGCGCAATCCTCGGCCATACTGATGTGAAAACGACCTCTCGCTATGCGCACCTTGCGGACGACCCGGTAAGACAAGCCGCCGACGGAATATCAGAGTCCATCAAAGCAGCTCTTACTCAAAGTCGGAGCGCCGTCGTCGTGCCGCTCAAAAGCTGATTTCCGGCGCGCTGCTTCGCCTGATAAGCAATTCAATCACTTGAGAGTTACGCGTGCCGAACAATTGGGTTGGCTCAATCGCATAAATGGTAACGCCCTTTGGGCAGCCCCCTCTACTGAGGGGAGCGTAATTTCCGCAGTGCGCTCAAGCATTGCCAAGCGCAAGCAGGTTGCTTCATCGTCTTTCTCAGTCGATGCGCTCTTTTGTCAAGACCGGCCTGAATTATTTCTTCGCCACCACGGTGTCGTACAACCCGTAATGCGTCAGTCCCTCATGACTTTCGATGCCGGTGTATCGCAGCGAAGCATCCTCATAGCGGCGGAAAGCGAAGACGGCCTCGTTCATCCGTTCGGTGTTGAATACCCTCAAGCGCACCAGGAGATGAAAGTCCGCCACGGTCAAGCCGGTGACGGTTAGGAAAAGGTCCGGCTCCAGTTTGGTAATGACGTCCTGAAGGGTGTTTTCACGGTAGTCGGTCAGATACATGAAGGCAGGAATACGCGTAGCAAATTTGATCAGCTTTTCCTGGACCAGTTTGCGCTTGGATTTGTACTCCTTTTCCTCATCGGTCAGCTCTTTCTTTTCTTTCGCAGTCAGTTCGCCATCCCTGGCTTTGTTCTTGAGTTCCTTCACCTTGTCACTTTTGTTGATGATGGTTTCGATGACATTGTCGCCAAGCGCCCTCCAGCCTTCGATTCGCTCGACTGCAGCCATCGCTTCTGGATTGTCAAACACCCGCCGCAACGTGTCGTTGTCCACATTCACCAGCAGCGCGGATTCCCATTTTCGCGCGAGCAGCGTTGCTGACGTGCCTGCCATCGCAATATCGAGAATGCCGCCCGCGTCGATTTGGGTCATATTTGCGCCGTCATAGGCCAGCACCGGCAGGAATGAGACTAGCTCTCGCACTGCATTTTCCGGGTTCGCTTCACCTGGTGATAAGCCGATGCCATACTCCGACAATTGCCGCAGCGCGCGTGTAGGCGCGAAATCGAATACGAAGCAGATGGGTTTGAGGATTTCCTCCTCATTCGGATTGTCGCCATTGGGGTTTTTGATCACCCAAGGCGACTGCACCCGGAATGCGGCCTGAAAATAGGTTTCCGGCGACTTAAGATTACGCAGCATGAGGATGGATGACCATTGCGCCACGGTCACGCCAGTGGTCAATTTTCCGCAGGACAATGTGATAGTTTTCGTATCGAAGCCGCTGCCAATGGCGCGTCGAACGGGTGGCACTGCCTCAAGCCCGATGCCCGCCCCTGCCCCCGCTGCCAGAACGGTGGTGTATCCATGCCAGAAGGTGTTGTGCCGCTCCGCCAGCAGATTGGCCATGGCATGACAGGCAGCGACGTTGGGCAGAAACCAGAACGAGTGTTGAAGATAGGGCAACAGGCGCGCATCCGAATAAGGGAATGGAGGACGCGTTCCGGCTTTAAGGCTATCCACCATTTGCGGTGCATATGACCCCCGAATGATTTCCAGCCATTTCTGCACGTCGGACTTGTGCTTGAACGCGGCATCGTCACCTGTGCCGGTGGCAGCGAAAAACTCATTCAAATCGAACTCGTCAAATTCCCCAGCGCTGGCAATCGCCGTCAGTTCATCGGGCATCTGATAAGTTAGCAGGCGCATTTGCGGCAAAGCGCGATAAGGATTGCGCTGGCTCGGATTGGTAGCGGTATAATTCGCTTTTGCACGCTGCTCGTCTGTATAGGTCCAATTGAAAATCTGTTCCTCAATAAACTCTCCCGTCGCTAGCGCCTTGAAAGGGGTGCCAGACAGATAGAGATAGGCGCGCGTGGTGATGGGCAAAAATTCAATCTCGTTCTCCGAAAGCACCCCTAGGTCATCGTTCACCACCTCCAAATCGCTGGTATACTCGAGGCTGACCTCCTTCTTGGCGACCGTCGCATCTTCGCCCTCGAAAAGCTCCTTTGCCGTCTCACGCCATGCGCCGAAATGGTATTCGTCAAAGACAACCAAATCCCAGTTGATCGCGTGAAGCCATTCATTCCTGGCCTTGATGTTTCCGGCCTTGTCGCGCCCGAGTAAATCTTGGAATGAGCCGAAATAGATCACTGGTTTGTCAACGTCGATCTGGCTTGGGTCACGCCCGGAGCTGCGCGACAGATATTGCCAACCGTCAAAATCGACGTGATTTTCGAGGTCAGTCCGCCATGCGTCTTCCACGGCGGGCTTAAATGTCACCACCAGCACTCGCTTCGCTTCAAGCTTCTTCGCAAGCTGATAGCTGGTGAAGGTTTTGCCGAAACGCATTTTCGCGTTCCAGAGGAAGCGCGGAACGGCGTTCGCATCCTGCTGCCATCGGGAATGGAAGTAGGCATGGGTCTGTTCCACAGCCTCAATCTGCTCCTTGCGGGGCGGGAATTTTTCGTGATGCGTGCCGGTGAATTGCTGGCCAGTACGGAGCTCGGCTAGAACGGTTTTCGTATCGGCAACCGTGCACTGCACCCATTCCAACATCGGGTTGGCGAACCCTTTTTTGACCAAGGCAGTTCGAACGGCGTGGTCGGTGATAATGCTGCCATCATCCCGCGCGCCGGATTCATCGAGTTCGATCCGGTAAGGAATGGCAGCGGTTTTTACCTGTTCGGCTATGCGCTGCTTCACTTCGCGCGTCGTCTGCCCGATCTTAAGCAGGCCCTCATGTGTCCTAGCGTCAATCGAATAGGCATAGATGCGAGGCCGCGCTTCTGGCTTGGGTGCTAGAATTTCGTCGATTGTGGGCTTATTCATTACTCACTCGATCGCTTCCGCCCCAGCCCAAAATCTCTTCAGTTAAGGCCCAAATGCAGACCGTGCGACTCTACAAGCTCCCACCAAAGTTCATTGTCATTCGCTCGGTATTTATAGTCTCCCGACTTGTAGCCAAGACGCGGATGCTCCACATGTAATCCCGCTTTTCTGAGAGTCGCTGCAACATCATCGTTATTAAAGTATACTCTCAATTCAGCCCCCCATTTATTTGACTGATTTTGGTAATGAATAGGACTCCCAGGTGACACTATTCGTTTCGTTGCAGCTGAGTAACGAGCCTCAAACTCTGCGTGTCCCTTTGGGGCCACCTCTGCTTCAAGCAGAAAACCATCGGTATCTAGGGTTGGAAAACGGGACATAGACATACTCGCTGAAAATTTCTAATTGGCAAATGGACGAATTTTTTCCAATATGAAACGAACCTCTTCTTCGTTCAAATTAAAATATTCGGCCAATTTTTCGTCATTCCATTCCAACTTCATATCCAAAATTGGAACAAATTCGTAAGCAGATTTCGTCAAGTGATGTGAATACATGAATTGGGAAACAAGAAATCTGAAAAAAGTAGTCTTCATATACTCTATTAGGTTTTTTGCCTCAATCTCTGATTTGTAAGCGCCAACCACTAGATATGTTTCTGTGCAGATAGTTTGCGGCGGCAACACATTAATTTTAGAAAATACTTTCCGCCGCCCGTCCTTGCCTGGATTGCCTGCATGGTCGTAGGCGACATAGGACGTAATCACTTTCCATTTATCGATGATCGATTTGCCAACAGTAACTTTACCACGCGGAAATGGTCCCTCCCCTTTCTCCCAGCGAAGAACCAACTCCCCAGACTGTTCAGGTCGAGCGGTAGTCGGAAGCCCAAAAGGCTTTCTGCTAGATACTTGTTCACTCATTCGCCCTTGAGCATTTGATAGAACCTTTCGAATGATCGGGACGGCAGCACTGTGCCGCACAAATGTTGGGAATTCGTCCAAGCGGCGTTCGGTGGATGTCTGTGGCGCGGTACCGGCAATGTTTATCACATCGCACAGGCCGCCATTATCGCGGTCCCAAAGGAAGTAGCAAACACCTCCTGCAAGGTCTACGCCCGGAAATGCGTCCCTTGCGTTCTCAAAATCTACCAACTTTCGAATTCTATCGTCGGCAAGCATTGATGCCCTAAAATCCGCCAAGCCTTTTCCACCACCAAACCATCTTGACGGCACCACCATAGACAAGAAGCGCGGCTCTAGAGCCTTCGCCTGCTCTACAAATTTCTGATAGATCGGCGAGGCACTCACACCATGGCCGCCATCATTTAGTTGATATGGCGGATTACCAATAATTACATCGAATTGCATTTCGCCTCCAAAAAGCTCGGCAATGAGAGCCATAATGTCGTCAGTGTGAATGAAAGCATAAGCGTGAGTTTCCAGTTCCTCGCCACGATTAAGCATTCCGTGACTAGCCCTGCAAAACCGACATTTCCCATTAAACCAAGTATGTTCAAGCCGCTCAAACCAGATATTGCCTTGATCGCTGGAAAAACCTCTGGCGACTGAATGTGGGCCATTGGCATATTTGGAGCAATAGAGGCTGCGCCGGGCAAGTAGACTAGTAAGCCGAGTTATCCCTATGCCAAAAACCTGCTGCGTCAACACATGGTCGACGCGGGTTTGAAGGTCGGGAATTTCTGCCTCCAGCCCCGCGATCAGGCGTTTGGCAATCTCCCGCAGGAAAACGCCGGACTTCGTGAATGGGTCCAAAAAACTGACCGAACTGTCCGCCCAGATTTCGGCACCGTCATTATTTTCCGCCCATGCTTCGGCCAACGAATCAAGCATCCGGTTGGCAAACTCGGGCGGGGTGAATACCTCGTCGTTGGAGAGGTTGGCGATGCAATTCAAAACATCTGGGTTGCGCCCCCGCAGCGTAAATCCTGCCTGTTCGTTCATGCGACTTCCCCCGAAGCGATGCCGCTGGTTTCGCCCGCAAGATCGCGCACCATCATTGGAGGATAGGATTTGATTGGCCTAAAAATTTCGTGGTTGCTGAGGCCAGCGAACAACGAGCCCTCTGCGCTCAAACTCGCCATGCCGGTCAGCACGTCCAGCCTAAAATTACGTCTCTGGAACCTGCCTTTACCAAGATAGCCCCATTCCACCACGCTGATCGGCGCACCGTTCTGGTCGCACATGGTCATGGCATCGCCATGAACGAGATTGAGCGACAACACGAAATATGCGGCTTGATATAGTTCGTCTGCCTCAGCCAGTCCCAAATAATCTGTGAACACTTCCAGCATGTTCGCACGACATTCGGCGATGTTGTCGGCCAGCAACTCTATCCCATAGCAGCACATCAAGCCCAGCAAGGCATAGTGTTGCCGCTCAAATTCGGATTTGCCGAATTTGAGTTCCACGGCGACGAGCTTGCGTCGCAAAACAGAAACGAGAAAATTCCCGCTCCCGCAGGCGGGCTCCAGAAAGCGAGAGTCTATGCGCTCTGTCTCGCCCTTGACAAGATCGAGCATCTTGTCGACCAGCCAAGGCGGTGTGAAGACCTCCCCGTGATCGGCGACGCGCTTTTTCGATTTGATCAGGTTCATGTCAGTCGAACACCGGTTTCTTGCCTGTTGCCGTTGCTAGGGAGAGCGACATTATTTTGTTTATTTGCTTTTCGCGTACCGTTTTTCGTCAATCGACAGCAGGCTTCAGTGAATTCCTCAGATTTCTACTCGCAAAACGACCTTCTATTGCAGATTATGCGCTAACGACTCAATTGCAACGGCAAAGCCTTATAATGAGAGCGCTTATGGCAAGTGGCAACCGACCATTGCAGTTTTCGACAAAACAGCAGGCACAAAGGGAAGATCTATTTGAACGCGCCAAGTACGGCAAGATCACTGGGGACGAGGCCGACACAGAGGCGATCCGCTTAGGTCTTGGAAGCCTATCGCACGGCCCAGACCCTGATGAATTCCGTCCCGAATCTATTCCACAGTGGACACTGCCTATGGCGGTGTCATGGATTGCATATCGGTCAAATAACGCGGTGCGGGAGGTTTGGAACAAATATTGCGAGGAATGCTGGGATTGGCATTGGCGGCGCTGGCGCATTGGAACAGACGGAGAAGTGCACGAAGGCTGGTTTCTGGAACAGCGAGCTTTTCCGACCTTGACGCTCCTTGAGTTCATGTCCGCTTTCCACAGTATTGAGGGAGATAGCAGGCCGATGATTATGTCGGTCTCTGAGGCAAGAGAAGCGTTGTGGGTGGCCCTTGGCGAATCGATGCTCCCTTCTACGGGAATTGCACGCAACGGAGGCGGGCGCGTTCCCATACCTCCACTTGAATGGCTGGCAATGAAGCCACTACACAGTGATCATAGCGATGAAGTTGGCCGCGATGGTATTGGCATGGAGTATGCCGACCCGCTTCTGCCTTCGGGTGCCATGCGCCATCTTTGGGGTCCTCCCCGTGAAAGACAAAGCCTTCCCGAACTGATGCGCCCGGAGGGTGATGGCTATATGCCTGTCTATTGCGCTGCACAGTGGATCGCAACGGAAGGTGGTGAAGTAGACTTCGATCCCAAAGACGCGGCTCGATGGCGTGCTGCATTCGATCAGTTGCTGGGAGCCGTCGCGTCTGAAAAGGTCAGGGTGGTGGGACTGCGTTCAGGTGCGCGCGAGCAAATTCCCGGCTTCCGCTTTGCGGGGTGTGTTGTCGACTATCCCCACGTTGAAGCGACGTTGGACCTCTTGATGAGTGAGTCGATGTATCTTCGATCTTACCCCTACATCAACGAAGAGCGTTGGCGGAAAGGATTCGATGATGCGCTCGTCAGTCGGAAAGAAGATTTTTGGGTCCAGTTGATGGTCGAGAAGGGCGACGTGCAAACCGCCTGGCCGTTTACATCTGTCGAACTTACGAAAACCGGTGCGCCGGGTCGTCCCACATCGATGCACCTTGTCGTGGCCGAATTGGATCGCCTAGGTGAGGAGGGAAGTCTAGAACCGAGTATCCGACAGCAGGCCAGCGTTCTCTCCGATTGGCTGGCCAAGTGTCATCCAGGACACCCGCCGCTTACGCCAAAATCAATCTCGAACAAGATTGGCTCACAATTCAGAGTCTTGAAAAACGCCCAAAAATAACATTTCGGGCATAGTTTTGGGCAACTTTTTTGGGCGTGAAAAGTAGCTGAAAAGGAATCTCAGGAAGCAGTGGAAACCCACTGCAAGACCCGGAGATTCCCAGATGACTACATCGCCTTCTCGCTACCTTCGCCGCTCTGCCGCCGCTCTATATGTGCGAGAGGCGTGGGGACTTCCCTGCTCCACCAAATGGCTCGCCAAATTGGCTGTGATTGGTGGAGGCCCGATCTACCGCAAAGCCGGACGCTTCCCGCTTTACACACCTGATGATCTCGACAATTGGGCTGAGTCCCGGCTTGGCGTTCCGCGCAGGTCCACATCGGTCGAAGCATAGGGTGTTCAGATGTCCAAACTCTACAATCCAAGGCTTGCCAAATCCTACTATTGCTACACCGTACCTGAGACTGCGGAACTTTATTCCTGTCATAAAAACACGGTGCGCAACTGGTTGAACAATGGTCTTGAGCCGATAGACACACGGCGACCCATAATGGTTTCCGGCGCAGTGCTGAACGCCTTCCATGCCGAGCGCCGGGCGAATGCAAAACGCCCATGCACACCAGGCGAGATTTACTGTTTCAGTTGCGGACAGCAGAGGAAACCAGCGCCGGGTTTGTTTGAATACACTCCAATAAATGGGGCGGTGGGAACGGTAACAGCGATTTGTCCAGTTTGTTGCGGGGTCATGTCTCAAAGAGTCGGCTCGGTACGTCTCGCAGCCTTCGAAGAGCCACTTCAGGCAGAATGCCCGCTGGCTCAACGACGAATAAGAGATAGAGCCGAGCCCTTCGGTAATTGTGACTTCGAACAGAAAGGTATGAACAATGAAGACAAATGCAGCAAATGAACGGATCAAGCACGAATACTTCGAGTATCTGAAGGAAGCCCGGCAGCTTGACAGCCAGTCGGTGGATGCCGTTGCCAAGGCCCTCGCCCGATTTGAAGTCTATACGACGAATCGTGATTTCAAGACATTCCATCGCGAGCAAGCAATTGGTTTCAAAAAAAAATCTTGCGGCTCAATTGAACATGCGAACCGGCGACAAATTGAGCAAGCCAACAGTCTATGCGACGCTCAAAGCTCTGCAGGCTTTCTTCTTCTGGCTAGCAGGGCGACCGAATTACAAATCCAAGCTCCAATACGGCGACTCCGATTTTTTCAACCTATCCCGCAAAGATACTGCCATTGCAAAGGCAAGGCGGGAGCAGCGCGTGCCGACGGTGGAACAAATTCGCAAAACACTCGCCGCAATGCCGACCGTCTCAGGTGTCGACAACCGAAATCGAGCTCTGTTCGCGTTAAATTTTCTTGCCTGCCCGCGTGCCGATGCCATGGCTTCAATGCAAATCAAACACATAGATTTCGATGAGGAAACCGTTTTTCAGGATGCTCGAGAAATGCGGACAAAGAACCGCAAAACCTTCCCAACCTTCTTTTTTCCGGTTGGCGACGACATCAAAGCCATTGTTGCTAATTGGGTTCATGACCTGAATGTTGAATATGGGTTTGGTCCCAATGACCCACTGTTTCCTCCGGTGAAAATGGTGAAAGGGCCAGATGGCAATTTTGTTGCTGAAGGGTTTCAAAAGACGTGCTGGTCTACCAGCGCACCGGTTCGCGCCATCTTCAAGCAAGCGTTTGCGACCGCAGGGCTTCCGTACTTCAATCCACATTCATTCCGGAAAACGCTTACTCGATTTGGTATGCACCTTGGCATCGGCGATGAGACGATGAAAGCCTGGTCGCAGAACCTTGGCCACGAGGACATTCAAACGACCCTGCGAAGCTACGGAGATATTCCTGTGGACCGTCAACGCGAACTCATCCGCGCAGCAGCATTTATAAACGCTGAAGACAAACTGGCGCTGGAACTTGGACGGAAGATGTTAGCTGCGGGGCGGATGAAGGAATAGTACGATGTTTAGTGGATTCCGGCCCATTCCGGACAATCTGCTGCTGGCAAGCGACAGCTTTGCGCCCCAATTTGGGTCGTTGACACCTCGTTGTGGCTTACCTGAAAGCTGCCTTCAAGATTCGCAATGAGGGCGGCGGCCTGCCTGTCAGCTTTTGACTGCCAAGAGATGCAAGCGGACGTCAAGCGTTTGGTTGTCAGCGCCGATCAGTTCTTTGCGCTGCGGTCACGATAGCGCGCGTAGTCGTGCGCGCGCCTATTCGTTCGATCATTGTAATCGCCGCAGAGCGCATGCATCACCTCCTCGGTCTGTGGATCATTCCAATTCCACTCATCCGAGCCCCAGCGGGCATCATAGAAACCGTCGAAGCGATACGCTCCTTGATCGAAATGAAAAGCGATGAGGCCCGGTGTTTTGAGCCCAAGAGCCTGATCCACCAAAATGCCGGCGCGTTGAAGCGTACCGTCGACCGTGCCTTCTCCCTCGAAATCTGGTGCTCTATGAATGGGCGCGCCGACTTCTCCAAAAGCCATGTGCCATAGAGCACCGCTCAGGCACGCACCGCCAAATGCTGGATCATAGTAAAAGGGGGACATTGTCCCAGCTCCTTGCCCTGGCAACGGCAGGCGAAGCAAGTTTGCTAATGCAAACGTTGGTCCACGGCGGAACTGAGTGTTCTTGAAGTTTCCAGCAGCCTTCCCAGTGAGGTTCTCAATGGCTACACGGATTGACCTATGATCATAATCTGGATCGTTCCCATAGCCGCGATGAGGCGCAAAGACCCCTTCAGCCATCGCTACGCGCCGCCCTTTAATCAGTTGACGTTCAAGCTCAATCTGTACGTCCATGCCTTCGTCGAGTATCTCAGGAAGGCGTTGCGGAGCATGAACGATGTCGAGCGCCTTAACCTCGATAAAGAATGAAAGAACTTGCTTTTGACTATTGTGTTCCACATCCAGTTCGCACTCAAAGTCCGGACCAGCCTGGGTGGTTTCGGCAATCTTCTTGATTTGCAAACGTCCTCCGCTGCGCTCACGAAGCAGACGGCAGACAAGGGCCTCCGAGTAGACATCGAAAACTGAACGGTAGACTTCGTGACGCGGCGACTTGGTCTGAGCATTGAGCTTGCTCAACATATCCTTCGCGAAAACCTTCATAGAGGCATCTGTTAGTGCATCGTCCTCGATTGCTCGTACCTGTCCGAGATCAAAACAGTTGAGCGTGTAGTCCGATGTAGTTCCGCTATGGAGGTGAAATTCATTTATCAGGGCACAACTGACTGGGTACGCATACAGCAGGGCTTCTCTATACGCAGTCTCAGCTTTTTCCTTGAAATTGGCGGAACCGGTGGGATTCGTGAATAGCGTTAGCAACTGCTCGGTCAGATCGAGCAGGGGCTGCTCGCGATGACGAAGAGCGCGGTCTCGCAGGGCATTCAACCAACTGTTTTCGACCCCACCGGGCGCATAAATGCATTGGCCCCGAAACGAAGCCTGGAAACGTTCGAATGCATCTGCCAAGTCGGTGGAATGCTGCGGTAGCCAGATCGCGGTGTTTGCCAACATGTGGTCGTCTCCCTATATTTCCGAGCAAAGTACACCTGTTAGATGTTCGATGTGAAGTCTTGGCTCAGCCTTGAAAGGCGATACCGCTTTTCAGCAACACCATCGCTAACCACGGGAAAGCAGCTCTCGCGGTTTGGGTTTTGAGAGCGGACAGGCCGCTCCTGGACCCATTTCGGTCGTTCATCGAAGATCCCGCGAATGACGGCATTCCGCCCATTTCAGACCTTTTCTGAACTGGGTTGCAGCGCAAATTTCGGCCCGGAGCAGTCATGCGCTGCGGGTGGCATAAACGCCAGAAAAGTGCCGTCTACTGCTCAGCCCCTTCGTCAACATCCGCAGCTCTGTAAAGACCGGTAACACGGGCGAATATCTCCTCCACGTTGCCCCATCGACGCGCCATTGGGAGGATTGCTAAATGGATAATGATCCAAGCGGCGTAGACAAAATCGTGATCCCAAAATCCGGCTGCTGGGACTTTGCCATGAGCTACCTGGTTGCGAACGGACGGCCCTCCTGAAAAATTGAACAGTAAGTCGATCTCGTGGATGTATCGCGCTGGAATGATTTGCTCCAGTAGGTTACGCCAAGGCCGATCAGTGTTCAGCAGAATAGACAACGAAGCTTCTGTTTGTATCCCATCTGCGTTTGCACTCGTCGTGTCGTGCCCCTTCAGTGCAAGGATGTGGCGCAGCGAATTTTCAAGTTGTGGTGTTAGAAGTAAAACCGCTTCGATGTCTTCGCCTGCGAGAAAGTGGCAAATTGCGCGCGCGAAGATGTACTCGTGCCCCCTCGGAATGAAAGGGCTGTCACGCAGCAGTTCCAGGACTGTTTCGTCGGATACCAGGTACTCAGACGCTATCGTTCGTCTGATCGGATTGATCGCACCGGCCACAGTCACTTTTCGTGAATGCCCGCGATGGAAAGCCATCAGGTATCGAAGTTGCTCTTCTTGTGCAGCGACATCGCCGCTCATTCCTGGAGCGCGGAAGACAACCCGACCCTGAAAGTCGTGCACCTGCATAGGCATAATGCCCTGCAACGGAAACTCCTGCGCGTGATCATTCGCAGTTTGCCTAATTTCTTCCGGAGTTGGAGGCTGGTCGCAAAGCACTAGCGACAACAAGGCAACAGGCCATGAATGCCCACGAACGACTGCGACCGAATGCTCAACAATTTCGGTCAAGTTGATCTCAGTCGAAAATTGTCCCATCTCGTCTCGGATTCCGAGTTGGACATCGCGGAGTCGTGCAGTTAGTTCCTCGCGGCGTTCTCGTGTATTTTGTAAGTTGCGGAGGACTTGTATCGCATCTTGAAGAAATGCCGCTTCGAGCATTGGTGAGCCCGCAAGGTCGGCCTTCTGAACGTGGCATTCAGCGGAGGCAACCATGCATCGGTTCGCATTCTCCTCGTCTCGGACACGACGGTAGCCGCGTGCAGCGAGTTGCCACAAACTGAGTCGGGCATCGGGATTGTCTGTCAATTGCTCACTGTCAACGAGAGCTTCAGCCATGGCAGCTACTTCAGTGGGCGGCGTGATTTCGTGGTCTAGGTCCACTTCGGCGATGCGCCCAAAATCATCATGGCGTCGGTCGTCGTACGCATTAGCTACTAACTCTGCCAATAGGTCACGCAGGCGTTGAGAAACCGGTAATTCCCAACGTGTCGCGTGCGAAATCCGAGCCGCTCGTATTAAGGCATTCTTTGCTCCGATGCCCCAAGCCGAACTGTTATTAAAAGAGAAGGTTGCTTGACCCGCACGTACTGCCTCGACAAGCTCGCAGTATGCGGCAATTGCGAGTTCTGCCATATCGCGGCGCCTTCGCTGCATGAACCAAGAAACGTCACATAGTCGAGCGCGCAATCCCAGGTGGCTAACGGATGGTGCGAACTCCGCGATTACCTCGATTTGCTCTTGAAGGAGGTCCGTTGGCACAAGCGAGCGACGATCACCCATCGTCAACATTTGCTTGAATGGTTCAGTCGGATGGTCAGGGACGAAATGATAGCTGGTCAAACCAGACAGTAACCTGATGGCAGCCAACTGTTCTTGTGGGCGCTCTCCATCAAGGTCTGTCACGCATCGATTGACATCGAAACATTCGACGCTAGCGACCTCAGCGAGCGTTCGGTTCAAGTCCAAAAGGTCTAACTGCTCTCGCGTGACGATGTAGTCGATGCCTGGTGTAGGCTGTTGCTCCCCGTTGTCAGCGTCTTCTTTGCACATGCCTTGCGCCTCTCCCTTTCATAGCAGGTTGGAACATAGTGGCGAATTCGTAGGATATACAGGCGCAAGCGCCGCGCTTACGTACAACTGACAGACGATCAATCGCTGCACTCAGGTTCGCGCCAGCACGAACGGCAGCTTATTTCATTCGGTATCCGCCTTCTCGCATTCGCAGTCTCCATCCCGCGCAATGAAAGCTTCCGCCCGTAAGCGTGTGCAAATGCTTTTCGTTACGAAATGGATGTCTTGCGGTAACCCGCCAAAATCAGCCCGCGTGCTACCCCGGTGTTACCCTAGCATCGATGCGTGTCTCGACATTAGCGAGCACATCAATTTTTGTTATTAGTTACAGTAAGTTGTTGGTGCACCCGACAGGATTCGAACCTGTGACCTCTGCCTTCGGAGTGCAGGGTGATCGTTCATACGTGGACGGTCGTGGATTGAAATTACTATATAAAACAGACAGATATGATCCGGCCTTGTCCGGACCTGTCCCCCAGTGTATTACATACTCATTCCATATGAAGCAGGGTGATGATAATGGCACTGGATCTGAGCAGGGTTGGAAACCGAGGTAATCTCAAGGCGCAACGGGAGCCGCACTGGCAAAGACTGCGCGCTGGGTGCTTTCTTGGCTTCCGGCCCTCAAAGCGTGGCGGCACCGGGACATGGATTGCCCGCGCCTATGACGAGGATACCGGAAAATATCGCGTTAAATCGCTTGGCGACTTTGGCACATTTGCAGGCAATGAAATGTTTGCAGCCGCCAAGCAGCAAGCCGAGGCGCACGCGGAGTTGGTGGAGACGGGCGGCGAAGTCCGCGCCAAGATCGAAACCGTCGCGGATGCCTGCAGGGAATATGCAGAAAGCCGTCCCGAAGCCGGGCAACGCTTCCGGCGCTATGTCTATGGTGATCCGATTGGCAAAGTGAAGCTGGCCAAGCTGCGCCGCCGCCATGTCAAAGAATGGCGCGAGCGACTGGAAGAACAACCCGCACTGGTGAGTCGCCGCAAGAATGGCGAAGCCATCCACCGGAAGCGCGCGCCTTCGACGGTCAATCGCGATATGGCAATTTTGAGGGCCGCACTGGCCAAAGTGTTGTCACCCGGCGCACCGAGTAGCGAAGCAGCATGGCAGGAGCCGCTAAAGGCTATTCCGAATGCCAACGGGCGGCGAACTCTTTATCTTGACCGGGGCCAGCGCCGGAAGCTTGTGGAAAAAACCAATCCCGAGGCAACTCCATTTGTTCGCGCGCTCTGCCTGTTGCCATTGCGACCCGGTGCACTGGCAGCGCTTACCGTCGGCGATTTTGACAAGCGCACAGCGGAACTGACCATTGGCAAGGACAAGACAGGCAAGCCCAGGCGCATACAATTGCCGGTAGATTCAGCAATGTTGCTGACCGCTCAAGCTGAAAACAAGCTGCCCGGCGCTCCGCTCTTTATGCGTTTGAATGGCAAGGCATGGGATAAGGATAGTTGGAAACTACCCATAGCAGCGGCAGTTTCTGCGACTGGACTGCCCCGTGCGGCCACGGCATATACTCTCAGGCACAGCACAATTACCGACCTTGTGAGCGCAGGCCTTCCGCTGCTGACCATCGCCCAAATTTCTGGCACAAGCGCCGAGATGATCGAACGGCATTACGGGCACCTTGCAAGCGATGCAGCGGTGAAAGCGCTGGGCGAGTTGGCGCTGTGAGCGGCCCCAAGCCAACAAATGTCGGTTGGCCTGATCCAACCGATTGGGTCAATCGCCTATATGAGGAGATGGCGCAGCGGCAGTCAGTCTATGATACCGAAACCGACCCGCTTCTTAAGCGCTACAAGGCCGGAAACATGTTGGGGTTGGTCATTCTCTCCCTGTTGGAACTGCCCGCGTTCAAGAATGAACCCGTGGTTTTGCCGCTCAAGGACTTGATGTTGTTCTTGGCCGATCTTGATCGTGGCCGGGACCATCCTTGGTCTGCACCTGTCAATTTCGGTGGCACGAACATAACCACAACCGCTCAACTTGAACTCAAGGTTTGGGTTCGGGCGGCTTTTGTTGTGCTCAGAGCAAATGACTTCAAGCCGGTGGAAGCCTATCGCCGGATCGCAACTGGACTGACTAAAAGCGGGCGCTCAGGCCGAAATGGCGGGGATGTGCGCTGGCAGCTTGTGCAGAGATGGTGCTTGGAATCTGAAACACCACGTCATCACCGCGTTCGCGAGAAGGTGGAGCTATGGTGGGCAGACTTTCGGATTCAAACCTCTGCTTTCAACATCGATGATAGTGGCGGCCAACCGGTTCCTGAAAAGGAAATTGCAGGCAAGTTTGCGGACATGTTCTGGTCTTTTGATCACTTGCGGGATCGATCTGTTTCGGGGGTATCGGAATAGATCAGTCTGGCAGGTAGTCCTTGCGTTGCCGCTTGTCGCGGCGGATACAAAAGGACAACTACAATGACTAAAGCATATGGAAACATTCCCGAAGGCGTTGTTTATTCTGGATTGTCGCGATCTTCACTTTACGATGCTTTGAAGAGAGGCGATCTCACTGCCAAAAAGGCAGGACGGCGCACCTTGATCTCCTTCGCTGAACTTGACCGCTATCTGTCAGACCTGCCTGATTATCGGTCGGGAGTGTGAGCGATGACACCAGAAACGCAAAACGGCGGGTTGCCCCCCGCCGCCTCTCGTCATCAATATGTAGACTTGTTGCAATTTCCCTCTACCGCATCAGAAAGGCAGGTGCAATTCCTTATTTGCCGTTTTGGCTTGTCGCCGTGGGCTGCGCAGGAAGTGGCGCGGCTTTGTTTTGGGGAGGCTCGCGATGACTGAGATGCCCTTTCCAAATCATCGAAACGCGGCACTAGCATTGCTGAATGACCGCACAAATTTGTCGCATAAAGAGGCAGGCTTTTTAGGCCACGTTACAGTTGCTCCGGCATTGTCGGACAAACAGGCGGATTGGCTCACAAAGCTACTGGCAAAGCATGTTCTGCCTCCTTTTGAAAAAGGGGAACGGCCATGAATTTCCAGTCAGGCAAATACCCCCATGCGCCTGGGCATCGCGGCATTGACACATCAATGGAAGCGGCGGAAAAAATTGCACCCAAACTGGGCAAATTGCAGGCGCTCACCTTTCATGCGATCTGCTTGGCCGGATCCGATGGCCTAACCGCGCATGAGCTTTATGCACAGCTAGGCATGTCGAATGACTCAATCCAACCGCGCATCAGCGAGTTGCAAAGCCTGGGCAAGATCAAAGACAGCGGGCAACGCAGGCGAAATGCCAGCGGCGTCAATGCAAAAGTCTGGATCATCAATGACGATAATGCCAGCGAATAGCAGCATTACCGCGCCAAGTTTGAAACTTCACCGGGACACAGGTTTCGGTGAAGTTTCAAACATTTGCTCATCGGTCGAAACGGCTGGAAAACCGCCAATCCCCGTAACTGGCACGGCTCTTGCAGTAAATAACCTTACCTTAGGTGTGGCAGCCCATTTGCCTTGCAGCACAGGCCGAGGAGGCGCGCGAAACCGGATTGACCGGGAAAGCATCGCCCTGACAGCGGCTCAAGTTGCTCATTTAAGGGCCGCTGAGCGCCATTCGAAGGCAATCGGGGCACCCTTCACCCGAATGGTCACAATTCACTGGGAAGCCGCTGGAGTGCCGTTAACGGGCATGGCGAGAGCAACAGGGCGTTTCACGGATCTTCTGACAAAAGCGTTGGCCCGTCATGGCAGCGGGACGGCTTGGCTTTGGACGCATGAAAACGGCGACGGAAAAGGCGGGCACTGTCACCTGCTCGCCCACATACCCGCCGATCTCGTGACTGTGATTACGGGGCTGCAACGGGGTTGGCTTCGCAGGATTACGGGCAATCCGTACAGGCCGCGAGTAATCCGAAGCAGGCCGATCGGAGGGTGGTTGGGGTTGGAAATAAGCAACCCCCAGCTTCATGCGGTCAATCTTGAGGCTGCGCTTGCCTACATTCTGAAGGCGGCAAACCGTGAGGCTGCATCCCAATTTGCTTTAGATAAATTGCAACCGGGCGGGCGCGTGATTGGCAAGCGTTGTGGCACCTCACAGAACATTGGCGCAAAGGCGCGTAACGCAAAGGAATGATCATGGCGAAAATATCCAAAAATGCGGACGACATGCAGCCAGAAAACACCCTGACAGTTGAGCGAAGCCCAGATGAAACCAGCGCACAGGCGGTGGCTCGCATGGTTTTGGAACCCCACATGCGGCACGCAGTTAGTGCATCGTCATTTGCTGGAAAAGCTTTGGGCAAAGACTTTGAAGGGCCAGGACTCATGGATTATTTCGACCATGTACAAGCGCTCACTGCCAAGGCAGAGGCTGGCGATTTGACCATTGTGAGCCGAATGCTCGCCGCTCAAGCCGTTACACTGGACAGCATGTTTACGGAACTAGCTCGGCGAGCGGCACTCAACATGGGCGAATATTTTGACGCTGCTGAGCGCTACGGGCGGTTGGCCCTGAAGGCCCAAAGCAATTCGCGGGCGACATTGGAGGCGCTGGCAAAGCTCCACCAGCCGCGCGAGCAAATCGTGAGGCACGTGCATGTCAACGAGGGCGGGCAGGCCGTTGTTGCCGATCAATTCCACCAGCATACCGGGGGTGCGGAAAATGGAAAGTCAGTCAAACAATCCGATGCAACCGGCAAAGCTGGCGAATGCGCCGCGCTGCCTAGCCCGGACTCGCAAGGGAACGGCTTGCCAGTCCCCAGCAATGAAAGGGCGCAAGCGATGCAGGATGCACGGCGGGACTAATCCTGGCGCGCCAAAAGGCAATCGCAATGCTTGGAAGCATGGCGGGCGATCTGCCGAGAGCAAGGAAGCGGCGCGATACCTGAGAAAGATTGCTCGGTTACTGTGAAATAGCGTGTTAGCGGCAGCCCGCTTCCGACGCCACCCTATGAACCCCATGCCTGCAGGGGCCGTGGTGAACAGGGGTAAGGCGGCTGGGAGGCGGTAACAAGGCGAAGGAAGCTGCCCAGATGCAGCATGTCCGATGAGATGTTCGTTTCGTAATGACGGCATGTCGAGACCATCAGGAGCCGGTGCCGTTTTAGCGGCGGCGGTATCGATTCATTCCAGACCATCAAAGCATTCCGCTGACGTCCGTCACTCCAAACAGTATCTTAAGTCTGCCGGGGAGCTTCCGGGCCTTCCGTGTGGCCTTAGCCGCTATGAAGTTATCCCACCAGGATGTCCAATCTTCTGGGTTCTTCGAGCTAATAGTCATCATGAACCCGAAATATTTGGAGCGACCTTTTACATGTACGCCCGGTGGGCCACTGCGGCACCAGAATTGGAATTCAGGGAATTCGGGGTAGACGAAGTTGATCGTAGGGGGGCCTTTGGCCATTTCCTCGATCAGGTGACTTTTTTCAGGAAAGTTTTGGGTGACGTACTCAACAATTTCGTCGTTATCCTTATCGAGCAAGTCGGCCGCATCAGTTGCGATTTTTACAAGCCGCCTTGCATCTTCCTCAACGTCTTTATGAAACATCGTGCGTGGCCCCTATTCGTGGCGCGTGCCTTATACCGGAAGCATGGACCTAATAGGCGACGGTGAAAAGGGGTCGCCAATCAATGGCACCATTCCGCCTTGCGGCCTTTCCAGACCTTTGCCAGCCCTTCATTGACCAGCATCTGCCCGGCAGTCGTGTCGCCTATGTGGAAGCGCGCCAGTGTCCGGCCATAGCGGTCTTTGCCGTGCGTGGTGATGGTGAAGTCGTTCTTTGACATCATCTCCGCCAGCCGCTCCGTTGCCATTCTGGCCTGCAAACCTTCCTGCATGCATTTGTGCCTGGGAGCCTTCTCCGGCGCGTCTATGCCCTCAAGGCGGTATTTGACGCCCTGATACCAAAGCGTATCGCCGTCAACCATGCAGGTGATGCGCTTGCCTGAGCCGCAGATAGGGAACTGGACACGCTCTGCTTGGGCCGGCGAACTGGTCAAAAGCAAGAGTGCCACAGCAATCATTGAATGAATCGGTCGAACCATTTTGACATCCTAACCCGAAGTTTGCGAAAGTCTGTTTTTACAAAGGAGCACCCGAGCATGTTTGGATCTAAACGGAAGAAGGCAGTGAAACATGCTGTTGGATTGGTCCGACCGTTGATTGATCTGTTTCACGAGCATTACGGATCTCCTGCCGGATTCTGGCAAAATGAATATGTTCTTGGGTATGTTGGCTTCCTGCTTGTCTTCCATATCAATCACACATCAGGGATAAACCTGTCGGTTACAGATAAGGGATTTGCACTAAGCGAAGCGTTCGAGGCTCTATCAAATTTGAACGGAGCGGAAATCACCAGGAACTACACAGCGCTTGCCGAACAGGACAGTGGAGGTTTCAAACTAGCGTCCGATAGAGCCGCCGTAGTTGCGCTTTATGTTGTTGGCCAGCTTAAGAATGAGGATGAAATCCCTGAAGTCGTTGAAGCAAAGACTGTCGCAGATTTTGCGGGTATGACCGATGATCGAAGCGCAATAGCGGGCCACATGTTCAAAAACCTGTTTGCCGACATCGTAGTCAAACAATTGAGTTGATGATCACTCACTACCGCCCATAAGGTAATTTTTTCCCAAGCTGCGTTGAGATCGTTTCACGCCGCCTCTGGCTTACTAGTTCGATCCATAATCCGCGCCACTGTCTGAGGGTGCCATCTGCCGCCACGAGGCGTTTGGACGCCACGGCGGCACCTAGTGGGATTAATCCGCCGAACTCCGCACTTTGAGCTATCGCGGTCGTTTTATCGGCCCCGCGAAAATGTACCGCAACGCTAGGCCGAGCAGAAATATCAGGATACCGGGCACAATACCTAAGAGTGTCGCCAAGGTCATGCTGTCAAACGAGTCCGTGCGAATCCGCGCCCTCTTGATTGCCCGTACCTTTTCTTTCTCAAGCTCAACCTCTTCGGCCTGCGCACCTCTTTCTGCGGCTTCCGGGAACACTTTCCAAGAGCCGTAGGGGCGAGCTGTAATTTCTTCGCCCGCGTACTCTCTGATAGCCCTTTCAGCGTCATAGGCAGACCCCGCACCAATTGCGATGTACTTTCGGCCGTCCGCTAACTCCACATCAAATCCCGATCCGTCTGCTACCGGGAAGAAGTAGCTCCAAGCGTTAATGCAGATAGCGACTATGGCCGCCAATATCGCGAGACCGCCAATCGCGTATCCCGTCCAGCCAAAAACATGGCCAAGACGCTGCATTGCAGTTGTTTCGGTTATTTGCCCCGACATCTGGCGATTATATTGCAGTGCTTGAGAGACCACAAGCCGACTGTCGGCTTTGATGGGGCGATAAGCCCGATTGACGGCGGCATATGCTGGGATTACCCCCATAACAGTTTACCCGTGGGACGAACGGACCGTAGCGACTGACTGGGTGCTGTTAATTGGCATGGATCAGGCACATAGCGCCGCGCTGAACGTCGATTGGGCGAGATTATCAAGGAAGATAAGGGAGCGGGGATGCACAGATGGTGAAAGGTTACTACAAAGACGAAGACATCGATAAGATGGCTGCCAAGTACTGCGAACTTGAAGCTAAATACGAAGCTCTGAGCGAAAATATTGCAATGTACAAGTTCTCCACACCGAAGGGTGAAGAGTTTGCACTTCATGGCTTTTTACGAAGGAGCGAAATGCTCTGGCGCTGTGTAAATAGAACTTTCGAGACCATCCCGCCGGACCTGGTAGATAAACCAAAAAGAGATCAAACCAAAGATGTCACAATCTTTCTCCATTGTTTCATCATCCACGTCTTTGGTGCATGCGATGATCTGGCGTGGATTCTTGTCCATGAGAAAAGCATAACGAAGCCTGACGGGAGTGTATTGCCACAGAAATGGGTTGGTTTTCGAAAAAACAACAAGCAAGTGCGGGATCAGTTGTCTGCGAAGCTGATCACCGTTCTTGACGAATTTGAGAAGTGGTTCCAGCACGTGGATGAATTTCGGCATTCGCTTGCGCATAGAATTCCCCTGTATGTCCCGCCTTACAGTGTCCGCCACGATCGGGCGGACGATTATGAGCGGCTTGAACGCGAGCGCTGGGAAGCCCTGCGGCAGAGGGATTTGGATGAACATCAACGGCTCAAACAAGAGCAAGACGATCTGACTTTTTTTCGCCCTTGGTTTACGCATTCGTATTCTGAGCGATCACCGACGATGGTAATACATCCTCAAATGCTTGCGGATTTCGGTGCGGTACTCGCATTGGGCGAAGCAACGTTTGAAGAGCTGTAGCAGTCTTCTGCCCGTGGACCGCGCCGTCGGATGCCTCGCTCAAACAAGGGGGCATTTTACCCCCAGTTTTCCATACTCATTCCATACGGAATGCACAGAGCTATGTTAAGTTATTGAAATCATTGGTGCACCCGACAGGATTCGAACCTGTGACCTCTGCCTTCGGAGGGCAGCGCTCTATCCAGCTGAGCTACGGGTGCTTGCGGTGTGGACCCCTGTTTAGCGGAAGCCTATGCGGGCTGCAACGGGGAATTGCGCGCAGCGGGCGATTATAGCGGGTTGTGCCTCTGCCCTGCCCAGGACCCGGCCATATCCTGGCCTACCAAGTGCGCCTTGGGCCGACATCAATGTGGTAGAAGCCGGCCGGATAGTATTTGTAGCCGCCAACGTCGGGGCGGCTTTTGAGGAAGCGTACGACCTGATCGGGATTGGCGCGAACGCTGAAATCGGTGGCCTTGCATTTGCGGTGCCAGGATTTGCGGGCGCCGCCCTTCAGCCAGTTTTCCAGCCACCAGCGCTTGGTCGAGGTGACCGAGACATTGCCGAACTGGCCGGCGACTTCCTGCAGCACTCTTTTGAGGCGCCGCGGCACACACCATTTTGTGTCAGAATAGGTGACGGTGGCATTGGGGAATGGCACGCGCGAAGCCTGATAACTGGCGCAGCCGACCAAGGCGAAGGCGAGCAGAATAATTGCCAGCACCATGGCAATCCGCTGCAGGTTAAACGGTTTCGGCACTCTGGGCGCAAAGGATCTGCCGCTGCCGCTGCCGGAAAAGGCGCGGTTGGCGGAGCTATTGGTAAGCGGGTGTGTGGCCGTGCCGCCGCTCTGTGTGTGAAGGCTGCTTTTCATGGCTGCAGAATAGGCAGCCAGAGTTAATACCGCACTGACAAAGCTGGTTGATAAAGTGTTACCAGCCACCGCCGCCAATGTTGCCGCCGCCACCGCCGGAAAAGCCGCCGGAGGAATGCCCGCCGCCGCCAGAGGCGGATCTGGGCGGTGGAATGGCGGAACGCATGTCATCTTCCAGCGAGCGCGACAGGCGCCCCAGATCGCGGCCAAGATGGCCGGGGCCGCGGCCGGTATGACTGTGCCAGCCGGCGGATTGGGCGCTGGCCACCTGCTCGGCCGTGGCAGTTTCAAGCCAGCGGTCAAACGCCCGCGACCAGGGTTTTTCCAGCTCCAGGGCAATGGCGTAGGGCAGCAGGGTTTCAAAATGGCGTGGCGACATGGCCGGCGCGCCCGCCAAATTCATGCGGTCCTGCTCTGCCAGCTTCAGATAGGTTTTCAGCCCCTCGATCGCGGCCAGCACCTTTTGGCCCAGCAGCGTCGGCGCCTGCATCAGCTTGAAGAACAGCGCATTGATTCCGGCAAGGGCACTGAGCGCCACCAGTATCAGCGGATTTTCAAGCTCAAAACCGGAGGTCAGAACCGGTACGGCAATAATGGCAATCAGGGTGATGAACAGCAACGGCACGGCGGAGACGATCAGCCGCCAGTTGCTGGCGCGGGTGGTGAAGGCCTTGACCAGGCGCAGCACAAAAAGCGTGAAGATTGAGAGAAACACGGCGCTGATGAACAGCACTGGAATGAGGCTTTCCAGACTGCCTTTGGACAGCACCAGCAGCACAGCCACACCAGCCAGCGACAGGGCAATGCCGGCAACGCAGTAAAGACGGTTGAGGTGGAAAAACGCCGCGCCATGCTCGCCTTCAATGGCGCTTCTGAAGCGGCTGACCAGCGCTGAGACGATCTTGCCATTGGCCCGGGAAAATTGCAGCGTGTTGTGGGTGTCGAGCGCGCGCAGCACGGCCGCCTCGCCTGCCGGCAGCTTGCGGTCGTTACTGTTGTCCACGGGTTGTGCCGTTCTGGAAACAGTTGGCGTCTTGTCGAACCCGGAAATGGTGACAAAGCCTTTCACCGCCAGGCTGATGAAAGCGGCCGACAGGGCGCGAAACGGGTCGCTGCCAAATCCGCGATTTTGAATGTAGCCGGCCAGCGCCGGAGAAATGCCAGCGGGCGGCGTCCACTGTGGCACGATGATGCCAGCCGGCGGATCGCGCCCGACACGCAGCCAGACGGCCAGATAATAGGCGGTGACCAGAACCAGAATGAGCAGCGCCCCGAGCGCTTCCAGGCGGTCGCGCAGATACCATTTCAGCTGCTGGCGCAGACCCGGCGTTTCAACCACGCCCTTGTTCAGTTCGGCGCGCAATGTCACGCCCTCGCCGGGCAGCAGCACCTGTTTGCGGCGGAACACCGCCATATTGCGGTCCTCGGCGATCTGCAGCGTCTCGGCGGCTGTGTCATCGCCCTGCATACCGGTGAAAAAATCCACCGATTTCAGTTGCCCGCGCCTGGGAAGCCGCAGGGTGACAGTGATATCTTCAATGGGAAAGCTCCAGAAATTGCCCAAAGCATTCCAGGTCAGAACATCCTGATCGGGCTGGAACTGGATCTGCCGGTCGACGCGGTAGCGGATTTCATATTCGTGAATGCCTTCCGTCAGCAAGGTTCCGGCTTCGCCCAGAAACACCCGGATCGTTCCTGGAAAATATTTGATTTCAAATTTTTCCGGCTCGCCGTCGCGGGTGATCTTCTTGAAATCATAAGAAACCTTGTCGAGTGTGCCGTCACGCTGCACCAGCACAGTACCAAAATCGCGATAAATCCCGCGCCGAATCTCGCGCCCTTCGGCACGCACGGTAATCCGGTCAAGAATATCAAGCTTGCCATCGCTGCGGATCTTGATGTTGCTGTCAAAGGAGAGGATGCGCTCACCGGACCCGGCCTCTTCCGGCTGAGTGGATTGGGCCTGAACCGGCTGCGGCTCACTGATAACAGCCATCACAGCGAACAGCAGCCCGGCGGCAAAGCGCAACAGACCGGCAGGCTGCGGATGGGATGTCAGATATAAAGTCATTGGTATTGGCATCGGCACATCAAAAACTGACTTCGGGCACGGCCCGGTCGGCGGCGTTTTCAATCTCGAAATAATCCATCTGCGCAAAGCCGAAATTATTGGCGATCAGATTGGAGGGAAAGCTCTCGACTTTCACATTCAGGGCGCGGGCCGCGCCATTATAGTAACGCCGCGACATCTGGATCTCGCCTTCAATTTCACTCAATTGCTGCTGCAGATCCTGGAAATTCTTGTTGGCCTTCAACTCCGGATAGGCTTCCGCCACGGCCATCAGTTTGACCAGCGCGTCACCAAGCATGGCTTCGCTCTGGGCGCGTCCGGCGACATCATCATCATCGACCTGGCCGGCGCGGGCGCGCAGTTCCGTCACCCAGGAAAATGTTTCCATTTCGTGGGTGGCGTAACCCTTCACGGTTTCCACCAGATTGGGAATCAGATTGGCGCGGCGCTTGAGCTGGACATCGATCCCGCTCCAGGCCTCTTTCGCCATCTGGCGAGCCTTTACCAAGCCATTATAGCTGACAATCAGATAAAGGCCGACCACCACAACAAGGCCGATCAGAATGAGATCCATAAGTTCCTCCCTCGGACCAGGCAGGGTTTCCCCGGCCGCTTGCGCGCTACTGCTGGAAGCTATTGCTTGCTGGTCGGCGTATTCGCTATATATTGCCGTTCATATTGGGTATCGAACCGAAAGACAATCTGATGAAGTCACTGTCCACCTTGCCGGTGGCGGGTTGCGCTATTTCTGCAACAAAGCATCCGCATCTGCGGCCCGTAATGCGGCAGATGGCGCTCCGGCTGTGGGCACCTGTCCTGATGGTGCTGGCGGTATATGCTCTTCTACCCGCAGCCGCGCAGGCGCAGGGCGGCGCTGCCGGGGTTGTTGTTGAAACCGTTGAAACCCGCTCCTTCACCGAAACTGCGCCTGTGCTCGGCCAATTCGTGGCGTCGACCAACAGCGTGGTTGCCAGCCGCATTCCCGGCCTGATTGTCGAAGTGTTTGTCCAGATCGGCGACCGGGTCAATCAGGGCGATCCGCTGGTACGGCTGGATACGGAATTGCTTGGCATCGAGCTGCGCGCGGCAGACGCGTCGCGCAATGAGGCAGCCACCGGGCTGACGGTTGCCGAGGCCGATCTGGCGCTGGCGCGGCAGGCATTTGAACGCATTGAGCGGCTCAAATCATCGCCCGCCTTCTCGCAAGGCCAGTTCAACGATCTGGAACGCCAGTTGCAGCGCGCCCAGGGCCAGATCGCCCAGGCCCAGGCACGGATCAGAAGCGCTGACGTCTCGATTGCCCGCAGCCGCTACAATCTGCAGAATGCCAGCATTCTGGCACCGTTTTCAGGCACCATACTGGAACGTCAGGCGCAGCCGGGTGAATATATCAACACCGGCAGTGCAGTGGTCAGTCTGCTCGATCAGGCGCATCTGGAAATCGTCGCGGATGTTCCCGCATCTTATATAAACGGGCTGCCGGAGGGGCGCGAAATCACCGTCCGGCTGACCGGCGGTGAGGATTATCCGGTCAAGGTGCGCGCCGTGCTGCCGCGCGAATCGGTTGCCACCCGCACCCGCCCGGTGCGCCTGACTGCGCCGTTCACTGAAACCATGTCAAAGGGTCAAATCGCGCCCTTTGCGGTGGGACAATCGGTCACCGTTCTGGTGCCGGTGTCGGAAGAAAAATCCGTCCTGACCGTTCCCAAGGATGCTCTGGTGCAGGGCCGTGGCGGCTGGATTGTGTATATTGCCGAAGAGGGAAAGGCACAGCCGCGGCCGGTGCAGATCGGCGCGGCGGTGGGCAACCGGTTTGAGGTGATGAGCGGCCTGCAGGAGGGCCAGCAGGTGGTGGTGCGCGGCAATGAAAGGCTGCAGCCGGGTCAGGATATCATGACCGAACCTCCTGGCGGCGGCCAGGCTCCGGAGGAAGTGGCCACACCCGGCGCGCCGAAAGCGGCGCAGAGCGAGGCCGGCGAGCCGGCTGCAGATGACAAAAGCGGCGGATAGCGCATGAACGTCATCAAATATGCCATTGAACGTCCGATTGCGGTTATCGCAGCAGTGCTGATGGCGGTGCTATTCGGTCTGGTCGCACTCAGCACCATCCCGATCCAGCTGGCACCGGATGTGCGCAAACCAATCATCCTGGTGTCTACCGATTGGGGCGGCGCTGCACCGGCCGAGGTTGAGCGCGAAATCGTCAATCCGCAGGAAGATGTGCTGCGCGGGCTGGATGGTCTGGAGACCATGCTGTCGCGCTCGCAGAGCGGACGCGCTGAAGTCACCCTGGAATTTGCCATCGGCACCAATATGGACCGCGCCCTGCTGCTGGTCTCCAACCGGCTCGACCGGGTCAACTCCTATCCCGATGAAGCCGGGCAGCCGAGGCTCAATACCTCCGGCGCGGAAGACAGCCCGATTGCCTGGTTCATTCTGACAAGGGCCGAGGGCAACACCCGCCCGATCGTCGAATATGGCGACTTCATTGAAGATGTCGTCAAGGATCAGCTGGAGCGGGTTGAAGGTCTTGCCAACGTCAATGTGTTTGGCGGCGTCTCGCGCGAATTGCGCGTGGTCATCAATCCTGAGCGGCTGGCGCGGTTTCGCCTGACCATTCCGCAGGTGATCTCGAAACTGCGCTCGGAGAACATCTCGATCTCCGCCGGAGATGTGGAAGAAGGCAAGCGGCGCTACATTGTCCGCGCGCAGGGCGAGTTGAACACGCTGGAGGCGGTCAACAGCGTTGTGCTGCGCAGCGAGACAGATCTGGGCACCGACCGGCTGGGCCGGGTTCTGGTCAGCGACGTTGCCACAGTCCGCTTTGATTACAAGGAAGCCACCGCCCGTATCCGCTACAAGGGCCAGCCCGCGATTGCCATCAATGCGGTGCGCGATGCCGGGGCAAATGTCATTGAAACCATGGAAGGCGTCCGGCAAACGCTTGACGTACTGAATGAACGCGATATTGCGCCGGCCGGACTGGTGCTCAATCAGGTCTATGATGAAACGCTGTATATCAACAGCGCCATTGATCTGGTGATCCAGAATATCTGGGTCGGCGGCATTCTTGCGGCTTTCATTCTGATGCTGTTTCTGCGCTCGCCGCGCGCCACGCTGGTGATTTCGCTGGCGATTCCGGTCTCGGTGGTGGCGTCTTTTGTGGCCATGGCGGCGATGGGCCGGACACTGAATGTGATTTCGCTGGCGGGCATCGCCTTTGCAGTCGGCATGGTGGTGGATGCGGCGATTGTCGTGCTGGAGAACATTTTCCGCTTCCGGCAGATGGGCTACTCCTCACGGCGTGCTGCCTATGAGGGCGCGAGGCAGGTCTGGGGTGCCATTCTGGTATCGGCCCTGACCACGGTCATGGTGTTCATTCCGATCCTGGTGATGGATCTGGAAGCGGGCCAGTTGTTCCGCGATATTGCTGTGGCAATCTCGGTGTCGGTGGTGCTGTCGCTGGTGGTCGCGGTAACAGTGATTCCGGCGCTGTCGAGCCGGTTGCTGGGCAAAAGCGGCAAGCTGGAGCCGATTGGCTTGCCGATAATTGATCATTTCGCCCGGTTTTTCTCGCGGCTGGTGATGGCCTATGTCAGGGCCACCATCGCCAGCCGTGTGCTCGGGTTGTTGATGGTGGCAGCGATCGGCGGCGGCGCGCTGACGGCGGCCTGGTATTACCTGCCGGATTTGGAATATCTGCCAGAAGGCAACCGCAATCTGATTTTCGGGATCGTCATTCCGCCGCCAGGCTATAATCTGGAAACCACGACCGGCATTGCCAAGCGCATCGAGGATGTCGCCGAGCCGATGTGGAGCCTGGAAGAGGACGATCCGGCAGGGCCGCCTGCCATCAACAGTTTTTTCTTCGTCGCCACACCGAGCAATTCCTTTGTCGGTGCAGACGCCAAAAACGGCAAGCGCATCGGTGAGCTGATACCGATCCTGTCGCGGCCGATTTTTTCCGAACCTGGTACTTTCGGCTTCATCACCCAACCGTCCCTGTTTGGTCGCGGCATTGGTGGCGGACGCGCCATAGAGCTCAATGTTTCAGGTCCCGATCTGGAAGACATTCTGAGCGTCGCGCAGCAGGCTGCCGGCATCATTGCCGGGCGGCTGCCACGCGCCGAAGGCCATCAGTTCCGCCCGATTCCGGGGCTGGAACTGGGCGCCCCGG
>TARA_R110002124_G_scaffold287256_1_pt1 | contig 70823 bp, 63 predicted proteins | sample TARA_R110002124 | Tara Oceans TARA_R110002124 (sample SAMEA4397445) | marine metagenome | biome: Polar Biome; feature: [SRF] surface water layer (ENVO:00010504); material: water (ENVO:00002006), including particulate matter (ENVO:01000060) such as... | depth 5 m | reverse complement strand
TTAATTTACGCAGCCTTCAGTGACAAATGTTCTGACGACGGACACCGAGCATTGACACCCTACCTGTTGGAGGCGATCCAGATGATTGAGGAAGGCCATGACAAGCAACTCATCGACTCCGCTGCCAAAAGCTTCGGAATGCCGATGGGGCCGGCGGAACTCGCCGATCAAGTCGGGCTCGACATCTGCCTCGATGTTGCTGAAAGCCTGAGATCAGGCTTGGACAAGCCAATGCCCGGCATTCCTGACTGGCTACGCGAGAAGGTTGAAAGCGGCGATACCGGCAAAAAATCCGGGCGGGGCTTTTACGAATGGAAGGACGGCGAAGCCCAAAAGGACGACGTGCCAGACGCAGGCCATGCGAGCAGGAAGGACGACATCACCGACAGGCTGATCTTGCCAATGCTGGATGCCTGCGTTGAATGCCTGCGCCTTGGTGTCGCCTGTGACAGAGATCAGGTGGACGGTGCGATGATCTTCGCCACCGGGTTTGCACCCTTCCGGGGCGGACCGATGCACTATGCAGTATCGCGCGGAACCGACGACATCGTTGCGCGCCTGGAAGAGCTTGCTGAAGCTCATGGCCCGCGTTTCCGCCCCGACCCCGGCTGGCAGGGCTTGCGCTGAGATGGCCGACGGGCCGATCCTTCTGAACAAGGCGGCAGCGGTCGCGAAATGGATTGTCGAGCGGAACGGCGGAGATGTCCGGCTCGCCCTACCGCTGGGGCTGGGCAAGGCGAATACGATCGCCAACGCCTTAACCGATCTGGCACTCGCGGACAGCTCGATAAATCTGCAAATATTCACTGCACTTACACTGCGAAAACCCAGTCCGACCAGTGATATTCAGGCACGGTTTCTTGACTCCGCGATGGACCGGCTCTTCGGGGCCTACACGCCTCTCAAATATGCGGTGCGACTTGGCAACGGCACGCTGCCCGAGAACATCGAGGTGCAGGAGTTCTTTTTTCAGGCGGGCAACTGGCTCGGCAATGCCGAGGCGCAACAGGGCTATATTGCGGCGAACTATACCCATGCACTGCACTTTCTGATGGCCCGCCGCCCCAACGTGATTGCGCAGCTGTTGGCCCGGGACGGCGACCGGCTCAGCCTGTCGTGCAATACCGACATCACCGTCGATCTACTGCGCGCCCGCGCGAAGAGGGAGCAGGACTTCATCCTCGCCGGTGAGATCAATCCCCAGCTGCCGTTCATGCCGGGCTCCGGAGAACTGGCCCGTGCGGAGGTCGATTGTTTGCTCGACGACCCCGCTTCACAATTCGATTTATTCTCAGTGCCCAAACGCCCCGTGATGCCGCCCGACCACGCAATTGGCCTGCATGTGGCGGGACTGGTGCCGGACGGTGGCACGCTGCAGATTGGCATCGGGTCGGTCGGCGACGCCGTGGCATCGTCGCTGATCCTGAGGCATCGCAGGCCGCAGGATATGCGCGCCATCATGGCCGCCTCTCCCTTTCCCGGTCTTGACTCCGCAGAAACGGGTCGCTTCGAGGTTGGGCTCTACAGCGTCACAGAAATGCTGGTGCAGGGCATTGTCGAACTGCTGAAAGCCGGGGTGATCCACCGCGAGGTGGACGGCGCCGCTATTCATGCGGGCTTCTTTCTCGATTGCCACGACTTCTATCGCAGCCTGCGCGAGATGCCCGAGAAAGAGCGCGCGCGAATCCAGATGATGCCAGTGTCGTTCACCAATCAGCTATACGGTGACGAATTCACCAAGCGTGCGGCGCGGCGCAGCGCACGGTTCGTAAATGTCGCGATGAAAGCGACCGCGCTTGGCGGAGTGATCTCGGACGTGACAGATAGCGGCCAGATCGTCAGCGGCGTCGGCGGACAGTTCAATTTCATCGACCAGGCTTTTGCGCTGCGTGATGCACGGGCTATCATCACCCTGCCCGCTACTCGCGAGAGCAAGGGAAAGGTGACGTCGAACATCGTCTGGGATCACCCGCACGAGACAATCCCCCGCCATTACCGCGATGTCATCGTCACGGAATACGGGATCGCCGATCTGCGTGGGCGCTCGGATGCCGAATGCGTCATGGCGATGATCTCGATCGCCGATAGTCGGTTTCAGCCCGAATTAATGGACCGAGCAAAGGGAGCCGGCAAATTGCCGAAGGACGCTCAGGTGCCGAGTCAGCATCGGGCGAACATTCCTCAGCAACTGCAGACCTGGCTTTCACCCTTTATGAAAGATGGATCGCTGCCGGTCTTTCCGTTCGGTACCGATTTCACTGAAATCGAACAACTCCTGCTGCCCGCGCTATCGGTGTTGAAGGCCGCTACGGGATCCCGCCCGAAGATGGCTAAGCTGCTGTGGCGGGGTTTTTCAGCCCGCGGCTCCGACCCGGAACTGCGCGACTGCCTCAAACGGCTGGCGCTGGAACATCCGCGGTCGTTGGAAGAATGGCTTTCAAGGCTCGCTGTAATGGGCGCATTTGAGGCAAGTGCGGACGATCCTTGAGATTGATGCAGCGCATTTGGTTACATTAATTGCGCCGCAAACGATCTTCAGCGGGCGCTGCAAGGTCATAGGGCCCCAACTAGGTGTTTGTCAGACTAATGTGAACTTATCATAGCATGGTAAAGGGCCTCTATTGTGCCGCACCAAATTTCTGCCACTCGGCCAGCGCGGCATTGCTGTTCTTTCTTGCCAGCAACGAACCAATCCGGTTCCACCAATATCGAACTGTTTCATTGCAGATATCGATGCCGCGTTCGTGAAGTAGGTCTTCGATATTGCGAAGCGAGAGGGGAAATTAGACATACATCACCACCGCCAGGTGGATGATCGCAGGTGAGGTTTTAAAATACCGGAAGGGGTTCTTTTTCTCATGCCCGAAAGCTAATTGACGAAAAACCGGAGCCGTCCACACATGACAGTACCTCTGCGTCTACTAAAAGTAAATGTAACAACACCATTAGTGCGCTCAGATTAATTCACAAGCTAAGCATCCGTTTGGCAATAATATTTCGTTGAATTTCGTTGCTTCCACCATAGATCGACATACATCGCTTCCACAGATAATTACTGGTGGCTGTGACAGCATACTCTGGCCCGGCCATAAACTGATATTCCGGTAAACTTGCCCTACCCTGCTGGTAGGCCAAGGCATATTGACCGCTTGCCTCCATCCCTAACAAGCTTATCTGCTGAGCAACTTCAGTTCCCCGGATCTTTAATAGAGAGGAAGCAGACCCTGGTGAAGCCCCTGTGGCTACGTCCGACAGAACCCGAAGGGCGGTCATCTCGAGGGACATCAATTGAGCTTCAACTTGCGTAAGCCTGGCATGGAACAGCGGGTCGTCAATTAAGGGTGTCCCGTCAACGCATTCCACAGCCGCAATGTCCCTGACATGCTGCAAGGCTTGTTTCGTTACCCCGATTGCAGCATTATCCACCCGCTCATGCTCGAGCAGGAACTTTGCATAGGTCCAGCCTTTGCCCTCTTCCCCAATAAGATTTTTCTTTGGAACTTTTACATTGTCGAAGAAAACAGTGTTGAATGAGTGGTTTCCGTCCATTCCAATGATTGGGCTGACCGTAATGCCAGGACTCTTCATATCGATGAGTAGGAATGAGATACCTTTTTGCGGTTTGTCTTCTTTCGCAGTACGTACAAGGCAAAACATCCAGTCTGCGTAATGCGCGTAGCTGGTCCAGATTTTCTGCCCATTCACGAGATAGTCTTCGCCCGCAACTGCAGCCGACGTGGATAAAGTGGCGAGATCGGAACCAGACTGAGGCTCGGAGTACCCTTGACACCACCATATGCTGGAATCCCGAATGCCAGGGAGAAAGCGTTCCTTTTGCTCTTCCGTCCCGAATGTGAAAATAACCGGTCCGGCCATGCGCGGGCCAAAGGGCTGAATGATCGGACAATTCATTTCTGCCGAGATTACTTCGAACAGATAGCGTTGTACCACAGACCATCCAGGTCCTCCGACTTCCTTTGGCCATGTGCAAACATGCCAGCCACGTTGCCCTAGCATTTGTTGCCAGCGCATATAATCGTCCTTACCCAGCTTTTCGTTACGCCGCACCCGTAGCGCTATGTCTTCAGGTAAGTTCTCTTTAATAAAACTGCGGACCTCCTCGCAAAACGCTTGCTCTTCAGGATTCAGCTCCAATTCCATCTCACGGTTCCCCTTTTACGCTGAATGATTTATCGCGGAACTTCTGGAGCCTTGCGGCTTGCAGCATCCAGCTTAGCAATCCGATTTAGGTGCCAGTTTGAATCTCCAAAAGTCATCGTAATAGCGGTCAGGCGTTTAAAAAAATGCCCAACGGGCAGTTCATCGGTAACACCAATTGCACCGTGAAGCTGGACAGCTTCCTGTCCCACCTTTGTTGCAGTACGAGCTAGCTCCACTTTTGCAAGCGAAATGGCCCTGGCCCGCTTCAAAGGATCTGGTTCTTGCATCGAAAGAGCCGCTGACAGCGCCGCAGAACGCCCTTCCTCCAACGCGATGATCATATCAACCATACGATGCTGCAAAGCCTGATTTGAGCCAAGGGTCACACCGAACTGTTTTCTGGTTTTGAGATACTCCAGCGTCATGTCGCATAGCACGCCCATAACCCCAACGGCTTCAGCAGAAATCGCCGCATTGCCAGCATCAAACACTTTCTCCAACGTCTCCGCAGCATCACTATCACGTCCCAATATTGCATCTGGACTTACTTCGACGCCTTCGAGATAAAGGTCAGCGGCGGCAAGCCCGTCATAGGTATCGTACTTGTGAATACTCAGATTGAGCGACCCGGCAGGGACAAGGAATATGCAGAGGCGCCGTTCGGCTTCTTTCTCTCCTTCCAAAACGGCACTGACAATGAATGCGTCCGCCTTTGCGCCGCCTATAACGACTGATTTTTCTCCTCTCAAGTGCCAACCTGTATCCGTTCTTGTCACAGAGGTTTTACAATTCGTGAAAGCACCGCCACTCCAGGTTTCTAAACAGGCAAGTGCCAGTTTGGTCTTCCCTTCGATCAGAGGAGGCAGCCAAGCAGTTTTCTGCTCAGATGTTCCGGCTAGCGAAATCGCTTCTCCAGCCAAAACAGTTGGTAAAGCCGGCTCCACAACCAGTCCTCTTCCAAATCCTTCCATCAGAATAGCAAAGTCAACATATGTTCCCCCTAAGCCGCCATGCTCTTCAGGAAAAGGAATTGCCAGCCAACCAAGGGAGGCAAAAATATTCCAGTGCGCTTCGCTAAATCCGGTCTCCGACAGAATTTTCCTTCTCTCATCGAATGTGTAGTTCTCGCGAATATACCGCTCCACACTGTCGCGAAGCTGCAATTGTTCCGAGCTATACTGAAGATCCATTGTTGTTCTTCCCGGTTATTTTTTGGATGACTTTCATATAAATACTACCAATTTCGTTCAGTTGCTTTTCTTGAGTGGACTATAGAGGCGGTTGAGCTTGCGCATGCCGCCAATCCATCGGTCATAGTTATCCGTTTTCCGCCGCATGTAAGTTAAAACCTCGGGATGGGGTAGAACGAGAAAAGTCTCGTCGGAAATGGCTTTCAAGCAGGCATCGGCAACAGGCTCGGGTTCAAGCATTCCATTTACGCTGGCGACGCCGTCTTCCTTACCTTTCGTCATAGCAGTACGAACCGCTTGCGGGCAGAGGACGGATACTTTGATGCCATCGTCACCATAGGTAAGCGCAAGCCATTCGGCAAAAGCAACAGCGCCATGTTTTGTCACCGCATATGGCGCCGATCCTACTTGTGACAAAAGTCCTGCGGCCGAAGCAGTATTGAGAAGATAACCGCCCCCTCGCGCAATCATTCTAGGCACCAGATGCCGTGCTGCATAAATATGCGCCATGACATTCACTTCCCAGGAACGCAGCCAATCCTGATCGGAAACCTCCGGACCGCCTCGTACAGATATTCCGGCATTGGAACAAAACAAATCGATAGGACCTATCGTTGATTCCACGTCCTCAATCAGGGTCCTGATCTCGCTCTCGGAAGTGACATCCACCTGGCGGCCGATGCCGCCCATCTCTTTCGAAGTAACCTCTACACCCGCACCGTCAACATCAACGCACACGACACATTTGGCACCGGCGTTCGCGAAACGAATTGCCAAAGCCCTTCCAATACCGCCGGCAGCCCCTGTAACAACCACAACGCGGCTCTCTATATCCATAATCTAGACCTTTCGTTGGTATTGGTAGTTTTTACGACCACATATATGTTCCACCACACACGGTGAGCGCCTGACCAGTCATGTAGCTGCTTGAATCGGAGGCTAGAAAGACAGCCAAACCTCCAAAATCGTCAGGCTCGCCTAATCTGCGCATGGGAATTTGGGAATTTGCCCGTTCCTCTGCTTCCGGATTATCCCAAAGTGCCTTTGCAAAATCCGTTTTAACTATTCCTGGGCAAATCGCGTTCACCCGGACTCCCTTCGGGCCGTACTCTAGTGCCAGATTTCGAACTAGCCCGATCAGCGTCAACTTGGACGTGCCATATAACCCAAGTGTCGAAGAGGGCTTGTAGGCCCCGACACTTGCTGTAAACATCATTGAACCAGATCCCTTATCGATCATATCAGGGACAACGAGCCGGGCGAGCCATAGGTTTGCCTGAACGTTCGTCTTCATTGTTTTCTCGTAGGCTTCATCCGGTATTTCAGAGATCGGGCCGTAGAAAATATTGACGCCAGCATTTCCGACCACAATATCTATCGGGCCGACATCGCGGCGGGTCCGCTCGACAAGCGCCTCCAACTCTTCCTTGCGTCCGGCATTGGCCGCGACTGCATGGACTCTCTGAGCGCCGCAACTTTTGTTAATCTCAGCTGCTGCTTCATCCAACTGATCCTGTTTTCTCGACGAAATCACAACAGACGCGCCGTGGGCGGCGAAGGCTTCCGCCATCGCCCTCCCCATTCCTTTAGACGCGCCGGTCAGCAGAGCCACTTTTCCTGTTAAGTCAAAATGTTTTGTTTTAACCATTGCTCAGACAGCTCCACGTGTGTTTGAAGCATAGAAGGATTTCACTTCTGCCCTCGCTATAACATTGTGATGCACTTCATCCGGGCCATCGGCAAACCGTAGAACCCGCTGCTTGATATACATTTCGGATAGCGGCGACCATTGGCTTATGCCAGTCGCACCATGAACCTGCATAGACTGATCAATAATCTGGCAGCATTTTTCCGGAACCATCGCCTTAGCCATGGACACCCATATGCGCGCTTCCTTGTTCCCCATAATATCCATGGCTTTTGCCGCCTTCAATACCATCATACGCATCGCTTCAATCTCGATACGGGCCCGTGATACTGTTTCCATGTTTTTACCCAGATCAATAATCTTCTTGCCGAATGCCTCTCTTGTGGTTCCGCGTTGCAATAGAAGATCCAGCGCTTTTTCAGCGGCACCAATCGACCGCATGCAGTGATGGATCCGGCCCGGCCCGAGGCGGATCTGGGAAATCTCAAACCCGCGGCCTTCCCCCCACAGGACATTCTCTTTGGGAACGCGAACATTCTCGAGTTTGATATGCATATGACCATGCGGGGCATCATCGTGACCGAATACATTCATGGGGCCAAGAACAGTGACGCCGGGTGTATCCATAGGAACCAAGATTTGTGATTGCTGGCGGAAAGGCTCTGCCTCAGGACTGGTCTTGACCATGCAGATCATTATTTTACAACGCGGATCGCCCGCGCCAGAGATATAGTACTTCTCGCCGTTTATGACCCAATCATCTCCATCGAGCACAGCACTGGTTTCAATGTTCCGTGCATCGGAGGACGCAACATCAGGTTCAGTCATAGCAAAGCAAGAACGGATTTCCCCAGCCAGCAATGGTTTAAGCCATTTTTCCTTTTGCTCTGGTGTGCCAACGCGCTCCAGAACTTCCATATTTCCGGTATCGGGCGCCGAACAGTTCAAAGTTTGTGAGGCCAAAGGATTTTTTCCAAGCTCAGCCGCAATATAGGCGTAGTCCAGATTTGACAGTCCTTCACCCGTCTCGGCATTCGGCAGGAAGAAGTTCCAGAGCCCGGCAGCCTTCGCCTTGGATTTTGCCTCCTCCAGAAGCTCCAACTGCCCCGGAGCGAAACTGAACCGCTCTGCCCTCCCCGCACCCAGCCGTTCAAACTCTTCCGTAATCGGATCGACATTCTCGTAGATATGCTTTTTCACCGCATCCAGTAGAGGGCGCGCCTCTTCAGACATTGCTAGATTATTCAGATCATCATTCTGGTTCAAGTGGCTCACAGTATTCTCCTTATTTGAGCTTTTAGTTTTAGTCTCGATATATATTACGACGTCAGGTTCAGTCGCGTTCCACAAATTGTCAGTTGAGTCCCGGAAACCTGGACACCCCGTTTTTCAGCCTTTGCCAGCAGGTGCTCGCGGTTGCGAACCTTGAAGTCAAGTGCCGACAATCCATCACCGCGGCCATCCTGATCCGCCACAAATCGTATCTCTGCATTGGCCAGCTTTACTGTCGGTATGCCGTTCAGGCTTTCCAAAGGCAGTGCCATAATATCCGCCCAACGGCGGGCCAGACCTAATGGATCCGAGCCCTGCAACTCCACCGCAACAATCTCGAAGGCTCCATCCAAATTTACCTTGTTCTTCCAAGCCTTACCCCCGGCAGGATGCCAGTTGCCCGTCACATCTTCTTCCTCATCCCAGTCAAATTCCAGAAAGGAGGCTCCCATATCCGCCGGATGCAACTGCATAATATTCCACGTACTCCGGTCAGATTCATATGCAATCCGAACGTCGGCCTGTTGAGCCCTCTGGCGTAGCTGTGCTTGTTCCTGAAGTGTCGGCGATTGGCAGATGACCATATAGCCGCCGTCTCCACCGCGGCGTTCCAAAAATCTACCTGCAGCCGTGTTGGGCTCTACAGGGGCAACAACTTCGATAAATTTGCTCCCCACAGCCAGCAATGTATTTTCCAGACCAAACTTGCCGACTGCAGGATCTACAAAGCAAGGCGCGATAGATAAAGCCTCGCTCAAATCATCGACTACAGGAGCGAGTTTCTCAGCCACGAGACAGATTTGGCGCAAGTATATTGCCATATTCTAGTTTCCTTTATTCACTGTAGCGCTATTTCTTCTTTACTTTTCCCGGCAAGACCAGCAACTGGCAAGCCTACATCCTTGATAATCAAGCATTCCTCTCGTAGCAAACGCCGGTCGATTTTGCCAGTTGCGCCGCGGAGAAGAGGCTGCGACCAAAACCATATTTTCTCCGGAAGCTTGAATTGAGCGATATGGCAGGAGAGAAAATCAACTAACTGACCCTCTGTCAAATCGGCGTCTGATCGCAAATATACGGCTGCGCCTACGACTTCATCGAACCGTTGATCCGGTATTGAAAAGGCGCAGGCTTCGATGACGTCGGGATGACGATGCATCGCTCCTTCCACTTCCAGACAGGAGATATTTTCTCCGCCGCGAATGATGATGTTTTTCTTGCGATCAACAATATAAATCAGGCCGTCACCATCCATCCGGGCCAGGTCACCTGTATATAGCCAGCCGTCCCGCAGAACTTTGGATGTTGCTTCAGGTTGATTATGGTAACAGCGCATATTGGCCGGACTTTTAACAACAAGCTCTCCAATCTCGCCATTTACGAGATTAGCACCCCCCTCATCGACGATACGGACTTCCTGAAGGGGTGGCGTTAGCCTACCTGCCGCTTCGGGATGATTTAAATAATCGGGACCAGCAATCGTTATACCGAGCCCATTAGTTTCAGTCATGCCCCACCCCGAACTGATACTGGCGTCCGGAAACGCCTTTGCCAGCTCTCCGACCTGTGATGCCGGCCTCTTTGCTCCACCGCCGCCAATCGATTCCAGCGTTTCCAGCTTCTCCTCAAGGAGAACTGCTCTTTCCATCAGGTCTTTCGATTGCAGTGGCACACCAACAAAGCGGGTCACTGATTCTGCCTTTATGACACGTATGGCTTCCTCGACATCCCAATTGTAAAGGAGCGAAATCTTTGACCCTGTCGCTAAACCCAAAAGAAAATTGGAATGAAGGGCAGTCACATGAAACAGGGGCGTAACAACGAGCAACGAAGGCCTGCGACCTGTGGGATTAGGCGCGCCATCCAGTAACGGAGCCATTTCTCGACTCATCGACCAAGAATGCACTGCAGAAATAGCGTTCCTATGGGTCTGAACCACCCCTTTCGGCATCCCGGTTGAACCCGATGAATATAGAATGGCAAAATCATCGTCAGGATCAATCTGCCAAGTCGGCCAATGAGTTTTGTCGCCAGCGTCACGAAGCTCGGTATAGCAAATATCACCATTAGCTTTACGAACGCCAACAACTGTAACATTGGTATGCTCACCGCATGATTTTAGCCGCTCAACGCGGGGCTTGTCGGCAAAAACCACTTTCGCACCGCAATCCTTCATTGCACTAACAAGCTCCGCCCCGGACCACCATGCATTCAATGGAACAACAATGGCACCAAGGGCAGATATTGCCATTACTAATATGCAAAACTCAGGGTAGTTGCGCATAGCGATAGCAACTCTGTCCCCGGGTCGAACGGCCAGAATTTTATCCATCGAATCTGCCAAGCGTCGAACATCGTTACAGAACGCGTTGTAGTCCCAACGTTCATCCTGATAAACCAATAAATCGGCATTACCATACGCCGGGGCACAAGCCTCCAATAGGGCGCGCAGATTGCGCGGTGCATTGCAGAAAACCTGGTATTGGATCCCTCTTACAGTTTCTTTAGCAACCTTATACTGCGGGTCGGTATGTAAGAGGTGTGCAACGGCTTGTTCCAAGTTCATATTTTATGCCCCTCCCAATAGCCCGCTTTCGCAGCTTGGCGCACCATGTGTTCTTTTGTTTTAATTTCATGGTTACCCAAAACAGGCCCTTGACCAGTCTGGACTGACATTTGTCAGCTTCAGATTTACGCTGATAATCAAGTAACGTCAAGATACGTTTTTTGCTTGCTGTTTTTCCTATAATGAACCGACTAATTGGTTGACTCCTAAATGAATGGCCGCTAGTAATTTTCTTCCTGACAAATGTCAGGAAGAAAATTCATGCTCAACAGACCGGATAGACTGAACGCTTGGACATCACAAATGGCGGGTGAATTGCGAGAGGGACTCTCCTGACTCCGCCGATATAACGAACATAAAAAATCGACGTCTTTGGCAGGCATTAGGTGGAATTGTAATATGACCAGTTCGGAAATAATTTCTTCCCCGGTTCTCATTGACCCGCTCCCAGCGCACCGGTTCAATGTTGGTGCATTGTCTGCTTGGCTGCTCAGTAGAATTCCCGATACCGAGAAGGAATTGTCTGTTAAGCAATTTCAGGGAGGGATGTCAAACCCAACCTACCTGGTTTCGACGGGTACTGGGGGAAAATATGTTCTTCGAAAAAAGCCTTTCGGCAAGCTCCTGCCCAAAGCACATGCTGTAGATCGCGAATATCGCGTCATCCATGCACTAGCCGACGCCCCGGTTCCGGCCCCGAAAACCATCGCATATTGTGGCGATCCATCCGTTATCGGTGCGGAGTTCTTTATTATGGAATTCATCGATGGACGCATTATCCCAGCTCCGTCTATGGGGCCTATACCTAGAGCGGAACGCTCGACACTGGCTTATTCCTTGGTCGACACCCTGGCCAGCCTTCATAAAGTGGATTGGCGCACCGTTGGGCTGGAAGATTTTGGACGTCCAGAGGGCTATCTTGAACGCCAGATTGCACGCTGGTCAGCTCAATACGAAGGATCAAAAAAGTCGTTGTCATCTGATTTTGATTACTCCCAGATGGACTGGCTGAGGGATTGGTTAATTGAGCACGCCGATGTAACAGAAGAGAGCGCAATAACACACGGAGATTTCCGCCTTGGAAATACAGTAGTACATCCGAAAGAACCCAGAATTGCCGCCGTACTGGATTGGGAGCTTTCCACTATCGGGCATCCACTGGCAGATTTGGCGTATTTTTGCCTTCACTACCGACTACCGCACAATATCCCGGGTGTTGTTGATCTGGTGGAAGCCGGGCTGCCTCAGGAAGATGAAATTTTAGCCCGATATTGCGAAAGAACGAAGCGCGACGGTATCGAAAATTGGCAAATTTTTCTCGCCTTCGCTTGCTTTAGAAGCGCAGCCATCATTCAAGGGGTCGCCGCGCGCGCGGCACAAGGAAATGCAAGTAGTGCAAGTGCAGATCCGCTGAAGGATGGAGATAAAGCTCGGCTTATGGCGAAAGCTGGCGCAGATATTGCGCGAAACATGAAGTCCGCCACAGTGTAAACAAATTCAATTTACCTACGAAACAAATGTAAAACTGATGGCGACGGCCTCATGAGCCCTGAAGCCTGGCAAGAAGCTCCAATAAAGCCGGATAGATACTAAACCGCAGGCTTATCTCTACCCTACTACTTGCATCTTATAACTTGACACTTTCACAAAAACCAGTTTAACCTGACACTTGTCAGGGAAGACTTATTTGCACAGGTTTTAAAAATAAAACAATGTAACCAGGGGCCTTATGCTGCCCTGGCTGGCTTTAGAAAAAAAGTATCGTTTGAAGCACCAAAACAATCTTAGAGCGTAGCCGACAACATCGTCGGATTGTCTAACAAAAAACTTGCGGCGAGAGGTTACGTAAAAGTGACATTTTCTTGTCGTCATTAATGGGAGGACAAAAATGAAAAAGAGTAAATTCAAGCAAACCCTTGGATCTGCATTAACAATTGCCGCGACCGTGTTGTTAAGTACAGCGAATTTCGCGCAGGGTGCGGATTACGAATGGCCTAAGCTTCTTGTGATTGGCACACCCGGAACAGCGACTGGTAGTTTTGCTTCGACCAATGGCTGGGCTCCAGTTTTGCAAAAGCAGGTTGGTGCAGTAGTCCGGGTCGTTCCAGAAGACAGTGAATCTATGCGTTATCGTCGTCTGACAGAACGGGAAGATATTTTGATCTCCTCGGTTTCTGCCGCAGAAATGCGCTTTCAGACTGAAGGCATTGGGGGATATGCCGCAACTGACCCGAGAGCAATGCGTATTATCTGGCACCACAATGACACTCCATGGTCATTTGTTGTTTCGGGAGATTCCGATGTTACCTCGATGGAAGACCTTAAGCGAGGAGATGTTCGCCTAGCGGTAGGAGTGTTTTCCCCTGCCATGACAACTGCAGTACGCAAAGCAGTTCCCGCTTATCTTGGATTGACTGACGAAGAAGCGGAAAAAGTTATTAAATATGTCCCCGCGGGCAGCTACGCTGAAAACTGTCGTGGCGTGGTAGAGGGAAAAGTTGACATGGCATATTGCTCACCCATCAGCTCCGTGCTTTCTGAAATGGAAGGAGCCCCGGGCAGCATCAGATGGATACCCATGCCGCAGGACAACGCTAAAGAATGGGGCGCTTTCCTGGCGCACCGGCCAATGCTAGTTCCCTCCGATATCGGGATTGGCGTCTCGACTGCACGAGGTGTCGCCGGAGCAACTTCTAACTATATGTATTCTGTGGCCGCAGATGCCGATGCGGATTTCGTCTACAATATGGCCAAATGGTTCCACACAGCTTACGACAATTACAAAGGCACGCATCCATTGGCTGCCCGTATGTCGCTGGAGCAATTCCGCCTCTATCTTAATAGAAGCCCGATGCCCGTTCATGAAGGCACTGTCAAATATCTGCGTGAGGTTGGCGCTTGGACCGATGAAGACGACGTCTGGAACCAGCAGAATGTTGAAAGAATGAATAGTTGGATTGAAGCACGCAAAGCCGGAATGGCGGAAGCGAAAGAAAAAGGCATTGAAATGAATTTCGAAAATGCCGCCTATCTGGAGATACTGCAGAAACACACCAAGGACCTCGAGGGCTTCAAGTCCCGTTTGTAATCTCCCGCTAGCATATCACTATACGGGTCGGCTTCCATACCGTCCCGTATAGCATCGCCTTTAGTCACTTTTCACCTCAATGACCTTACTGTGAGTGGGAGCAATGACAAATTCCGTATCCGCCCAAGATGAGTCGGCCAGCCAATCTGAAATCACCCGTTTAGGGTCTCTTTTTTCATGGCAAAGCATTCTTTTTGTGATCGTCTGCACCTGTGGACTGGCAATGGGTCTCGCTTATATTTTCGGCGCCACCTGGAATGACAAGCGTCTTCTGGAAGGCCAGTATTATTGGGTCTTTATTGGTCTGTTTACAGCCGCCTCCTTCATAGCCCTGCCTGCATTTCCCAACCAAAAGAAGGTTCCAATATATGACATGATTGCAGCCGTCGTTGCGCTTGCAATCAGCTTATACTTCTCGACCCATGCGTGGGATATGGTTCAGGCTGGTTGGACCAATATTCCTATGGGAATAATCATGTGGGTACTCATGATGGAGATGTCCAGGCGCAGCGGCGGCATACCGTTCCTGCTCGTGGTTTTCTTCCTCGGACTGTACCCCTTGGTCGCCTCCGACTTCCCCGGCCTTTTCATGGGAATTCCCTATGAGTTCGACAGGATGATCGAAGCTCATATATTCCGGTCAGAAGGCATGATGGGGATTACCACCAAGATTGTCGCGGAGATCATTCTGGGATTTCTTGTCTTCGCAGGCGTCCTTATCGCAACGGGTGCAGGTAATTTTTTTATTGATCTGGCCAATGCCAGCTTTGGTAAATACCGGGGCGGGCCGGCCAAGGTTGCCATTGTCGCCAGTGCCTTTTTTGGAAGTCTCTCCGGATCTATCTTTTCCAATATTGCCGGAACTGGCTCCATCACGATCCCCACAATGAAAAAAGTCGGCTACCCGCCACATTATGCCGGAGCGATCGAAGCCTGTGCTTCCACCGGCGGCGTGGTCATGCCCCCGGTCATGGGTGCGATTGCTTTTGTAATGGCGATTACCATCGGCGTGGACTATGCAACTATCATGGTGGCTGCTATTTTGCCGTCCCTCTTGTTCTACTTCGGCCTTATGTTGCAGGTAGACGCTTTCGCCGCCAAAACCGGTCTCAAGGGAATGACCACTGACCAACTTCCGAAACTGAGATCAGTTCTGGTGCGTGGATGGCCTTTCCTGTCGGTGTTGATATTCCTCGTGTGGGGACTTCTTTATATGCGGTGGGAATATTACGCCCCGTGGTATGCCTGCATATTGATGATTTTGCTTTCATTTCTGAGGGCGGAAACTCGTATGACGCCAATACGATTGTTTGAAACGGCACGTCAGATAGGGGTTCTAGTCACCCAAACCGCTGCTATTATTCTCCCCATCGCCTTTGTCGTGAGCGCGCTGACTATTACCGGTGTGACGGGCTCTGTCACGTCTGGACTGGTTAATCTGGGGGGCGGAAATATCTATCTGATCATTCTGTTTGGGGTCTTTGCCTGTTTCATCATGGGTATGGCCGGCCTCGCCATCGTGGCATATATCTTTCTTGCGGTCACACTTGCCCCTGCAATGGTAGATGTAGGCGGATTGAACGTAATTGCCGTGCATTTCTTCATTATCTATTACGCAATGCTATCGGTGATCACCCCCCCTGTTGGAGCGGCCGCATTTCTTGCCGCGACTATCGCCGGCGCGAAACCCATGCAAACGTCATTCACCGCAATGCGGCTCGGTGTTGTTATCTACTTTGTACCACTCTTCTTCCTCTTTCAACCGGCCCTCGTCATGCAAGGTGACCTTACGCCCCTGCTTTATCTACTGCCTTCAATCATCGCAGGGATTATCCTGATAGCCGGCGGGCTGGAGGGCTATCTGTTAGGAGCGGGGATGGTGAGACCCTGGTTGAGAGCACCACTGTTCTTTGCGGGCTTTGCCTTGAGCTTCCCGTCCGTTCTCAGTTCCATAATCGGCGGCGTGGCGGCGGTTATTCTGGTGTTCATTATTAAAATGGACCACAAGAACAAGCTGATGACAGTACAAGATGCTTCCTGACGATCGCTAAAGTGCAAAATTGAAGGTCCCGATTATTCCGGGACCTTTTTTTTATTCAGAAGAATAGGTATTGGATTTCGCTATTCCAAGCTTCTGAAGCTGGCGATTGACTCGCATTTTTACAAGGTTAGTGCACATTAACTACCCTTGCCTCATTATTTCTAAGTTTTGTCGGTTGCAAACTCACAACTCCGGCCTCCAAAAGCAATTCATAATCCTTATTCCCGAGGCCTAAAATGCGGGACAGCACATCCTTTGTATCACCGCCGAGATACGGAGCAACGCCTCGAAGCGGCGGACGCAGTCCATCTATGAGCATTGGCAGGGCGACCTGCGCCTGTCGACCAATATGCTCGCGCTCTGTATCAAAAAAGAACAAACGCTCTGATAAATGGGAATCCGACATTGTCTCTTCAGGCTTCAATATCGGTGCAGCGATCACACCGGCAAGCTGAAGTATCCTTGCGGCTTCAACCACATCCATGCCCTTGATCCAATCAGAGATCCTGCCCTCTATTTCATCTTCCCGTGTCCGCCGTGCCTCTAACTCAATCAGATCTTCGGTGAATTCAACATCCAGGCCGAGGACGTCAGCCAGAGATCGCCAAGCGCTTTCCGAGTCAACCGCAATTGCAATCCACCTGTCTTCACCCTTCCCGGCAAATATTCCGTGCGGAACCATCTCCACATTTCTGTTGCCTCGGCGGGCGGGCTCTAGATTGGTCACTCCGCGCGCCAACAGCGCTGGAGCGGTGAAAGGCAATAAACACTCCACCTGGCTAAGATTAAGCCATTGCCCAACACCGACACGCTGTCTATGCACCAGCGCAGCCAGCAAAGCCGCGCAGCCGTAAAGACCGCCGATCGGATCTCCATAGGCAATATGCCCAAGCACTGGCGGCCCGTCATCCTCTCCCCTGAAGCTTGGCAAGCCCGAAGCCTGCTCAAGCGTGGAACCATAGGCGCGAGTGTCTGACCAGGCGTTTCCAGAACCAAATGCGGACATAGAAGCCATCACAAGGTCAGACCTTCCGGCGCTCAACGCGTCCCACCCTAAACCAAGACGGTCCATAACACCGGCCGCATGATTTTCGATAACCGCATCACTTTCCGCTACAAGGCGCCTGGCCAGCTCTTTCCCCCTAGAAGTCGTTAAATCGAAACTCACACTTTGTTTGCCGCGATTAAGGGCTGCAAAACGGTAGCTCTCCTCGAACTGCTGTCTTGCAATGGCTTCCGGCGACCAGTCTGTGGCCCGCCACCAGTCAGGATACCGCCCCGCCTCTACCTTAATAATCTCCGCACCAAGATCGGAAAGAATTCTAGTTGCCAATGGCCCGGCCCAACCCATAGAGAAATCGGTGATACGCAGCCCTTCCAACGGAGCCTCTGCTTTCGCTGACTGTCCTTGCATTGCTGCATTTTCTTCGTAGTTGTCGGCGACCGCATTGACCCGCAAAGGAGATCCCGGCGCCAAAACTTGCGTGCTTCCGACCTTCACCGCCTCCAGCGATCTGCGTTCCTTAAAAATCGGATGGTTGAGAATTTCTTCCGCATTAGGCACTGCTACAAGTGGTATGCGCATTCTTCTTCCATGCTCAGCCCATTCCGCCGCTGTCCGTGATTTTAGCTTTGTATCAATAATTTTCTCCAGTTCATCCACACGTTCCGACCGCAGATAGATTGTCGCCAATCCCGGATCGCGCGCAAGTTCAGGTGCTTCTATCAACTCACAAAAGCTCTCCCACTGAGCTGGAGTAATGACAGTTATACCCAACCACCCTTCTCGGCAGCGGTGTATACTAACCGGACAAGTCGGTGAAAACCGATTAACGCCAATTCTCGGCACGGCCCTGTTCAGCATCTGGGAATCTGCTACTTGCAATTCACCCAGAACCATGCACGCTTCCAGTATACTCACTTCAAAATGCCTATAATCGCGTCCGGCATACAGGCCCGCCAACGCTGCAATCAGTGACGTGACACCTCCTACGATAGCGGATTGCACATCACCTAGTTGTTGCGGCGGACCTTGAGTTGATCCACTCGGAAATATCATGCCACACAGGGCTTGGACGGCTATATCTGCACCTCGCCAGCTTGCATATGGCCCACTCCGGCCGAACCAATTCAAATCCACCGTCGCTCGTTTTGGCTTGGCCGAAATCAGGTAGCCGGGTGCCTCTTCTCCCTTGATCAGGAGATCGCTGTTGGCGACCGTTGCCTCAAGGTCGGAAATGGGGATCCACCCCTTGTTCTGGTTCAGCCATGTGTAGAGCAGCCTCTCTGTTTCTTTCACCCCCGGGATCTCTATACGATGCCGAAGAGGGTCTTCGAATTCCTCCTCGACCTTCATCACAGTTGCGCCCATTTCCAGAAGCATTTTGCAGCACCAGGCACCACCGATGCCTCCTCCCAGTTCAACGACCGATATGCCCTTCAACGGACCTTTTTCTGTTATCATTTTTTCCCTCTCAGGCATTACCTGGCAGTTAAACAAACACATTGTGTCAAGATATGCTCAACCTCAAGCACGCCCTCCATGCCAGCAGGATTACGGCCTCATAATAGCCCTGACATTTGTCAGTTTGCAAGAAATGAAAGCAAATCATCTACTGAAATGCTTCTTTCCAGTTTGAGCTGAAGTCCTGGGATACAGTGCATTCGCAGCGGCGAAGACTTTGGCAGCCTTTACTCTGCGTCTTCTTCCGATTCAGAGTCCGCAGCAATCTGTTTCACCATCGCGGCCACTCCCGCAGATACCGTACGCAGAATCAATTCGTCATCCACATCCTTTGTCAACCAGTCCCGCATAGGAGCAAAGGCCGAAAGAAAGAGGATTAAATTGGCAACAACTCTGTTTCGGGGATCGTCAGGTGCAAGCCCGGTTTCGTTTTTGAGCTGACCCGCGAGTTCTTCGATTACAGCCAGGTCCCGGGCACGCATCGTTTTACGATCATCTTCCAAAAGATGCGGTACAGACCGGTAAACTAAGAGCGTTCCTTTTCGCTTTTTGCTCCACGCATCGCGTAGATATCTGGCGACATTTTCTTCAAGGGAAACATCTTCAGATTGTTTAAGGCGTTCAGATAAGGTGGGAATATCGGCGCGAAACCAAAGCTTGTTCAACAACCGCCGCAAAATATCGTTCTTATTGGCGATATAGTCATAGATACTTGCCTGATTAATTCCTGATTTTGCGCAAATGTCACGAATGGTTGTCGATGCAAAACCTTTTTGCAAAAACAATTCGAGAGCGGCATCGCAGATCTGATCAACGCGTTCCTCAACTAAGGACGTATCCTGCACGCTTCCGACTACAGCTTCGTCCAGTTGGTGGCTCGCAGGGCCCTCTATAAAATCAAACCCGGCGTTATCGTCAGTCGGCAAGCCACTACTCCCATTGATTCAATCTTCTAATGCCTGACGATACCATCTGCATCTGATATGCGCAAGACAACCGCGCGCTAGAGCGAGCCGGGTATCACAACCAATCTCTTGACCAAATATGGAGACCGCGATAGGCTGACGTTTGTCAGGTTATCGCGAAAGACGAAGAAGGTACTCAGGCTGGACACCACCAACTCCCTTTAGCGATCAAGGCGGTTTAAAAACTAAAAAATAAAAACAGCGAGGGAATACGCCATGACAAAAGGTCAATTTGACTCACCCAATGATAACGGAGGTATCAAATCCCTGTTAATCGCTAATCGTGGTGAAATCGCTGTTAGAATTGCCAGAACTGCTGCCGAAATGGGAATAGTGACAACGGCGATCTATTCCCAAGATGATCAGACCAGCCTGCATGTAAAAAGAGCGAACAAGGCGATCGAACTCCCGGGCAATGGCGCCAGAGCCTACCTTGACATGGACGCTGTGATTCAAGCGGCAATTTCCTGCGGCGCGGAAGCCATTCATCCGGGGTATGGATTTCTTTCAGAAAACCCGAATTTTGCGCGGCAGGTAGAAAAGGCAGGGTTGATTTTTATCGGACCGTCTCCTCAATCGCTGACTTTATTGGCCGATAAGATCGCCGCAAAAAATCTTGCCGATAAAATGGGTATACCTACTCTACCCGGAACCACCTCAGCGACTAGCTTGAAAGAAGCCCAGGCATTTTTTGATAATCTCCCCGACGAAGAGGTGACGGTGCTCATCAAGGCGGTAGCCGGCGGAGGGGGGCGCGGAATGAAAATAGTGACCGCCCGAAAAGACCTCCCATCTGCATGGGAGCGATGTAGATCGGAAGCCGAGGCCGCATTTGGTTGCCCCGATGTTTATGTGGAGCGGTTCCTGCCCAAGGCACGGCATCTGGAAGTCCAGATAGTAGGCGATGGCACCGGTCGTTGCATTCATTTCGGAGAGCGTGAATGCACATTGCAACGCCGACACCAGAAAGTTGTCGAAATGGCGCCCAGCCCTACGCTATCCGCGCTGGAACGTGAAACTATTACTTCATATGCTGTGAAGCTGGCGGAGAGTCAGTCTTATCGCTCTCTTGGGACATTCGAGTTTCTTCTCGATGTAAACGCAAAAGGCAGTGAAAATTTATTCTTTATTGAAGCCAATCCTCGAATTCAGGTCGAACATACCGTAACGGAAGAAGTATTTGATTGCGATCTTGTTCGCCTGCAGCTGGAAATTGCGGCCGGGAATACTCTGTCAGGTCTAGGTATCAATCAACAAAATTTGCCGTCTCCGCGAGGCTATTCCTTACAACTTCGCGTCAATATGGAGCGGATGGACATCAACGGAAATACGCTGCCGACGAGTGGCAAGATTGAAGTATATGAACCGCCTACCGGTGCGGGAATACGGGTCGACGGATTTGCCTATGCCGGATACCGTAGCTCATCGAGTTTTGATAGCCTCCTCGCGAAGCTCGTCGTTCATTCAAATCTCCCCGGTTTTGATTCAGTCCTCAGAAAAGCAGCGCGAGCACTTGAAGAATTCCGTATTCTGGGCCTTGAAACCAACTTGCAATGGTTACAGGCCCTGATTAACAGACCTGAAGTGTTGGAGAATAAAGTTACCACTCGCTTCATTGAACAACATGCGGCCGAATTGGCCAGCTCAGCTCAGGAACTATTGCCCCCTCTCTTCTTCGAGGAAGATACATCCGCTGGCGAAAAGAGGCAGGAGGTCACGGAACTTCTTCCCGGAACAGAAGGTGTGTCAGCCCCGATGCAATCTACTGTTATATCGCTATTCGTAAAAGAGGGAGATGTCGTGAAGGCAGGGGAGCAGCTGGCCGTCCTTGAAGCGATGAAAATGGAGCATGTGATTTGCTCCCCCTGTAACGGAATGATACGGGCCATTCTGACTGAAACAGGAAAAACACTTATGGAAGGGGAGCCCGTTTTCGCAATCGAACCGGGCGCCTCCTCGGAGGGACAGGTCGATATATCAGATATGATCGATCTCGATACGATCCGGAAAGACCTAGACGATGTGAGAGAGCGTCGCGCTTATGGGCTAGATGAAAACCGGCCTGAAGCTGTTGAAAAGCGTCACGGCCGCGGGCATCAGACCGCCAGGGAAAATCTCGCTCAATTGTGTGACGCGGGAACATTTCTGGAATACGGAGAGTTTGCTATCGCAGCCCAGCGGCAACGCCGGTCGCTTGACGATCTTACCCGAAACACCAGCGGAGACAGTGTCATTACAGGCCTCGGCTCGATAAATGGTGATAAGTTTAGTGAAGATAAGGCCCGCTGTGCATTTGCTATCAACGACTATATGGTTCTGGCAGGAACCCAGGGGCAACGGCATCACCGTAAGCTGGATCGTATTTTCAGTCTGGCCGGAGACCAGAACCTACCGCTAATTATGCTGGCGGAAGGGGGGGGAGGACGTCCGGGAGACACTGAGCGAATGACATACGCCGGAATTTCCAACGGTACATTCACTAAATTGGCGAATTTGAGTGGACAGGTTCCGCTCGTCGGAGTGGTATCAGGTCGATGCTTTGCGGGAAATGCCGCACTTCTTGGATGTTGCGATGTCATTATTGCTGATGAAAGCACCAATCTCGGCATGGCGGGCCCTGCCATGATTGAAGGTGGAGGCCTTGGCATCTATGAGCCTGAATCCATCGGCCCAATAGACATTCAGAGCCAAAATGGCGTTGTTGACATTCGCGTCAAGGACGAAGCTGAAGCTTGCAAGGTCGCAAAACAATATATTTCTTACTTTCAGGGAGCCGTCAGCGACTGGTCCGAGCCCGATCAGAGGGTCCTGCGCCATACTATTCCTGAAAATCGGCTACGCGTCTATGAAGTAAAACAGATAATCGAAGCCATGGCAGACGAGGGTTCCGTCCTTGAGCTACGTCGCGAATTTGGCGTCGGTATTGTCACAACCTTTATCAGAATAGAAGGTAAGCCCTTTGGCGTCATTGCCAATAACTCGCAACATCTGGGAGGAGCCATTGATGCCCCGGCGGCAGACAAAGCGTCTCGGTTCATGCAACTTTGCGACGCCTTTGATATCCCTATTGTCTCTCTTTGCGATACGCCTGGATTTATGGTCGGCCCGGAAGCTGAAAAAACCGCTTTGGTAAGGCATGTGTGCCGAATGTTTGTTACAGCCCGTTCCATCAGCGTTCCTCTCTTTGGTATCGTTTTGCGCAAATGCTACGGGTTGGGAGCCCAGGCAATGCTGGCGGGCGGCGCATATGACGATTTTTTCACTGTCTCCTGGCCGACGGGTGAATTTGGTCCAATGGGCCTCGAAGGTGCCGTGAAGCTCGGCTTTAAGCGTGAGCTCGACGCACTTACCGACCCGGTGGACAAGCAGGCACTCTACAACAAGTTGCTAGCGGAGTATTATGAGCAGGGAAAAGCAATTTCCGTCGCCTCCACTCTTGAAATAGACGCAGTTATTGACCCGGTCGAGACGCGCTGTTGGATACTGGGCGGATTAAGGTCAGCCAGCCTCCGCCCTCCATTATCCGGGCGCAAACGATCCTTTGTTGACACATGGTAATTGCCGGTCTGCAGGCAATAAGCAGGCGACGTATATATGGTCGCCGTTCTTCGCTGAAAAATCTCTTAAATATAATAAACAAAACCGGAGCATTGAAATGACTGAGGTATTAAAGAGCGAATTAACAAACGGCTTGTTAACCCTGATTATGAACCGTCCTGAAAGGCGGAACGCCCTAGATCCAAATCTGACCCTTGCATTGCGGGATGCAACTGCAGCGGCGATGGAAGATCCTGAGGTACGGGCTGTATTACTGACCGGAGCCGGGGGGCATTTTTGCGTTGGTGGTGACGTAAAGGCCATGAATGAAGGTAGCGGCCGCGATGCGCCATTGGGCCAGCGAATTCACAACCTAAAAGATCGAATGAATGCGGCGCGTTATCTACATGAGATGCCTAAACCAACAATTGCCGCAATCGAGGGATCGGCGGCTGGAGCCGGGCTTTCCCTGGCCCTCGCCTGTGATTTCCGGATCTGCGCTGAAGACTCAAAAATCACGACTGCTTTCGCGAAGGTGGGCCTTTCCGGAGATTTTGGAGGAACTTATTTTATCTCACAAATACTGGGGTCGGCAAAGGCACGGGAACTCTACCTGCTTTCGCCTCTTCTCAGTGGTTCACAGGCAGCGGATCTTGGTCTGGTGACACGCGCTGTCCCGACGGACAAAGTAATGGAAGAAGCGCGGTCCTTTGCTCTTGAGCTTGCAAACGCGCCTACTTTGACACTTGGAATGATCAAGCAAAATCTCGCATGTGCTGAAGCTGGCGGCACTTTATTGGAATGTTTTGATAAAGAAGCCCGTCATCACACGTTATGCGCCTTAACCAGTGATCATATGGAAGCGGCAGCTGCGTTTGTTGAAAAACGCAAACCTGTATTTAAAGGCGCCTAACGGCGTTGTTATCAGACGATTGCACCCTCGTCTCCGTAAGCGGAAAATGGCACAAGGTGCCAGTATGATACGCACCAATTTGCTGCTTGATATAGCGGCGTTTATATTGGTTACGGGGGAAGGATTTGAACCTACGACCTTCAGGTTATGAACCTGACGTCCCTACGGCAACACCTCCCACCAGTCCGGCCAGGTCACCTTTTTCGGCGTCCGCGTTGCCTTCAGGACCGTGCGCTGCTCCTCAAGGGTAAGATGATCATCGCCAAGGCGTTCAAGCGCGGCCTTGACGAGCCAGGGCTCCAGTGCCATGCGGGCAGTGGCCCGGTATGGATCAAGCTTTTTCGCCATGCGCAAGGGTTGAAGAGCAGTATTGACGCTCCCGGGAGAGACGGTTTCTATTGCGATCTTGGAGAATCCCCTTTCATCAACCACTTGGGCGTTTCTGCCTTCTGCGATTGCCATCATTGTGCCGCGTGCAGCTGATGTATCACCTTCAAGCCCGCGACGGGCAAGCTGGAGCAGGAATGCTTCCGCCGCCGTGACCTGCCGCTCGATACCCTCCTCCCGGATCGTCACCAGCTGCCCCAATACTGCCTCATAGGGAGCTACTTTATGGCGTCCTCTTGGTCTGCCCTTTTTGTTTCCGCTGGAGCCGCTTTTAAAACGTGTATCGACAGGCGGGTTTTTATATCCAACCTCTCTGTTCTTCCTTTTTCCATCGCTGGTCATCTACGTGTTCCTCTCGGCCATTTCAGACTATCCGAATCACGGGTGCAGCGTTGGATCTCCAAGGTCTGCTTTTCAGTCAGTTTTTTGACACCCCGACGTTTGCCCATGGCCATCTGCACTGCCCAGGGCTCGAGCAGCATTTGAGGGCGGTCACTTTTAAAGTCCTGACGCCGCGGATCGAGGGCCGTAACCTTAAGCAGCAAAAGGGCATCATCCGCATTGCTCGGGTCACCCGTATATTTAAGAGCCACTGCCTTCGGTGATTTCTTCCGGTTCTCTGCCGCAAGGTATTTGTCGCGTTTTACAATCCATTTCAGGATCTCACGCTGTGCCATCCGGTTACCGTCCAATGCGTCCTGAAAGGTGCGTTGCTGCAGCGCCTCTTCTACTTTGATCTCTTTCAATTTTCCGTTACGATTAACCGTCACGGTCTTGTCCATAATCACATTAATAGCGGACACACTGCGATGTTCGACTTTGGATTTCGGGCGGCCCTTTGGATTGCCGCTTTGGCCTGGCTTGAACCGCCCCGAGACGGGAGGGTTGCCCCTCGTTGGTTTGTCATTCATTGAGCTGCCCTCTCCTCAAGGCGGGGCTCTTTTCCGGTGAGCGCGCACCAACGCTCGAGGGCAACATCGACATAGGCCGGATCGATCTCGACACCGCGGAAGCGGCGCCCTGCCCGTTCAGCTGCAATCAGGGTCGTGCCCGAGCCCAGAAAGATATCGAGAACTACATCGCCGTGACGGGTCACATCCTTGATCGCATCCGCGACCAGCCCCGTCGGCTTGACGGTCGGATGTAGCGCAAGATCCTCGCGCCGGCTGCCGCGGAAGGAGTTGACCGAGGCATAATCCCAGACATTGGTCCGATTGCGACCATGTTTGCCAAGCTCCACCATATTGAGATGTGTTGCCTCCCCGACCCGATAGACAAATATCAGTTCATGCTTTGAGCGATAGAGCGAGCCCATCCCGGCATTGGATTTGCTCCAGATGCAAAGATTGAGAAAGGCGCCATAGATATCATGAGCAACAGCAGTCACATCCTCCATATGGCGCCAGTCCATACAGATAAAGTGAACGGCCCCATCCCGGGAGACAGTTTTGCAGGCCCCCAGTGTCTCTTTAAGGAAAGTCCGGAATTCCGTCTCACTCATCTCGCCGGACGCCATGGCGAACTCCCGATGTCGATCACTGGTGTTGGCATGTCCGCTGATCCGGACATTGTAGGGTGGATCCAGAAAGGCCGCATCGATTTGTGTATCTGCGCCAACCACCTTTTGTAAAAACGCGAGGTCACGACCGTCCCCGCAGCCAATGCGGTGATCCCCGAGTATCCAGATATCTCCTGCTTTGGTTCTCGGGGTTTCCGGGACAGCCGGAATGACCTCATCGTCGGGATCTGCCTGCCCCTCCAGAATTACATCGATCTCACCGGTCGAGAACCCGGTCAGGGTCACATCCATATCGACATCAAGGGTGGCGAGGTCAGAGAGTTCCAGCTTGAGGATTTCCATATCCCATCCGGCATTGAGCGCGATCTTGTTATCCGCGAGCCGCAGCGCCCGCTTCTGCGTATCCGTGAGCCCTGTTAGGGTAATGACCGGCACTTCATCAAGACCCATCGCCTTTGCTGCAAGCAGGCGCCCGTGCCCGGCAATCAATAGACCTTCCGGATCAACCAGAATCGGGTTGGTAAAACCAAACTCATCAATCGAGGCTCTGATCTGCTCGATCTGCTTTTTCGAATGGGTGCGCGTATTCCGGGGATCCGGCACCAGATCACTCACCGGACGATAGGTCACGGTCAACTGGTTTTTAATTTTGGGCCCTTCATTCATTTCGTATGTTCAATAATCTGATTGCACCATATGTGGTATATTAGAGAGGAATAAAGCCCCTGCCAAGATCTATATGAGACGACAATCTCGAAGGACTGGACTTTGGTGCGCAAAGGAGCGTCACTGTCTCTGTGCCCGTTTGCCGGGCTGTTGTCGGTACGGACGGAATGGTTCCGCCCGATAGCAGGAGACTAAACTCATGGCATCCCACACTCCCTACTCTTCAAACCGCAAGCAGGGCAAAGCAAACAGTACGGCGGCCCGTAAAACCTCAACAGCCAAGCCCTCCAAACTTGATCGGATGATCATACTTCTCCGTCAAAAGAATGGCGTTTCTCTCGAGGAGCTCTGCAAGGTCACTGGCTGGCAGTCCCACTCGGTACGCGGTGCGATAGCCGGCTCATTAAAGAAGAAGGGTCATCTGATAACGTCTGAGAAGATCGACAGTGTTCGCCGCTACCGCATCGGAGATCCTTCATGAAAAGCATTTCCAATCTTGATGAAGAGGTCAGGTCGCTGGAGAGGCTTGGATTGAAAGATCTCCGCGCGCTCTGGGCCGCCCGTTTCGGACCACCGCCCAAATTACGCTCCGAAGAGCTGTTGCGTCTGATGCTGGCCTGGCGTCTGCAGGCAGAGGCTCTGGGTGGGATCACGCCCGAAACACGTCGTCTTCTCAATCGTCGCGGAGCCATTGCCTCCGAAGGCCGTGCCCTTGGTGACGGCGCGATCCTACGACGAGACTGGCAGGGACGGCAGATCGAAGTTGTGGTCAAGGCGGAGGGCTTTTTCTGGGAAGAAAAATCCTATCCGAGCCTTTCCGCCGTCGCCCGGGCAGCGACCGGCACCCGCTGGAACGGGCCGCGCTTCTTTGGTCTGCGCGAGGGCAGCCGATGAAGCCCCCCGTCCGGCGCTGCGCCATTTATACCCGCAAGAGCTCCGAGGAAGGGCTTGAACAAAGTTTTAACAGCCTCGATGCCCAGCGGGAGGCCTGCGAAGCCTATATCAAGAGCCAGGCAAGTGAAGGCTGGCGTGCCCTCCCCGCCCGCTATGACGATGGTGGCTATTCCGGTGGCAGTATGCAACGTCCCGGGCTTCAGAAACTGCTCTTCGATATCTCGTCAGGAAAGATCGACATTGTGGTCGTCTACAAGATAGATCGCCTGACCCGTGCACTTGCGGACTTTGCCCGCATGGTGGAGCTGTTTGAACAGCATGCCGTCAGTTTTGTCAGTGTCACGCAATCCTTTAACACCACCTCCAGCATGGGACGGCTGACCCTCAATGTGCTGCTCTCCTTTGCCCAGTTCGAGCGCGAGGTCACGGGAGAGCGTATCCGCGACAAGATCGCCGCCTCCAAGAAGAAGGGGATGTGGATGGGCGGCAGCCCGCCGCTTGGCTATGATCTGCCGGAGGCAGGCTCCCATAGCTTACGGATAAACAAAGCCGAGGCGGAGACAGTCCGCTGGGTCTTTGAAAGTTATCTTGAGCTCAAATCCGTCCATGCCCTGGTAAGAGAGCTTGATAAGAAAGGTGTTCGATCAAAGACCCGAACGACGCTTAAAGGAAGAACCATTGGCGGCGAGCCCTTCAGCCGCGGCGCGCTTTTTCATCTGCTCCGAAGCCGTGTCTATCTTGGCGAGGTTCCCCATAAGGATCAATCTCATCCCGGACTGCATGACGCAATAATCGAGGCGGAACTGTTCGAAGCCGTGCAGGTGCAGTTGGATGAGAACAGCCGACGTCGCAGGGCGACTGGAAAGAGCGTGGCGCGATCACCGCTCGCGGGGCGGATATTTGATACGGACGGTCAGCCCATGTCTCCGACCTTTGCCTATGGTCGTGGAGGCAAGCTGTATCGATATTATGTGTCCGCCTCTTTGCAGCGCGGCGCAAAGCGGGACCAGCAAGACGATGCACCGCGGCGTGTATCAGCAACGGCACTCGAGGCTCGGTTGCTTAAAACACTGATCCGTCTTCTCCCTGACCTTGAGGATGAACCGTTTCATCTTGCACGACGCATCGAAATCCACGCAAAGCGTGTCGATGTACTTCTAACCCTCAAGTTTATCGGCAAGATCGGGGAAAACCTTAATACCGGTGAGCGTGCTGTGCGCGATCTGACGGAGCCGGATCAGCTGCGGCTGACCCTGCCCTGGCGGATGCAGACGCGCGGGGGACGGACTGACATCCTTGCCGGCGATAAAAACACGCCGCAACCGGATCCGTCCTTGATCCGGGCCTTGCGCAGCGCTCATGCGATGCTTGATCAAAAGCCCAGAAAAGCTCCGACCCTACAGGCAGCACCCACCTCTCCCTGGCGGCGCAACCTGGTCCGGCTTGCTTTTCTGGCCCCCGATATCCAGCGCCTCATCCTGAATGGAGGTCAGCCGGATCATTTGACACTTGCGCTTTTGATGAAGGAAGAGGTCCCGTTGCTCTGGTCGGAACAGCATCGCAAGTTCGCCATAGACAGCGCGAATTGATGCCAGCTTGAGCCCCTAAAGAAAATCCCTTAAGTCACCTGTAAATACGCTTAAAACACCCTGTTAATACCAATAACAGGCCCTGTTATGGCAATTAATCACCCTGTTATGACGGAAAAACAGGAAAGTGGCGAAACACATCTGTAATGCACTGTTTTTACTTCATAAAATATTTTGTCTTTCGAGAACAGACATCTATTTTACCCTGTTAACGGTCATTTTTATAAAAAATTCCCTGTTAATGTCCCTGTTCAAGGGAAACTCACCCTACCATCAAACAGGCAGAGACGGGCGGGCAATTTGCATCCTAATAGCCGTTATCTGACGGTCCGGAGACGATGCCTGGAAAGGGATTGGCGGCGTATAAACGCCCTGATACGGGCGGTTACAGGTAACGGCCAGGATCGGAGACGGATTGTCAGGGGTGCGTGGCGGAGGGAGGGGGATTCGAACCCCCGATACGGTTCCCCGTATACACACTTTCCAGGCGTGCGCCTTCAGCCACTCGGCCACCCCTCCGCAATCGCGCCCTATTTTAACTGGAGGGCGCGCGGGGAATATACTTGAGAAGGGCGAGAATGCAAGGGGTCAAACCTGACTTTGGCAAATTAATAACACCATGATGACAATCGGGTGAAGACATGAGAGAAGCTTTGAACTCTTGTGTATTTCAACGTACCATCCGACGCATGATACATGCTGGTGGAATGAAACAGTGATAATCGGTCGCCTCATAGGCTGGATTTTAGTCGGCTGTGCCTTTCTGGTGCTCGGTCACGATATCCTGCTATATCTGAATACCGAAGCTTGGCACTCCATTTTACTGGGAGAGCTTTGGTATAATCTTAATCCAGAAGGTCTGAATTTAACGCAGGCTATCGTCCAGCGCTACCTGACCCCCATGCTATGGGATCCGGTTATCCTGACGGTGCTGTTGTGGCCTGCCTGGTTGGTTTTTCTCGCACCTGGTGTCGTGTTTCTTTTACTCTTTCGCAAGAGACGGCCCGCTAACAGTCGCCGCTTCTTGAATTAATCATCCCCCATTTTGAGGGCCGCCAGAAATGCTTCCTGCGGGATGTCAACATTGCCGACGGATCGCATCCGCTTTTTGCCTTTCTTCTGCTTTTCCAGAAGCTTTTTCTTTCGGGTAATATCGCCGCCATAGCATTTCGCTGTCACGTCCTTCCGAAGGGCCGAAATTGTCTCCCGTGCGACAACTTTTCCGCCGATCGCTGCCTGTAGCGCAATCTTGAAGAGCTGCCGGGGGATAAGGTCTTTAAGCCGCTCGCACAGCTGACGGCCGCGCGCTTCCGCCTGATCGCGATGAACAATCATGGCAAGCGCATCTACGGGTTCGCTGTTCACAAGGATGGATAACTTTACCAGATCACTTTCGACATAACTGTCAATTTCATAGTCAAAGCTGGCATATCCGCGCGTAACCGATTTCAGGCGATCATAAAAATCAAACACAACTTCATTAAGCGGCAATTTATAGACGACCATGGCCCGGTTGCCGGCATAGGTCAGGTCAGCCTGCACACCGCGCTTGTCTTCACAGAGCTTCAGAACCTGTCCAAGAAATTCGTCCGGCACCATGATCGTCGCCTTGATCCAGGGTTCCTCAATCCGGTCAATTTGCATCACATCGGGCATATCCGCCGGGTTATGCATCTCTACCATCGAACCGTTCCGCATAAACAGATGATAGACAACGGAAGGCGCTGTGGTAATGAGATCGAGATCGAATTCGCGCTCCAGTCGCTCCTGAATAATTTCAAGATGCAATAACCCCAAGAAACCACATCGAAAGCCGAAACCAAGCGCAGCAGATGTCTCGGCCTCGAAAGAAAAGCTCGCGTCATTGAGGCGAAGCTTGCCAAGACTAGATTTCAACTCGGTAAAGTCCGCCGCGTCAATTGGGAAGAGGCCACAGAAGACGACCGGTTGATTGGGTTTAAAGCCGGGGAGTGGCTCAGATGCGGGCTTGCGATCATCAGTAATCGTGTCGCCGACCTTTGTATCCGCAACCTGCTTGATGGCGGCGGTCATGAACCCGATTTCGCCCGGCCCCAGCTCATCCACCACCAGACCTTTTGGCGTGAAGACGCCCACCCGATCAACAAGGTAACTCGCACCGGTTTCCATCATCCGGATTTTCTGGCTTTTTTTGATGACGCCCGCACGAACGCGGAACAGCACGACAACACCCAGATAAGCGTCATACCAGCTATCGATTAGAAGCGCCTGCAGCGGTGCGTTGCGATCCCCTTTTGGAGGCGGGATATGGGCGACGACAGCCTCAAGCACCTCTTCAATACCCTGGCCGGTTTTCGCAGAAATCGGGATCGCCCCGCTTGCGTCAATACCAATTACTTCCTCAATCTGCTCGACAACCCGATCGACATCTGCCGCCGGCAGATCCACCTTGTTCAGCACCGGCAGGATTTCGTGATTAACCTCTATTGCCTGATACACGTTGGCGAGGGTTTGCGCTTCAACCCCCTGGCTGGCATCGACGACCAGCACCGAACCTTCACAGGCGGAGAGTGAGCGGTTCACCTCATAGGCAAAATCCACATGGCCGGGCGTATCGATCAGGTTAAGGGTATATGTTTCGCCATCCTTCGCTGTATACAGCAACCGAACCGTCTGCGCCTTGATCGTGATGCCACGCTCGCGCTCGATATCCATGCTGTCCAGAACCTGATGCTGCATCTCGCGATCATCCAGACCACCACACATCTGGATCAGGCGATCGGCAAGCGTCGATTTACCATGATCGATATGGGCAATGATCGAGAAATTCCGGATTTTACTGAGTTCTGTCATTTGGGTACTTTTCAAGTGTCCTGGCTGTTCATCCAACTAGCAGCTTTGGGGGCAAATTCAATCGAATTCATGTAAATCAAATTGACGCGTCCGAATAGCTACCTTTATCCGATGGAATTTTCATAATCCCCGAGCCGCTAAATGCTGTCTTACCGTCTGCCGTCAGGATACATGTCGCGAATAACAGGCCACGGGTTTGCTTTACAAGCTGGGTCCGTCCCTCCAGCCAGGCGCCTTTTTGCACCGGCGCCACAAAATCACAGGACATCTGTATCGTCGGAATGAATTTCCGAAGCCCGGATAAGGCCAAAGCCCCGACACCAAGTTGCATATCGGCAAATGTCATCAGCATTCCGCCGTGGCATATTCCGGCAATATTGCAATGTTTGTCCTCGATCCGAAGTCCGAGATAGGCATCCCCCTCGACCCTTTTTACCATCAGCAGGCCTGTCAGTTCGACAAATCCGACATTGCCCTCGAACTCTTTAAACCCTTCTGGTGCATTATTCGTCATTCTTCTCTCCAGAAACGGAACAAGGGGAGCAAAAATCGCTCCCCTTTTTTCTTCCGGTCGTCCTTTTTAATTGCGTAGGCTGCCGCCTGTCGCTTTCTCGACACTCCCGATGACCTTGGCCGCAACCGCATCGATTTCCTCTTCTGTCAGAGTCCGGTCCATCGGTTGCAGCCGCACAGAAAAGGCCACAGATTTCCGGCCTTCCGCCATTCGGCCGCCTTGATAGATATCAAAGATGGAAACATCCTTGATCAGCTTTTTATCGCTGCCCTTCACGGCCCGAATAATGGTATCCGCCGGGGTATCTGCATCCACCTCAAAAGCAAAATCGCGCTCTACCGCCTGATAATCCGAGACGATCAAAGGCGGGCGAGCCGTTGCGGTCGCTTTTGGAAGCGGCACGTTATCAAGATAAACTTCAAACCCGACCATCGGCCCTTTCACTTTCATGGCGTCCAGTACGCGGGGGTGCAATTCCCCAAACGCCGCCAACCGGTTCTTTGGGCCGAGTTGCATGACACCGGAACGCCCCGGATGGTACCAGTCCGGAGCCCCTGTCACGATCTGAACAGAGTCAGCAGGACCGCCTACCGCATCCAGCAGCGCCAGCGCATCTGCTTTTGCGTCAAAGGCATCGAACTTACGGCCATTGCCCGCCCAATGGCGCGGTGATGTCTGCCCGACACGAATGCCGCCCGCAACGGTGACTTGCCCATCAACCTGATCCGAATGATACTCCGAACCAACTTCAAACAGGGAGATATCTGCAAAGCCACGTGACATATTCCGTCCTGCCGCCGCAATCAGATTTGGCAGAAGGGAGGGACGCATGGCGTCAAGGTCGGCGCTGATCGGATTGACCAGAACAATCTCGTCCGGCACGCCACCAAACAGATCTGCATGGGATCGCGGAAGGAATGACCAGCTCACCGCCTCCATCATCCCGCGCGCAGCGAGCGAACGCTTGGCAATCCGGACGCGCCGTTGCTTTGCATTGACTGCCGGTTTCGCCACGACATTTTCCATCGGTAACGGAACCGGTTGGATATTGTCATACCCGTAAATACGCAGAACCTCTTCCACCAGATCCGCCTCACCATCGACATCCATCCGCCAGGAGGGAACCTGTGTTCGGATAACGTCACCAGCCTCTTCCGGGGCAAATCCAAGTCTGTCGAGAATTGCGATCATTTCCGAGGGCTGGACTTCAACACCGCCAAGTTCTTTTACACGGGCCTTTCGCAATTCAACTGTTTTTTGCCAGGCGGGTCCATCGCCCGCAACAACCACCTCGCTAGGCTCACCGCCACAGATATCAAGCACGAGCCGTGTCGCAATTTCCATTGAGGGTTCGACGAAATCCGGATCAACTCCGCGTTCGAAACGATAGCGGGCGTCGGATTCAATCCCAAGCTTGCGCCCCGTGGTCGCTATACGCACGGGATCGAACAAGGCCGCCTCGATAAACACATTCACGGTATCTTCGGAACAGCCTGTCACTTCGCCGCCCATAACACCACCAAGACCGACGGCGGTTTTATCGTCCGCAATCACGCATGTTTCTGCATCAAGCTTGTACTCTTCCCCATCAAGTGCGAGCAGCGTTTCCCCGGCTTCAGACAACCGCGCCTGAATATCACCATTGATCTTGTCCGCATCAAATACATGAAGCGGGCGGGCGAGATCAAACGTCATATAATTTGTCATGTCGACCAATGCCGAAATCGGCCGAAGCCCGATAGCGCGTAACTTGTCCTGCAGCCATTTGGGGCTGGGGCCGTTTTTAACTCCGCGAATATAACGGCCGACAAATTTTGAACAGGGAAGCGGATCGACATTCCTAAAATTAAGGTTGACCCCAATCGGACTTTTAAACTTTCCCGCAACTGGGCTGGTGTCCAGCGGTTTCAATGTGCCGAAACCGCTCGCTGCAAGATCGCGGGCGATACCATAGACGCCAAGCGCATCCTGATGATTTGGTGTAATCGCAATTTCAATGACCGGATCATCAAGGCCCGACAGAGCCGCGAACGAAGCGCCGATTTCGGCATCTTCCGGCATTTCAATGATCCCGTCATGTTCATCGGAAAGACCCATCTCACGCTCGGAGACCAGCATGCCATTGCTCTCGACGCCGCGAATTTTTGTCGGCTTCAGCCAGAGATCTGTCCCCGGCACATAGGCACCGGACGGGGCAAACACGCCCTTCATGCCAGTCCGGGCATTCGGCGCACCGCAAACAACCTGCACAACCTCGCTACCGGTATCAACCTTGCAGACACGCAAGCGATCCGCATCCGGATGCTGTACAGCCTCGACCACATGCGCGACCCTAAAGTCCGCCAATTCCTTCGCTCGATCCGAAACGTCCTCCACTTCCAATCCAATTGAGGTCAGCCGATCTGTCAAGTCATCCAGTGTCGCATCATAGTCAAGATGCTCTTTCAGCCAGGAAATCGTGAATTTCATCGTGACAGCCCTCCCCCGAGTGTTGGCACATCGAGTGGCACAAATCCGTAATGCTTAAGCCAGCGTAAATCAGAATCAAAGAAAGCACGGAGGTCCGGGATACCATATTTCAGCATTGCAATCCGGTCTATTCCCATCCCCCAGGCAAAGCCCTGATATTCCGCCGGATCAAGTCCGCAATGCTCCAATACCCTCGGATTGACCATGCCGCAGCCAAGAATCTCAAGCCAGTCATCACCCTCGCCAACTTTCACATGATCACCAGCGAAGGTGCAGCGGATATCCATCTCCGCCGACGGTTCGGTGAAGGGGAAATAGGACGGTCGGAACCGCATTGTGACTTCCTCCAGCTCGAAGAAAGCCTTGCAGAACTCCGCCAGCACACCTTTCAGATGCCCCATATGGCTGGTCTTGTCGATAACCAACCCCTCGATTTGATGAAACATCGGCGTGTGGGTCTGATCGGAGTCGCTCCGGAAGGTTCGTCCCGGCACGACAATACGATGCGGTGGCTTTTGTGACTGCATTGTACGAATCTGCACCGTCGACGTGTGAGTTCGTAAAAGCTGGCGAGAGCCATCCTCTTTCTCCGGCAGATAAAAGGTATCATGCATCTGCCGGGCCGGATGTTCCGGCGGAATATTCAGTGCGGTAAAGTTATTGAAATCATTTTCAATATCCGGGCCTTCGGCAATATCAAATCCCATCCCGGCAAAAATTTCGGTAATTTCATCCATTACCTGACTGATGGGATGAATACGCCCTATCTGCTCCGGCCGGGCCGGCAGGGTAATGTCTATCTTTTCCTGCTGCAGCTTCGCATCCAGCGCCGCCGCGTGCAGTCCGGATTTTGCCTCGTCAATGGCATTCCCCACCGTGATCTTCAACTTGTTGAGCTTTGGCGCAACTTCCTGGCGTTCTGCCGGATCCATCTGACCCAGACCCCGCATCATCAGGCTGACACTGCCTTTCTTGCCGAGCGCGGAAATCCGCAAAGACTCCAGCGAATCAAGATCGGTAACACTTCCAATCTTCGCCAGCAATTCCTGTTCAAGCTTTTCAATATCCTGCATCACAACTCGCAAATAAAAAAGGGGCCACAAACGGGGCCCCCTTTTAATAAAGTGGTCTACGAAAATGTCTAGTTTTTCGAGGGCCCGGATTATCAGGCTTTGGAGGCAGCCTGCTGTGCTGCATCAACCAATGCCTTGAAGGCCTCAGGCTCGCGTACGGCAATATCGGCCAGAACCTTGCGGTCCACCTCAATACCGGCCAGCTTGAGGCCGTGCATAAAGTTGCCATATGTCATGCCGAGTTCACGCGAGGCTGCGTTGATACGCTGAATCCACAAGCCGCGGAAATTCCGCTTCTTGGTCCGGCGATCGCGATAGGCGTACTGGCCCGCTTTTTCAACGGCCTGTACTGCAACGCGGAAGGTATTCTTGCGGCGGCCATAATAACCTTTGGCAGCCTTTATAACTTTTCTGTGGCGGGCGTGCGTGGTGACGCCGCGTTTAACACGTGCCATGGTTCTCTCTCCTTAGCCGTAAGGCATAAATTTTTTGACGATACGGGCATCTTGATCAGCAAGAATGGTTGTTCCGCGCTGATTCCGGATCTGCTTCTGCGTCCGCTTGATCATCCCATGCTGCTTACCAGCCTGGTTTGCGCGAACCTTACCCGTTGCGGTGAGAGAGAAACGCTTCTTCACGCTGCTCTTAGTCTTTAATTTGGGCATTTCTGGCTTCCTCTAAAATAACGTTGAAGCGATTGAGCAAACTCGGCAGCCCCAATTGGCCGGAACGCTCAGCGAAGCGAGGTTTATACAGCCGCACAAACGCAAATACAAGCCCCATGAAAGGCTTTTTTTGACCTGCGTCACAAAACTTTATCTCCCGCGTCATCAAGGACAGCCTGGCTTGTCCAGCTGTACCTAAATCACCCGAAAATCCGTGCGGACAGAGACAATGCAAATCAGTTTTTCATTTAAAGCGCAAATAGTCTTGCTTTGGACCCTCTTAATGTTTCTTCTTACGGCCGCCACGACAACGGCCGAAGAAGTTAGGACGGCAGAGCCCTTCAGTTTTCTTGCCAATTCAGACATGCCCTATTCATCAAAGGAAGATTATATTCTCAAGCAGCGCACAAAACCTGCCATCAAGTCCAGCACTCTTCCCTTCGTCATATTCATGGGAGATTTCAAGAACAGTGCTCTACCATGCACTGCCGCACTGCTCACCGAAAGGCGCAACCAGATCATGGCGTTGCATCCTGGTCGTGTTTTCTACACACCCGGTGACAATGACTGGACGGATTGCGACCGCACAGAGATCATTCAACGCTTTTCAGAGCTCGATCGCCTTGATTTACTAAGGCACCTTTTCTATGACGCCCCCATGTCACTGCCCCCCGAATGGCTGTATGCCCGCCAAGCCCTGTTCCCGGAGAATATGCGATGGGTATATAAAAACACTCTCTTCGCAACCGTTCATCTTGTCTCCACGAATAATGGTCGCGAAGAAATCCTGCTTAGTGATGTGGATCTCACCCTGACGCTGACAGATGCACGGGACAGGGCCAATTATGTTTGGCTAAGCCAGGCATTTATCGAGGCGGAAAAAATCGGGGTCAATGCAGTCGTCATCGCAACACAAGCAGACGTAACCCACAGTAAATACAAGCCGCGCTGCACAGAGGAACGGCGGCAGGAGTGTGACGCGTTTGCCGGCTTCAGCCTGCATCTTCGGTTTTTGTCGGCAAAGTTCAAAAAACCCGTTCTACTGATGCATGGCGACACCTACCCGTACTGCCTGGATAGAGGATTTGGCGGTGCCGCTGCCCCCAATCTCTGGCGGTTCAACTCCACAGGGGATTATGGATTAATTGACGCAGCCGTAGTATCCGTTGACCCATCAAATATATCGGCACCTTTCGATTTCACCTCCCTTACGGAAAACCGACCTCCAGCTCCAAGCTGTTAAGGCATACAAAAAGCCTGCAACCGATGAGATTGCAGGCTTGAATTTAAACCATATTGATTGGGTTTATTTCGTCGGCGCAATGACCATCGTCATCTGTCGGCCTTCCATTTTCGGATGCTGCTCGACTTTTGCAAGTTCTTCGGTCTCATCGCGAACCTTGTGCAGGAGTTTCATGCCGAGTTCCTGATGCGCCATTTCACGCCCGCGGAACCGCATGGTCACCTTCACCTTGTCGCCGGTTTCAAGGAACTTGTTTACCGCCCGCATTTTGACATCATAGTCATGCTGGTCGATATTCGGCCGCATCTTGATTTCCTTGATTTCGAATGTCTTCTGCTTTTTCCGGGCTTTAGCTGCTTTCTTCTGAGCCTCAAACCGGGCGCGGCCAAAATCCATGAGCTTACAGACCGGCGTCTCACCGGGAGAAACCTCTACCAGATCAAGACCCGCTTCATCGGCCAGCCCAAATGCAGCTTGAATGCTTACCAAACCGATATTATCGCCTTCGTCATTGATTAATCGAACGTTGGCAACGTTGATATCTTCATTTGTGCGCGGCCCATCCTTCGAGGGTACCGTATTTCTTTGTGGACGAGCTATTTACTTTCTCCTTGAATGATTGATCCAATTCCCTCCCCAATCGGAGGGTTAAACTATGTTATTCTATAATTTTTAACGATTTATTTCCACCGCTACTTTCAGCACAGGTTATAATTCACTGGCCAGGAACAGCGGCTTCCTTCACAAGCTCGGTAATTGCCTCATCAAGCGACAGTACTTTCTGGTGTTTTTCACCAAGACGCCTGATCGAGATGGTCTGCTCCTCTGCTTCGCGCTTTCCCGCCACCAGAAGTGCCGGCACCTTCGCCAGGCTATGTTCGCGGACCTTGTAATTGATCTTCTCATTGCGCAGATCAAGCTCAGCACGTATACCCTTGGCTTTCAGCGCAGCAAGCACTTCACGGGCATAGTCATCAGCCTCATCGGTGATTGTCGCCACGACTGCCTGCACTGGCGCCAGCCATAGCGGGAAGCGTCCGGCATACTCTTCGATCAGGATACCAATGAACCGTTCCATCGAGCCGAAAATAGCCCGATGCAACATAACCGGTCGATGCTTCGCGCCATCTTCACCAATATAATTGGCGTTCAGCCGTTCTGGCAGAACAAAGTCCACCTGCAGAGTCCCGCATTGCCAATCCCGGCCAATGGCATCCGTCAGCACAAACTCCAGTTTTGGACCATAGAAAGCCCCTTCCCCAGGATTCATGCTATAGGCAATGTCCGTTGCCTCAATTGCATCGCGCAGGGCGCCTTCCGCCTTATCCCAAATGGCATCCTCTCCGGCCCGAACCGCCGGACGATCAGAGAACTTCACCTTCACCTCGGTAAAGCCAAAGTCCTTATATATATCAAGCAGGAGTTCGCAGAAAACCTCGGTTTCCGACATAATCTGATCTTCGGTACAGAAGATATGTGCATCATCCTGCGTAAAGCCGCGCACACGCATGATTCCATGTAACGCGCCCGACGGCTCATAACGATGGCATGAGCCAAACTCCGCCATCCGGAGCGGCAGATCCCGGTAACTGGTAATTCCCTGATTGAAGATTTGTACATGGCAAGGGCAGTTCATCGGCTTGAGCGCAAAAGTCCGCTCCTCCGATTCGGTGGTATACATGTGTTCCCCGAATTTTTCCCAATGCCCGGACGCTTCCCACAGCTTGCGATCCACAAGCTGCGGCGTTTTCACTTCCTTATAATCCGCCTCTTCCAGCTTATGGCGAATATAATTCTCCAGCGTCCGGTAGAGAGTCCAGCCCTTTTCATGCCAGAACACCATACCGACTGCTTCTTCCTGAAGATGGAACAAATCCATCTCACGGCCGAGCTTGCGATGATCACGACGCTCCGCTTCTTCCAGTCTGTGAAGATAGGCTTTCAGCTCTTTTTCGTTCCGCCATGCAGTGCCGTAAATCCGCTGGAGCATTTCATTGCGCGAATCGCCACGCCAATAGGCGCCCGCAAGTTTCATTAGCTTGAAGGCGTGGCCAAGTTTTTTGGTCGACGGTAGATGCGGCCCCCGGCATAAATCCTGGAAATCACCCTGACGGTAAATACCGATCGGCTGATCTTCCGGGATCGCATGGACAATATCTGCCTTGTAATGCTCGCCGGCACTCTTGAAGAAATCGACCGCCTCACTGCGGGACCACTCCTCTCGCGTAATTTCCTCGTCGCGGTCGACGATTTCATGCATCCGCTTCTCGATCTTTTCAAGATCATCCGGCGTAAATGGCTCCTTGCGGGCAAAATCATAGTAAAAGCCATCTTCGATGGCCGGCCCTATGGTCACCTGGGTTTCCGGATAAAGCTCCTTCACGGCTTCCGCCATCACATGAGCCGCGTCATGACGGAGCAGTTCAAGCACAGCATCGTCGTCATCATTCGCCGTCACAATTTCTACGGGCGTATCGGAATCAAGGCTTGTCTTGAGATCCTTCATTTCCCCATTGATGCGTAGCGCCAGCGCCGCTTTTGCGAGTCCCGGGCCGATATCCTGCGCCAACTCTGCGCCTGAAACCGCCTTGTCGAAAACCCGCTTACTTCCATCTGGAAGCGTAATCTGTACTTGTCCGTTTGCCATTTTTACCATCCATTCCATGACCGGCTCCGAGCAACACCCTGCCCTGAATCCACGATCATGCCGGGGACTTTAGAAAACTGGGGATACATGTCAAGCGATAGACGCGACAGCGCCGTATTTAGCGAAATAAACGTTGTATTTAGCAGAAATACAGCACCATGCTAACGGTCCCCAAGGATATCCCCATAAAGTGCGATGGTGGAGCTGCACATTTTTTCAATATCGAAGTGAGCTTTCACATGCTCCCGCGCCTGTGTTGCAACAGCTTCGCGCGCCTCCCAGGGCAAGTCAATCGCCGCTGCCAGCGCCGACGACATTGCCTCAACATCACCGACTGGCACCAGCCAGCCTGTCTCACCATCGATAATGGTTTCCATAGAACCACCATGCGCCGTGGCGATAACCGGACGACCCATAGCCTGCGCCTCTACAGCGATACGGCCAAAGCCTTCCGGCACCGTCGTCGCCGATACAACCACATCCGAAAGCATGAGGGCCACGGCCATATCGTCACAATGACCCTTGATCTGGACCTTGCCTTCCAGTCCATGGGACTTCACCATGGCGTTTAACTCGTTACAATAAGCATCCCGCCCTTCAGTGCTCCCCACCAGCAGCGCAAGAAATTCCTTATCTTTTATCCTGGCCAGCGCCTCGATAAACGTCTGGTGTCCTTTCAGGCGAGTGAGCCGCCCGGGCAGCATGATAACCGGAACGCCGTCGGGAAGGCCCCAGCTTCGCGCCATATCAATAATCCGCTCGGCATGGATGGCGGCTGGATTGAATTTCCGGCAGTCCACCCCGCGCGGGATTGTCACGATTTTTTCCGGCGCAACATTATAGTGTTGGCGAATATGATCGGCAATAAAGTCGGAAATGGCGATCACTCGCTCCCCTCGGGTCATGATTGCGTTATAGGCGTTTTTCAAGAAGCCGCCGCGATTGTAGGCCGCATGAAAGGTTGTGACGAAATGTGCACCGGTTCTTTTTGCCGCATAATAGGCGCTCCAGGCCGGGGCCCGACTCCGCGCATGAATGATATCAACGCCATACTCACGAATGATCGCCGCAAGGCGCGTTATGTTCCGGCGCATAACTAAGGGATTCTTGGAGCCAACCGGCAGTGTTAGATGGCGCACGCCGATCCGTTTTAACTCGTGGGTCATAAGCCCACCCGAGGAAGCAACGATTGGCGTCCAGCCCCTTTCCTTAAGTGCCGACGCCATCTCGACCGTGCCGCGTTCGACCCCGCCGCCGTTCAAACTTGGAAGTATCTGCAAGACAGTCGGATGACGGGTTTTGCTCACGGGGGAAGGAGTGTTATGCTCAGAGTCCATAATGTTCATCAACGGTTTCTGTTACTCAAAAATGACTTCAACTGACTCACCTAGTATGCTCGCCCGGCCTGATGGTCAATCCATTGCCTATCATCACCATGCCGGTTTTTCTCCCGGCGTGATCTTTTGCTCCGGTTTCATGTCCGATATGGAAGGAACCAAGGCACTGGCGCTTGAAAAGGCAATGACCAGCCTTCATCGTAGCTATACACGATTTGATTATCTTGGGCACGGGCAATCGACCGGCAATTTCACGGAGGGTACCATTAGCCGCTGGACGGACGACGCTTTAGCGGTGCTGGACGACTGTACGGCCGGACCACAGATCATTGTCGGATCGTCCATGGGAGGATGGATCGGGCTCAGAATGGCTCTGCTCCGCCCGGAACGTATTGCCGGTTTCGTCGGTATCGCCGCGGCGCCGGACTTCACCACCCGAATGTGGGACGATATGCCAGAATCAGGAAAGGAATCGATCAAAAAAAACGGGGTTTGGGAACAGCCTTCGGAATATTCGGAAGAACCCTATATAATTACCAAGAAGCTGCTGGATGATGGGCCGCGTAATTTCCTGCTTAACGGTGCGATCGATGTGACCTGTCCAGCGCATCTTTTGCAGGGCATGAAAGACGACAGCGTTCCCTGGGAGACCGCCCTTAAAATTCAAGACGCGCTTGTTAGCGAAGATGTGATCGTTTCGCTTATAAAAAACGGAGATCATCGTCTTTCTGAGCCCGACGACATTAGCCGGCTCATACTGGCAACCGAGAGCATCGGGAACATGCAATAAATTGATAGAAAATTTTTCAAATCGCCGTAAAACGGTCATATTATTGGAATAGAAAGACGCTGGGTTAAACTGCTCATTGAGCACTAACCAGCTATAAAATAATGATATTTTCTGTTCTCGGTAATTTGAGGTTCCAGTCGAGCACTGAACCGGAGAAAAGAGTGATATTGATCACTGGAAATTAATAAAAAAAACACCAGATAGGGTGTATAGCTTAGTACAGACGCTATCAAACTTTTGCTGATCCTTGGGAAAGTCCCCCTCTCCCATTGAAAGGCAATGTAAAGCCGGATCGATCCCCCCTCTCGATCCGGCTTTTTTTATGACTTTAATCAACTTCCGACGTTGATTGCATCCAGCGGATGATTTTCATAGCCGGAAAAATCCAGATAACACCTGCAACAGGATAAAAAATCAGCTCTGCCAACTTACTGTCGGGAAGGAACTGCACGGCGATAAAAACGCAAATTCCACAATACAGGGCGAGAAGCGTTATCAGCACAAGCAGGCCAATAATTTTTCGTGATTGCATCGTTATCCTTCAGATTCTAAAGTTTCGCCTTCAAACGAATATGGTAGTTGCAGCAGAGGCGCCGTTAAAGGAAAACTCTCATTTATTGCCACATTTTTGACAAAGTACAAACGCATGCCGGACATTATTTTATGGCCAAATCCGGCATATACTGAATTTAGCACTATTGGGGAAGAATATGTTTCAAAAGAAACCGAAATTGACCGACACACCCGAGAGTAACAAAGAGACACCACCTCCTTCTGAACAAAAACTGGAAAGCAGGGTTAAACCGATGACAACAACTGGCGGAACAAGAAGTTTTGGTATTGATAACAGCCTACGCCCGAAACCATCATCTCACGGTGCGGCGCCTGAAGAGAAAAAGGAAGGCAGCAAACTTCATGTTGGCGCCGATATCCATCTCAAAGGTGAAATTACCGCCTGTGATCGGCTGATCGTTGAAGGGAAGGTCGAGGCGTCGATGACCAGTAAGGAAATCGAAATCAGCCAGAGCGGCGTGTTCAATGGCACTGTCGATATCGATACCGCCGATATTTCGGGCGAGTTTGACGGCACCATGAAAGCCCGCAAGCGCCTCGTCGTTCGGAAAACCGGCCGGGTCACCGGTGACATCAGCTATGGTGAGATAGAGATTGAGCCCGGCGGAGAAGTAGGCGGCACCCTGAAGAAAATTGCCGGGGAGCAGCCAAACCTGTTGACGGAAATTGAAAAAGGCAAGGATATGGCGAAAAAGACTGACGATGCCGAAAGCGAAAAAGAATCAGTCTAACACTCAGCCCTCTCTTCATATTCCGCTATAGCAAAAACTAATTGCGACGGATTTGACACTGCCGCCCGTATAACAGGTAATTGTGACGGGCGGCAAACAGCCGTTCTTTGGAAACCGTCAGGTGGCAATGCATAACCCAAGCGAGATTGAAAAAGATGCCGCACTTATGCTAGAGGTCGCCAACGGGAACGCGACAGCAAGCCGCTTGGTGGCCGAACTTTATCTGGATGGACCATTTCGATTGGCTTTGCGTATTCTGGGGGACAGCAGTCTTGCGGAAGATATGGCTCAGGAAGCGTTTATCAAGCTTTGGAAGCAGGCGCCAAAGTGGCAAGCCAAAGCACAGATAAAAACCTGGCTGCATCGCGTCACTCACAATTTATGCGTTGATTATCTTCGAAAGCAAAAACGCTACAGTGACGATGAAATGCCTGAAATGGAAGACACAAGACCGGGAGTTCTTGAACTGAAGGAACAACAGCAACTCGGCGATAAAGTGACCGAAGCCCTACAAAAGCTTCCTGCGCGGCAACGCATTGCTATTTCGCTAGTACATTTTGAGGAATATGGAAATATAGAGGCTGCGGCAATAATGGAAATATCGGTTGATGCGTTGGAATCCTTACTTGCCCGGGGACGCAGAAAGCTGAAAGAGTTATTGCAGCCAACCCGGCGGCTAATGGATGGAGAGGCAATATGAAGGAAACTCTGTCAAAAGAACTCGCACGCTTCAAGACTGTCGTGGAAACCTACGGCGCGCGCGTGGAGAGCTGGCCGAAAGCGGACCTTCCCATGATGCAAAAGCTTCTTGCTTCTTCGGACGTTGCACGCAGCCTGCTCCGTCAGGAAGCAAAATTCGACCAGCTCCTCAGCGACAAATCCAACCCCATAGTTGCGCCGTCCGGCCTTATGGGGCGGGTCCTGATGAATGCCGAAGATATCAATCAAGGCTCCTTCCTGAAGAGCCTCTGGCCCTTTGGGTCCATATGGCAGCCTGCTGCGGGAATGGCGATGGCCGCCTGCCTTGGTATTCTGCTTGGCTTCACCAGCCCCAACATTCTCGAAAATAGTGATGAATATGCGTTAAGCGAGCCATCCTTCAGTGGTGCCACATTGTCTGATCTGGAAGCCGAATATGAGAATCTCTAGGCAAAAAATTCTATCGGCCGCGCTGGTCCTGTCGGTCGCGGTCAACCTCATCATTGGTGGTTTCCTCATCACCCAATGGATCGACCATGGCGGGGATAAACGTCGGCATGGCAAATTTCACTTCGACCGCAGAGAAGCCGTCTCCATTCTGGACGAAAAGGAGCAAGAGAAATTTCGTCAGCTATGGAAGGATAACCGAGGCAGCCTCCGTCCCTTCTTCCGGGAGTTTCGCCAGCACCGCGAAACACTCGCGGAACTTTTCAGTGCTGAAACCCTCGATCTTGTCGCGATCAACCAGACTTACGCTGACATGATTGCAACGCAGATCCAGATCGAAAGTTTCATACAGGCTTCCATGATTGAGCTCGCCAAGTCGCTTCCTGAAGACAAACGCGCGGCGTTTTTCGAAAAAGGGTTTGAACATCGGAAAAAATGGCGCAATTCAAAAAAAGGGGATGAAAAATGACAGATCGGCGGCAGTTTGCCCCGGCGACCGAGCGCAATCGCGGCCCAATCCTGTCAATCCTGAAAGACCACCTTCCCGATACAGGCACAGTTCTGGAAATCGCCAGTGGCAGCGGGGAACATGCGGTGTTTTTCGCGCCGGCACTACGCCCATTGAACTGGCAGCCAAGCAATTATGATCCCGAACAGCTTGACAGCGTTGAAGACTGGCTTGTCCACCAACCCTCCGACAATCTTCTTCCCGCGATCTCCCTGGATGTGACAAAGTCTGTCTGGCCTGTCGAGACGTCAGACTATGGCGGCGGGCCAATTACAGCAATATTCAACGCCAATATGATCCATATTTCTCCATGGCAAGCATGTGAAGGATTAATGGCAGGCGCACAAAGGGTCCTCCCCGTCGGCGGGCAGCTTTTTCTCTACGGACCCTTTAAAGAAAACGGTCAGCATACTGCACCCAGCAACGAAAAATTTGAAACATGGCTTAAATCACTGGACCCTGATTTTGCTGTCCGGGACATAGAGGTCGTTTGCGACGAAGCCCGCAAGAATGGCCTTGAGCATATGGCCGATCATTCAATGCCCGCCAATAACTATATCCATATCTTCAAAAAGACCTGATATTTCTGTATTCATAATACAAAGAACAAACAAAAAGGGCCGCCCCGAAGGGCGGCCCTATTCTTTTAATGCATGGATGTATTATGTGGCTTAGAAGCCCATGCCACCCATACCGCCCATGCCGCCCATATCAGGCATGGAATGTCCGCCACCGGAGTCTTTTGCCGGCAGGTCCGCAATCATGGCTTCCGTCGTGATCAGAAGGCTGGCTATAGACGCCGCGTCTTCAAGAGCGGCGCGAACAACCTTAGCCGGATCAATAACACCGTCTTTCGGCAGATCAGTGTATTTGCCAGTCTGGGCGTTAAAGCCAAACGTTACGCTTTTCTGTTCCAGCAACTTGCCGACAACAACCGCTCCGTCGGAGCCAGCGTTTTCAGCAATCTGACGGCAAGGAGCCTGAAGGGCGCGGCGAACGATCTTGATGCCAACGTTTTGCTCTTCATTCTCACCAGTGAGGCCGTCCAGCGCACGGGAAGCATAGAGGAGGGCAACACCGCCACCGGCAACGATACCTTCTTCAACCGCAGCACGGGTTGCATGCAGCGCATCATCAACGCGGTCCTTGCGTTCCTTCACTTCGGTTTCCGTCGCACCGCCAACCTTGATCACGGCAACACCGCCAGCGAGTTTGGCAAGACGTTCCTGAAGTTTTTCACGGTCATAGTCAGAGGATGTTTCCTCGACCTGAGCACGGATCTGGTTACAACGACCTTCGATGTCCGCTTTTTCGCCGGCTCCGTCGATAATCGTTGTTTCTTCCTTGGAGATGGAAACGGATTTTGCCGTTCCCAGCATATCAAGGCCGACATTCTCCAGCTTGATGCCCAAATCATCAGAGATCACCTGGCCACCGGTCAGGATCGCGATATCTTCAAGCATTGCCTTGCGGCGATCTCCAAAGCCAGGAGCCTTTACAGCGGCGATCTTCAGACCGCCACGGAGCTTGTTGACAACCAGAGTTGCCAGCGCTTCGCCTTCGATGTCTTCCGCAATGATAAGAAGTGGTTTGCCAGCCTGAACAACTGCTTCAAGCAGCGGCAGCATTGGCTGCAGGTTGGTCAGCTTCTTTTCGTGCAGCAGGATGTAAGGATTGTCCATATCGGCAATCATTTTTTCTGCATTGGTCACGAAATATGGAGAAAGGTACCCACGATCGAACTGCATGCCTTCAACAACGTCAAGCTCGGTTGCGAGGCCTTTGGCTTCCTCAACCGTAATCACGCCCTCGTTTCCAACACGCTGCATGGCTTCGGAAATGATGCTGCCGATTTCGGCTTCACCGTTTGCTGAGATTGTGCCGACCTGTGCAATTTCATCCTGGCCGGAAACCGGCTTGGACATTTCCTTGATAGATTCAACGGCTTTTGCAACAGCAAGATCGATACCGCGTTTCAGATCCATCGGGTTCATCGCAGCCGCAACGGCCTTCAGACCTTCCTGAATGATGGACTGGGCAAGAACAGTTGCCGTTGTTGTTCCGTCGCCAGCGATGTCGTTGGTTTTGGAAGCAACTTCCTTGACCATCTGAGCGCCCATGTTTTCAAACTTGTCCTCAAGTTCGATTTCCTTGGCGACAGTCACACCATCTTTGGTGATACGCGGGGAGCCGAATGATTTATCGATAACCACGTTCCGGCCTTTCGGGCCGAGGGTTACTTTAACCGCATCTGCCAGGATATTTACACCCTTGAGCATACGCCGACGCGCGTCTGTATTAAATTTGACTTCTTTTGCCATATCTTTATTCCTCAATCACAAATGTGTTGATTAGGCCAAAATGCCCATGATGTCTGATTCTTTCATGATCAAGACGTCTTCGCCTTCGACCTTGATTTCGGTTCCGGACCATTTGCCGAAAACGACCTTATCGCCCACTTTTACGTCGAGTGGACGAACTTTGCCGTCTTCAGAAATGGCACCATTTCCTACTGCCAGAACATCGCCCTGGGATGGCTTCTCCTGCGCACTATCCACAAGGATAATGCCACCGGCTGTTTTTTCTTCAGCCTCGATACGCTTGACCAATACGCGATCATGCAATGGACGAAATTTCATTAAAGTCTCCCTCATGCTTGTTGAGTAACCGTTTCATTCTCTAATTAGCACTCTATTGAAGAGAGTGCTAACAGTTTCGCTAGGGATGTAATGAAAAGTCGGATTGCTGTCAAGGGATGTAAAAAATTCGCCTCGCAAAATAATCCAGATGGGCAAATATTTTTCACCTGTTGCCTGCGAGCGATCCCAAAATTCTTGGCCCCAAACGGATTTTCCAGTAGATAGGACCTCACCGTCTGCCCGGTACATATGATTGGTAAGACGCCTATACAAGCCAGGAACCAAAAAAGTCAGGAAAATCCGTGACAGTATCGCTTTTATCCCAGCTGAGCCAAATTGCCGGACAGGCCTTCAGTACGGTCGGCCTTGATACATCTTATGGTATGATCGTTCCTTCACAACGACGGGAATTGGGACAGTTTCAATGCAACGGTGCCCTCGCCGCCGCGAAACAGGCAAAGCGAAACCCCAGAGAGATTGCGACAGAAGTTCTGGCAGAACTTGAAAAAACCGGGCTGTTCTTAGAACTTACCCTGGCCGGGCCGGGATTTATCAATATTCGACTGAATGACGATTTTCTTGTCGGTCATATTAACGATCTCGCTGAAGATTCCTATTTCGGATGTCGGACCCGCCATACCCCCCTGAAGGTCATATTGGATTATGGCGGACCGAATGTCGCCAAGGCAATGCATGTCGGCCATCTGCGGGCAACCATCATCGGAGAGAGTCTGCGCCGCCTTCGCGAATTTCTGGGAGATGCCGCGATCAGCGATGTCCATTTTGGCGACTGGGGTCTTCCCATGGGCTTGCTCATCAAGGAAATCGAACGGCGACAGCCTGAACTTCCCTATTTCGACGCTAGTTTCAGCGGCCCATATCCCGAAACCTCGCCGGTGACTGTGGAGGAGCTTCAGGAGATATACCCCGCCGCATCAGCCCGAAGCAAGGAAGACCCGGTCTTTCTTGAAAGCGCCCGCAACGCAACCTTTGAATTGCAGAAGGGTCGCCCCGGCTATCTGGCGCTCTGGCAACATATGCGCGATATTTCCATTGCCGAAACCCGAACTGATTTTGATTTGCTTGGCGCCCATTTCACCGAATGGAAAGGCGAAGCCGACACGAATGATCATATCCCCCTGATGATGGACCGACTCGCGAAGGAGGGTTGCTCCGAGCTCTCGGAAGGAGCAATTGTCGTTGATGTGGCAGAGGATAGCGACAGGAAGGAAATGCCGCCATTGATCCTGGAAAAATCCGATGGGGCCGTGATGTATGGAACGACAGATCTGGCTACCATCGAAATGCGACGTGAAGAGCATGACCCGGATGCCATTCTATATGTTGTCGATGCCCGCCAGAGCCTCCATTTTGAGCAGGTTTTCCGCGCGGCCCGCAAGTGCCACAGCATTGGCCCCGATTGCCAGCTTGAGCATATCGGCTTCGGAACGGTTAATGGCAAGGATGGCAAGCCACTTAAAACCCGTGATGGCGGCGTCGTCCGGCTGCGGAGCCTGATTGAGGATGCTATCGGCGAGGCGCGCAAAGTCATTGCCGAAACAGGGATGTCCGAGCGGTTCGACACGGCGGAACTCGATGATATCTCGACAAAAGTCGGGATTGCCGCCATAAAATACGCGGATCTTTCAAACCAGAGAATGTCGAACTATGTTTTCGACCTTGAAAGATTTACGAAGTTCGAAGGACGCACCGGTCCGTATCAGATGTATGCCGCCGTTCGTATCAAATCCATGCTTCGCAAGGCGACAGAACAAAATCTGTCAGAAGGCCGATTGCTTCCGACACATGATGCGGAAAGAAACCTGATGCTGGCGATTGCCGCCCTTCCGGAAGCGGTCGCCACCGCGGCAGAGAAAAATGCTCCCAACATTCTGTGCGATCATGTTTACAGCCTGAGTCAGGAATTCAATACCTTCTATCATGAATGCCCGGTTCTTGTGGAGGCCGACCCTGATATTCGCGCGTCCCGTCTGCGGCTTTGTGGCATTACGTTGCGGCAAATGGAAAAGGTTTTGTATATTCTCGGAATTGACGTTCCCGACCGGATGTAAAGAATTTTAAATATTTGTCTCCTATCTTCTCCTGCAAATCGCGAAAACTGTCATCAAGAGGAATTAAGACGTGCAAGAAAAAATCAAGAAGCTGAAACCAGGTGTCGTTACAGGACGGGATTACCTGACCCTTGTTCAGAACTGCAAGACGCAGGGCTTTGCGCTTCCTGCTATTAATGTCACCGGCACCAATACTGTGAATGCGGCGCTGGAGGCAGCAATGCTCAGCAAATCTGACATCATCATTCAGCTCTCCAATGGCGGTGCGCAATTCTTTGCCGGCAAGGGTATCAAGGATGTTGATAAAGCACGCATCGTTGGCGCCATTTCCGCGGCCCGTCACATTCATACAGTTGCCAAGGAATATGGAATCTGCGTCGTTCTGCACACTGACCATGCGAACAAGGGCCTTATTCCTTGGGTCGAAGGCATGATCGACGCCAGCGAGGCGGAATATGAAGCAACGGGCAAGCCGCTTTTCAGCTCCCATATGCTTGACCTCTCTGAAGAACCGATTGAAGAAAATCTTGCTGATTGCGAGCGCATCCTGAAACGGCTCGCCAAGATCGACATGAGCCTTGAAATCGAACTTGGCGTTACCGGCGGCGAGGAAGACGGCGTCGGCAGTGATGTTGATGTTATGGATAACAGCAAACTCTATACCCAGCCCGAGGAAGTGCTGCAGGCATATGAGCGCCTCTCTTCCATCGGCCATTTCTCCGTTGCGGCTGCCTTTGGCAATGTACATGGCGTATATAAACCAGGCAATGTCCAGCTACGACCGGAAATCCTGCTGGCCTCGCAAAAACATGTGCAGGGCGTATATGACACCAAGGAGAAACCGCTCGATTTCGTCTTCCATGGTGGCTCCGGTTCAAGCGCCGAAGAAATCGCGGAAGCCGTCAGCTACGGTGTCTTCAAGATGAATGTCGACACCGATACGCAGTTCGCCTTCTCCAAGCCGGTCGGCGCCTATGTTGAAGAGCATCCGAAAGCGTTCAAATACCAGATCGATCCGGTTGACGGCACGCCTTTCAAAAAGCAGTACGATCCGCGCGCCTGGCTGCGGGAATGCGAAAAATCCATGGCGGAGCGAGTTCAGCAGGCATGCAGGGAACTCGGCGCAACCGGCAATTCCGTCGCCGAAGCCTAAAAACTAAATCAATACGCGAGAGCGCAACCATCCTTTCTTGGTTCGGAGCCGGCAGAAAGAACGCCGGTCTCCGGATCGATGGCTATGATCTGCCCGCCCCCAAGAGGAACATCAGGATCTCTCAGCTGATAGCCCATGTTCGCCAGTTCCTGGCGTACGGAGGCCGGAATAGACTTCTCAACATCCAGAAACCCAGAATCATAAAACGCGCGCGGGCAGTCCAGCGCCTCCTGGACATCCATTCCATAGTCCCAGATATTCATGAGAACATGCGCATGGCCGACCGGTTGATAGCCGCCGCCCATGACGCCGTAGCTCATGGTTGCCTTGCCATCCTTCGTTACCATGCCGGGGATGATTGTGTGCATCGGTCGTTTGCCGGGGGCAATGCAGTTCGGGTGTTCCGGATCGACAACAAAACCGAACCCCCGGTTCTGGAACAAAACTCCCGTTTTGGCACAAGCAATACCGGAGCCGAACCCCTGAAACAGTGAATTAATGAAAGATACAGCGTTACGATCTTTGTCAACGACAGTCAGATATACTGTGTCACGATGGCGTTCCAGTGCGTTGGCCCCAGTAGGGTCGCCGGCCTTTCCCACCTCGATAAATCCGCAGAGATGCTCGGCAAACTCGTCGGAAAGCAGCATTTCTACCGGCACGTCCGCTTTCAGTGGATCGGCGACATATTTATTCCGGGCAAGATAGGCAAGGCGTGCTGCCTCCGCCTCCAGGTGAAACCGCTTCGCCCCCAGGGGGTCCAGCCCGTCCATGTCAAACCGCTTCAGGATATTGAGCATGATAAGGGCCGTAATTCCCTGACCACTCGGGGGAATCTGGTGAACTGTATGTCCGTGATATTCACTATGAATTGGTGCCACGAAATCGGCGCCAGTCTCGGCGAAATCCGCTGCCTCGTGCAATCCCCCGGCGGCTTTCAGAGCCTCGGTCATTTGCGCGGCGATATCCCCTTCATAAAAAGCAGCACGCCCGTTTTTAGCAATAGTTTTCAAAGTTGCGGCCAACTTCGGCAAACGCCAAGTCGTTCCGGCTGCTGGCGGCTTGCCATTCTTAAGGAATATCTCGCTTGCCGCCTCGTTGTTTAGGAGCTTTGCTGTGCCCATCTTCCAATCGACTGAGGTACGGTCCGTCACAACAAAGCCGTTCTCCGCGCAATCAATGGCAGGCTTGAGAATATCCGCAAATTCCATGCTACCATACTTTTCGTGCAGCCGCACCCAGGCGTCGATGGCGCCGGGAATAGTCACTGAATGGGCGCTGGTCGCGTCCATTTTGTTGATGCCGTTGGAGAGAAGATAGTCAGCGGTCAACGCGGCAGGCGCCTTGCCCGATCCATTTAGTCCTTCGACCTTGCTACCGCCTCCCATCGCGACGAGTGCAAAACAGTCCCCGCCGATGCCAGTCTGCATGGGATCAATAACACATTGCACGGCACAGGCGGCAATGGCGGCGTCCATGGCGTTACCGCCTGATTTCAAGATGCCAAGAGCTACCTGCGAAGCATGCATGCTGGAAGCAGCGACGGCGCCGTTCAAGCCATAGGTTACGGAACGGCCGGGGTGGAAAAAATCGCGCACGGAACACCTGTTTTCAATAAAATTCAGAAGGGTTCACAATACGCCATCTCATGCAGTTGTGCAAAATTACACTGCATGTTTCGACAGCTTTTCCGCGGTATGGAAACGTCTGTTGATTACCAGAGGCGAACAATCACATATTTCGTAAAGGCGTCATCCACCTGTGATTGGCTGGCGGCGCGCCATGCCGACATGGCGCTGTCGTAGTTTTCAAAAAAACCGCGAACATCCAGTTTGTCCGGATCAGCAAAATCCCGGCCCCGCGTATCTGTCACCTTGCCGCCAAAAACCACAAACAATTCCTTGGCCGTTTTTGAATTTGCTTCTGCCATGACACCCTTTCTTGATCAAAATAGATCGCACACCGTCGGCCGGTTATAACGAGATGCGAGAAAGAATCAACATGTCGCCAATCAACATAATAAAATACTACTCCCAATTATCCCGCGATGCAGCCAGTCCGAATGAAATAACGGCAAGCGATAGCAGCACATGGTATATATTTACCTCTGCCATTCCTGTGTTAACGGCAAGCCACCTGATGGCGATGTCGGACAAGACGAGGCAGGCGACCCCAAGCAACAGATATATGGCGAGCATTCCAGATGATATAAGGCGGATCAAACCAACGAGAAGGATCAGCCCGACCAGACCGAGTTGAACTTGCGCCGGAAACCGCCAATGACCCAACAATAGTGCCCCGCACAACAATAAGATCACAACGAGCAGTATCCACCAGTGGAAGCGAATAAAGAAGTTTGCTAGCAAGCCTGCGATGGCCCCTAAAGCTAAAGACGCAATGCCGACAGATCCAGCAAAATGCTTCGCGATCGTATGATAGGATTCCACGCCGCTGAAACCGGCGAACTTGAATCCGCCCAATGTCGCGGCGACACCGATTGTGACCACGCCAAATGCCCAAAAAAGACTTGCCGGAAAAAAAGACTGCCGCGCCAGATTAAGAGAAATCAGGCAACAAACAACCAAAATTGCTTCAAACGCGACAACCAGATTCATGCAGGAAGTATATCGACTTGCACGGCTTTGTCTACTGGCCCATATAGCGTTTAACTTTGTATATAGTGCCTGCCTATGCTATCGGAGTATCGGTCCTCGATCAGGAGAAGTGCAATTTCGACCAGCCCCCAAAAACATGTCAAGACATTGCCAATCGCGACTGTTCTGGCCGTCAGCTTCGGCACATTGGTTATCATTACGGTTGTCATTGTCCTGGGTATCAGCCTCACATCCGGCCTTACCAACACACGGGACCTTCTGATCGACAAAGCCAGCGCAGCAATGGAGTCAGCTGAAAACGACCTGACGGAACTGCTCAACCCCGCCGCATATCAGACGCAGTACATCGCGAAGGCGATAAGCGAAGGTCAGCTCGACGTAAATAACCGCGAGCAACTTACAGACTACCTTTTGGCTGCGGTTGCCGGAACACCGCAGATTTCCACTCTCTCGTTTGTGGGCCCCAATTTGCAAGGCATGGCATCCAATCGTGATCACCAGCGTATCATCACCTTTGATGAAAGCAGGGATCCTGTTGCAAGACTAGCCATCAGAGAAATTTCCAGCCAGAAGAAAGGGAGCTGGGGGCAGCTCATTTATGTGCCGACACTTCAGGAAACCATTCTCAGTTTTCGTGAGCCCGTCATCCGGGACGGGCAATTTGTCGGCGCCTTGATTGCGACGATCACGGTGACAACGGTCAACAATCGAATGAATGCGGCACAATCTCTCACGAATGGAAAACGCTTTATACTTTACGGGAATGACCACGTACTCTTGCAGCAGGGCATGAACAGACCCATGAACGGCTTGAGCGTAGATAATGTCGTTCCGAAACTGGAAGAGATTGAGGATCCCATTCTTAAGGAAATCTGGTCTGAAGACCGTGACGAACTTGAACTTCTAGGAAATCCGACTGCATTTGAGAGCCACTATCTACAAATAAATGGCAATGGCTATATCTTTATTTACAAGCATCTTGACGGGTATGCGGACAAAACCTTCACAATCGGTTACTGGATCCGGGATGAGGATGTATCTGCAGAGCTTCGCCGCCTGGCTATTGCAGGAATTGCCGGCCTTGTGATTATGCTGTTAAGTGCGGTGGTCGCAATCGTTATCGGGCGGCGGATTTCCCGGCCCGTCCTAATGCTATCGGACGCCTCTAGGCAAATTTCAAAACTCGATTTTCAAGCGGTCAAATCCTTACCCAGAAGCCGGTTCACCGAAGTTAATGAGGCAAATGACGCCTACAATGCCATGCTTCGCGGTTTGACTTGGTTCGAAACCTACGTTCCGAAATCCCTCGTTCGCAAACTCATGGAAAGCGGAGAGGCTCATTCCGAAGAGCGGATCGTAACCGTCATGTTTACGGACATAGCGGGTTTTACCCCGCAGGCTGAAAGCATGGAAACGGAAGAAGTTGCGAACTTCCTCAATCATCATTTTGAGCTGGTCACAAGCTGCATCGAAGCGGAGGGAGGAACCGTCGACAAGTTCATCGGCGATGCCGTCATGGCTTTCTGGGGCGCGCCGGAAGTACAGGAAGATCATGCGGCACGCGCCTGTCGTGCGGCTATGGCTATAAAGCAGGCCATTATCGCGGATAACGAAAAACGCCGCGATGATGGCCTTCCTGACGTTCACATGCGAATTGGGATCCATACCGGACCGCTTGTTGTTGGCAATATTGGCGCGGCGGGCCGGCTAAACTATACTGTGGTAGGGGATACCGTTAACATTGCCCAGCGAATGGAACAATATGGCAAAACCCTCTCCCCCGACCAGACGGATGAGGTCTTCACCCTGATGACCGACGCAACCTACAACGCAGCACCGGATACCAACGCGACAAAAATTGGCGACTACCAGCTAAAGGGTCGGCAGGACCCGGTGACGATTTATCAATTGACCTGAAGTGATGGCGCTAGGCTGGTTGATAGTAGGGATTGGTGCCGTCTGCATGGTCGGTCACGTCCAGCACCTCTGTAACCGACGGAACCAGATTCTGGATTTCAACCGCAACCCCCTGTTTCAACGTCACATCCGCCATCCCACAACCCTGACAGCCGCCATCCAGACGAACATAGGCACGGTCCTTCTGCAGATCGACAAGCGTGATGCGTCCGCCATGTGCTGCGATTGACGGATTGACCTTTTCCTCAAGCAGCTTGCGGATAGCAATCCCTTCCGGTGTTTTCAAGCCTGGCTTTGGCAACGCTTCACGATAATCGAGGACGGCGTTGATTTCCGGAATATAGTGTCGCAGCATATTCTGGATGCCCGTCAGCATGGAGAAAGCGGGCCCCTGGAATTTCAGGAAGAGCTTGCCATTCTTATAGCTGTGGAACGAGACATCGCCGCCCGACTGCGTCACCGCCGTGACAATCCGTGTTGCCAGCAAATCCTTGATCTGATCAATGATCTCTGCGTCAAATTCGCCGGGGGCCTCAGTACCCGTGTTTTCACTTACCACTGACTCGCCACTTTGAAAATGCGCGACAATCGCTCCGAAAATTTCAGTCCGGAGGGACGACCAGTCCCGCGCATCCGTCTTCGAGACAACGATACTTTCCGATTTCAATGTTACGGCAGCGACACCGTCAATCTCATAAAGCCGATGCGCAAGCGGCGACTTGCTCGCCGCATCCTCTTGCGAGACTTCGAGGGGACCATTTTCATAAACAGTCTCGGCCGGGAAAAATTCCAGCTCGGTCGCATTGTCGCCTGGCTTTGTCTGAATAAACATTTTTTTGTCTCTATTATCACTATTGTGAAGACTGATTGTCATGCTAAGGCCGATGGCATCAGCATCTATACAGTAGTAAATTAATAATAATAACGGAGAAAACAATGGAGAAATTTATTCTCACGGAACTGCAGGACCGACCGGAAGGCAAAGTTGCACGTCTGACCATCGATAACCAGCAAAAGCTCAATACGCTGAATTCAACTGTTATCCGGGAGCTGAACGAGACGATCACTGCCCTCGATAAAGACAGGGACATCGCCGTTCTCATTGTAACCGGGGCCGGAAGCAAAAGCTTTATAGGCGGCGCGGATATCACCGAAATGGCAGAGTTAAATCCATCATCTGCCCGCAGATTCATCACAAACATGCACCACGTCTGTCAAAAGGTCCGGTATTTCCACGCGCCTGTTGTTGCCCGGGTAAACGGCTTTTGTCTCGGGGCGGGCATGGAATTCGCCGCCTCCTGTGACATGATCGTCGCCTGTAAAAGTGTTGAATTTGCCATGCCAGAAGTCCGCGTAGGGATTCCGTCTGTTATCGACGCAGCACTGTTGCCGCGCATTATAGGGTATAACCTCGCCCGCGATCTTGTGCTGACTGGACGACGCATGAGCGCTGCCGAAGCGCGCGAAGCCGGTCTTGTTCAGCGGCTGACTGAAGACAACTCACTTGATGCGGAAGTGGATAATGTTGTTTCTGAAATTCTGGCTGGCGGGCGTAATGCCATGGTGATCCAGAAAGAGCTATGTAATGATTGGGAGAATAACTCCCTTCGAGACAGCATCCAGCTTGGCATTGAAGCCTTCGCGCGTTCCTATGAGAGTGACGAGCCGAAACGGCTGATGGAGAAATTCATCAATCGCCCGCGGTAGCCAATGCGCGCAACCCCGAAAGGTCAAAATAGATACCTTTCATAGAGTTTATTTGTTATGAAAGGTCCATCGGTCAGGTCGAGGGGTGGGCAGTCAGTGCTGGTTTATTTATATGACGTTTTTTCCGGAAGCGGGCGGCAATCAGCGTCGCCAGAAGGTCTGGAGCGTCTTATTTCCAACCAAAGCCACTCCCCGGTACTCAATCGCCGACGTGCGCGTGTAATTATATCCCGCATCCGGTTTTTGAGCCTGCTGTGTGTCGTCGCTTTTCCGCTGGGTTTCCTGCTGGATATGTTGACTTTCGATACCGAGACCTACGTCACACTCGGGATAACGCGCGTATTGATGGCGGTCCTTTTCCTTGCCCTCTTCTTCGGCATCAGCAGCGGAGAAACCATGCGCGACGCCTATCGCGCACTCGGTATCTTTTTCGCCATCCTGCTGACATTCCAAACGATGTATCAGCCGCTTCTGGACGTCACGGATATTCTCTCCATCACGAGCCTGGTCGCCGCCGGGTACGCTTTATTCCCGTTTCTAATCGTCGGCTGTATTGCGATCTTTCCGCTGACGATCAAGGAAGCCGTGCTCACGCTCATCCTGTTTTTCGTGATCCAGATGCTGGTTCTGATCCTGATGCCTGAAAATGCAGATCCTGACCTTCAACTCGGAATGCTGCTGACCCTCACCGCAACAGCCGTCCTAAGCGCTTTCGCCGCGATAAGTCAGTTACTTTACATGTCCCTGCTTATCGATCAGGCCTCCATCGATACATTAACCCAATGTTACAGCCGGAACAGTGGGGAGGAGATTATCGATGTCCAGTTTAAAATATCCAAACGGCAAAACACCCCCTTCTCTATTGTCTTTGCGGATCTGGACAGCTTTAAATCCGTCAATGATCGATATGGCCATGAAGCGGGGGACCGTGTTCTTTCCACAGCCGCAGCAAACATTCGCCGGAACGCGCGCGGATCTGATGTGCTGATCCGCTGGGGCGGTGAGGAATTCGTCATTCTTCTTCCATATACGGATGCGGAGGGCGCGTTGAAATCGATCCGGCGATTGCGCAATATCGGTCTTGGGACACGTCCCGACGGAAAAATGGTGACAGCCAGCTTCGGCATCGTCGATCGGCAAAGCGCCAATGTTGGTGACTGGTCCGCTCTTGTCGAAATTGCGGACAACCAGATGTATGCGGTAAAATCGAAAGGTGGCAATGACATCGCGGTATATTCATCCTCAGATGCAACAGGTGCAGAAACGGCACAAGAGGAGCTTGCCGCGTCCACATGATCCTCAAACTTCTTTCCATTGCGTTTATTATCCTGTTTATCGCCCGGATTTTATTCGCCAAGAAACTCAAAGAGATGGGCAAGGCTGCCGATCGCACCTTGAATCTTTTCCTGATTGCCATTGGTATTTACCTTGGCCTGCAAATGCTTGTTTTCTATGGTTTATCATGACCCATATCAATAAGCATTGCCAATTGCCTGACTGGAGGAAATCATGACGTCAACACGTATCGAGACCGATACCATGGGTGAGATAGCTGTTCCAGCGGATCGCTATTGGGGCGCGCAAACAGAACGGTCGCTGGAAAATTTCAAGATCGGCACAGAGCGGTTACCGCAGCCTCTCGTTCGGGCGCTGGGTCTACAGAAAAAGGCCGCTGCCCTTAGTAACCAAACTCTGGGACAACTTGAAGCCCGGCTGGCGGATGCCATTGTTATGGCCGCGGATGAAGTAATAAGCGCGGAGCTCATCGACCACTTTCCGTTGGTTATCTGGCAAACAGGCTCTGGCACCCAGAGCAACATGAACGCCAATGAAGTGATTGCAAATCGCGCCAATGAAATTCTCGGATCGCCGCTCGGCCAGAAGAAGCCGGTTCATCCCAATGACCACGTCAATTTGGGTCAAAGCTCGAACGATAGCTTTCCAACCGCCATGTCCATCGCCGCGGCGGAGCAAGTCTCCCACCATCTCCTGCCCGCCCTCAATCATTGCCATCAGGCTCTCACGGATAAATATTTTGAATTCAAGGATATTATAAAAATCGGCAGAACCCACGCACAAGATGCCGTGCCAATCACACTGGGGCAGGAATTTTCCGGTTATGCCCGTCAGATTGAGCTTGGGATGGCGCGTCTGAAAGACAGCCTTCCGCGTGTGATGGAAGTTGCGCAAGGCGGAACAGCGGTCGGAACGGGCCTGAATGCCGCGCCGGGCTTCGCGAATACATTCGTTACAACCTTATCCGACCTTACCGACCTCCCTTTCACCAGCGCTAAAAACAAATTCGAGGCGATTGCCGCCCATGATGCAATGGTCGAGCTTTCAGGTGTCCTGAATGTTATCGCGACAAGCTGCATGAAAATTGCCAATGATATTCGCTTCCTCGCAAGTGGCCCCCGAAGCGGGCTAGGGGAGCTCATTTTGCCCGCGAATGAGCCCGGCTCCTCCATCATGCCGGGCAAGGTGAATCCCACGCAATGCGAAGCCCTCTCGCAGGTTGCCGCGCAAGTGATGGGGAACCACGTCACGGTAACGATCGCCGGATCAAACGGACATTTTGAGCTGAACGTGTTCAAACCCGTCATTATCTATAACGTGCTGCAATCCATCCGACTGCTCGGTGATGCATTAAGAAGTTTCACGGATAACTGCATTACGGGAATAGAAGCCAATAGACCACGTATCGCGGAACTGATGGCGCAATCGCTGATGCTGGTCACGGCGTTAAATCCCCATATCGGGTATGACAATGCGGCAAAAATCGCCAAGAAAGCCTATGCCGAGAATAGCAGCCTGAAAGACGCCGCCATCAAACTCGGTCTCCTCACCGCAGAGGAATTCGACGAATGGGTGCGGCCTGAAGATATGGTGGGTGAATAATGCAGAAGCATTGGAGCGGGCTAAACTTTAATGTTGGATTACAAAAATTAGTTTTTTCCCAGCAAAACTAAAAGTACTTTTGAATGCTTGCGAATAATTTCTTTTGTTACAATTGGCTGCGCGTCAAAGTCAACTCCCGCTATATCGTTTGGAGATACACGGTGCTCTAAAGCCGCAGGTAAAACCAAGTAATCTAAGAATGTTTTATAGGCCAAGATACTTAAATTTGCTAAAAACTCTCTCTCAATACTAATATCTTCTTTTTTAAGAAATAAATCGCTTCCATCCTCAATTAATTTGCTTCGGGCTGGCCTCAAGTATTCTTCTAAATCATAGTCCATTGATTTTATAAACCCTTGTATTTTTGGGTCTTCAAAATTCGTTTTAAAAGCATTGTGAGCGAATTCATTCCTCATTTTTCTGAAAGCGTTTAACTTTTTTGCTTGATTTGATGTCAACCAACCTAGGTGATAAGAAAGAAATATGCGACCTTCAAAATTGCTAAATGGACCATTACCAGCGAACATCCGACGCTCTTCGCTCTTAGATTTCAAATCGAAGAGTCTTAATTTAATCAACTCAAAGAGTTTGTTTTCAATAAATGACGAAAAAATCAAAATCTGAGCTGCCAGAGATTCTCCCAGCAACCTTACGAATATATCGGGAAATTCATCAAAGCTGATTTCGATTTTGTTTATACTATCGATTGCAGCGTTCACACTTGAACTATACATCGCGTCAGCAAGTGCTGATACCTGCTCGTCCTTAGTAAGACTAATAAAATTTTTTGTCATTTCTTACTCCCGATATGGGATTTTGGTCGCTTTCACCTTAAAAGAGCGCTTCATTTTATTCAATAAATCTAATTCATGGAAGCTTCTATGAAGATGATAAAATCTTGGGAATGAAACTTGCTCTAATATTTGTGCCGAATTTCAACCTACTTTTAAAGCAAAAAAATTCTCAGAAAGTGTTGGTTAGACGGAACTGGAGCGGGCGAAGGGAATCGAACCCTCGTCGTAAGCTTGGGAAGCTTTATTCTGTCAGTTTCATAAGTGCTTGAAACCACGAAATATTTTCTATTTTTATATTTATTTTCAATGAATTATTGCGTATGCTAATCCAATGTAAAAATGATAGAAATGTGCTGCTTTGGATACGAATTCCTCGTTTTTGCTAGCTATTTGCTATACCGCTTGAGGCGGATTAATGAACTACTAGCATCGAATTCTGCCAATACTTACGGAGCTATAACATGCAGAAAGTTAAAAACCGTGCCAGAATTTCAAAGCGGTCCGTAGATGCTTTCAAATGTTACGGTCAAAATCGGTCACGTCTTTGGGACACGGATCTTAAAGGGTTTTGCTTATGTGCATATCCAAGCGGTAGAAAGGTTTATCTGGTAGGGTATCGAAATCGACGCAAGCAATACTGTTGGTACACGATAGGAAAACACGGCGATCCTTGGTCGCCTGATAATGCAAGGGAAAAAGCCAAAGAAATACTTGGTGATAATGCAAGAGGAATCTCACCTGCGAAGAAGGCTGCACGAGCCTACACAAATACACTTACCCTTTCAAAATTGATCGATCTCTACTTGGACGAAGGCCCACTCGATAAACCGGATAAGCGAGCATCAAGTTGGAAAGTTGATAAGGGAAATTTAAACAACCATGCCCGGCCCTTGTTGGGAAAATTCTTAATTGATGAACTTAAAACCAGCGATTTATCTAAGTTCCAAAACGATGTAATGAAAGGAATATCTCGTCGCAAGAAAACTGGGGGAATTGCTCTCTCTGGAAATGCATCCTCGACTAAAGGTGGTCCAGTAAGAGGAGGCCGAGGTGCCGCGGCGCATGCAATTAGATCCCTATCCGCTCTTTTTGGATGGGCCATGTACAGGGGACTTATTAAAACAAACCCATGTGGGCAGGTTCGAAAAATACAGGATGGCACCCGAGAGCGATATTTAACCCGAGAGCAAGCCCAGTGCTTTTTCAATACCATTGATAAACTCCTGGAACGCCAGGAGATCACTCAAAGTCAGGTCGATTGCATCGAACTAATTGCTTACACAGCAGCCCGTCGCGGTGAAATACAGGCCTTGCGATGGAATGAAATCGACTTCGAACGACGATTTCTGGTTCTCCCGCCTATACGCCACAAAACGGGAGGCGTAAACCAGCCAAAAGTCATCGTGCTCACAGATGAATGTATTCAGATACTTAAAAGGCGACGGGCACAGATAAAAGGTGACGTCAACTTTGTCTTTCCTTCCTCACGAATATGTAAAAAGGGGTATATTCAAAACCTTTCCCACTCTTGGGCCAAAATAGTTGGGACGGCTGAATTGGACGATTTTCGAATACACGATTTAAGACACGCATATGCTTCCTTCGCAATCAATGCAGGTCTACCGCTGAAAGTGATAGGAGCGAATCTTGGTCATAAAAGAAGCTCTACTACGGAACGTTATGCACATTTGATAGTAGATGCACGTCGATCAGTATCTGACGAAGTACAAGAAATCTATAATGATCTGAGAAATTGATCTTGTAGAAATATACGAATTTGTGGGGCTCTTCGTGTAAAATTAATTGCACGGAGGATTTGACGATGACCAATGAAGAAAGTGAGATAAGACGTAAACTACGGGTAATTGAAAGAGCTGAAGAAATCGGGAGTGCCGCCAAAGCCTACAGATATTATGGCGTGCCAAAGTCTACCTTCTATCGATGGCGCCAGCTGTATCGCGAGCAGGGTGATAACGGCCTCATTAATAGAAAACCCATACCAGGCACCCATCCGAACCGTACCTTCGATGAGATTGTTGAAAAGATCTTATATCTGCGGAAAAAATATCATCTCGGCCCAATGCGGATCATGTGGTACATGGCTCGCTATCATGACCTGAAGGTCTCTGATGTAACCATATCCAGAGTATTGAAGCGACACGGTGTCAGTCGATTGCCGCGTAATGTAGGGCGGCGCAAGGTTCATACCAAAAGATATGAAAAGCAGGTGCCAGGCCACCATATCCAGATGGATGTCAAGTTCCTGATATTCAAAGCTAAAGACGGCAGGAAAATCAAACGATACCAATATACAGCAATCGATGATGCAACGCGTGTACGCGCCTTGAAAATCTATGAACGGCACACACAGAAAAGTGCCATCAACTTCGTCACCTATATCATTCAGAAATTCCCCTTCAGGATCCAGCAAATCAGAACCGACCGAGGCCATGAATTCCAATCACTATTCCATTGGCACGTTGAGGATCTCGGCATTCGTCACGTCTATATCAAAGCCCGAACGCCTCAGTTGAACGGCAAGGTCGAACGTTCACGCAGATCTGATCAGCAGAAGTTCTATCAATTGATGAAATACAAAGATGATGTCGATCTGGAGGCCAAACTCGCTGAATGGGAGGCCTTCTATAACTTCGTCAGGCCGCATGGCGCGCATGGCGGAAAAACACCCTATGAATCCCTCAGGGGAAAACTACAATAGGGTTGCGAAGAGTACCATGAGTCAGTGTCTATTACAGCACTATCATGACAGTGCCGTTGAGCCAACTTACAATCACGAACAAACGAAAGTGGTAATCGCGCCGGAACACGTCCAGCCCATCATGGAGAAATCGCCAAAAAACCGTTCACTTCAGGTAAATCCGACGTTGGCGGTTCACCCGCTGAAATGAATACAACCGAGGAGATTAGCAACAATCCGGCACCCATAAACAGGATTATTGCGTGCCCAACGGGGAACGCCATCGCGCCGATGGCCTGACCGGCAACGATGGCGACCCCGAGTGCCAAAATCCCGCCCGCGAAGAACCGCCAGGCAAGGAGTCGGCTGCGGCGGTTGGATGGAATTGACCGGGCGACGATATCGTTGTAGGGAGTTGCAAGAATACCACTGATAAACGCGTACAAGACCCATGCGGTGAAAAATGTCAAGATCAAAATCGAACTTGGCATCGGAGTTGAAATCAGGACAACCGTGGCGACGCTGACGAGGCAGAAAACATGGCCGAACGCGCCAATTGCATAAAAGAGCATGCGCCGACGGCGGCCCCGGACGATGTAGGCGACGAAGATTTGTGGAAATAGCCAGCCGTATCAGGCGATGGACGCCGTTACGCCAACAGCCAGGGAACTCCCTGTTAAAATTTGAACGAGGCTCGCCATGATAGTGCCCGTATCGACTGCAGCGGCACCGCCTTGGAAGAACGCACCAGCGATCACAATACGTGTAAATCGACCAGAGTGTTTAGTGGGATGCATCAATTTCCACCTTCTTCGGCCCTTTGAGTTCCGCAAAGCCGACGCCGTGAACCCAGAGGCCCCAGCTTCCGAATACCGCAACCGCCAGTATGTTTGTCGCCATGACCGTCATAACCATAGCAAACGCAGTTACGTCGTTTACTCCGAATAGACTGAGAGCGTATATGGCGCCGACAACAAAGCCCGCCGGTACTCTCGCAGCTTGGGCGAGAATAACGATGAAGCCAAGGATAGCAAGTAAGGCGAAATAGGCGAGGGGTGCGAGAAGCACGTCAAAAGCGAGCCCCGCCCACAAGAGATGCGATGCCGCAAGAAGCTTGATAACGATGCTCGAAAGGATGATGACGTTGCTCCGCCAGTGCTCGCGTGGCCAGACAATTCCATCGGCAAATGTAACTGCAGCCGAGCGCGCGCGAGCCGCCAGTCGGCCCGGCAAACGATCCGCGAGAGTAATCAGGAACCCGGCACCAAATAAAGATTGACGTTTATGGCACGCGAGCAGGATGAACGCACAGAGAATGGCCAGCGCGCTTCCTACGGCAGCAACTGTCAAGCCGAATCCGATATTTCCTTCGGGGTCGGGGATAACGGCAAAGAGCACCACGATGATGACAAGGGCAGTGAATACAATCCCGTCTACTAATCGGTCAATAGCGACGGTGGCAAGCACGCTGCTCATTGCAAGGTCCTGTTTCTTTGCAACGAGCCAGGATCGCACGAAAGGGCTGAGCCCGAGGGGAAGCAGCAGATTGGCGAGGTAGCCAGCCATTGTCGCCCCGAAAAGTCGTGATGTTTTGATGGCGCGAAGGGGTATAAGGATCTGTCGCCACTTCCAGGCTCGGACAACCTGTTCCAGAGTGATCGTGATGAATGTGGCAAACACATATTCAGGGCGTGCAGAAAGAAGAATGCCAAAAAGCTGGCGCCAGTCAAGGCGCCAGAAAAGAAATCCTATCAGGCCGACCCCAACGATGCTGCCCAACCAGTTGAACCAACGCCATCTGGCGCGGCGTGGATTTTCAATGCCGGATGCCCTTTCGTTTTTCAAGCTTGTTCCTCATTCTCTGGAAGCGGCCGACCGACGCTGAGGATTGCGTCTATGAACAGGCGGGGGCGGCCCCACAGGGAATTGGTGAAGATGGTCGTTACACTGGTCGCCATCGCAATCATTGCCCAGACGGGATAGAGTAGGCCGCTGGCGGCGACAGGCACGCCGATACCATTAAACAGGAAGGCAAGGGAAACGTTCTGCAGCATCTTTCGATAGCCTTGCCGGCTGATCTCGCGTGCCTTGACGACATTGTATATCCGGTTATTGAGGATGATGATGTCTGCGGCATCGATGGCAACGTTGGTTCCCGATCCCATGGCGATGCCAACGTCGGCCTGCATCAATGCAGGAGCATCGTTGATACCGTCACCCACCATCGCGGTCCGGCCCTGCTTTTGCAACTCCCGGATGATATCCGCTTTCTCGCCGGGAAGCATTTCTGCATGGACCTCGTCTAGCCCGAGTTCCCGGGCAACTCGTTCAGCATTGCGCCGGTTGTCACCCGTGATGAGGATCGTACGCACGCCTGCGGCACGAAGTTCGCTAACCGTCTTCAAAGCATCTTCACGAAGTGCATCACCGAGTGCGAGCAGACCGAGAAGTATGCCATCCCGGGAGGTCACGATGACAGTGCGGCCCATTTCCTCATATGCGGTGACGCGGGGTTCGAGAGCCGTCAGGTCAATCCCGCGGTCGATCATGAAACGCGGGCTTCCCACCAGGACATCGGCATCATTGATCCGGGCAATAACGCCTTTGCCGGGAATTGCCTCGAAGAACTCTGCACTGGGGGGTGACAATCCGGCATCGAACGCCGCCTCAACCACAGCCGCAGCAAGAGGATGTTCCGATGACGCCTCGGCAGCTGCCGTCATCATCAGTAATTCGTCCGTGTGATCCGAGAGTGCTTCGATTTCGTGGACCTTCGGATTCCCCTCAGTTAACGTGCCGGTTTTGTCAAAGGCAATCTGCTTAACTAATCGATAGCCCTGAAATGCCTCCCCAGTGCGCATCAGAATACCCAGTTCGGCAGCTTCGCCAGCACTTCGCACAATCGACAACGGCGCTGATATTCCGACAGCGCAGGGATATCCCATAACCAACACACTCAACCCTGCAAACACGGCGCGCTGCAGTTCAGGCGGAAAGCCGAATATCTGCGGCAAAACCGCCCAGCCGACGAAGGCAAGAATTGAAATCGTCAACACGGCGGGCGTATAAATTCTCAGGACCTGGTCGACGATATGGAGCAGACCAGGCTTCAGGGCGCGGGCATCTTCGACTTCACGCGCCACGCGCTGCAGGAAGCTCTCGGCACCAACGGCGGTTACTTGGATGAGTAGCGTTCCGTTCCCGTTGATCGTGCCGCCGATTACGGTGTCGCCGATCAGTCGTTCGACTGGCATCGGTTCTCCGGTCACGAGTGACTGGTCAACTGTGGATCGACCGTCGACGACCTCACCGTCAACGGGCAGACGCTCGCCGGGCCTGACGCGAACCAGGTCGCCGCGGGTCACTTCATCGATAGGAATGTCAATTTCACGGCCATCTCTGACGATCCGGGCGATATCGGGCTGAAGATCCAGAAGACGTTTGACCGCCTGCGAGGAACGGGTTTTGACGATCAGCGATAGCCACTCAGAAAAGATATGATAGGTGACGACCATAACGGCAACGGCAAAGAACGGGGCTGTTGGATATCCTGGCCGGTCGAGAACAAGACCGATCAGGCCGCCGCTCAACCCTGCAAAAGCTCCCGCTTCAAGAAGGACATGCTGATTGAGTATTCCCCGGCGCACCGCCTGAAGTGCCATAATGAGAATATGCCGTGCAACTCCGAAAACGAGCGCGGCGGCGAGACCCGCCACTAGCCAAGGCGTAATACCGATCAGCATCCCTGCAATTTTGAGCGCAAGAAGTCCCGCTGTTGTAGTTCCAAGAATGGTTGCGCCAGCAATTGCCGGCCAAACGCCCCGCGCCCTTAGCACCAGGAACACAAAGGCGACCAGGCTGACCGTGGCCACAACGGGCAAAACCAGAGACAGAGGGCCATCCGGGTCGGTTATCAGTGCAATAGACAGAAGGCTGAAGGTTGTTGCGATGAGGAACCTGCGTCCTTCCTTGACCAGTTCTTGCTCTTCTTCCTCGAACGGGCGCAACTTGTTAGGATCGTGAATAGTATAACCAATATCCTTCAATGTCTGGAGCAGGGCTTCGGGGGTCGTTACCTTGGGATCGAATTCAACAAGTGCCTGTTCGTGGGTCAGGCTGACCGCCACCTTGTCAACACCCTTCTGACGGCCGAGAGCCTTTTCGATCGTGCCGGTGCAAAGCGAGCAATGCAGCCCGCCGATACGCGCCCGAATGCGGGCCCTGTCCGGATTTTCAGCGGGTTCCTCGTTCCAAAGTTCCAGTTTCGCGTCGGTGGCCGGTGTCATATCCATGATAAATGAACCTTTATGATTGTAGAGCAGTGATGTCCGGACTGGTGGTCGCGAAAAGACCAAACCAGATCGACCAGGCACCGAGCCCTATGAGAAACAAGCCGGCAAAGACAGGAAAGCGTCCCGAAAGCGCAGCTAAACGATCGAGCAAGCTCTTGGCGCCCGGAACCAGGACCGTTACGACCAGCGGCAGGGACAAAGCAAAGCCGAAGACTCCGAGTGCAATGAAGCCGCTGAGCGCGTTTGTACTCCCGGATGCTGCTGCGCCCGCGAGAAGCGCGAAAAGAAGTGGCGCTGCACAGGCAGGAATATTTAGGCCGAACAGAAGCCCGAGCCCGACGGAACCGCCACGGTTGCTCAACTGTCGCAAACTCGGGCCGAGAGATACCATCAGGCCTCCCGCCCGTCCCGTTGCAAGCAGCAAACCAAGCAAAACATAGCTCGCTCCAAGAAGTAACCAGGCACTTCGCTGCAGATCGAGAAATACGGTTCCTATCAGTACCGCGAGGACACCGAGCAAGCCGATGAACAGCGCGCGCGTCAGTGCGAACAACAACGTCTCCACGAGCTTTGCGGTTCTGCTCTTGCCCTCAAGATACTTGATGAAGACGAGGCTGGAGCCGATCGAACAGGGCTCGATGAAGCCGATCAAGCCAAGTCCGGCGGGAATGGCGACGAGCCCCATGAAACTTGCCTCGATCATTGATCGGTGACCTTCCCTTTAAATCCACCCTTGGCGATCGCCGTCAGGAGATCTGCTACTGGCGCTTCTGCTTGATCGTGCAGAATGCGGACACGACGCTCGTCATAAGATGCTTCGGCCTTACGGACACCGGGGGTTCGTGACAACAGGGCCTCTATGGTAAGTGCGCATCCATCGCAATGCATGCCATCGATGTGCAGGATGGTGGTTTTCATGATTTTGGTTCCTTCTAATGGTGTTTGTCGGGCATTCGTTATTTCCGGACTTGTGGATGGGGTCCCCCGTGCCATGGCGTCGAGGATAGTGCAGGCGACAACATCTCCCCCACCGGGACAACTCGCAATCAACTCATCGAGCGCGTCACGCATTTGTGACAAATGGCGGAGTTTCTCCTGAACTTCGTCCCTTTTTTCGACGGCTCGGCTACGAACGTCGGCACAGTCGGCGCCGGGATCTGCCCGTAGCGACAGAAGTTCGGATATCTCCTGCAGGGAGAAACCGATTTCCTGGGCCTGGCGGATGAAACGGATCCGGGTGACTGTTCCTTGGTCGTACTCACGCGCACCGCCGTCAACGGGCTTGGGCGGTTGAACAATCAGCCCCTTGCGTTCGTAAAAGCGGATGGTCTCGACATTGACATTTGCCGCTTTCGCGGCGCGACTGATAGTGAATTGTGTCATGCTATTCCTCCATGCAGACTTTGCACTCCGTAGTATAGTACGGAGTCAAGAGAATAGTAGAAAGGTGAAGGATTTAAGCCCGGCGGGTCCGGTTTTGAACCCATGTTTAGAGCAAAAATTAGATAGATTAGATCAATTTTGAGGCGAGGAGGATGGCAATGGATTATAGAAAAAGTATCGATTTCCTCAAATATCAATAGTTATCTTCCTGAGATACCAGATCTGCTTTGGAGTAAAGCGTGAAGATCTCGAATTTCTTGTTATTGGCTTATCAAATGTCGGAAGCTATCCCGATAATTTGACCGAAAATTCTGTTGTTCATCCAATGGTGCCGTTATGTCTTCATTGTCGAGCCAGATGATATTGAACGTGGCTTGGAAAATTGACTTTTCTGCCATCGATGAACGCAAGTTTTGCGTTATCTTCATTAACATTGTCGAGTGCATTTGAGTTAGGCGCAAATATTTCGTTGTTGACCGTTGATTTCGGAATTGGCCCGAATAGCGACGTATCCGAATATATAAAGCTGTTGTCACTTTGCCGACACACGAGATCAAGCGCTTGATTATTATTTCGGCGATTACCGGAGCTTCGACAATCAAGTTTCGATAAGTATCTGGAAACGGAATCCCTTACGGTTTCCACTATTTCTTGCGGAGCGCCAATAAAAGAAAGGATGTCGTCTGCATCCTGAATTGTTGCATTTGGAAAGCGTGCCCTAATTTCCAAGTTTTTGTAGAGAAGCAAAATCCGTGTCAGCAGTCTTTGCGCCTGCTTTTTCTCACCGTACAAACCCTGAAATGTATTCGAAAGCGCCAGTTTCTGGATTTGTTCATATGTATCAACGGGGCCCGTCGCCAACAGCCTTTTGATCGCCAATGTGCTCATATGGGCAGGGGATGCCCGGAAATAAATATCTTTCCCGTTGATCCGTCCCGCAACAACGTCGGCAATGCCTGAGGCAAATCTAATCGCTCGCCAGTCTGCCATCGCAATGAGATTATCAACCTTTATGCCGGATGTAAGGGCTTTATTCACTGCACCAACATCGGCAATTGTTTCACGAGCCGCTACTCCCCATTCGTCCAAAGCACTCTTGCTTGCCGAAATGCAATGATATCCTTCATGCATTGCCGCGAGAAACCACATGACATAATCGTCGGTTTGATCAACAACTGGAAGTGTTCCCCGTCAGCACCAATGTCACCAAATTGATGTTGTGAATTA
>TARA_R110002124_G_scaffold267777_3_pt1 | contig 70993 bp, 74 predicted proteins | sample TARA_R110002124 | Tara Oceans TARA_R110002124 (sample SAMEA4397445) | marine metagenome | biome: Polar Biome; feature: [SRF] surface water layer (ENVO:00010504); material: water (ENVO:00002006), including particulate matter (ENVO:01000060) such as... | depth 5 m | reverse complement strand
ATGCTCCTGAACGGGCGCATTCTCGCAATTAAGTACAATCCGACAACCGGATCATGCCGGCCAGTGAGCGCGCCGTATGAGCACCACGGGAGAACCCGAAGATATAGATCTCGTCGCCAGAACGATAGTTGAACACGAGGTTCTTGTACGCCTCGACGACGTTCTGGAGCAGGCCCCAACCAAACATGCCACCTCCCAGCCGGTCGATCTTCTTGGCAAAGGTGCCGGTACCGCGACCAGTTCCTACGCCCTCTAGGTAGAAGACTACTTGGGATACCCCGTCATCGCCCACGCCGGGGATGGCGCGGGCGAGCTTCAGGACATTGGTGGGATACGCGGACTCGATGTGGTTCCAGGTGCCGTCGCAGCAGAAAACAAGTCTTCTCATCGGTAATCTCCTTACGACAACGGGCACTTGATGTAGGCGTCGGCAGCATCGCCAAGGAACATGGCCCTGACCTGCTGCCCGGAACTTGCGGCCATGCTTCGGGCGACGTTGGGCAATTCACGGATGGCCCTATCGACGTCGTCCAAACCGATAGGGCGGTCACCTTCCGACGGGTCGATACGAAGGACATTCTGGCGACCGATCAACAGGCCTGCCTGCCCTATTGCATCATGCGACTGCGCCTTGACCGCCGCTCGAAAGAGCGCGGGCCCGCCGGCGCGGAAGGGGTTGGTCCAACCGAAGACACCGGAATGTTGAAGGTTGGTTGTCGAGAACAGATCGTCCCCAGTGCCGAGGCTCAGAATACGGATGTTCTGGGGCGGCACGTCGTAGCAGGCCAGCGCATCGACCAGGGCTACCATTATCGGGTTGTTGGCCCAGATGCCGCCATCCACCATCATGTGGCCGTCGTTCTCGACGCCCGCATAGATGGTGGGTGCAGCCGCGGTATGAAGCGCGGCATGCGCGGCCTTCACGTGGCGGTCGCGCTTGTAGTCGGGATGATGCGGGGTCTTGTAGATATAGGGCTCGCCGTAGGTACCCTCGAAGCTCGGGATCACCAAGCGAACCTTCGCATCGTCGATCAGCATGTCGCCGAAGACGTCGAGCAACTGGGCCCTGAGGCCGGCCTGGTCATGCTTAGCCTTGCTGATCCAGCGGCTCATGCTCATCCACCCGGCCAATCCGCGATCGGACGGAAATATGGCGCGGCCGCGCTGGGTATAGATCTTCATGGCCTCGGCACCGGTCATGCCCCGGGCGAGGCCCAAGGCGATGATGCCACCCGTGGAGGTCCCGGCGACCATATCAAAGTTCTGGGCGATGGAGGCACCGCCCAGGAAAGCGCGCTCGATCTCTGCCAGGTACGAGGCAGGCAGCAGGCCCTTGATACCACCACCATCGATGGACAGGATGCGGAAAAGCCGATCCTGCGGCCAAGGCTGCTTGACGCGGGTGCTGTGAAGAGTTCCGTCAGAGCGACGGGGAGCGATATAGTTCATGATGTCACCTCGTCGGTCTGTTGAGTGATCTTCTGCGGTACCGGGTCACCAGGGTGGCGCCCGCCGCCGAGCCATTTCCCGGTCAAAGACCAGGTTTCGTAGAAGTAGAGCCAGTCACTGATCCACGGCACGGTGGTGCGGGAGATCGCCATGCTTGCGTTCCATTCCTTCTGGGCTGGGTCGAATAGGCAGAGGTACGGTCTGTCATCGCGCCAATAGACGTGGGGCAGTGGACCGTCCTTGAAGTCGGGCCGATGGCGTAGGGCCGGCCGCAGGACGCTGACCCAAGGGAACACGTCCCCTTGGGTGAACTTGATCTCGACCGTGAAGGTCTGATGCTCGGCCTCCATGGTGCCGCGCCAAACGACACTGTCGTCCGACTGCGCGCGCACCTTGAACTGCGGCCAGTCCTCCTGCATCGAGGCGACCTGAGCCGAGATGGTCATGGTTTCGGTCACTTGCGCAGGTCCCCAAAGAAGGTGTGGGGGACCGGCGAAGGTGCCGCCGTGGCGATCGACGGTGCAGCGATCGCGGCTACCCCCGGCAAGATGACCTTGCCAGAGGGCGAGTAGGAATGGTGGCCCTGGCGAACGGCGTCGGCCTCCTTGGCGATGCGGTCAACGGCATTGGAGACCACGCGGTCGCCGAACATGTCGCGCAGCCAGTCGCCCAATTCGCCCGCCGACATCTCATGTGCCTGTTCCAGGCCCGCGACCAGCTCGTCGAGATGACGGGCGAACTGAATTTGCTGCTTCTGATTCTCCGGCCAGCGATCGGTGAACACGTCATCGACATAGGCGGGGTTGGAGACATGAAGCAGGAGACCACGCTCGTTTGCCGCGCGGATCTCGCGGGCGATATGGCGGCACAGCTTCAGCAGCATCTGGGACAGCGTCAGGCCGCTCTCGGCAACAGCGCCCGCCATGCAGGACAGCATCACAGATGGCGGTATGCGGCCATCATAGCTGGCATAGCGAATGTTACGGTACCGCTTGATGAGCTGCAGCGCCAATGTGGCGGTATTCTTGGCCACGAATTCGGTCTGGTCCGGAACTTCATCGATATCGGCGTCAGCGCGATAATTGGCGGCTTCGAAATTGCGCCAGCGGAGGTTGAACTCCTCGACCACCTTCACCTCGAACGGCGTGCGGGCCATGAACCAATCGACGAAGCCATAGGCGTTCATGGGCACGAAGTCGTCATCGGAACGAGCGGAGGGGCCCTTGGCATGCGTGATAACGCTCTGGCGGTCCGGGGTATTGGCTTCGCGAAGCGCGGGCGTGATGTCCAGGTGCATGCCGTCTGCGTAATAAAGGGTCACGCAGCGGCTCTGGCGAACGACCTTGAGGCCCTGGTAGCCGTCAAGCGCATCGAAGAGCTCGTCGAGGATCTCGTTCGGCTCCATGGAGCGGAAGCGCCCCCCAAGCTGGGCCACGATGTCGATGTCGAACTCGTTATCGGTGCCACGGTTCGAAATCGTGGCGTCGATCGCCATTGAGCCCTGTGGGTAGAAGTGCTCAATCTGGTCTTCGAAGGCATCGGTGCCTTCAAGGAATTCGCGAACAGCCTTGTAGCGGCTTGTCGCCTTGCGGTGCAGCGAGGGAGGCAACTGCACGTTGAACGCGATCTGGGCCAGGATGCGATCGAGAGCGGTGGAGAATGGATTGGGGGATGGGGGCAGACTGACGGTCATGATCTATCCTCGAGCGTCCGATGGACGTTGAATTGAGCGGCTCTAGTTGCCGGCCGGGAGTTCACCGCGGCTTCTGAGGGGTTGATCGTTCGAAAGTCGGGAAAGCGGAAATGCCCGCGCAACTTTTTTAGGCGATCGGCTCGACCGGTGCCGGGCACATAAAAAAGAAGCGGCAACGTGGGCACTGCCAGTCATCGTTGTAAGGGGGGAACTCCCCTCGACCGATGGCGGCAGCGATGCCGGCGCTGCTCTCAAGTCGATTGCGAAGCTTGGCCGGCGTTTGTGTGACTGACGTCGTCTCGCCGGTAGCGACATGGAAGGACTCAACACTGGTCCTCGAGCCATGCATCTGTTCGGCCGCCTTGAGCAGCAAGGAGTTCGCGAGTCGATCTGCCTCGGTTGACGACGGTCGGCCCGACCTGATCGAGCGCAGAGTTGTGCCCGCGGCTCCGATCTCCACCTGGTCGGGGTGAATCTCAATGTCGGTTGTCCCCAGACGCACGACTATCGGAACCGGCTTTCCTAGCCCTCGAGCCAGGATGGGGCGCAGCGAGGACAGCATTGTCTGCGTCAGCTCCCGGTATGGCCGCTCGTAAACGTGGTCCACCAGTCCACTTTCCGACCACGCCGTCTGAAATATCTCGGTGATCGCGTCTTCGGTGAGGGGCGTCGACGATTCCCGTGCCGCATCGATCACCTGGAGCAAGCATCGATGGGCCGCTCGATAAGTGCTCTCCACCGCATCACCGCGCAGCCCCACGATCCGCTCGTAGTAGAAGCGGCGGGGGCACCGTTCGTAGTCCTCGATGTCGCGAGCGGTCAGCGTCGGGGCGGAAGGTTGCTTGAGCGGGGCGAAATCTGGCTTGGGCGCCTGCCTCGGAATTTGTCCGGTCGTGAGATGGCTAAGTGACAACCTATCGAGGTAATTTGAGGGATTGGCGTTTTTGCCATTGCTGGTCGCTGGTCGGTAGAAGCGGAGAACCGACTGTGCGCGCGACATCGCCACGAAGAACAGGCATTCCTCTTCGGCTTCGTGGGCATCCGGTTCGACCGGATTCGCTATGAGCCCATCTGGAGGGGGGCACCTGTCGGGCCGATTGGGTGCGGGAAATGCACCACGCTTCAGACCAGGCAGGTGCACGGCTTCGAATTCGAGCCCCTTGCTGGCGTGGACAGTCAGCAGATGCACTCCATCAATATCGGAAAGTTCGTCGGGCAGACGTCGCAGCTCCCGCTCGTCCGCCAGCAGAACCATGTGGCGGATACGCGCCAACCCGCGTGCAATCGGGGTTCGACGGCCTGCGCCGCCTTTCGGCATCGAGCGAAGAGCCTCGACCAACTGTCGAACGGCGACGCGACGCATATCGGCCGAGGGTGTGTTGCCCTGAAGCAGGCCAATGACATAGTCGCTTCGCTCGAAAAGGTATTCCATGAGCACCAACCAAGGGGTGCTTCCCTCGCTGAACCCCGCAAGATGGGTTGCAATAAGCGCAAGCCTCGCGCGTCCATCTGCAGACAGGTCCACGACCTCCTCCAGCCTGGACAACATCGCTGTTGTTCGCATCTCGAGCGCTTTGGCCGCGGCCAGCACTTTGAGGGTATCCGTGGTGCTCACCCCATATTGCTGAAGGCCAGCGACGCGCATCAGGGACGAGCCCGAGCTGGCCAACAGAGAAAGGAGCGAAAGGAGATCCCGCACTTCCGAGCGGTCGAACAGCGGCCCGAGATAGAGGACAGGGATATTCCGCGCCTCGAGTTCCTCTCCCACCCGCGCAAGTGCACCGTTGCTGCGTGCCAGCACTGCCTGGGCACGAAGTGGCACCCCACCCTTTTCGAGCTCCCGGATGCTGGCCGCCAAACGCGAATATTCATCATCTACATCGGAGGCGACGCTCAGAGATGGCGCTTCGCCCAGCTCTTCTGGGTCTGGCCGGAGGTTGAGCGGCAATGAAAAGTCGGAGACCTTCATAGTCCGGCTAAAGCCGGCGAACGTATTAATGATCCGCTGCGTCGACCGGTAGTTCACTGTCAGCGGCGCTTTCTCGTGCTCGGGATAGTCCTCGCCGAACCGCGCCATGTTTCGGACGGAGGCGCCGCGGAACCGATAGATCGACTGCCGAGCATCACCGACGACCCAAAGCTGGCGGCCCTCGCCGGCCAATCCCTTGATCAAGACCGCGCTGGCACGATTGATGTCTTGATACTCATCGACATGTATCCATCGGTACTGGCTCTGAAGCTTCGCGCGAAAATCCGCGTCATCTCGCAGGCGCAGTGCCGGGAGCATGATAAGGTCGCCATAGTCGACATGTTTGAGCTCTTCCAGGCGCTCCTGGTAATGGCGATAGACTAAGGCCACTTCCCTGGCCTTGGCTGCGGCGATCACTGCCTGCTCATTAGTTGGGTCGGCGCGCTCTGCCATGTCGTTGGCCAGTTCCGTGTAGCGCTGCCAACAGACCAGCTCGTCTTTTGCACGATAGATGGCCTTGAGGATTTCCCGGAGGGCGATCGCCGGTTCAAAGAGGTTCTGGTGGTGGATGATGGGCAGGGCCGGCAAGGCTTCTTCGAGCATGTCGATTGCGCGGCTGCCATCGACAAGGGTCGGATCCTGCGAGAGGCCAAACAAGGTGTGGTGCTTGCGCAGCAATTCCAGGCCGAAGGCGTGGAAGGTGCTGGTCCAGATGTTGGCTGCGGGGCTCCCCACCGCTTTGCCGACGCGATCCATGAGTTCCCCGGCGGCTTTGTTCGAGAAAGTCAGCGCCAAAATCTCCGATGGTGCCGCCTCTTTGTTTTGGACCAGTCGAACGATCCGTTCGACCAATGTTCGGGTCTTTCCGGTGCCGGGCCCGGCCTCCAGCAACAGCGCTTTGCCGCGGAAGCCCGCGGCGTATTCCTGAGACTCGTCGAGTTTCTTGAACTTGTCCGCCCGCGTCGGCGCGGGCGGACGCGGTTCGGGCAAGAGAAGCGCGTCGGTCAGTTGCTGAAATACCAGCGCGAGATTGAGTCCGGTCTTCTCGGCTATCGCCCGGGCGCGCATGCCGCTCAGAAAAAGTCTGCGAGCTAGCGTTCGCGGCAACAGGAGCTCTCGAGCAAAAACGTTGGCCTGGGCTTCGCGACGCTCCTTGACGCCATAGGCTTCGACTCTGAGTACCGGATCCCCTGGCCCGGGCAGGCCATAGTCTTTGCGGACCATGGCCACGTCGCCGTTGTGCACAACTTCGTGGCCAATCTCGTGAGCGATGACCTCGAGCTTGGTAGGTGACTCGAGGTCGATCTGAACTGAGACGTGGCTATACTTCCGGTTGAATACTCCAAGGCAGCCCGCGAGCGTGGGGTCACCCGCGGGCAGCTCTTCCAGGTCCAGGCCTCGTTCGAGCAAGGCACGTCCGACGATGGTCGCCGCCTGCAATTCCACCATGCCTGGATCGATTGCTTCCCTCAGGTCATTCGCGGCCAGACGGATAAGACTGAAGTTTTCCACGCCACCTCACTCAATAAGCGCAAGCCAGCGAGCGCGTTGATCGTCATCCATCTTCGTGGTCAGGACAACTGAGCCGAAAGAGACTTTTGGCGCCACCTCAGGCGGCTTGTCCGATCGATAGCTGGTCGAGTCGGACAGCGTTGGGTCCAGGGAGAGAAAGCTTAGCAGACTGTTGACCTGGGTATTCAGAAAGACTGCGAGTCGGCGTAGCAGAAGCAATGGCACCGTTCCCACGTCGATCGAGCGGTGCTCCAGCTTGATCAAAATCGAAACCGGGATGTCACATGCGGCGGCGGCTGCTTTGAGCTCGGCTGCGGATTTGCCGGCGAAAGGACCAACGATCGTATCCAAACCCAGAACTGAAAGGTCCGGGGCCGGTAGCGGGGGAACATCTACATCATCGCTCTCGAGGCTCGCGTGCCATTCAATGGCAAATCGAAGAATTTCTTCGCGGCGTGACGGGTGGGCCTCGATCGCCTGGGCTACCGCCTCGGCCGACATGTCGGTGGCGATAGCGAGTTCGGTGAGGAGCTCGGAAAGGTCGGGGGCGGGTTGGCTCACTTTTCAGCTCCCTTCTTCATCGCATCAAGCTTGTCGTATGCACTTTTGAGAAGTTGGCGTATTCGGCGGTCGGAAACCTCCAGTATCTTGCCTGCTTCCTCCTGATCGACCCGATAATACTCCGTCGCCACGAGGGCACGGCGTTCTTTCTCCGTAAGCAGCTCAAGGGCCTCCCGAAGCTCGAGCATCGTCTCCGCCTGGGCACGCCGATGCATATTGGATCGCGCGGCAATGGCCTCGCTCCCCTCACTGTCGCCGTCCTCATCATCATCCGACCTGAATGCGGATGCGGGGACCTCGACCGCGTCCCGCGCCCGATACCGGCGAACGGCATCGATGATCTTGCTCTTGATGGCGCGGTTGAAGGCAAATTCGAAGACATCGAGAAGATTGTTCCCCGTTGCGACCTTTTCGATGAACCAGGCTCGCAAGTCGCTTCGGATTTCAATTCGTCGGTCGGTGTGAATTCCCCCGGTCCGTTTGATGACGCGCTCATCCACCCTTTTGAGAAACTCAAGCAGGATTGCCTCATACATCGGGCTACGGCCGCCATTGGGCCGGAAGTTCCGAACGAAATAGAGCAAGCATTCAGTCGAGACCGGTGTAGGGCCGGCGACCAGCTCCTGCATCGGCCGCTCCAAGGCGCGGCGGATTTCCAACTCGAGCTCAACCCGCCGATGATACGTCGTACCGTCCGTCTTCTTTTTTCGTGTGAGGGGAATGAGGTCGTCGGGCGCATCGGGAGCTCCAGCTTTTATCACCAATACCCCTCGATCGTTTGACATTCTAAAAAGCGGAAGCGTTTTGTTTTGCTTTCAGCAGGGTGTTTCTGCGCGCCCTGCTTAACCTTGCAGAGCTAATCGTGATTCAGACTTAGAAACAAGGATTGGCTACGATAGGCATGCAATTTCGGCTAGATGCCAAAATTGATCGCCCCGCGAGGCTAGGGCAGGGTAGATGACCCAATACCTCAGGAGAAGGCTGCGTTCTAACGACTGGTGCGCACCAAAGTGATGCTCTAATTGTGTTCGCATGATCCGTAGTCCAATGCATACTCCGACGCAGCCTTCGCCATTCAACCATTGGAAACGCTGAATGGCATTTAGGTTCGTCCATACTGCCGACATTCATCTTGACTCGCCATTGCGGTCTCTCGCGTTACGAAACCCCGACCTTGCGGAACTCGTCGGGGATGCTAGCCGCCAAGCGTTTATGGCGACTATTGATCTGTGCCTTGCAGAGAGTGTCGACGCCCTGGTCATCGCCGGCGACCTCTATGACGGCGAACAAACTTCCATGAAGACAGCTCGCTTCCTGGCAACCCAGATGGCGCGGCTGCATGAGGCAGGTATCAAAGTCCTCAAAATCCGGGGAAACCACGATGCCATGTCCCGGATTTCTAAACAGCTTGTGTTCCCCGATACCGTGACGATCTTCGGTGGTCGCCCTCATACGGTCGTCCACACGGCAGGTGGATTGGACGTCGCCTTCCATGGATTGAGCTTCGCCAACCCCAAGGCGCCGGAGGGGTTGCTTGCCAAGTATGCCGCTGCACGCGCGGGCTCGATCAACGTGGGCATCATGCATACAAGCCTGGCGGGCTCTCCGGGCCACGACATCTATGCCCCCTGCTCCGTCGCTGAGTTACATGACCACGGCTTCGACTACTGGGCGCTGGGGCACATCCACATCCGGAAGGTCCATCCCGGCTCCAGTACGGTGGTCATGCCAGGAATGCCCCAGGGGAGGGATATCAACGAAGCAGGCGAAAAATCCGTGACGCTCGTGACTATCCGCGAGGATCGCTCCATTGAGATCGAAGAACGCCCCACCAGCGTCGCGCAATTCGAGCGATTGGGCATCGACATGACAGGAGCCGTGGAGTGGACGGAGATCGTTGGACGCATACGGTCCGCACTGGAGAAAATGCGGGCCTCCGTAAGGGCGCCTCACCTCGTCGTTCGTATTGGTCTGACCGGGAAATCGCCATTGTCCTGGGCAGTGATCCGCGACAGGGACTTGCTCATGGCAGAGGCCGAGCAGACTGCGGAACAGATTGGCGCGACCTGGGTGGAGAAGCTGGAGACACACGTCGCGCCGCCGGATCAAGAGCTGTCGATTGGCGCAGGGGATCCGATCCTGGAGCTGGCTGAATCGATGCAGCTCGATGTCCGCTCGGAGGCGTTTCGCGCAGAAGCCAAGGCGTTGATCCTTAAGACCATTGCCGACCTCCCGCCCGACGGGCGCGATTTTGCCGGAAAAGACGATGCCAGTATGGAAGCCTTCCTGGACAGCATCCTTGTGCGCGGCACCGATCTGGTCACCGCGCGGCTCAAGGCCGGTGGGCCCCAATGAGGCTGCGAAGTCTGGACCTCGTCCGCTATGGCAAGTTCACCGACCGCACAATCGACTTCGGCCCCAAGCCGGAGTTAGGACCCGACCTGCATGTCGTGTTCGGCCTCAACGAGGCGGGGAAGTCCACGGCCTTGTCCGGTTACCTGGATTTGTTGTTCGGCATCGAGGAACGCAGCCGCTACAATTTCCTCCACGAGTACGCGGCGATGCGCGTTGGCGGCGTGCTCGAATTGGCGGGTGAGGAGCACGCGTTCACGCGTACTAAGCAGCGGAATAACTCATTATTCAACGCAGCGGGCCAACCGGTGAGTGAAGTGGCCATCACGGCCCACCTCGCGGGGCTGTCCCGGGACGCCTACGGCACAATGTTTTCCCTTGACGACGAGACGTTGGAAGCAGGCGGGAAAGCGATACTCGAGTCCCGGGGTGACTTGGGTAAGTTGCTGTTCACCGCCAGTGCCGGCCTCGGACATGCAAGCGATACGCTGAATGCGCTCGAGGCGGAGGCAGATGGGCTTTATCGCAAGCAGGCACATGGAACCGAACTGGCGCTCCTCAAAAAACGGCTTGCAGAACTCAAGACCAAACGGGATGCAATCGACACCCTCGCGTCCACGTTTGAGACCCTGGAAGCGGACCGCCGTGACGCAGTCGACAGGTACGGCAGGAGCCTGACCGATCGCGCGGCTCTGACGGCTCGGCTCGATATGATCGCAAGACATCTCCGTGCGATCCCGATACTCGCGGAAATCGGGCGTAAGACTGTCCGGTTGACCGAGTTGCCCAACATCGCCGTTCCTCAGCGGACGTGGACGGGCACGGTCGCGACGATGATTGATGACGAAGCGAGTCTGAGGACTCGACTGTCGGCCAACGTCGACGAAGTGGACCGGATCACCGCCAAGATTTCCTCGGTAGACGTGGACGAACTTGTTCTCTCGATCTCGGAACGGATCCGGGGCCTTGCTGATCGAAAGGTACGCCATATCTCGGCAGGATTGGACTTACCGAACCGCAAGACCGAGTTGCAGATATTGGACAATTCAGTCGCCAACTGCCTCGCCTCTTTGGGAAGGAGGGCGGAACCAGACCCAGCCGCGCTCCTATTGCCCGCGGCCACAGTCGGTGTCGTCCGCAACTTGGTCGAACAGCGTTCTGGTATCGCGACCGGTGCCCGCGTCGCTCGCGACGAGGCCGCAGCAGCCGCAGATGCGCTTCAGGCGGCACGCGATCGTGTCGGCGAAGAACGTGCTGTGTCGAAGCCGGTCAGGGCGAGATTGACGTCTGCACTGTCGAAGGCGCGGGAAAGCGGGCCCACCCGAGAGATGAGTGCGGCGCGGGACGCCGAGGATGCTGGTGGGATCCGCTGGGACGCAGCGGTCCGGCGTCTGCACCCCTGGATCGGCGATGCCGCGGCACTTGCAAGGATACCGGTTCCGGTGCCCGGCCAAATCACTGCGTGGAAATCGAGCGCGACTGAGCTCTCAACCAACGCGGCGGTTCTATCTGGACGCCTTTCCGAATACGAGGCCGCCCACGAAACCTTGTCGGCACGGTTGAAAGCCCTTCGAGCTACGGTCGAAGTGACGGACGACGAAGCCGCGTCCGCTGTACGGCACGCACGCGACCAGGCTTGGGCACTACATCGGAAGGATTTAAAAGGAGAGACTGCCGACGATTTCGCGGTCCTCATGACTCGCCATGACGCCGCCGCAGACAACCGTCTGGCCAATGCGCGTGAGCTCACGGAAATCCGGACGGCGACTGCAGCACTGGGAGAAACGGCCTCGGCTATCTCACGAACTCAAGATCAGCTTTCGCGCAACGACAAGGAACTTGAGGATCTCATGTCAGAAATCCGTGCCACGGCCGGCGATCTGTCCGCGGGACCACTGAGTTCTCCCCTGCTCCTGATTGGCTTGGTCGAAGAGCGCATGGACGCCCGGTCCGCAGCGCACAGCGCATGGGAAGAGATCGAGACTGCACGAAGGAAAATCGCGCGAGCAGCAGATGACTTGGAGCAGGTCCGCACGGAGTTGGGCAAATCGCTAGAGAGCGTCGGCCTCCCGCCGGACCCCGACGGGAGCCTGGCAGCTGGCATGGCTGTCGCTGAAGCGTTCCTCGAAAGACAGGCCAAGATTGACGCAGAACTTGCGGAGGCGCTCAGAACCGTGGCCTCTCGGGAAGAAGACTTGGCATCGAGGCGGCGTGCCGTCGAGATGGCTGGGCGGCGGGAGGAAGAGTGGCTAGCCGACATCGCGAAAGCGCTCGATGGTACGTGGCTCGAGAGTGGGCTCTCGGCATCGGGCGCCGGGAGCGTGCTCGATCAGCTCGCGGAACTGGCAAAAACGCTGCAAGACAGGGATTCCATGCTTCTCCGCATTGAGAAGATGGAGGCGGACCGCGCCAATTTCATCGTCGAGGTAAGGGCCGTTGCCGCCCAAGCCGGTCACGCCGTCGCCGGCGAGGAACCCGAGCAGACAGCCATTCGGCTCGCTGAGCGCCTGGAGCGTGCGGAACGGTCGCGCGAGGCGAGGTCCGATCTGGCCGGTGACTTACAGCGCCTGCGGGACGAGCGGGACAAGCTCGATATCGAAATCGCCGTGCATAAGCGCAGCAAGGACGAGGTCCTGGTCGCCTTCGGCGTCGGCAGCCTGGCCGAAGTGGTCGACCGGGAGGAAGCCTTACGGGAAAGGGACCGCCTGCGAACCGCCATTGCTGAGCTGGAAGAGCAACTGGCGTCCGAGCTCGCCGTAGAAGGTCTGACGCAGGCCCAGTTGATCATGGAAGGCGTTGATGTCGATGGCCTAGCGGTCGAGAAGATCGAATGCGAACAAAGGCTACGCGACCTCGACGAGACTATAGCGCAGCAGCTTATCAGGCAGACACGTGCCGCCGACAGGCTGGAAGCCATCGGCGGTGACAGTGCCGTCGCCCGTATCGACACGGAACGCCGTACCGTCCTTCTGGAGATCGAGGAGAAGGCTACTCGGTACATTCAGTTGAAAGTCGGCGTGATGGCGGCGGCGAACGCCCTGCGGGTTTATCGTGAGCATCATAGATCGGGGATGATGACCCGCGCGTCGGACGCCTTTGCGATGATGACGCGCGGCCAGTACTCAGGCCTTACGACCCAGCCCGTGAAAGGTGGCGAGGTCCTCATCGCTATGCAGAGCGACGGACAGTCAAAGGTCGCGGACGCGCTGTCTAAGGGCGCTCGCTTCCAGCTGTACCTCGCACTCAGACTGGCAGGATACTACGAGTTTGCGCAGGTTCGGCCGGCGGTACCCTTCGTTGCCGACGACATCATGGAAACCTTCGACCACGTTCGGTCCGAGGAAGTCTTCAAGCTATTTTCGCAGATGGCGGACATTGGACAGGTCATTTACCTCACTCATCACCGACATCTATGCGATATCGCCAAGGCCGTCGTACCGGGTGTCACGATCCACGAACTGACTTGAGGTAACCGCAGGGATCGCCAGCTTCTCCTGTCGATACTTAGTGCCGACCAGTCGCATCGCTTCGGTGCGATAGCCAGTAGATGCCATTTTTCGGGGCGCCGGCATGTCTTGGCCGCTTCCGCCGCAAAGCCGCGGCTTTGCACGCATGCTATCCCCCCTTTGAGGCCGCTGGGTCGACCAACACCGGGACGTTTAGATAGGTCAAGGGCACCACCACTCGTCGCCTTCCGGCCAGGACCGGGCTAGACCTTCGGAAATTAGGATATCCCCAACATCGCGACCATCGATCCGGATAGTGCCGAGCAGGCGCTTTCCGGTGCCGTCTATTCCGAAGGTCTCAACGGTCCAGCTATTGCTGTTCAGGAGTTCCAGCAGGCGGTTGCTGGCAAGGTGGGCCAGTTGGACCTCCGCCTCGCCGCCGCAGATCTCGGTCGCCGGCTCCGGGGTGTCGAAGCCCTCGAGCCTGATGTTGCTGCCGTGGATCCAGATCGTGTCGCCATCAACGAGGCAGTGCTTCTCGGGCCCGTTCCTCTCGCCGGCACGGCACATGCGCATGGTCTCCGACGCGCCTGCGGAATTTGAGAAGTAGGTCAGAAACGTAGCGATGATTGCAACCCGGAGGAGATGCCGGCCTGGCGGGACCATGGCCGTCATCTGCCGAACAACCTAGCGAGGATCGACCAGATGCTGAAGCGGGTCTTAGAGTAGGTACGGTTGTAGAGGGTCCGTTTCGGATCCGTCAGCCATCCCCATCCGCGAGGTGCCTTCAATCCCAGATTGTGCCGCACCACCCGCTTTACGGAGGTCCTCGCCGCGATGGACTTTCGCAAGCTGGGCTTCCTAATGCCGAATGCGCCAAGTCCTTTGCGTGCCATGCCGGCCCCCTATATTGCCCCGCCAGTATTGTATGCTTGGTCACCATAGGCGATACAAGTTTGCATTGAGTGGGGAAAATACGCGATGTCAGACTTCGATCAGATTCCATTCGGCGCAGCCGATTTTGCGGACAATCCCGAACCGCGTTGTCCATGCCTCCTATTGTTGGATACCTCGCACTCTATGCAGGGCTCACCGATCGCTGCCCTCAACCAAGGGCTTGTAGCTTTCAAGGACGAGCTAGCGGCCGATGCCCTTGCCATGAAGCGGGTGGAAATCGCGGTCGTCACGTTCGGCCCGGTGAGCGTCGTCACCGACTTTGTCACGCCTGACAACTTCTATCCACCCAACCTTCCGACGACCGGGGACACCCCGATGGGTGCGGCCATCGAGCAAGGGCTCGAGATGTTGCGCCAACGCAAGGACGCCTATCGGGCCAACGGCATCTCCTACTACCGCCCGTGGATTTTCCTCATCACCGACGGCGCGCCCACCGACAGCATCGTCCGGGCGGCGCAGTTGGTCAGGGAGGGCGAGACCACCAAGTCCCACTCGTTCTTCGCCGTAGGTGTCAAGGGTGCCCAGATGGATGTCCTTGCACAGCTCTCGACCCGCCAGCCGCTTTCCCTGGACGGCCTTAAGTTCAGGGAGATGTTCGCCTGGCTGTCATCCTCGTTGAGCGGCGTCTCGCGTTCGCAGGTCGGGGACAGCTTGCCCCTGACCAATCCAACTGCCCCGGACGGATGGGCGAGCGTCTAATCCGATGACGCCGAACTGGCGGTTGGCGGCAGCATCAGCTGTTGGCACTTCACACATGGCAACCGGGCTGCCCTGCCAGGACAGCCTCGCGCACGCTGTCATCGAGACCCTAGACGATACGGTGCTCGTGGCGGTGGTATGCGACGGTGCGGGCAGCGCAGCCCACTCCGACGTGGGATCATGGCTCGCGGCCAAAACCTTCATCGAATGCATAGAGGTCTTCCTCAGTGACGGCGGCGAGCTGGCCGCGTTGAATAGGTCTGTCGTGGCAGGGTGGATTGCGGAAGTCCGGGCCGCATTGGAGGCGACGGCCAAGGACAGCGGACATGCGGCGCGCGATTATGCATGCACCCTCCTAGCCGCATTAGCGGGAAGCACCATGACCGCCTTCGTACAGGTGGGAGACGGGGCGATCGTGGTATCGCACGGCGAGGAGGACGGGTGGTCCTACGTCTTTTGGCCCCAACATGGGGAATACGCCAACACGACCAATTTCGTCGTCGCGCCGAACGTCGAGGACGTGATGGACTTCGAGCTTGCACCGCGGCGGATAGACGAGTTCGCGATCTTCTCGGACGGGATAGAAAAGCTCGTCCTGCATGATGCCACCCGGACGGTCCACGAGTCCTTCTTCCGCAATATGTTCCCGCCGGTGAGGAAGCTGGGTGCCCCCGGCCTAGACGCAGAGCTGTCGAAAGGCCTTGAGCGCTATCTGTCCTCGCCAGTGATCTGTGAGCGCACCGACGACGACAAGACGCTAGTGCTCGCCAGCCGCAGACCCCCGTCGGAACCGGCATGACTCGCCGGCCGACCGACATCCTCAACGAGGCGGGTCAGTCCCTTACCCTCGGATCCCGACTGGGAGGTGGCGGTGAGGGAGACGTATGGGACATTCCCGCCAAACCGGACCTGGTCGCAAAGATCTACCACAGCCCGCTGACGGCAGACCGCGCTGCCAAGATACAGGCCATGAGCTCGTTCCGGACCGACGCGCTCGTGAAGCTCACGGCCTGGCCGGCCGGACTGCTCCGTCACCGTACCCAGGGGCCCATCGGCCTGCTCATGCCAAAGGTGTCCGGACGCAAAGACATCCATCATCTCTACAGCCCCAAGAGCCGTAGAGCCGATTTCCAGAGCGCTGATTGGCGGTTCCTGATGAGGACTGCTGCCAATGCCGCCCGCGCCTTCGCGGCGGTGCACGATGCGGGCGGCGTCATCGGGGATGTCAACCACGGAAGCATCCTGGTGGCGCAGGACGCCACGGTGAAATTGATCGACTGCGATTCTTTCCAGGTCTCCCTCGGAGGGCGGCGCTACTTCTGCGAGGTCGGGGTCGAGACCTTCACGCCACCCGAGCTACAGGGAAAATCGTTCAAGGGCGTCACACGCACACCCAACCACGACAATTTCGGTCTCGCAGTCATGACCTTCCTCCTGCTCTTCATGGGGAGGCATCCGTTCGCGGGGCGGTATAGTGGCGCCGGCGACATGCCGATCTCCAAGGCGATCGAGGAGGTCAGATTTCCCTATGGAAGCCGCCATACCGCGGTGGGAATGCTGCAGCCTCCGGGAACCCCGCCCCTTTCGATCGTGGGTCCGGACGCGGAATTCTTCTTCGAGCGCGCTTTCGCGAGGGAAATGATCCCCGGGGGCCGTCCGTCCGCCGTCGAATGGATAGAGGTGCTCAGCACGACCGAGCGCGAACTGAAACAATGCGCGAGTAACCCAGCCCACTGGCATCACAGGAGCACTTCATGCCCTTGGTGCCCCATGGAAGGGGCCACCGGCGTTCCGCTGTTCGGGATGGCCCACGTTCAAGGCGCGCAGGGCTTTGCCTTCGACATTGTCGGGCTTTGGCGGCAAATCGAAGCGATCGGCGACCCCGGTCCCGTGCCTGGCCTGCCGACAACATCGAAGACTGCAAGCTCGGCTGCCAAGGCCGTGGCTGCCAAAAAGAACCTGCGTGGCGTTCTCGCTGCGGGCGCAGCGATCGCGGCCTTTGCCGGTGCTATCTCGTACATGCCAGGAATCTGGTGGCTTGCACCGCCGTTGGCTGCTTTCCTTATCTGGAAGCTGATGGAGGACGACGACCGCAGCAAGAGCGTGCGCGTGGCCGCAGACCAGGCGATCCAGAACTGGGCTGCCCTGAATCATCAGTGGAACCAGCGTGCCGGAAACGACGCCTTCCTCCAAAAGCGAACAGAATTGACCCAGTTGAAGTCGCGGTGGGAGGGCATGCCCAACGAACGCCTTCGCCGGCTCGACCAGTTGAAGCGCAATCACCGCCAGCTACAGCTCGAGGCCTATCTGGACCGATTTGAGATCGCTACGGCGAAGATAGAGAGCGTCGGCGCTGGGAGGAAGCAGACCCTAGAATCCTACGGGATTGAGACGGCCCTGGACGTCACTCAGGCGGCGCTGTTCTCGGTGCCTGGGTTCGGGCCGAAGACCAATCAAAAGCTTCTTCGCTGGCGCGCAGGCATCGAAGCCAAGTTCGTCTTCAACCCGAACCTTCCGGTGGACCCGCGCGAGATCCAGAAGGTCGAGGCGGCAGTGCTCAAGGATCGATCGGAGCTAGAAGGAAAGCTGCGACAGGGGCTGCTCGAGCTCCGGCAGATCGCGGCACAAGTTGTATCCGTGAGACAGCATATGCGGGACCAAGTGGGAAAAGCATTCGATGCAAAACTGCAAGCCGATGCGGACCTCGCCGCCATCGGTAGATAATCTAGATTGTGGCCACCGGCTCGGTGGGTCAGCGAAAATAGCCGATGGACAATCTAGCTTGTGGCGCTATCGGTGCCGAGCTCCACTGTCTGCTTGATCGATGCCAGCATCAATCCATCATTGCCGATTGTCGTCCGCTCGCCCAGTGCCCGGCGCTTTACCGGCGAAATAGGCCCTCCCGCCAAATAGTCGTCCAGGACCCGCTCCTCCAAGCCGAGAAACTGCACGACTTCGGGGTCAGGTAAAAGCGCGGCGACCTGGCGCGCCGCAGCCACGTCGATGTTCAGGACGCCGAAGGGACTGACCACCACACCGGCGTAGACCCCGCCGGGGTCGTCGTCTCCGAGTCGAACCCGGAGCCGCGTTGTCCGGATGAATCCTTGTTCGGACGCCTTGAGCAGTCCCAGTCCGGACGCGAGTTGCTCAACATGGCCCCTGGCCACCAACTCGACGAGTTCCTCCGCTTCCGCTGGTTGTAACGGCTCGCCATCTGTGTCCGGGTCGAGCGCGAAGAGGTAAGGGGCTCGAGGAGGGCTGGTTAAGCCCCATCGGGACATGACAGCCCAGCCCTTCACCTTCTTGTTGGTCCAGTTGAAGCGCCCTGCGCCAAGGCGCTTCTGGACCACGACGCCCTCTATCTGGCCTGCGGCGGTCTTGATCGGCCCGGGATGGGTCACACCGAGAGCGTTCCCGCTCTGGTGCGAACCCTTCGCCTCGGCTATCGCCAGTTCGCCCGGTCGGGCGCACACCCAATCGGGCATTTCGGTTTTCGCGTCAGGCTTCCGGGTCACCCGCCAGGAGGGCGACAGATGGAACGAGTTGCCGTCGATCGCCGAGAACCAGCTGTAGTCATGATGAACCTGAAGGTATGCCCGGGCAAAAAACCTACCGAACATGCCCGAAAACGACCGCCTCATTTCCGCACCGCGACCGGGACCGCTTTCGAGCCAGGTCAGCGCGGTGCCAGGAGCGAGCAGGTCCTCGAGGAAGGCGAAGGTCGACGCCGAATGGGGTGCGGTCTGGAACATCTCGGCTAGAGCGCAGCGGGCGACGTCGGCCATGTCGAGTTCGATCTCCGCCGGCGGGTGACCACCCGGCAGCTGGATGGCGAGGGGACAAGCGCTCGGGGGAATTACTACATAGCGTTGCCTTCTAACGGTCATGGCGCAGCTCGCTTCGCATTCACTTGCCCCATTGCACCGAGTTGGCCTCGACATACAGTTTCGCCGCGTAGGACTTGTCGACCTGGTGCGCGAATGCAATCAGGCCAAGGATATGCCGCCGCATGCCGACTATGGAGGAGAAACCGCGCTTTAGACGATGACGCTCGGGACCAATGTCCCCGTGGGTCAGGGCGTACAGATGGGTTTCGATGTTGTTCCTGAAGGCCTTGGTCAGGCGCGGCTTGCCGGTATCGACGGCAACGCCGAGCAGGATTTTCCGTCCTCCGGGCGGCACGATCGACGTCTTCTGGCGGTGGACGACAAGACCCGTGAGTTCTAAGGCGGTCTCTACTCGTTTGACCAGGTGCATCGCCTCGGCGCGCGTGGAGTCTCCCGGGCGCGAAAAGGCGAGATCATCCGCATATCGCGTGTAGGTCCAGTCTTCGGTAGAGGCGAGATAGGACAGCCGATTGTCCAGGGCCTCGGATGCGAAATTGGCGAGCATTGGGCTGGTCGGCGCGCCTTGCGGCAGGTGCCCCTTGGGGTGGGTGCGGTACGGCCGGCTGTCTTCCCCCCGTCCTAATCGGTCCCTCGGGTCCTTCCGCGAATGGATCGGCAGCCGGGTGCAGATGCGGGCCATCTGAAAGGAAATCAGCGCTCCGTACCCGAAGCCACGGAACACCCTGAAGGCGGAGTCCTCGTAGATGGACTCGAAGAAATGCCGGACGTCCATCTTGACGAGCCACTTGGCGCCGACGTGTCGTTCCGCGGCTCCGACAAGATCCCGCTCCCGGATGAAGGCAAAGCTCGCAGGATGGGACGGCATCGCCTGCAGGATGTTCTGGGCGATCCACCGCTGGACCCGCATGAGGCGAGGCTCCGGCACGCAGATGGTGCGGTAGCGGCGCGGCGGTGCCGGGACCTTATTGGGTACACCTCGCTTCTTGACACGAAAAACGCGGTACGGGTCGATCTTGCGATGTGCGACTTCCTGCAAAAAGTCGGGGGACACATCGGTAAGGTGGGCCAGGTGGTTGAGCGTGAGCACTACGGGCAGGTCGGGGTGACGTCGCTTTATCGCCGCAGCAGCCGTGATGGACGCCGTCACAGTTTCGTCGGAGCGCTTCTCAGCCTTGGCGCCCGCAGTGAAGGTCTGAGAATCCCACGGGTGCTTCATCTACTTTAGTTCGGCCCTGGCGGCATCGCGTCGTCCATCGAAACGAGCCTCCGAGGAGGTTGCCCAAAGGGCAACGATGGATGACGCGATGTGGACCTGCATTCGCGAGCTCTTTCAATGGCGACAGGAAGCCCCGTCCCCCTAGACGGCAGGTTTGTACCCGCTGTCTTGGCCGTCCGAAGACGGCTTTTCTAGATGAAGAGAGCCTATGGGATTCTCAGGGTTTCTGGATAGTACGGAAGCGAAGAGGTTGCAATGACCGGTGTTTTCCGCTCGCCAGCGCGACCGGATTCCATGAACTTGTAGCCCTTGTCGGTTAACCGCCCTGACCGCGTGATCAACTCGGCCTTCAGCACGCGCGTAAGTATGTCGAGCACCGTGGGCACCGGCAACGATGTCCTCGAGGCCAGGGCGACTTCGGCTCCACGATGCCACCGCCCCTTGAGCATGCTCAGGACCAGTATTGCCTGCCGGTCTTCCTCCGTGAGCTCGTGTCCGAACTCCACGCCGTTGGCGTCGGCCGCCGAGAGTATCGCCTGGTCGAGGGACCTGACGCCGAAAAGCCCGCGTAGTTCCACGGGTGCGGAGCCGACGTAGAGTGGCTGCCACCCGTTCGAGTCGCCATGGTGGACCATTGCCGGGGTATTGTTCGGAAGCCGGTAGTTGAAGGCGATCAACGCGCCCTCTTCGCCAAAGCCGTAGCGGCCGGTGCCACGCCCTTCCTCTGGCCCATTTTTGTCTATCAGGCGTTTCCACGCAAGCATGGTCTTATAGTCCGCGGTCGAGGTCACGGTGGGCGCGATCCATTCTGCCTCCACCTGGGGCCGCAACCGATGCCGACGCACTTTACCCAGCGCAGACGGCGTTGCGGCTGCGGCGACCACCCGGAACCTCACCATGCCGCGTGACGTCCAGGAGCGGACGGTGGGAACGGCCCAAAACTTGTCGAGCATCGTCGAGACTCGGGTGCCCGAGCCCAGGAAGTCTGTGACAATCACGATCTCCCCCGCCGGAGCAGTCTTCCCCCGAAGCCTGTCGGGACCGGGATGGTTCATGAAGATCTTCGTCCAGCGTTCTGCCGACTGCGAGATCAGGTGTGAGACGAAACCTTCGCTGCCCACACGGGCGCGACCACGGACTGGCCTGACCGCTGGTGGGCCGTTATAGCCGACAGCGCGCCGACGTAACCGCCCGTTGCGATCCGGGATCATCTTAACGTCGAAGATCATGGAAGAATCGAACTCGCGTTCGGCGTAGAGTGCCACCCGCCTCTTGCGGTACCGCGGACGCTCGGCGATACGGTCCAGCGCCGAGCGGATCGACGTGGCCACCTGCTCTTCGTTCAGGAGCAACATGGCGTCGAGCAATCCAGCGGCGTCCGAGCGCTCGTTGGCAGCAAACTGCGCCACCCAAGCGGCTCCGACTGCCGTCTGGCTCAAGGTTTGCGAAGCTGGCAAGGACTGGCTCCCACTAGAATTCCAGGCATGAGTTTATCGACCCCTCATCTTCAGCGGGCCCACATCTATCACGCTCTGCATTGCAAACCCCATCCAGCATTGCGGGCAAATATGAGCATGGCGGCTTGATGGGCGAGATAACCCATTGAGCATTATCGATTTGCGTTGTAGGGCCGCTAAGCTAAACTGGCTCAATCGCAGCCTAAGTCTGCGCGTCGGGGAAAAACGTGACCGTAAGTACAACAGAACTTTCAGCGCTGACGCGCCTGTTCTCTTCGGCCGTGTTCCAGCAACTGGCCCGGAAGGGGCGCTCTGCGTTGTTTGGACGTCTACTCGGCGAGACCCGTCTCGTCGAGATGTGCGCGAAAGAAGGCAGAGTCGGGGATGCCTTTGAGGCCGCTTTCTCGATTCTCAGGGTCGCCGGACTACGCGATGAGTACATCTATCGGTCAGCGCTGACCCACAAGATACTGATGGGCAAACACTCCTTGCGCACCGCCTCAATGCTGAACGAATTTCGCGCAGGAACGTGCAAAGCCGATCTTGTCATTCTCAACGGAACCTCGACGGTCTACGAGATCAAATCCGAGCGAGACTCCCTCGCGCGTCTGATCAACCAAGTGGAAAACTACAAACGCGTATTCGCATCTGTGAACGTTGTAGTCGGCGAGCGCCATGTGGACGGCGTCCGGCTGATCCTTCCGGAGGATGTCGGTATCCTGTGCTTGTCGCATCGTTACCGCATCGCGACCGTCCGTGACGCAGTAGATTGTCCCGAGCGAATCTGCCCGGCTACGGTGTTCGAATCGCTTCGCTCAGCAGAAGCTGCGAGTATTCTGAAAGCGCTTAGCATTGCCGTTCCTGAGGTCCCCAATACACAGCGCCACGCCGCCATGCGGGCGCTGTTCGCGCATCTGGACCCTGTCGCGCTTCACCGCGAAATGGTGCGGACCTTAAAACGCACCCGCGATCTCGCGCCACTGGCTTACCTCGTCGACCGGCTCCCACGCTCGCTCCACGCTGCCGCTCTTTCGATTCCGGTGCGCCGTGCAGACCATGCCCGTATCGTAGAGGCGATCTCTACGCCGCTCGGCGAGTCGATGGCCTGGGCCTAACGTATGTATCACCCCTATTTTCGTGGCAAGCAGTTCGAGCTGATCGCCATTCGCGAAACCGCGGCGTTGATGGCTAAATCGGGGTTCGTGCCCATCATTGAGCCGGTGCGGGAGGCGCTCAAGGGACTAGAGAGAACCCTGACGGCGATCTGCGACGCCGGCGGCGAAGCGATTGTGATCATTAATCCAGCCTATGGCGATCATGCTGAGGACGGCGTGAGCATCTCGACCCTGCTCGGGAATGGATTTCTAAATAAAGACTGCATTAGCGCCGGCATCTTGCTCACCAACGACATGAATATCGATGACGCGATGGCCTGTCACGCCAAGCACCAGGCACATCGTCCTGTATTCATCCATGCCGGTTTCACCGAAGCGAAGGCGCTAGCAGAAGCACTCGGGAATGACCTCTCTGAGACTCGACACGTCTTCTTCGAAAAGCACTGCCACAAGCTCTACCGGAAACACCTGAAAGGCAGCAAAACCCGCATCCTTCTTCGTGACGGGTTCGAACGGCGGCGCAACGCCGATCATCCAGCAGTCGAATTATTCTCAGACCTCCACCTCACATTCGAGGAGGAAGACATGGACGGGTTCGGCGACTTCCTGATCGTTGGCGACGACTATGTTGAAGGTGGCGGCCCCGCGTACGCTGTCGCGATCCACCTGACGTTCCTCGACCCCGACAAGGACGAGGTGATGTACATCTATCATTTCGTATCGACTACAAAGGACACACCGACTGATCCGGGCGGCAAGTTTGCCCAGGCGCTGGCAAAACTGATCGCCAAGCTGGATTCCGGAACCTCCAGACTGTTTGCTAGCACAGCCATCGCCGAATTTCGGGAGTTGCACGATAAAGGCCACTTCCCGGGGCTCGGGCAGGTCAAGAAGCTGTCGATGCGCCATCATATCGAGACGCTCGCAGACTTTTTTTCCGAGTAGCGGGCAATCACATGCCGAAGTTCTGTTGCCCCGAATGCTTCGACGACCGTGGCCTTCGCCGCGACATTATTCCCTCTCTCAGCCATGGAATGGGAGACTGCGACTTCTGCGGGTCAACGGGCGTTATCCTGGTTGAACCGCGCGCGCTCGCTGACGTCTTCGAGTTGCTCATCGGCGTCTACGAAGCCGATACCGCCGGCAAAACCTTGGTCGAATGGATGAAAGAGGACTGGCAGCTGTTCAGCCATCCCGCAATGGACATTGCGCATTCGAAGGAGCTACTCGCCGAAATCCTCGATGACGGAGACATTGTACGCAAGTCGTTCGCTCCGTCGTCGGCCTATGACAGCAAAGCTCTGGCGCAGTGGGAAAACCTGCGCGATGAACTGATGTGGAAGAACCGCTACTTCCTGGACGAGGTCCTAGATGCGGATCGGCTGCGGGAATTGCTTGGCCATTTGCCTGCGGACGATATGCCGGCCAAGTGGTTCCGGGCGCGCATCCTGGCCGACGACACAGTTTATCTTATAGGTGAAATGGGTGCTCCGCCAAAGCGGCTTGCATCACACGGGCGCGCGAACCCACCCGGCATTCCGTATTTGTATCTCGGTTCAATTCCCGAGACCGCGGCCGCGGAAGTCCGGCCTCATACCGGCGAGGTGGCGTGCGTGGCCGAGTTCACAATTCCTATGCCGCTGCGCGCCGTTGATTTGCGAAACCCGCGCAATCTGGTGTCGCCCTTCCTTTTGGCCGACGCCAGCGCAATCGGTCAGCTGCGGGCGGACATTGCGTTTCTGGAGCGGCTTGGGGATGAGTTGACACGCCCTGTGCAGCCTCGTGGGGCCGCAATCGATTACATTCCCAGCCAGTATCTCTGTGAGTTCATCAAGAAGAACGGCTATGACGGCGTCGTCTACCGCAGCTCGGTCAGCAACGGCATGAACTTAGCGCTATTTGATCCCGCCAAGGCGATCGGCGGCGGAGTTTCAAAGTTTAACATTACAAAGGTCACGGTCCAGGTTGACCCCGCCTGATCGCCGCGATGAGCGCCAACTCGGCTGTTTCCAACTTTCCTTACGGGACGTGGGATATGCGCGTCATGCCATAGTGCTGTCGTTGCGATCCGGAGCGCTATCTCGATATTTCGATTGATGAACTATACAGTCTAAGTTGCGGTGCGGCGAAGATGGCAGGTGGTTGAGCGCTTTCGAGCATCCAGACAACCGTGGCGCTGACACTCCCAAAATCCTATGCCTCGTCAGCGGAGCGGTCACTGCCAATCGGAACGTCGCCGTGCTGGCCATGGTCGCTGGAGAGGAGACCAGCATCTTGGAGGGCCTCAATTTCGGGAAGATCACGAAGCGTAGCTAGCCCGAAATGCTCCAAGAACCCCTTTGTCGTCACATACGTGAACGGCGCCCCCGCCGTCGGGCTGCGGGGTCCCGCGGTGATCATATTTTTGTCCCGCAGCGCTCCGATCACATCACGTGACACCTCGCGCCCCAGGATTTCCGACACCACGGCCCTCGTGACCGGCTGATGATAGGCAATCGACACCAGCACCATAGCCTCGTTCTGGGTCAGATCGACCGCACGGTCCGGCACGGCAGCAGAAGTAGCAATCGCATCGGCATAGGCGGTTCGGGTGCGGAACGCCCAGCCCCCAGCGATACTGACCACGTCATAGGGTTTGCCGCGCAGCCCTTCGCGAATGTCATCGATAAGCAGGTCGATGCTGGCCTCGCGCCCAACCACCCGGGCCAAGGCTTCGCGCTCCACCGGCCTTGGCGCCGCGAACAGTACGGCTTCGATGCGGTTCATCCATTCGCGCCAGCGCAGGTCGGCCGGCATATCGACCAGTTCGGCATCGAAGATTGGCGGTTCGGCATCTGTCCGTTTGCGCCTGGCCATTGTTTTGCCCTGCCTCACAATCCGTACAGCCGAAACGTCGGCCGGCCGCTGAGCTCACGCACCGCGTCCAACTCACTCAGCCGATCAAACAACCGCCTGGCGCCGCGCGCCGACAGTTTTGGGCTCGACCAGGAGCCCGGCACCGCGTCGTCGGTCAGCAGTAGTTTGATGACGTCGCCAGAACCTTTGGCCCGCAGCTTCGGCGCCACCTCCGTCAGTCTTGCCGTCCGCTGGCACAGCTCTATCCCAAGATCGCAGGCTTCTGCCGCCGCTGTCGCGTAGGCCACAAATACCGCCCTGCCCCACCCTTCGCCTCCCGGCCGGATGCGCTTACGGTGTTCGCCCGATTTGAAGACCGGCGCAGACACCTGCCCCATCAGCAGCGGCACCGGAACAGGCCATCTGAACTTCTGGGCGAGGAGCATGTCGGCAAGCCAGAAGCCCAACAATTCGGCATCCGGTCGGGCTCGATAGACGGCGGCGGCGACTTCGGCCGCCAGCACCGGCGCAGGCCGCGACGACACCACCATGTCCTCGGCATTGGCCACCACCTCGGCGAGGGCGTCATCCCAATGCAAAGCAAAATGCTGTTCTGCGACCGGACGTACGGTTTCCGCGTCAAACCCAGTGGTGCGGCTGGCCAATCGGCGCCAGGCCATCAAGATGTGGCCCGCGGGGCCCGGGTCGTCGCCGGCGCTGCGCAAATAGTGGGTGTCGCGGAGGGCGGATTCGTCCTCGCGCCGACCGGTCAAATTCACCGCAGCTGCAGCGCTTTGCAGCGCCAGCCGCTGGCGCCAGACACCGGCCCAGGAAAAATCCTGGCGCACCAGATTATCCAAGGAATTCAAGGCCGCGCCTGCCAGATAGGCCGCATCGGCATCGTGCAAAACCAGACCACGTGGCCGCGCCCATACCGGGACCTTCGGCACCAGCGGGGGATCGACAAGCAGCAAATCAAGACGAGATTTCATGCCGGCAGGCTAACATAGCGCGGCGCTTACTGCCATCTATCGCACAGATAAACGCCCCACCTGTCGGCGGATTAAAATGACCGATAATCTTGCATTATCGGACGTTTTGCTCATTATAGAGAGAATGGCCCAAAAACCCGACGAAATCGCTGAAAACGAGGCCTACCAGGACCCCATGCCCTCTGCTGCAGCTGCGGAACCCGTTGGCAATTCCGCTGTGTCGGTTCCGGCCGGCGAACTGGCCCATTTGCGCGAGCTAGCGGATCGGGCCCGGGACTACGTCGAGGCAGCGAGCTCGGCAAATACCCGGCTCGCCTATGCCTCGGATTGGAAGCACTTCTCTGGCTGGTGCCGCCGGCAGCGGCTCGAGGTGCTGCCGCCCGATCCGCAAACCGTTGGCCTTTACATTACCGCCTGCGCGTCCGGTGAGGCGACGGGGTCGGCCAATGCGGTCAGCACGATCGAACGGCGCCTCTCAGCCCTGTCGTGGAACTACGCGCAGCGCGGTCAGATTCTCGATCGCAAAGATCGCCATATTGCGACAGTGATGGCCGGCATTCGCAATGTCCATGCGAAACCGCCATGGCAGAAGGAGGCTGTCCTCCCGGAAGACCTCATCGCCATGCTCGAGACATTGGATCGGGGCAGCCTGCGGGGCCTTCGCGATCGCGCGATGCTTCTCATAGGCTTTGCTGGCGGTCTGCGGCGTTCGGAAATCGTTGGCTTGGATGTTGGAGAAGGGCAGAGCGAGGATGGGCGCGGGTGGATCGAGGTGCTCGACAAAGGCATGGTCCTCAATATTCGGGGCAAGACCGGCTGGCGCGAAGTGGAAATCGGCCGCGGATCGTCGGATGCTACCTGTCCCGTTATGGCAGTGGAAACCTGGCTCAAGCTGGCTCGCATCGCCCATGGCCCGCTGTTTCGCCGAGTCGTTGGACATGGCAAGTCCGTCGGCGCAGATCGGTTGAACGACAAGCAGGTCGCCCGCCTGGTCAAGAAGGCGGCGCTGACGGCGGGCGTACGGGGTGACCTTTCGGAAGATGCGCGGGGCGCCTTGTTCGCGGGCCATTCTCTGCGAGCCGGCCTCGCCTCATCGGCCGAAGTCGACGAGCGCTATGTTCAGAAGCAGCTCGGACACGTTTCGGCCGAGATGACGCGGCGCTATCAACGCCGGCGGGATCGGTTCCGCGTGAACCTTACAAAGGCCGCAGGGCTGTAGCCCCCTGCCCCGCTCGTTGGCCGCTCTCGACCCCTTTTCAGACGTTCGAACTGCAGATGCGTTTCTCCAAAAGCAGCCAATGGCGAAATATGAAGGCGATGCCAATGATTGGGCATGCCATCCGAGCGGCTGAGATCAGGTCCATTGCGTCCTTATCGCTTGAATGATGACGGTGGGCCACAAGGCCTCACACCCCAGAGGCCACAATCAGGCCATAGCTAATTACGCCAAGCACGATCAAGGACAAGGTGACAGACGCAGTGACGGGCAGCCCGGCTTTTGCGACAACCCGCACATCCACACCAAGGCCTAGAGCCGCCATGGATATCGTGGTCAGCACACTTGCGATCGACGCCAGCGGGGCGATCAGGACAGGTGAAATGAGCCCAAGCGAGCGCAGCGTCGCCACCAGCAAAAACCCGACAATGAACCAAGGAACCAGTTCAAATAGTCCCAGTCGATGCTCGGATGCAGGGCGGGTATCCGTTGGTGCTGTAGCGTTAGTCAGGCGTCGTGCAAACAATGACAGCAGTAAGACCACAGGTCCGAGCATCAGCACGCGGACAAGCTTCACGACTGTACCGATCTGATTGCTCAGGGCGCCGATCGGCAATGTAGCGGCCAGAACCTGAGGCACGGCATAAACGGTCAAGCCTGCCAAAACACCGTACTGCGTCAGACTAAGCGCCAGAACCGGCACAAGCAAAGGCAGAAGCAGCACGGTAATGACGCCTAAAACGGCGGTAAAGGCGATGGAAGATGCAACGTCCTCGCTGTCGGCCCCAATGACGGGAGCCACAGCTGCGATCGCGGAATTGCCACAGATGGAATTGCCGCAGGCAATCAAAATTGCGGTCCGTTGCGGCAGTCCAAGCGAGCGGCAGATGACGAAACTGACTACCAGAGAGATGACAACGACGGCTGCGATGCCAACGACGAGCACCAATCCTAACTCAGCAACCATGCTGGCGCTGATAGAGGCACCGAGCAGAACCACCGCGAATTCCAGCAGCAGTTTTGCGCTGAAGTGAATACCCGGCTCGAACAGCGGCCCGGGCGTCCACAGCGTCCTGATGGCGACGCCAATTATGATCGCCAGCACCAGAGCTTCAAGATACGGCTGGCCAACAAACAACACTTCCAAGGCCTGCAGCGCGATGGATACCAAGGTGGCAGCAACGCACAGGAGAATACCTGGGAGGAACTTACTAACGGCGTTCATACAAATTCCAGTCCAAAAAGCCGAAGTTGGCAGAGGCAATGGCGGGGACGCCGGCCCGGGTTAGCGAAGACCGATCGTTATGTCTTCTCAATTTAGAGCGACTAGAACTGCACCACCAGCAATCAATCCGACGCCAGCCCATGCAGCTGCCGAAAGGCGTTCGCCAAGGAACACAGCCGCTATGATGGCCACCAGCACAACGCTCAACTTGTCGATGGGCGCAACTTGCCCCGCGTTGCCAATCTTGAGTGCCCTGAAATAACAGAGCCACGACAGCCCCGTTGCCAGGCCAGAGAGAACCAAAAAGGTCCAGGTTTTTGCCGACACGGTGGCGGGATCTTGCCACTGGCCGGTAGCCAAAACGATGGCGCCAGCCACGATGAGGATGACGATGGTTCGGATGAGCGTGGCATAGTCGGAGCTGATGTTCTCGATGCCGATTTTAGCAAAGATTGCTGTCATCGCAGCGAATACGGCTGAGAAGGCAGCCCAAAACTGCCAAGAATTTAAGATCGAGGTCATGGCCGGGCCTTTGTAAAGGTGAGCAACAGCTTGGGCCCGAATGGATACGTTGCCCAGTCACGGCCAATAAATCTGTCTACCAGAGGTGATCGGTGATGTCCGATATGATACGCTACTTTCCAGAAGCAGACTGACTGTAGACCACCCCTTTCCAGCGCTTCATTCCAGCATCATGCTCGCCATTTCCCGGGAAATTGCCCAATAGGGCACCAGGATCAATTTGGCGCGGACTTCCTGAGCCTCGTAGTGGGCACCGAAGCCAGAGGACTAGGCTTGCGACCGAGCCCCGCAGTTTTTGCCATCGTTGAGCGCGCGTCGGAGTAATTTGGCGCAACCATAGGGTAGTCAGATGGCAGACCCCACTTTGCTCGGTACTCGTCCGGTGACATCCCGAGACCGGCGAGATGCCGTTTCATCGATTTGAACTTCTTGCCATCATCCAGGCAGATGATGAAATCCGGCGTGACCGATTTCCTTATCGACACGGCCGGCTTCAGCTCTTCTACGATTCCAACGACTGGACTGCTAGACAGGGAGCGCAAGGCGCTATGGGTACTTGCTATCAGGGCAGGCAAATCCGAGGGCGAAACGGAATTGTGCGAGACGTAAGCTGAGACGATCTCGGTGACCTGCTCAAGCAGGTCGGCATCCATCGTTGCAATATCGGTCGGGGCGGTCATAAATTCTGGACTTTCGTGGCGAACTGGCTTGGTTTTGCGCTCTCTCGGGGTGCACCTGTTCATTAGCCGCGTGTCGAGCGACTGGCTAGACCATGCTGATATCGAACGATAAGGAACCGGAATATTGGAACACTATACGCTCAATGATGGGACCACCCTGCCAAAGGTTGGCCTGGGGACCTATAGCCTTTGGGGATATTCCGGTGCGGAGGCCATGTCGGACGCCTTGCAGGCGGGCTATCGCCTGCTGGATTCGGCCGTCAACTACGAGAACGAAGGCGCCGTCGGGCAAGCAGTCAGAATGTCTGGCGTACCCCGACACGATATTCGCATCGCTTCGAAACTACCTGGCCGCCATCACAAGAAGAGTTCGGTGGCACGCACCATCGAGGAGTCGTTGCTCAGGACCGGCCTCGACTATCTCGACCTTTATCTCATCCATTGGCCCAATCCGAGCCAGGGCCTCTATCTAGAGGCTTGGGAAGGGATGATCGAGGCTCGCGAGCAAGGCCTGGTGCGATCAATCGGCGTTTCGAACTTTTTGCCGGACTATCTCGACGTGCTGATCGAAAAGACGGGCGTGGCGCCAAGCGTCAACCAGATTGAGCTTCATCCCTATTTCAATCAGGCCGAGCAACGCGCGGCCGATAAAAAGCGGGGCATCCTTACCCAAGCCTGGACGCCGATCGGCAAGGGAAGCGCATTGCTGGAGGAACCAGCAATCGTCGCCATTGCCCGCCAGCTCGAGCGTTCCCCTGCCCAAATTGTGTTGCGCTGGCATTTGCAGCTTGGCGTGCTGCCAATTCCGAAATCTGCAACGCCATCGCGCAGAGCAGAAAATCTCGCGGTTTACGATTTCGAGCTCGACGACGAGCAGATGCAAGCAATCTCTGCCCTAACCCGCGCCGACGGCCGGCTATTCAACGCTGATCCAGCCACCCACGAAGAGTTCTGATCAAGCATCGCATCGCTGTGCGGCCATCAGTCCCCGCTAGCCCTACATTTCGAACACTCTGAACCGGGCGGAGCAACAGCGCCGCCCGTTCTAACGCCAAGACAACTGATCGCGTGGTAGGCGGCCACTTGGATCGAAAACTTCCACCTGATGGGGAAGAGCCGGCCCCCAGTCCCACAAGACCAGGTTTCGATCTTCTGCGTCAGCACCGGGCGCATAGCTGGGCACGACAATGCCGGCGGCGGCCTGTGACACCAACCGATCGTGAATCGCCCAAGAAACCGGCCGTTCGCCAACGGCGAGAGCCCATGCCCAGTCGCAAGCCATATCGCTGGTCGAAACGGATGCGGCCGCCCTAGCCTGCTCTGTCGTCAGGTCGATGACATCATCGCAATCCACGTCATAGGAGCAGAGCACAGTCGGATCGAGCCGATGCGGCAATCCCTGGCTGATTTCCTTGATCGCCGTCATGATGCTGAGCCCCAGATAGAGCGCAGGCACACCCTTGGGATTGAACCGCGCCCCGCGAATTGCGGCCCCCTCCCCCGAGGTCGGCTTGAAGGACCACCGGGGATCATGAGCGCGATAGCAGGTACCGACAAACCTCACACAAAGCCGCCTAGAGCCATATGGTCTAGGTAGTCCCGTACCGCGGCCGCTTTTCCGTCCTTGACCAGAGCTTCAGCAGTTCTCCCGCCAAAGGCCGGCAATGGTTGCGCACGATACCAGGCCATTGCCTGATCCTTGCCCCCGGCCCATTCAGTGACCCGGCTGATGATCTCCAGCATTTCTCGCAGACGGCCCTGCGCTTTTGGTGCGCCGATCCGTTCCGCGCGATAGAGCGTTTCACGCGCCAATCCCGCGGTCTCGGCGAGCTGGGACTTAGACATACCAAACCCATCCGCAACACGCTCAGCCGCAATTTGCCCGGCCGGATCCATGTAGGACAGAATGAGCGGGGTTGCCACGTCTGCCATCTTCGCGATCAAAGCCATGATGTCCTCAGCACAGAATATGTCATATCCAGTGCGTGTAATATATGGCATCCGAACCGCAACTACAAGGCGAGAGCCGGTCATCGGTTGGGCTTACCGAGGGTGCTCCTCAAGCTTTCGCTGATTTCGAGCCGCTTCTCGGTGCGATCGAGCCGTTTTGCGGCGCCAAGTTCGGTCTCGGCCTCAGCAATGCCCGCCCCGGTTGCCTTCGCGGCGTCAAGCTTTGCCCTAAGCAGCGCCATGATCATCGGCCAGGGCGAGAATTTCCCTTCCTTTGCCTTTTCCGTCAGATTTCGCAGGTATCCGCCGGGGGATTTGATCTGATCGGACTTTTGATAGATCGCTGCCAGCGTAATCGCGGCCGGCTGCTCACCCATAGCGACCTGGGCATCTTCCCAAGCACTGGGGCTAATCCCGAGAACCGGTCGGGCGAGCTCTGCGGCGGCCAGGAATTCACGCCACTGGCTGATATCGCCACCTTTCGTCAACCAGCGGACGTTCGGGCACGCATCCAGCACAATGCCGAGGGGCAGTTCGCGCTTCGGCAAGCGCCGCACGTTGTCAGTTTCGCCGGCGCTGCCGCCTTCTTCTCTTTTTGCTCCTAAGCCACTTTCAGATTCATTTTTAGATTCTGTATTTGAATTCTGTATGTGGCGGTCAGTTTGGGACTCAATGGCGTTCAGATTCTGTGTTTTCACGAATGATTCCAACACGTCGCGGATCTGGGTCCAAAGATCATCGAGCTCGGTTGCCACGGCCTCGAGGACCTGGCGTGGGGCGGTCCGCGGAAGTCGGCCGATAATGGACTGATATTCGAGATGCACGCTGCCCCAGTTGCCGGGAACGCCTTCCTCGATAGCCGCCTCAATCATCTTGACGATATCGCGCCGGCAGATAGTCAGCCGTTCCTTGACGACCTTATAGGCCTTCTTCTCGGCACGCACGGCCTCCGCAAGCTCCTTGAACTCGACAGCGCGAGCAACGATCGGAGAGAGATCAAAGCCATAGGCCTGCTCGATGTCACCGCCCTGCCCCTTGCGGGCGTAGCGCTTGCCGTTTGGGCTATCGCGGCGAACCACCAGGCCACAATCGACCAGGTTGGCCAAATGCCGGCGTAGCGTCGTCGGCGACATCCCGTTCGCGCGGCCGATGAGCTGCTCGTTGGACGGCCAAACGATGAGCGCACTATCGCCGTAGAACGCCGTCTCCGGATGGAAGGATAGCAGGGCATCGAGGATGGCCAGCGCCCGATCGGTGGCGCCCAGGGCAATCCGGGCTTCCTTGATATCTCTGAAGACGTGCCATTTATGCACGGTCGCGCCTTCCGGCGCAGTCTGGGCCGTGACCTGACTGGCAATCATGCCAAGCGTCATCGGCCGCCGCCCAAAGGGCGTCGTTACAGTATGGGTCTGCATCCTTCTTCACCTATCTCTAGGCAATAGAAATCTGCTCGCCGAATCGACGCTCAGTGCCCGAAGGCCTTGACTGTGATTCCTGGAAGTGCGATTCTCTTGATACCACTCATGAGAAGGGCTTCCGGAATGTCGTTTCGGGGGCCTTTTTCTTTGCCCGGTTTCATGTGCTCCCAGTGCTAATTGTCAGCTGACAATTCACCAAAAGCGTTTGATATTCAGCGGCTTGATCCTTTCGACTGTTTCTCTGTTTTGGCTTCGGCACTGCCCGCAAACTCCTCAAGGAGTGCGGGAAGGCGTTGTTGGATAAAGCTAGCGAAGGCCGGGCTGTCGGAGACAAGGCGGACTTGGCGCCCCTTCTTTTCAACCCAAGCAACCCGGTCGGGAGAGGCAAGCCTGCGCTTGGCTATGCGCTGCTTTGACCCGACGGCCTGCAACGCCATGGCGAAACGCTGATCGCTGTCCCCGCTTTGAAAGTCAGCTGACCCCAACACTTCGTCGAGCGCCTCGCGGGCGCCTGCGGGCTCGAGGCCTTTGACGAGCTGGAGCCATCTGGGGCGGCCAATCTTGGGTGCCGAGCCAATAGCGACGATCAGGTCCTCGCCGAGCGCCTGGGCGACGGTGAGCAGGCGTGAAATCTCCGGCTTGTCGACGCTGAGGGCAGCCGACAGCGTGTCGCGATCAAAACCATGGGTTTCCATCTGCATGGCAAAGCGCGCGCGCTCGACAAAGGTCAGGTCCTCGCGCGGCCCGTTCTCCTGCCCCTGCAGGATGACCATTTCCTGATCGGACAGTTTGCGGACAATGACCTTGAGCTTGAGCCCAAGCTCTTGAGCCACGCGCCAGCGCCGATGGCCGGCGGCGATTTGGAAGCGCCCTTCTTCGGTCGGGTGTGGGCGGGCAATGACAGGTATTTGCTGCCCGTTTTCGGCAATAGCTGCCTTGAGCTGCTGCAGGCGTCCATCACTCGCCGAAGAAATACGATCAGAAATGATCGAGGCACTGAACAGCCCGGGATCAAGCTCCTGGGTCGTTTCTCGACTAGCCAGCTCTTCGCGCAAAAACTTGGCTTGAGCAGCCTCGGCCGAGAGGCGATCAAGCCCAAGGCTCATGGCCTTGACGGCTCCCGAGGGCCGCGCCTGCGACGGCGATCCATCCTCTGGGCGCCCCGGCTTGCCGGCTGCAACCAGACTTTGCAGAATGTCCCTACCCCGCCCGTCGGGTTTCTTCATTTGACCGCCCTCCCCCACGCCTGGTGGACCAGCTTCTCGATGTCGCCGTTGACGGCATCCATCGATTCAAGCGCCCGCTCGTAGGTCTGGCGGTTCATCGATTCACGAGGAGCTTCGTAGACCGTCTGTTTGGACAGGCCAGCGTCAGAAATGGCCGTCGACTTGACCATCATCGGCGTCAGCACGCGCTCTCCGAAAAGGTTTCGCAGAAAGGCCACGATCTGGTTCTGAGGGCCGTCATTGGGTTCATGCCGGGTGACCAGATATCGCATCCAGTCATAGTTGAGATTGCCGCCGTTATCGCGCACCACTGCCAGCAATTGCGAGGTCATGGCCAGGAACTGGTTCATCGAGGCGACGTCCAGCATTTGCGGGTGAACGGTGATCAAGACGGCCGTCGCAGCGCACAGCGCCGACATGGTCAAAAACCCAAGTTGGGGCGGGCAGTCGATGACGACGACGTCGTAGTCGTCAGCCACGCTTTGCAAGGCACTGGCGACCCGCATGAAAAACAGGCCATCGTCGTCTTGCGTGCCACTGGACAACACGCGAGGCGTGTCATGCTCGAATTCGTGCAATTCGAGATTGCCGGGCACTAGATCGAGACCCGCGAAATAGGTCTTGCGAACGATCTCAGAAAGCGGCCGGCGCTGCTCGTCGTAGCGGATGGCGCCATAGAGCGTCATGTTGTCAGCCACGTCGAATTCGGGCTGATAGCCGAACAGGGCCGACATCGATGCCTGGGGGTCGAGATCGACCGCAAGAACACGATGACCATGGAGGGCTAGATATTGCGCCAGATGGGTTGCCGTCGTGGTTTTGCCGGACCCACCTTTGAAGTTGGTGACAGCTATGACCTGAAGGTGTTCGCCATCCTTGCGCCAAGGGACGTAAGAGGTCTTTCCCTTGGTCAGGTGCTGCCGCAGAGCATGAACCTGCTCCAGAGAATATCGCCGCCGCCCGGTGGTGGCTTTTTCGGGGATCGGCCCGGCTTCGTCCGTCGCCAGGTTTCTGATATAGCTTTCGGTGACTCCGATCAGTTTTGCGGTTTCGGCGGTCGAGAAGGTGCGAAGCTCTTTCTGCGCCTCAGGCGGAAACAGACGTTCCCGCAAGACTTGGAGCTGCGAGCCCAAAGCCTGAGAATCTTCCCAGATCGTTTCATCAAACGCTGGGCCGCCCTGGGGTCGGGAATTTGCAGCTACAACTGGCTTCATCGTGAAAGTCGCAAAATACAGCCACTCTGGTTATTTTCCGCAAATTGACCCGACTCTAGCGGGGCGGTCAAGGAATATTGGGTTAACAGACTACTAATGCGCCCTTGCAGAATCGGAACCACGTTGATTTTGCAGCATATTTTGCGAAATTGTCAGCTGACAATTCGCAGACCGCCGGCTTCATACGAAAGCCCTGGGTGGCACCAGCTTTCGCTCTGAGCCGACTCGGCCCGTGTGACCCCGCTTTTGGCGCGCGTAAAGCGGCAACAAAGCCGCGATCCCGGTTCGATGCCGGGATTGCGGCTACCGCGGTTTTTGGGGGTAAGTGGAAGACCGGTCGCGCGGAGCGCGACCGGTTCGGCTTGGGAGAGCAATCAGCAAGCCGGCTCCTGTGGGACGTGTGCCCGCAGCTGCGGGGGCAGCCAACGGCGATCCTTAAAGAGGGTTTCGGCGTAGGCTGCTGCGTCACCCTTCTTCATTTTCGCCGCCTTGGCTGCTTCATCGTCGCCAATGGCTTCTTTGATGGCCGTGGCGATCTGGTCTTTGCTGACCCGTTTGAAAAAGTTCTCAGCGGTTGGCGTGAACCAGTCGGTCATATCAAGGGCGAGGGCTTGGCTCAGCAGCTTGCCATGCTCGAACGCCTGCCTTCTGTCGGAGAACTTCTTCTCAACGACGTTGACGCCTTTGGCAGCGGCGGCGGCGAGCAGGGACAGCAGTTCGTCGCTGGTCTTGGCTATCAGCCAGTCCCATAGATCGCTCGGATTGCTGGGAATGGCGTGCCCAAGGTTCTCCCACATGTTGGCAAACTCGACGACCGGAGCATAGACTTCGTAATCGGAAATGGAGCCTTTGAGATATTCGGGGGTGACGCTGACCTGCACGGCGCTCTGTTCCCGCGCGTAGCTGTAGCCGACGCGCAGCAGCATGGCGTGAACGACGGTCACAAGTGCCACGTCTGGATTGTTGGCAAGGGCAACACGCAGCGCTGCGGTTTTGCGAGCGCTCAAGTCCTCGAGCAGTGAAATCGACACATCGTCCAATCCGGCGCTCTTTGCGGGTTTCGCCCCCACACTGCCGGCTGTTCTTTCGTCCTCATGCTCGCCCTCGTCCAACTCGGCCTCGGCGCTATCGTCCTTCGGCCCGCGCGACATCATTCCCCGTTCAATACGGAATTTCCCAAAGTTGCTGATGGTGAGGAATGCTCCAGCGGTCAGATAATCGGCTTCGGAGTAAACGCGGGTCTTGCGGTCAAGCGTCTCGATTTGCTCGTAGAGCGCGGCCTGTCGCTGCTCCCGTTCCTGCGACTCCAGCGTCGCTCCCTCGAAGTCGAGGCTTTCCAATTCCGCTTCCAGCCCACTAAGCTCGGCCTGATCTTCGGGGGAAAGCTCGGTCTCGGTGGGATAGACGCGGACAGAACCGTAATACCAGCCGGGCAGGGTCTCGAAAAACTCAACCCATGCCCAACCTTCGGCCAGAAGCTTGGCCTTGGCGGCATCCACCTCTTTGTTGAACAAGGCTTCCAGTATGTCGGGGCTTTCGATGACCCCGCTACCGCTCTCATCGAATAGGTCTTTGCGCAGGACGCCGCCCGCTTCCAAATATGCGGCCTCTCCGACGACGGCAAATCGGGGCGTATCGGTCGTGGTCTGCTCGGCCAGCAGCATGCGCCGAATTGTTGCGCTGTGGCGGCTCCACTGGCCGAGATTGTTCCAGACTTCCAGCTGGCGCGCGTGATCGTCCACCACGGTGAAGGCTGCCAGCTGAGATAGCTCCAACTCGCCGGAGCGGAAATGCTCGCGCAGTTCCGGGGCGGTATTGGCGAGGGCAAGGCGGCGCTTCACAAGGTTTTCGGTCACACCAAAGCGAGATGCGATCTGATCGGGGGACTTGCCCTGATCACTGAGGGTTTTAAAGGCCTCAAACTCGTCGAGCGGGTGCATGGCTTCGCGCATGACATTTTCGGCCAAGCTCACTTCAACAGCGCTGTCCTCGTCGCGCATCTGACAATTGACGGGGTGATCCGCTGATATCGCCCCACGCTGCTGCAGAAGCTTGAGTGCGGCCAGTCTACGGCCACCCGCGGAGACGAAGAAGCGCCCTTTCTTGCCGGGACGGACGATAAGGTTTTGTAGGATGCCAACGCTGCCGATGGAAGCAGCAAGACTCTCGACGCTATCGGGAGCATAGGTCTTGCGGACATTCTTGGGATCGGCATCTAGCTTGTTCAACACGATTGGCTGGATTTCGGTGGGGGTCATGGTTTGCTCTCCTTGTTCCCGCGAAGCGGTCTAGCCTTTGCCCATCGGGCAGGGGCCCCGCCTCTGCCCTCTAGGCGTCGCCAATGAGACGGTGAGAGGGGGGCAAGGGCGTAGACGGGGAGGGGGATCACCCACCCGAAGGGGCTAGCTCCTGCAACGGACGGCCGCAGGCCGGGAGTGAAGGATGGGGACACCCCGTCGGAGCTCTTGCAGGGGAGAGAGGCGACGCCTTTCTCCCCTCGATAAGAGCCCTAGCGGTAGGGCCTTTGGCGCGGACCCGTCCGCGCCCATGCGCAAAGGATCGTCACCCGAATGGGCCGAAACCCTCATGGGGTTCGGTGAAGCACAGCGGAATAGAGCCTGGTCCCGTCAGGGATGCGCTCGGGGTAGTCGAGCCGCTAAGCTAACTGGGGCCTTTGGTAGTCGTCACTATCCGGCACGGTCTCGATAATTCCGGCAGTTGCCCACACTTGCCTTCAAAAACATCGGATGTGATCCGCTGAACATCGCCGACGGTTTCACAGCGCGGATTGGAAATCTTGATGTCGTCCTTGCCCGGACTTAAGACGTGCACGCAATCAGCGGTACTTCAATGACCGTGCCGCTTGGGGTGTTGAACTGTCTGTCTGCTTCCGTTTCGTGCTCGGATAGCAGAGCGTTTCCACTGCATGGAAGCGGTTTGCTACTTCGATGCAGAGCACGGCCTGAAAACTCAAAATGGGTATGTTGGTGGTAATGCCGTCAGTTGCACCTATTCCTTCGCCCCTTCTGCTTCCAGCCATGCCACCATGTCAGAGATCTCCTGCTCCTGAGCGTCGATCACCTTCTGCGCCATGTCCTTGGCCCACTGGTTGTCGCCATGCTCGAGTTCGGCCTTGGCCATGTTGATGGCACCCTGGTGATGCGGGATCATCCCGCAGACGAATGCCACGTCGATGTCATCGACCATCATGGCGTCCATCATCTGCTTGTTGGTGACGTCCATGCCGGCCATCAAGTCGGTGTGGGCTTGGTCCATCTCATGGGTCGTGCCCATGGACATGTCGCCTGCCATGCCCTCGGCGCTCTTGCAGATGTCTGGCAGCTCTACCCCCAGAGCGGCGTCGCCACCCATGGCGGACATGTCGTGGCCGGCTGCCGCATCCTGGGCATAGGCGACGGACAAAGCTCCCGTAAGAACGATGGTGGCGAGCAGTGCAGTCTTGAAGATGCTCATGACAGTTTCCTTCATTTCCAAGCATGACCAAACGACTTCAAATGGAAGCCTTCGGCGACAGGCTACACCCGTCACCCATCGTCAGCTCTGGTGAGGGACACTCTCGACCTTCCCGCCATGGCAAGGTCAATAACTTTTTGCCGATTGCGTTCATCAAGCAGTCTTCCAGCCCAAGACCGGTCTCGCCGGTCTGCAGTAGCCTTTGGTCGTTCACTCAGACTCGGTTTGGCCGGTCCGGCTAGCCGTGACTGTGACCATGACGGTGGTGCAGGTCTGGATAGTGGGGATGCTTGTGCCGCATCGGTTCGTGGCGATGCCAATGCGAATGCGGCTCGATCACCGGGCCCACGTGGGTGTGCTGGTGGTGCTCGTCGTGGACGTGGGCATGGTCGTGCTCCAGCACTTCATGGTCGTGTGCATGGTCGTGGCGTTCTGCGAGATGCAGCCAAAGGCCGGTGGCCATCAGAATTCCGGCTCCAACCAGTTGCCACGTTATGGGGTCGCGAAAGATCGCAAGTGCCAGCACCGACCCGATGAAAGGCGCGAGGGAAAAGTATGCTCCTGTTCGGGCGGTTCCAAGATGGCGAAGCCCGAGCATGAACATCACCAGGCTCACACCGATAGCCAGGAAGCCCAGGACTGCACCGGCACCGATGAATTCAATGCCTGGAAGGTCGGCGCCCAGGGAAAGTGCGAGTGCCAGGTTGGTGGTGCCGGCGACCAGTCCCTTGATCATCGCTATCTGCACCGGATCGGCAGACGAAAGCTTTCGCGTCAGATTGTTGTCGATGCCCCAACTCAAGCAAGCGGCAGCAATGAGCAGGCTTCCCGAATCCAACTTCAGGCCATCGTTGGTCCATGTCAGCAGCACGGCACCCGCGAGGATGGCCGCAGCGCCGAGCAGCAATCGGCGATCCACGTTCTCGCGGAACACGGCCCAGGCGATGCCTATTGTCGCCAAGGCCTCGAGGTTGAGCAGCAGCGAACCGGACGCTGCGCTGGTCTGCGAAAGCCCCAGCATCAGCAGCAGGGGTCCGAGCACGCCGCCGAATATCACGACCATAGCAAGCCATGGCAGGTCCCTGCGACTCAAGGGCGCCTCCGGGGAGGTCAGTCCAATGAGGGGGCGACCCCAGTGCACGATGGCCAGTCCGACACCCGCGCCCAGGTAGAGGATACCGGCCAGCAGCCAAGGATCGACCGACCCCATCAGGATCTTCGACAAGGGCGCGGACGCGCCGAAGAGAACTGCCGAGCCGAGCGCCAGCGGCACGCCCGGCCAGAGATATGATCTTGATGTCATGGCGCCAACCTATTGCACCTGAGTGCGGCCGCCAACCGCGGAAGGTGCCCGGCAAGGACATCCTGCAGCGCGTGGCAGGTCGGCGTCGACTTCCTCTCCCACGCCGTAGCCCAGGCGTTGCACCCTCGACACCACTGACGGCAGGTCAAATCCGGGGCCGGGCCGAACCGTCATCGTCCCGCCGGACAGCGAGACCCCGACGTAGGCCACGCCCCTGAGGGGCATGACCGCGTTCTCGATCGCAGCCACGCAATCCATGCATCCCAAGCCGTGGATAGCAAAGGTCAGCTTGTCCGGTACGGTCATGCCTCGAAGCTGACCTTGCCGGCCATGTCGAATTCGTAGACGTCGTCGCGGAAGCTGACGACGCCATTCCGATTCGCCCACGCCGAGATATAGGTCGTGTGGATCTCCACTGGACTGCGCACGTCGACGTCCTTGCGCTCACCGGTCGAGAAGACGTTGCCGATCTCGGCGTCGCCCCAGTCGCCATTGTCGCGCAGCACCCAGCCGACGAAATCCCGAACCTGGTCGACACGGACGCAGCCGGACGAAAAGAACCTGGCGTTGTCGCCGAACAGGCCCTTCGTCGGCGTGTCGTGCAGGTAGACGGCATGCGGATTGTGGAAGTTGATCTTGACGTTGCCCATGGAGTTGAGCGGCCCGGGATCCTGGCGAAACCTGTAGTTCACGGCTTCCTCGGTGTGCCAGTTGACCTGGCTCGGCTGCAGCTCCTGACCGCCGCCGTCGAAGATCCTGATCTTCTGCTCGGTGAGGTAGTTCGGGTTCTCGTTCATGGTCTTGATCAGATCGCGACGGATGATCGATACCGGCACGTTCCAGAACGGATTGAAGTTGATCTGGTGGATGCGGCTCTTGAGGATGGGGGTCTGCCGGTCGATGCGACCCACGACGGCAGTGTGGCGCCGGGCCACCATGCCGCCCTCGACGGTTTCGATGAATGCCGCCGGGATGTTGACAACCACGTAGCGGTCGGACAGGGCCGGGGCCATCGTCTGCACCCTCACCAAATTGAGCTGCAACTGGCGCAGTCGGGTTTCGGCGGGCACGTTCAGTGCGTACCAAGTGGCCTCGTCGACCTGACCGTTGACCTGAATGCCGTGACGGGCCTGGAACCGACGGAGCGCCGCATCGGTCGGGGCATCCATGGCATCGTCCACGTTCTCGACCATCGGCATATCCGCGGAGGCGAGCAGGCGTCGCTTGAGCTGGACGACGCCGTCGCGTGCGACGCCCATGGTCACACCATAGGTTTCTTGCGGCACTTGCTCCCAGCCGCCCCGGGCGACGAACGGTTCGTATTGGGCGATGGCCATCTGCAGGTTGTTGACGGTGTCGTAGGACAGGATCGGTTCGACCGTGTCGATGGCCTGGATGGCGGCAGCGCTGTTCGCTTCCCGCTCGGCATCGGTCAGGATGCGGCTCTGGTTCATCATGTCCCAGAGCGATTGGGCATTGGCCGACTGGGTAAACGGCAAGGCGGCTATGGCGCCAGCGGGTATCAGGCGGAGGAAATCTCGACGTTTCATCTTTGGTGTCCACAAGGTTCGGTTCCATGGAGCGACGTGCCGGCCCGACTGCACGTGGCAGTGGTGGCGTCGTGTCGCGGCGACGGATCAAACCTGGCGTGGAGGACGGAACTGCTCGGATGGGCGGTTCGCAAAGGATGGCGATGAACCGGCATCGAGGTCGAACGTGGGGCGGTAGTCCAGATAGGCTATGTCGAAGGATGCAAAAGCCACCGTGCCCATAGACATGGAACAGCATGCAGTAACGTGCAAGGCGCAACGCTCATTCTGCTCGGCGTGCTGGTCGACGTGGATCATGCCGATGGAGGTGTTCGGAGCCTGCACGGCAGCGTTCGCCTGCTGCACGTTCAGCAGCAAGGCGATCACGGCGAACAGGATGGGCAAGAGCCCGCTGCGAAACCCGTTGGTCAATTTTTCACTCGGCATGATGTTCGGCCATTCCAGCCGAATATCGTTAGCCTAGCGTTAAATCGGGCGGCAATCAGGATTTTCGGTGAGCAACTGTTCGCGACCTCACGAACCGATGAGGCGACGTACCTTGGCCAGCCGAACGTCGAAGCCCTCCTCGGCCGCGAGGGTGCCGAAGAATTGGCCCTGGGCATCGACCAGTTGGATCGAGGCCTGATGCTCCATCTGGTAGCCGCCGCCTTCCATGGGCACCTTCTCGAAGAAGATGTAGCGATCCTTGGCCATTTCCGACACGCCCTCGAGCGAGCCGGTCAGGCCGTCGATGCGCGGGTCGAAGTACTCGACGTAGTCCTTCATGATCTCGGGCGTGTCGCGCTCGGGGTCCACAGATACGAAGACCACCTGAACCTTGTCGGCATCAGGCCCCAGGGCTTCCAGGATGGCCGACATTTCGGCCAGCGCGGTCGGGCAAACGTCGGGGCAATGCGTGAAGCCGTAGAACCACGCAGAGGGCTTGCCCAGATAGCTCGCCTCGGTGACGACGGCGCCGTCCTGATCGACCAGTTCAAAGGGCCTGGCGTAGAATGCCTCGACTGCCTGCGTCCCAGGACGGTTCATGAAGAGCATCGTCGCACCGATCGCCGCGACGGCGACCAGCCCCCACAGGACCAGCCTGAAGGCGCGCAGTTTGCGTCCGGGGTTACTGGCCATTGGGTTCGCCCATGTCCATGTCCTGGTGACCGGGCGCCATGTCTGCACCGGTTCTCTTCTCCACCTTGAACATCACGTCGATGCGTCCCGCTTTCTCGAAAACCAGGGTGGCCGGAACCTCGTCGCCTTCGAGATACCGAGCGTTCGGCTTGATGAACATGGCGTGGGTACCGGCATCGCCCAACCAGACGATGGCGCCGGCAGGCAACGGCAGCCCTTCGGTCATGGGCGTCATCCTGGCGATGTCGTTGGTCATGACCGTCTGATGCAGCTCGACCTTTTCGACGGCATCGCTCTCGATGCCTAGAAGTCGGTCGTCTTCCGCTCCATTGTTCTGGAGCATGATGTAGCCGCCCAGCACGGGCGCATTCGGTGGCGCTTCCTGGATCATCGGGTGATCGATGTAGATGGAGCCGGCATTGAAGTCGTGGGCACCGACAGTCATGGGCGACATGATGAACAACAGGGCCGCGAACAACGTCTTCTTCATGGGTTAGGCCGATCCAAGGGTTCTGTTCCCAACTGGGTACCCGGCCTCTTCCCCCGTGCACATGGGGCATTTCGTCATCGTGCAGGCAATCGGTGAGGCGAGCCACACGCATCCGCCGTGCGACGTTTTGGCTCGAGGGTCATGCAGCAAGTCGCTTGCTCCTCTAGTGGCTTGAGGTCGTACGGTCACCCGAATAAGGGAGACCTATTCTGACAAAAGGCCAATCATTCGCTCTGTTCGCTGCTTGGACGGTGGCCGGCGTTTCGACGCTTGGGGCCCTGTTCATCGGCGAGGTCATGGGCCAGATGCCATGCGTGTTGTGCTGGTATCAGCGCATCGCGATGTTCCCGCTCGCCTTGATGCTGGGCGTTGCCGCATACCGCGGCGATCTCGCTGTCTGGCGATATTCGCTTCCGCTGTCCGCGATCGGGCTTTGCATCGCCACCTATCACTCGCTGATGTACGCCGGCGTGCTGCCATCTCCCATCGTGCCCTGCAGCGCTGGCCCGTCTTGCTCGGGGGACGGCATGGTCGTCCTCGGCCTCCCTCTCCCCTTCCTGTCCGCCGTCGCCTTTGCCGCGATCACCGTCATTCTCGTCCCCTTCACCAGGAGACCCGCATGAATTCCCGTATTGTCGTCATTGCCGTCGCGATCGTCGCAATCGCTGCGTTCGGCGCAGCGGCCTTCCTCTACAGTGGCCAGCCCAGCCAGCGGGCCTCGCGCGTCGTGGCCAATTTCGAGGACGCCGGCTATGTCCGACCCCATTCCTATGTCATCGGGCCGGTCGATGCCCCGGTCACCATTTCGGAATTCTTCGATCCCAGCTGCGAGGCCTGCCGGGCGTACTATCCGATCGTGAAGCAGATCATGGATCGCTATCCCGTCCAGGTGAAGCTCGTCCTGCGCTATGCCCCGTTCCATGACGGGTCGGACGAGGCCGTGAAAATCCTCGAGACCGCCCGGTTGCAGGATCTCTTCATCCCTGTCCTCGAAGCCCTGCTGGCACGGCAGCCGGAATGGGCCGCACACGGCGATCCCAATCTGGAACTCGCATGGCAGATCGCAGGCGAAGCCGGCCTGGATGTCGCCACGGCGCGCCAGGACGCCCTTCGCCCGGGGATCCTCGGCGTCATCAACATCGATATGTCAGATGTGGGAACGCTGGGCGTGGTCCAGACGCCCACCTTCTTCGTCAATGGTAAGGCGCCTACCGGATCCGATCCGCAGAACTTGGCCGATCTCGTTGCGAGCGAGGTTGCGGCATCGCAGTGATCGGCGAGCACACGGTGGGTGATTACCCGTGCTGGTAGTCGTGATGGTCGGGCACGGCCTGGCCATCCGTCAGCACTTGGGCTTGGATGACAACGGGTGCGCCGATCCCTAGCGTGACCTCAACCGGTATCGTCGACGAAGGCGACAGACCCGTCGCGACAATCCGGACCCCGTCCGGCTTCATGTACAGTTCGGAATGGATGGGTATCGAAGGCTCGATTGGCCGACCGGTTGCATCGATCACCTGCACACCGGTCGCCCCGGGGACTTGAACGCCCAGAGCTGCTACGCCGGAACTGCGGTTGTTCACCACCAAGAACACCTCGATGGCACCGTCTGCGCCGACACGAGCCAACGCCTCTTCCACGAACACGCCCTCGCCAATCACAACAGGCTCGCCCGCCTGGGCCGGTAGAACGGCACCGGCGAAAGCTATAACGAAGACCGAGGCAAATGTTCTCATGGCCGCAGGTTTGCACAGATGCCGACCGTCATGCAACGCATGATGTAGACCTGCGACATCGAGCGCCACCTCCTCGACAAGTCGCAATGGAATGCATCACGTTCTCGCGAAACCGTGACATCGTTTCTCCGAGGTGGGGGCGCGAGTTTACCCTAGGCTAACCATGCGCCCTTAGGGTGCATCGCAATAGATAGGTCCTCTGCATGTCAATGTTCCCAGCCTTTGTTCGACTGCTCGTTGCCATGGTTGCCGTGCTCGTCGTGTCCGGGTGCAGCCAGTTCGTCGGCGACAATCGCCACAACGTGCCCTTGCCCAAGGCGCTGGTGGACCGCATGGCCGCCATTGGGTCTTCCCCGGGCGAGCCAATGGTGATCCGCGTCTACAAGCAGTCCTCCGAACTTGAAGTGTGGAAGCGCACCAATACCGGTCAGTACGCCCTGCTGAAGACCTACCCTATCTGCAAATGGTCGGGCGCACTGGGCCCCAAGGTCAAGGAAGGCGACTACCAATCCCCCGAAGGCTTCTACGACGTCACTCCTGGCCTGATGAACCCGAAGTCGAACTACTTCCTGTCGTTTAACGTCGGGTTTCCAAACAAATTCGACCAGGCATGGGGCCGCAACGGCACCTATCTGATGGTGCATGGCGACTGCAAATCGGTGGGCTGCTACGCCATGACCGACACAGGGATCAAGGAGATCTACGCAATGGCGCGCGAGACCTTCAAGGGCGGCAACCGCTCGTTCCAACTGCAGCTGCTGCCGTTCCGCATGACCGATGCCAACCTGACTGCAAACGCCGCGAGCCCGCACGTGCCGTTCTGGCGCAATCTAAAGGAAGGCACGGACATCTTCGACGCCAACAGGCTGCCACCAGCCGTGGACGTCTGCGAAAAGCGTTACGTCTTCAATCAGACGGCGCCAGGATCGGCGCCATTGGATCCAACTGGTTCGTGCCCTGCGGGGTCGTTTTCAACGATGGCAGCACTTTGAAGGGTGGTCGTCGATCGCAAGCTGGTTCCACGTCTGGTCCCGACCCCATTTAAGGCCTTCGGACCGCCTGCGCGAATTCCTAAAAGCCGCCATTCGCTGCTATGGTTGTCCGACGCGTTGGCGAACTCAGCGCCAAGACAATGAAGTAACCGCAGGCGCGCGTATAGACTGCTACTCGGTCGGAACGGTCGGTGGCAAATCTGGGGAATTAGCTGGAACTGGGTTGGCCTCCAGGTCGGCGATCAGTTGTTTCATTTCGGCGATCTCGCGGACCTGAGCGGCGATAATGCCATCAGCCAGCTTACGCACGCGCGAATCTTTGATATGGGCGCGGGAACTGGTCATGATCGCGATGGAGTGATGAGGGATCATGGCTTTCATGTAGTCGAGATCGCCGACTGTTTGCTGGCTGCGTACCAGCCACAATGACCCCGCAAAAATTACGACTGCTGCGACAGCTATTGCGATATTGACCTTTCGGTTTTTGTACATCTTGAGCATGAATGCCAGCATGATGACCGCCATTGTCGCGCCCATCAGCAGCGCCATCCAGGCTCGAGTCTGGCTCCAGAAGATGTGGTCAATGGAGAAAGTATTAAGATACATCAGCCCGAACATGACCACGGTTGAGGTCACGATCATCGCGGCAAATCTCAAATAGCTCATGGATCAATCCCTTAGATATTGGTTGGTCAACAACCTGTCTCGCAGGACGAACGAGGTGGGGCCGGCAAAGGCTCCACCTCGTCTTCAATTTCTTACAGGTAGCTCACCTCGGTCATCATGCCGGTCGCCATGTGGTAGAGGTTGTGACAATGAAACAGCCAGCGGCCCGGATTGTCCGCATCGAAGGCGACAGTAACAGTTGCCATTGCGGGCACCAAAATCGTGTCCCTGAGCGCGCCCGCCATGGCCATGCCGTTGATGGCAGTGATCTGAAAATGGTGGCCATGCAAATGCATTGGATGGGCCATCATCGAGTGGTTTATCAGCTCCAACTCGACCCGTTCACCGTGTTTGGCGCCGATGGGCTTCGGATTAGGCCAGGTGTTGCCATCAATGCTCCAGCTATAGGGGTCCATCGCGCCCATCAGCATGACTGGTGTTTTGGTGCCAGCCCGGTCGGTGAGACCGGCCTTGGCGCGAAGCCGGGCTTCCAGCGACAGGTCGACCGGGCTAGCCGCCATCTCGGCGCGGTCTGGTAGTTTGGCTATCGGCGCATCTGGCGCCGCCAGAATGATGCCAGTGCGTTCGACCGAGCCTTCGCGCTGCGCAAGGATCGGAAGTGCCTGGCCCGCCGCCACCTCGATCAGCAGATCCAGGCGCTGCGCCTGTGCCAGCGGGAAGCGTGAACCAGTGATCGGCTCGACTTCATTGCCATCAACCGCCAGAACGGTGGCGCTGGCAGAACCAAGGTCAATCCAGAATGCTGTGGATGCCGCTCCATTAATCAAACGAAGCCGGACCCGGCCATTGCGTTCAGTGCGGATGACTTCGGGATCGGCGAGGGTGCGGTCATTGGCGAGATAGGCGTCATACTCGATGTCATTGAGGTCCGTATTCATGGCCATGTTGGACATACCGTTCGCGGCCGGAGCGTTCATCTTCATGCCCGGCATAGCCATGCCCGACATGTTCATCCCGCCACTGGTGCCTGCCGAAGCTCGCGTCAGGCTGGTAAGGATTTCTTCAGGACTACGAAACGAAAAGTCATGCAGCAGCACGGTTACGTCCTGCAGGTCAGACGCCTCGTCCGCCTTGGTGCGCACAATCAACGGAGCGGCCATCTGGCGTTGCTCCTGCAGGCCATGATGCGAATGCATCCAGTGGGTTCCAGGCCTTGGCGCGAACAAAAAGTCGCGGACCTCTCCATTGGCCAGCGGATCGACATATCCGGTCGCGGCTACGCCATCGAGTTCGGGGCTCGGCGTCTGTCCGTGCCAGTGGATGATGCTGTCCTCGCCGGACTGATTATCCAGAGAAAAGGCAAAATCCTCGCCCGCAGCAAGGTACGCACCCTGCCTGCCATCGGGGCCGGCGATGCCGAAGACATCGGCAGCCTTGCCGTACACCTCGATCACGCGTTTTTCTATTTTCAATCGTTTGGTCGGCGCGGCAAAAGCCAGCCGAGGATTGAGTGCGACGGTTGCACCCAATAGGGCAGATGAACCGAGGAATGCTCGGCGTGAGAGCTTGATGCTCATGGGAAAACTCCATCTGAAAATTTGCCCGGCGGAAACCCGGCATGAAATTCAATCGATGGATGATTTGGGGGGTCGAAAGTGCACAAGTCGCATGGCCAGCGGCAGCTCCGGCGCCAGGGTCACCGTGGTAGTGAGGGTAGCCGCAGGCAATCTAAAGCGATGTCCTGCCAAGGCAGTACCACAGCCCAGACAGTGCCCCGCCGCCATATGTTGGCCGTGGCCATCGTGGATTTGCTCGGTCATCTGGATGCAGTCATGGTGGCAGGAGTCGGCCATCGTCGTCGCCACAGTGTCGACGTTGGGCGGCGCAAGTTGGGCGAACGCCAGCGACTGCCCTAATGACAGGAAGGCTACGATGAGGATCACAGCGAATTTGTAAATGATCATCGACCTTTCGTGTCGCCGTTTTCGGCACCCGGGCAACTTGTACAGGTTACAACGGTTGTAAGGTCAATAGCGCAGTCGTGCTGCTGCGCACGCGATAGCTGGCGGCCTCGATCATTTGCTGACAAGGCTGACGCGCCGACAGGCGCAATTGGAGGGTTGACCTTGCCATGGTGGCAAGGTGCTACCTGGTTTCTAGTGAATTTGGAGGACGGCACGTGAGCGAACTAAAACCCGGACATTCGGCGCACCACGGTCACTCTCCCTCCGCCGCCAATAACAACGTGCCCGGGACGGTGAAGGACCCGGTTTGCGGCATGTCCGTCGATTCGAAAACCGCCAAGTTCAGCGCACGCCACGCGGACCACGACTACTATTTCTGCTCGGAAAAATGCCACGACAAATTCGTCGTCAATCCGTCAGATTTTGTCGACGCAATGGCGTCGTCGAGCAAACCTGAACCTGGCGCCAGCGGAACGATCTATACCTGCCCCATGCATCCCCAGATCAGGCAGGACCACACCGGCAACTGTCCCATTTGCGGCATGACGCTGGAGCCGGAAATGCCGACCGCCGAAAGCGGGACCAGCCCCGAGCTTGCCGATATGACCCGGCGCTTCTGGTTTGGCACCGCATTGGCAGCGCCGGTATTTGTGCTGGAAATGGGCAGCCACCTCTTTGACTTCCATAGCTTTATTTCGCCCCAGAACATGAACTGGGTGCAGCTGATGCTGGCGACACCGGTGGTGCTGTGGGCTGGGTGGCCGTTTTTTACGCGGGGTTGGGATTCCTTGCGCAATCGCAGCCTCAATATGTTCACCCTGATCGCCATGGGCATCGGCGTAGCCTGGCTTTACTCGATGGTGGCCACGCTGTTGCCGGGGATTTTCCCGCAGGACATGCGCGCCATGGATGGCGCTGTACCGGTGTATTTCGAGGCTGCTGCCGTTATCACTGCGCTGGCGCTTCTGGGGCAGGTCCTGGAACTGCGGGCGCGGGAAAAGACATCGGGCGCGATCAAGGCCCTGTTGAACCTGGCCCCAAAGACTGCCCGTCGTGTCGGTGCCGATGGGACCGATCAGGAAGTCCAGATCGAGGAAATCGCATTGGGCGACCACCTACGTGTCCGGCCCGGGGAAAAAGTGCCGGTCGACGGAAAGGTGCTCGAAGGGCGCAGTTCGCTTGATGAATCGATGGTTACAGGGGAATCCATGCCGGTGACCAAGGACGTTGGCGCCAAGCTGATCGGCGGCACCATCAATCAATCCGGTGGGCTCGTCATGGAAGCGACGGGGGTCGGGCACGATACCATGCTGTCGCGGATCGTGCAGATGGTCGCCAGCGCGCAACGTTCTCGCGCCCCAATCCAAAAACTCGCCGATCAGGTTTCTGGCTGGTTTGTCCCACTGGTTATTGGCATAGCCATCCTGGCCTTTGCCGCCTGGGGCATCTGGGGGCCGGAACCGCGGTTCGCGTTTGGCTTGGTCGCTGCGGTGTCAGTGCTTATCATCGCTTGTCCCTGTGCTCTTGGGCTCGCAACGCCAATGGCAATCATGGTCGGCGTCGGCAAAGGTGCCAGCCTGGGCCTGCTGATAAAGAATGCCGAGGCCCTAGAGCGCCTTGAACGGGTCGACACACTGGTTGTCGACAAGACCGGCACGCTGACCGAAGGCCGCCCCACGGTCACGGCCATCGTTGCTGCGGACGGCATTGATGAGTCCGAATTGCTGCGTCTGGCCGCAAGCCTTGAGCGCGCCAGCGAGCACCCTCTAGGTCAGGCCATCATCGGAGCGGCCAACGATCGTAAATTGAAGCTGTCCGACCCAACAGAGGTGGATTCCCCCGTTGGTCGGGGATTGACCGGCACGATAGACGGCAAGGTCGTCTTCATCGGCAGTGCTACCTTTCTTCAATCGGTCGGCATCGAAACCAAGGACTGGCAAAAGCGAGCTGACGATTTACGCACTGAAGGCGCGACCGCAGTGATCGTTGGCATTGGCAAAGATGTCGCCGGACTGATTGGCATCTCCGACCCCATCCGCAAGACGACACCCGCCGCTCTGGCAGAACTCGCCAGGCAGGGGATCAAGGTCGTGATGATGACCGGCGACAACAGAGTTACTGCCGAAGCTGTTGCCAGGAAGCTGGGCATTGCCGAGGTCGAGGCCGACGTCATGCCCGAGCGCAAAAGTGAGGTCGTCGCGCGTCTCCGGGCCGAGGGCGGCGTCGTAGCGATGGCCGGCGACGGGGTGAATGATGCCCCGGCACTGGCGGCGGCTGACGTCGGCATTGCCATGGGAACCGGAACCGACGTGGCGATCGAAAGCGCCAGCGTGACACTACTGGGTGGCGACCTGATGGGCATCGTCAAGGCGCGCAAACTTTCGCAAGCCACGATGGGCAATATTCGCCAGAACCTGGTCTTTGCGTTCGCCTACAACGCAGCGGGCGTACCGATCGCAGCGGGGCTGCTGTATCCGGTCTTTGGACTTGTGCTGTCGCCTGCCATTGCGGCGGCGGCCATGGCCCTTTCCTCAGTTAGCGTCATTGGCAACTCGCTGCGATTGCGCAATGCCCGGATCGAGTGAAACGGTGGCTGATGAGTGTAAGCTGCGGGTGCTTTCGGGACATCTTTCGGACTGATTATGGCTTCTCTCTGAGAGCCTCGTAAGGGGTTTTGCCGTTGAACGCGCCGTGCCGCCTGGCGAAGTTATAGAAGCGTTCGCACTCTCCCAGTTTCGCCTCGAGATCGACATCGCCCTTGTAGCTGAGCAACTGATAGAACTCCTGCTGATCTGACCGGTGCGAACGTTCGACTTGCCGTTCAATTGCGGCGTACCGCGCTTGATATAGGCGTGGCGGATGCCTTGGTCTTCGACATGCCAATGCAACTTGGCCTGGAACTCATGGCCGTTGTCGGTTCTGATCTCGCGGATACGAAACGGGAAGGTTTTGATGATGTGATCAACGAAGTCGATAGAGCTTGCCTGGGTATGCTTCACGTAGATTTTGAGCGCTCGTACCCGGGTCGCATCATCAATGGCAGTGAACTGAAAACGACGGACCTTCTCGCCGCTTTCTCCCTTAAATGTCAGGAACTTGACGTCCATCTGGATATGGTCCCCGGGAACCTGTTCGTTGTATCGCTTGGTGTGCCCCTTACTTAGACGGGTACCGCGCGGCAGCCGATTGACACCATTGCGCTTGAGCATCCGCGAGACCGTCGCGTCCGAGATTTTGATCCCATGGTATCGCGCCATATACCAAACGATCCGCATTGGGCCGAGGTGGTACTTGCTGCGTAGGTGGAGCACTTCTCCTCGATCTCGATCGGTATGCGATTGGCATGCCACTTTGGGATTGGCGGCCGGTTCACCAGCCCGGCTTCACCGAACGTCCCAAAGGCCGTACGCCACCGGTAAAAACTGCTGCGGCTGACGCCGAAATATCTGCAGGTTTTGGCGATCTGACCGGTCTCTTCGGCGTGTCCCAGAACACGAAGCTTGCGCGCAATCTCGCGTTTTTCCTTGTTCATCAATATCTCCTTCGCCCGACAAATGTCCGCGTATTGGAGATGTCCCGCGAGTACCGACATATCTACAGGGCGTTGCCGACGGCTATGGCACCTCGCTGCAGTTCAGCAGGGCGCCGTCAGCTGGGGAAAACGAGCGTGGAGCTACCTGACCGATTTCAGGTCGGAGCGACGTATAAGCTGCAGCTACTAGCACGTCGCCTAATGGCCAAAAGCGACCCCGTTTACGGTCGTTAAACGTCGTGCGGCAGCTAACCAAACTCATTCGTACAACGACAGCGGGGGAGGGGGGTGAGCGTAATACGATCTGGACACCCCGTTAGACCGCACAATCACTTTCGTGATCGTCCTCTAGAAGTTTTTTGAAACTCGCTCCCACGCAGAGAGTTGGTTCACAGGTTGACTTTTCTAAAGCTTATTCTGGTCGCACATAGCCCGCGGTCCTAAGCATAGGATTTTATGAATGCCACACGACCACGACCATGCTCACATCGATGCAAAATCCGGCGATGCACGTGTCGCCGTGGCGATATGGGCGAATGGGCTTCTAACCGTTGCGCAGATCGTGGGAGGCGTTCTTGGCGGTAGCCTCGCGCTCATCGCTGACGCGCTGCACAATTTTTCCGATATGGCTTCGCTGGTGATCGCCTTCGGCGCGCGAAAAATTGCGAGGCGCCCCGCTGACGAAACAATGACATTCGGTTACGGACGTGTGGAGATCGTCGCCGCCCTCATCAATTATACGACTCTCATCATCATCGGTTTCTACCTGATCTATGAGGGGGGGATGAGGTTGATAGACCCACCGGAGGTTCAGGGCTGGACGGTAATCCTCCTTGGTGGGGTGGCTCTGGTAATCGATACGCTGACCGCGGTGCTCACATATTCGATGCAAAAGGGGAGCGTGAACATTCGCGCGCTCTTCGTCCACAACCTTTCAGACGCGCTGGCGTCACTTGCAGTGGTTGTAGGGGGCGTACTGATCCTGCTTTATGATATGCGCTGGGTCGACCCTGCCATTACGCTTGGGATCGCGGTTTATGTGCTCTATCTGGCCTTCACCGAGATCGGTGGTCCAATCCGGACGCTGATGCTTGGCAGCCCACCGGACATAGACAACGATGCAGTGATCACCGCGGTCTGTGGAGTCAACGGCGTCGCCAGCATCCACCATGCACACTTCTGGCAGATGCAGGAACATGCCGCGGCGCTGGATACGCATGTCGTCGTGGAAACACAGGCTTGGGAACGACTGGAAGAGATAAAGAGCACCATCAAGCGGGTTCTTGAGGAACAGTTCGACATCACGCACTCGACCTTGGAGTTCGAGCGGGAAGACAAAGCGCATGATCAAGCCAGCCTCTATGGCCATGGAAAGGAGAGTTGAGTAATAAATGGTGTGTTTGCCAGCGCCATTGACCAGGGTTCGCACCGGGTTATTCATGCCTAGGCGATCAGCAAACGCGATAGGATATTGACCACGGCAGCGGCAGACGAGGCTGGCCGGTCACGAAGGCAAGAAGGCCCGAAGTCGCTGCTATGAAAGTTTGTTGGCACCAACTACGTCTATGTTCGTTCATCCTCCATGATTTCACCTGAACTTGTCATGTTGGTATCGGCGCCGGTGGTGGCAGCGGTGATTGGTGCCGCGGTATCCACTTACATCCAGCCCTCGAGACGAGTGGTAAGCGGCATTCGGCACTTTGCTGCCGGCGTCGTATTCGCTGCGGCGGCAGCCGAAATCCTCCCCGATGTGCTCCACGGCGGCTCGCCTGTCTTCGCTACCATTGTTGGTGGTGCCGCGGGTCTCGTCCTAATGCTAGCGGTCAAGCAGGCGGGAGGCTGGATCAGTGGTCCTACAGGGTTGACCGTCGCGATCGGCATCGACCTGCTGGTAGATGGACTGGTGCTCGGCGTCGCATTGCAAGCCGCCGGAACGGCTGGACTTCTTCTGGCCATTGCCCTGACCATCGAGGTCTTGTCGCTTGGACTGGCGATTACCTCATCGCTGTCGGAGCGCTGGACATCCCGATCCAAGGTGGTTGCGCTCGTCGGTGGGCTGGCGCTCATGCTGCCGATCGGCGCGGCACTCGCGACGCCAGTCTCTCTGCTGCCCGGTGTCTACTTCACCTCTATTCTAGCGCTTGCACTGGTTGCGCTGCTTTATCTCGTGACCGAGGAACTGCTGGTTGAGGCGCACGAGATAGAGGATACACCGGTGATTACGGCGATGTTTTTCGCCGGATTCCTTGGCCTGCTCGTGCTCGAGGAGTTGATGGGGTAGGCTTGGCGGCTTCAGGGCATACGGCGGCATAGTCGGGCGAGTGGGCCGTTGGTTGCCGGGTGCGAGCCGAGGCATCTGCTATCACTCGCCACCATTGTGTTGACACCAATGGGAGTGTTCAGGCTTTGGCAACGGCGTGTTCCTCATGGGCGGCCTCCCAGACTTCGCGAGCAGCATCGATGTTCATCGCCGCGATAGCCAGCCCGACCAGAACGTCGGGCCAAACGGAGTTCCAGAGGTAGGCGGTGACCAGCCCCGCGCCAATTATGGCGACATTGGCAATGGCATCGTTGCGGGCTGACAGGAATGCAGCCCGGGTCAGGCTGCCGCTGTGATGGCGAAAGCGGGCGAGGAGAAAAGCGCAACTGAGATTTACGGCTAGCGCGCCAAGCCCGGTCAGCGAAAGCGCATTTGGCTCCGGCGGCACGGGATTGGTGAACTTCCCCCACAGAGAATAGAGCAGAGCCAGAGTGGGCAAGAGCAGAACGCCTGCCAGCACCATGCCGACCCTTGCCCGTGTCGTGGCGGTCCACGCCAGGGCAAAGAAGATCAGCAGATTGACGGGGGTGTCCTCGAGAAAACCAACGCTGTCGGCAAAGAGCGAGACCGAGCAGATTGAGAGGGCAACGGCGACCTCCACGGCTCGTCATCGCCCGCTGGTCATGGGGTTTGATCCGCGACACTGGTGCCGTATTGCTCTACTATCAATCCGCAGACGAAGACCTTCCCAGCGAAATTCGGGGGATGATCGAAGGCAACGGCGATCAGATAACTGACCTGCACGTGTGGCAACTGGGTCCGGGTCACCATGGTGCGATCATCGCCCTGCGTTCGTCGGCTCCGAAATGCGTGGATAATTACAAAGCGAAGTTGGCAGCCATCCATCAGCTTTCGCACGTAACCATTGAAGTTCAGGCCCATAAAATGGCGGTCTGCTTTCTTAGCACTCGGCTCCTGAAAGCCGATAGTGGACCAACTACCCCCAACTGCTGCAGCACAAATTCTTAAAAGCCGGGTATTTGACCTCGGTAAGCCACATTGCCGATGAGATTACCCAGTACCACACGAATTCGGCTAGCATCGCGCCAGCTACCGAGCTTAAGGATTGTGCAGATGAAGCCTACCGTCATAGGATCCGAGCGCCGAAGCACGATCACCGAAGTGGCGGCGCCACCCTTGCCCATGGTGCCGATGAACACCGGCGCTGTCGTGCTGGGGCCCGACCAGGAGCCCAAGGCCCGTGAGGCCCTGCAGACCATCGACTTCGAAAGCATGCCTTCGGGCGAAGTGATCCGAATCGGACTCGACGCCGAACAGGCGCTGCAGCGCACCCTCGACGGGTTCTTGGCGCGATTGGACAAGAAATCGGCTACGCGGGTGTTCGCGCTGTTCGACCGTCTGGAAAAGGGCGTCGACGATGCCAAGCTTCCCGAAATCCTCGATCGTATCGAGAACGGCGAGAAGCCCGGCCTGCTCGGTTCCCTGTTCGGCAAGCTTCGTGGCAAGGACGTGCAGGACATGGCTTCCGAGCTGATGGAGGAGATCGGCGACATGGTGGCCGGTCGAACGCGGACGCTCGCCGACGAACTGGGCAAGCTCGAGACCGAGTTGTCGGCAGAGATGCAGCGCCTGTTCTCCGAACTGCAGCAGCTGGACGTTCTCAAGAAAAGCTATGCCGAGCATTTTGGCGATTTCACCGTCGCAGCTGCTGTATCCCGCGCACTATTGGAAAACGCCAAGACCGAGGTGGCGGCCGCGGAGGCCAAGTCCAACCCCGCCGATGTCGTCGAACAAGGCCGCCTGAGCGAACTCCGGGACAAACTGCGCCTGCTCGAAAGCCGTGCCTTGGCGCTCGAAGGCACCTACACCCGCCTTCCTGCCGACCAGATGGTCATCCAGCAGATCGAGCAGGCGGGCATCGCCACGCTGCAGGAAACGGCGACCACGGTGGCGTCGCGTTTCGCTTCGATCAAGATGACGCTGCTGTCCATCCATGGCGCGTTCGCGGTCAAGAGCGTGCAGCAGATGGCCGGTCGGCAGGAGAAACTCGATCGGCAACTGACAGAAATTCGCGGTCGCGCCCTCAAGGACGTGGCGGTCACCGCTGCTACGGCACCCGGCGACAATCGCCTGGCGCAGGCCCAGCAAATCGAACAGATCATCGCGACGACTAAGGAAATCCACGGCCTCGTCGCGACGGCCCGCAAGAGCACCGAGGAAAAGTTCGATCAGGCCCGGCAGAAGCTCGCTGCTGCCCGACAGGATTTGGCGGTTCTGGCGTCCAGCTAGCGCCCGCTGCAACGGTATATTCACACGCACGAAGAGATCGACATGCTGACCCTATCGCTCAAGAAGCCCGGCACCGCCTCCCCCAAACTTCGTCTCTCCCTCAACAAGGGTGCACAGTTCACCGTTCGGGTCGAATGGCAGTGCGATGCCGACCACAAGGACGATGTCGACGTCCATGCGCTCGAGGCACGCAACGACGGCAACGGCGCCAAGGTGGCTGAGTTGGCGAGTGTGCTGTCGACCTACAACACCAAGCTGATGAATCCCCGCGGCGGCGCACTGACCGCGGATCCCGATGGCTCTTTCAGGACGCCGAGCGGCGGCCTTTCCCACAGTGGCGACAAGCGCGTCCAGAACAATACCGAGACCATCCTCATCGACGGGTCGAAACTGCCGCTCGGCGTCAACGAGATCCCGATTCTCGTCACGGTGCACGAAGCCGAGCACGGCGACGGGCATGACGGCGGCGACGAGAAAGAGGAGGAAGCCGCGTTCGGCGATATCGACGTGTGCACCATCACCCTACTCGACGATGCTGGCAAGGAGCTGGGCGCATACCGTCTTTCCGAGGAATTCAAGGAGTTCAACGTGGTCCAGCTCGGCAGCCTGTTGCTCGGCGAGAACGGGTGGGAATATGCTGCGGTCGGCAACGGCTTCAACGGCGACTTCAACGACGTGCTGACCCACTTCTCCTGATCGGCATCCAGATGGACAAGAAGCCGGGACACATGCCCGGCGCGACTTTCGATTCAACCCTAAGACCAACGGTGATCAAGCCGTCTGGCGATCGCCGAGCCATGCGCGATGCCGTGTCCGTGCCGATCGAACACGCGCCGAAATCGTCACCCCCCATGAAGCCGACTGCCATTCCCGGTGTTCAGCGCAGGAGGCTCGAAGTCACGATTGTAGACCTGGCCAAGATTGCGCCTTTGGCAGGAAAGGATGTGCTGCGCCGTGCCGTTGCAATCCTGCAGGAAGTCGTGGCCGATGCCGCGACCGAACGCTCGGCCATCCTGTGGGGGCATGCGCTCCAGGAGGAATATGGTCGATCGGTATCCCGCATGCTGGAACTCTCGCACGACCCCGTCATGGTCAAGGCCGCCGGATACGTGAATAGGATGTCTTCGATCCTGGCGGCCATCGACCTAAAAGCCATCGCCGAGGCGAACCCGGGAGTCGGTCAATATCTCAAGCGTTTGAATCAACGGATCGACACGCCTGACGAACTCGACGGCGCACGCTTCGAACTGGATCAGCTGGTCGGCTTGATGGCAAACACGATGGAACCGCTGCTGTCCGTCAAGGATGCCATCGAACGTCAGGTGGCAGAAACCGAACGGTTGGCAGTCGAGATCGAAGCGATGTCTATCGCCGCGGATTACTTGGCTGGGCGCCCGTCGCCAAAGAAGCCCGAGCTGGCCCGCATCTACACGGACCGCGGCATCGGCCTTACTCATACCTTGGCCCAAATCCGCGAGACGGCGGCACTGCGCGGCGCCCAGGCCGCCCAACCGCTCTCATTGATAGCAGCGGTTCAGGAGATTGCCTTAGTTACCGTCCCGGGTTGGCTTTCGAGCCTGTCGGCGATGACGACCATGCTGCGTAGCCAGCGCCGTCCTACGCCCACCGAGGCCAGCGAGCTCGACCATCGCCTGCGCCACATTCTGCAACAGCTGAAATCATGAGGAAACAACTACCATGACCCTCCAACTCGACCTGCGGAAATCTGCCGACAAGCTGCGCCTGTCCTTGGACAAGGCGGGCGTGGCCCCGGACATCAAGGCCGAACTAATCTTCGACATCGACGTGTCGGGCTCGTTCGAGCACGAACATGAGGAAGGCACGACCAGCAAGCTCATCGCACGGCTGGTCCCCTACGGCATGGTGCTCGACCCCGATGGCAAGATGGACGTCTTCACCTTCGCCAATGGCCGCGCTTCGGCGCATCACGTGGGAACCGTCACGCCGGACGATGCCGACGACTACATCCTACGCAAGGTCATCGATCGGGTGCCTGGCTGGAAGGGCGGCACGGAATACAGCCATGTTCTCGAACGCAACCTGCAGCACTTCGGCTGGCTGCAGCGCGATGAGACATTCGGCAGCATCGTGAGTCGGTTCTTCGGCTTCGAGCCGACTCCTGACCAGTCGATCAAGAAGCGGTCCATCGTGATCTTCGTGACCGATGGCGAAAACGACCCTGCCGACCACGCCCGCACCATATCCATACTGGAGGCGTCAGAGCGCCGCGGCGATCAGGTCTATTTCCTGTTCATGGGTGCATGCGAGCACGACGTGGACTTCAAGTTTCTGCGCACCATCGCGTCGCGGTTCAAGAACACCGGCGTCGTCATCGTGCGAGACCTCGATGGCTTCGTCGATCTGTCGGATGACGAAATCAATGCGCAGTTACTGGGGCCGGAACTGCTCGAGTGGCTGCGCTCCTGATCGGCACTGCTTAGACCAGAGACTAGATGGCAGCCCGCCCAGACCTTTGCGTAGAGATTTCCTTGTACCAGGGATGTCGAGACAGGTTCATCCACGCGCGATACCATACCCCTGCGGCAGGTTGCCGCCGGGAGATAATCAAATGCGTTTGTTAGCCATGGCTACCGCGACGATTATTGCGGTTTCCACCCCCCAGGCCCTCGCCTGGGGTTCTTACGGCCACTCCGCTGTGGCAATGATCGCCGAATCCTTGCTGACGCCACAGGCAAAGGAAAACGTGCGAAAGCTTTTGTTGGGTGCGCCGCTGGTAACGGGTGCTGCCTTTGCCGACGAATATCGGGTCGGCCACCCAGAAACGAGCCGCTGGCACTATGTGGACATTCCCGACGACCAGACGAACTACGACGCAGCGCGCGACTGCGAGGTCACCATTGAAGGGGACTGCACCATCGCTGCAATAGAGAGAGAAGGACATCTGATCCTTGACCCCGAGGCCGGCGTCTTTGGACGAGCCGACGCCCTGAAGCGTCTCGTCCACTGGGTCGGTGACATCCACCAGCCTTTCCACGCCACCGAACGCATAGTCGATGGTGAACCCGATGCTGGTGGCAACGAGTTCCGGTTGCGGTTCTTCGATGCTCCTTCAGGGAATAACACCAACATGCATGCGCTTTGGGACACCGGTCTGCTCATGCGCGAAGACCGTTACGTCGAAGATCTCGTCCAAGACTTGACCACCAATGTAGTTCCAGGAATACCCGTGGCGGAAGCCGACGAAACCGATCCCGTCGAATGGGCGCTGAGCTCGCACAGCGTGGCCCACGACGCCTATTTTGCCGATGTGGCCGGCACGACGGAGGTCATCGATCAGGTTTATATCGACAACAACTTGCCCATCGCAAAGCGGCAGCTCGCGTTGGCAGGAATTCATCTCGCAATGATCTTGAACGAACTGCTTGTGGATCCCCATCCAGCCGGCTTCTGACCGACAGGGGCGAATTCGCTCGCCCCTGTCCAATTCAACAAACTTTGCCGGCACGGGAGAACGGCCCTAGTCGGCATGCTGGTGGTGTCGGCATTTCCCGTGGTCGGCCAAAATCTCGATGACGCGGCATGTCTCGACGCGGCCATGGCTGCACCCCACGACCATGCGCTCGAGTTCGTGCTGCAGCGCAGTCAGGCTGGCGATCTTTTCCTTGACCTCGACCAGATGCGACTTCGCGATGGCGTCGGCGTCCTGGCAGGACTGGTCGGGACGATCCTGCAGCGACAGCAGGGTGCGGATTTCGCCGATATCGAAACCCAGCTCCCGGGAGTGGCGAATGAAGGTCAGCCGCTCGGTGTCCTTCAGGTCATAGGTCCTCCGGTTCCCTTCGGTCCTCGGTGGCGCCGGCAATAGTCCGATCTGTTCGTAGTACCTGATGGTCGGCACCTTGACGCCGGTGGCTTCTGACACTTTGCCGATCGCGATTCCGTTACTCATTTAATGCTTGCTCCTAGAGTGGCTAGAGGATGTACGCCGAGTGCAAGGAATTCAAGGAGTCGGTACAATGAGCGCAGGAAATGGTACGACACGGTTCCGTGTAGAGGGCATGGACTGTGCCAGCTGTGCCACCAAGGTCGATACCGCGGTGCGCAGGATCGATGGCGTCGAGGACGTCTCGGTCTCGGTCGTTTCCGGCACGATGACTGTAAAGCACTCCACCGCAACCGACCTCGCCGCAGTGGCAGGAAAGGTATCCAAGCTCGGCTACAAGGCGACGGCGCTACCACCCAAGCCAACATCATCAACGGTATCCAAGCCCATCGTAGAAGCTCACGACGAAGACGATGGCGATGATCATGTGGGTCACGATCACGGCTCCCATGAGGGGCATGATCATTCGAGACGAGACCCTGGTGTCCATGAACAATTGCACGGATCGACAAGGGCTCCTGCAGCTGACGAAGACAGCAAAGAGGCTGCGCTCGAGGGCTTGCACGGCCATGACCATTCCTTCGAGGAGGGCCCTTGGTGGAAAACCGCCAAGGCCCGGCTGACGATCATTGCAGCGATCGCCGTTGCGGTCGCCTTCGTGGCGGGCCGGATTTTCCCGCAGACCGAACAGTGGGTCTTCATCGCTGCAATGGTGGTCGGTCTCGTCCCGATCGCGCGGCGTGCCTTCGTCGGCGCCATCAACGGCACCCCGTTCTCCATCGAGACCCTGATGACCATCGCTGCTGTAGGCGCGGTGTTCATTAACGCTGCCGAGGAAGCCGCAATCGTCGTGCTGCTGTTCCTCGTCGGCGAACTGCTGGAAGGCGTGGCTACAGGTCGCGCCCGTGCCAGCATCAAGGCGCTTGCTACCCTAGTGCCGAAGACAGCTTTCAAAGAAGTCGGCGGCAAGACCGAGGAAGTGCCCGCCGATTCACTCGCGCTCGAGGATATCATCCTGGTGCGTCCGGGCGATCGGGTGCCTGCCGATGGCATCATCGTCTCGGGCGAAAGCGCGATCGACGAAGCGCCGGTAACAGGTGAATCCGTGCCAAAGCGCAAGCAGGTCGACGATCCCGTGTTCGCCGGCACCATCAACCAAGACGGCGCCCTGCGCATCAGGGTGACCGCTGCGGCTGCCGACAACACCATCTCCCGCATCATCGCACTGGTCGAGGAAGCCCAGGAATCCAAGGCGCCGACCGAGCGATTTATCGACCGGTTCTCGCGCTACTACACTCCTGGCGTGATGGTGGTCGCTGCATTGATCGCCATCCTGCCACCACTGTTGACCGGCGCTTCATGGGACGAGTGGATCTACAAGGGTCTCGCCATCTTGCTTATCGGGTGTCCATGCGCTCTGGTCATCTCCACACCTGCAGCCATCGCGGCGGCACTGTCGGCTGGCGCTCGCCGGGGCCTGCTGATGAAGGGCGGCGCCGTGCTCGAGTCCCTGGGCAAGATCAACATGGTCGCCCTCGACAAGACCGGCACGCTCACCGCGGGCAAACCTCAGGTCACCGACATCGTGGCCGGCGCGAACACCGAGCGCGAAGTCCTCGAATTGGCCGCTGCACTCGAAGTGGGCTCCAGTCATCCGCTGGCCAGCGCCATCCTGGCGAAGGCCAAGGCCGATGGCATCGAGCCTGCGCAGTCCACCAAGGCAGGCGCGGTCGGTGGCAAGGGTGTCGTCGGCACCGTCAGTGGCGTCGATCTCTTCCTCGGATCGCCCAAGGCCGCTGCCGAGAAAATCTCTTTAGGTGCCGAACTGGATGCCCGCATCGTTACACTGAACGACGAGGGAAAGACGGTTTCCGTTCTGTTGGCTAATGGAGTAGTGGCCGGTTTGATCGCCATGCGCGACGAGCCGCGTCCGGACGCGATCGAAGGCCTGAAAGCCTTGAAAGATCTCGGCGCCGATATCGTCATGCTGACCGGCGACAACAAGCGAACCGCCGCCGCCATCGGAAAGGCGCTGGGCATCGAGCCCCGGGCCGAACTTCTGCCGGAGGACAAGCAGCGCATCGTCGCGGAACTCAAGGCCAGCGGCAAGATCGTCGCCAAGGTCGGCGACGGCATCAACGATGCCCCCGCGCTTGCGGCAGCCGATATCGGCATCGCCATGGGCGGCGGCACCGACGTAGCCCTCGAGACCGCCGATGCCGCCGTCCTGCACGCACGGGTTATCGACGTCGCCAACATGATCCTGCTGTCGCGCGCGACCATGTCCAACATCACCCAGAACATCACGATCTCGCTCGGCTTGAAGGCCTTCTTCCTGGTCACCACCGTCGTTGGAATTACTGGTCTGTGGCCCGCAATTCTTGCCGATACCGGGGCAACCGTTCTGGTCACTGCCAACGCCATGCGCCTGCTTGGCTGGAAGGGATTGGGGAGCAAGGCGTGAGGAAATTCACGGTCGGTCTCTATGTCGTTCCCATCCTTGTAGCGGTCGATCTGGGCGCGAAGTTTTGGGCCATCCAGAATCTGGGTGGCCTGACAGAAGCGGCGCCGCTCATGCCGGGCCTTTCCTTGCGCCTCCTATCCAACCCGGGGGTCTCGTTTGGCTGGTTCGCCGGTTCGCCATGGCCGGTGACGCTGGTAACCGCCGTCATGACCGTGGCTTTTGCCGTCTGGTTCTACCGCTCCCGCATGGAGCGGGAATATCTCGCGATCGGGTGCATCATGGCGGGAGCGGCCTCCAACCTGATCGATCGCCTGATCAACGGGGCGGTCACCGACTTCCTGTCGTTCGGGGGCGTGAACGCACCGCTCTTCACCAACAACCTCGCGGACATCTGGATCACCCTGGGCGTGGCGATCCTGTTCGGCGGCGCACTGCTCGATCTTCGGAAAACCGATCCTGTCCGGGAGAAACGCACGTGATAACCAGATCTCGCACTCGGACAACGGACTCCGTCGATGGCCTATAAAGCACCGCTACCCATGCGGATATTTCACTATGCGCTATGGGCTTTCATGCTCTTCCTTCTGGCATGGTTCCTGCTCATCCCGATCTTCCTCAGGGTCACCACGCCTGAACCGACGCTGCTGCCAGATCCAGCCACCGATGCTTCGGCAACGAGCACGCCGGGGGCGGATTCCTCTGTGCCTGTCCAGCAACCTACGCCCGCGGCAACCACCCCTTGAGCCCAGAAAGTGCACCGCCCAAGCCTACGCGTCGGCTGCTGCTCGCAGGATTGCCATTGGTGGCCCTGCTCGGTCTCGTCGGAGTTTTCGCCTCCACCCTGAGAAACCCGTCGACCGACCTCCCATCGGTTTTGGTCAATAAGCCGGCGCCTGAATTCTCGCTGCCGCCGCTTGTTCGTTCGGGGGTCCCGGGCCTGAGCCGTGGCGACCTGATCGGACAGGTCAGCGTGGTCAACGTTTTCGCGAGTTGGTGCATCCCGTGCAGGGACGAGCATCCCTTGCTCGTCGAACTGAAAGAGAGGACCGGGGTTCGGCTGTTTGGCCTGAACCTTAAGGACGAAGAAGAGAACGCCGGTGCATTCCTTGACGAGTTGGGTAATCCCTATGACGCCATCGGTGCCGACACCAACGGACGCGCCTCGATAGAATGGGGTGTCTACGGCGTGCCGGAAACCTTTCTGGTCAACCGGGACGGCGTCGTTCTCACCCGGCGCGTCGGCCCGCTGGACAGGAAGTCACTGGATGACCTGATCGTGTCAATCCAGAAGGCGGAGGACTCGGAATGAGTGGCCGATATCGGTCGGTCCAGTATCTCAGGGGCGTGGCGGCGACTTTGGTCGTGGCTTCGCACGCCTTTCTGTATCCCATTGCGGATAAGCCGATGCTGTACGGACGCTGGGGATGGCTCGGAGTGATCCTGTTCTTCGTCATCTCGGGGTTCATCATGGTGACCGTCACCGGAGACGACCGGTTCGACGGCGGGCTCTTCATCCGCCGTCGAGCGGCACGCGTCATCCCGCTGTACTGGGCGGTCACGCTGTTCACCGCAGGCCTGGCCCTCTGGGCCCCGTCGCTGTTCAAGACGATGACCTTCGACTTCTCCCAGCTGTGGCGGTCACTGCTCTTCATTCCGTTCTTCAACGAGACCAGCGGCGGCATCCACCCCATCTACAAGCTGGGCTGGACGCTGAACTACGAAGTGTACTTCTACCTTTGCTTCGCGCTGCTCTGGTTCCTAGGAGCGACCGCCAGGGTGGTTACTCTGACGGTGCTGTTCGTTGGGCTTGCCGTGTTCGGCGGCGTAGCCAAGCCGTCATCGGACCTGGCGATATTCTACACCAGTTTCATGCCCTTGGCCTTCTGCGCCGGGATGGGATTGGGTCTCATGGCGCTGCTTGGGACTTTCCGCTCGTCGACCGGTTCGTTGATTGCCATCGGCGTGCTGGGTTTTTCGGGATTGGTTCTCGGACTGGCTTGGCCAGCAACCGAAGTCGAAGACTGGACCGCGTTCGTCGGGTGCCTGGTATTCGCCAGCGCTGCGGTCTTCCTTGGCGTGCAACTCGAAGCCGTGCTGCCGAAGTTCTCGCTGCTGGAGCGATCGGGCAATGCATCCTATTCCACCTACCTGTCCCACATCTATGTCGTGGGCGGGTTGTCCTGGCTGGCCTACGCGGTCCTACCGTCCGGAAATGGCGTCGTCTATGTGGCGGTCGCGATCTCGACCATCGCTTGCGCCTCGGGTGTGGGGCTGCTCCTACACAGGTCGCTCGAAGTACCCCTCGGTCGCTGGCTCGCCCCGCTTTCGGCCAAATCGCAAAGAAGACCTTCGGCGGCCAAGGCTTGAGTATCGCGGACAAGCTCCTCGCCCCGGCGCATGTCGAGCATTTCGTCGCCTTGACCACCATTTTCAAGTTGTTGGGCGATCGGACTAGATTGCGCATCATGCTGGGATGCTTGGATGGGCCAAAATCCGTTGGTGACATTGCTACGGAATTGGGGCTGTCGCCGTCGCTGGTCAGCAAGCACCTGAGACTCCTCCGTTCGGCCCGGCTCGTGGTCGGCAGACGTAGCGCCAAGCGCGTTGCTTATTGCATTTCTGACGACCACATCAGGACTGTGCTATTGCAGATGCTGGCCCACACGGTGGAAGAGGGCGTCGATTCCAATACGACAGAAGTGGAGGCGACTCATGCGAAGTAGCCGGTTCTGCTGGTCTATACGAAATAACAGTTGGGCATCATGACCCGGCGTCATCGAGCGATCGCGTACGCTTTTGCAATAACCACCGTACTGATCGCTGTCGAGGTCATCGTGTACGCTCGACTCGTCGAGCGCGAGCATCCGTCTAAGGTCCATGCCGCAGATCAGCTTTCATAAAATCCCGGGGTGATGGGAGGGCCGGTCACGGTGCCGGCCCCCTCGACGTCAGGACGTGGCCGGCAGGTTCTGGGTGAGTTCATCGACTTCGATGAAGGTCGGACGGACGTTGCTCATCAATGCCTTGCGAGCGAATTCGACGGCCATTACCGGCGGTTGTCCTGAAATGTGGGCAAGCAGGCCCGCCTTGAGCGACGCGTAGTACTTGGACTCGGAGTTGAAGGTGCTGCGAAGTGATTGGGCCATCGGCGCGAAGAAGCCATAAGCCACGAAAACGCCGAAGAAAGTGCCGACCAGAGCGCCGCCTATCATGTGGCCGAGGACTTCAGGCGGTTCGCTGATGGAACCCATCGTCTTGATGACACCCAGAACCGCCGCGACGATGCCCAGCGCGGGAGTGCCGTCAGCCAAGGACTGGATTGCCCCTACCATTTCCTCCTGCTCTTCGTGATGGGTTTCGAGTTCCTCGTCCATCAGCGCTTCCATCTCATGGACATTGTTCGATCCCAAGGTGACCATACGCATGTAGTCGCAGACGAATTCGACCGCGTGGTGGTTCTTCGCGAACGAAGGGAATGCGTTGAAAAGTCGAGACTCCGCGGGGTTCTCGATGTGCTGCTCGAGTGCGAGAATCCCCTTCGACTGGATCAGTTTGAACATGGCGTACTGCATGCCCAACATGTCCGCATAGTCCGTCTTGCTGAACTTCGGTCCTTTTAACAAGGCACCGAAGCTACCCATTGTGCCCTTTAGGACATGGCCCGGGTTGCCGATGACAAAGGCGCCGATCGCGGCGCCCAGTATGATGACGAATTCGAAAGGCTGCCAGAGTACGGCGATGTGGCCTCCGAGGGCCATGTAGCCGCCGAAGACGCAGACGAGAACGAGTATCGTTCCTATGATCAGACGCATGCTGGCCTCCGGCAAGGTGTCGCCAAGCATGTCGATCTTGGACGATCGGCGTCATGGGTTGTCGATGGAAACGATAGATAGATGCGCGTGTGTGAGCGCGAGCCCGTCATCCCTGCGCGGAGGAACGTGATTTCTTGCATGTTGGGAATGCCCTATTTCCCCGCCGTCATCGAACGGCAGGCAGAATTGACCTGAAGCGGAACGCAGAGGCTCCTCGTCTGCAGATCAAGGCTTGGGCGGGTGTTCCATCGTGTGGATCAGGTCGAGTGCGGACCCGATGGACGAGACCAAGACCGGACGCATTCCCTGAGACGTGCTTGTCGTAGTCGGGGCGATGATTTGACCCACGATTTCGTGGGAGTGGTCATGCGCCCCCCCTTGATGATTGCTGTGAGCCATGACGACGGAGGCGACCGGAGCATGACCATTGGTGATAGCGGAACTGCCGCGCACCGGTGCAGCACGGGTGGCATGCGCCGGCGCAAGCAGGAGGAGGACCATCGCCAAGGCGACGACGATCAAGGTCATTGGGCTGCGATGGCGTGCTGGTCCGAACATCGCGGCCATTGTCGTGTTTTATGGTTAAAAGAACGTCACCAACAAAGACTTTGGCCCGAATCGGACACGTTTGGTTCAAGCAAGGCCGGGCGTACGACTCCATGAGACGATCAATCGCCAGGGGGACTGATGGTGAAATGAGCGGAGCGATGACGACGTTTTTGGTTCTCGCGTGCTTTTTCATAGTGTTTTTGATGATGGGCTATCTGCCGATGCACACGCCGATGTGACCGCTGGCCGTTCCGCCAGCTTGACCGCCCGTAGTTCGACTGACCTGCGCAGGATCCGGTAACCAAGACGCGCCGCTATCTTATCCTCCATGGCGTTGAGTTCCGCATCGTTGAACTCCACGACATCCCCCGTGCTCACGTCGAGCAGGTGCCCGTGGGACGGCTTGGCTGTCAATTCGTACCGACCCATGCTCGCATCGAAGTGTCTGATTTCCACGAGGCCGATCCTTACCAGCTGGGCCAAGCTGCGATAGACGCTGGCGATGGAGATTCGACGACCTGTTGCCTTGCACCATATCCCTGAGCTCTTCAGCATCAGGGTGTCCCGGGGCGTTGGTCAGGGCCGTCACGACCGCGACCAGATTGGCGGTGAGCTTCAGGCCCTGGGCTCGACACTCGCCAATGATGTCGGCGATGTCGCGCCCGTCGCCCATATCAGAAGACGAAATCGACGAGCAGTTTCGCATTTAGGGCGGCGATGATTACCGCAATCAGGACAGCAAGACCGATTAGCCATTTCGGTGCTACCAGTTCGCCCATCTTGGTCTTGTCGGCGGTGAACATCACCAGCGGGAACACCGCGAACGAGAGCTGCAGGCTCAACACCACCTGGGTGAGGATGAGTAACTGGGCAGTGCCGGACTGACCGAACCATATGGTGACGCCGGCAGCGGGCACGATGGCGATCGCCCGGGTGATTAGGCGCCGCAACCAGGGCGACAACTTGATGTCGAGGAAGCCTTCCATGACGATCTGACCTGCAAGGGTCGCTGTCACCGTCGAGTTCACCCCGCAGCAAAGCAGCGCGATGCCGAAAAGCGTCGGTGCGATCGCGAGGCCCAGCATCGGCGCCAGCAGGCTGTGCACCTCGCCAAGTTCGGCGACCTCGGTCTGGCCGGCCACGTTGAAAGTGGCGGCGGCAAGGATGAGGATCGAAGCGTTGATGCAAAGGGCGAACATCAGTGCCACCGTGGAGTCGATGGTGGCGAACTTCAGTGCCTCACACTTCTCCGGCAAGCTGTCGCCGTAGTCGCGGGTCTGCACGATGCCCGAATGGAGGTAGAGGTTGTGCGGCATCACGGTGGCGCCAAGGATGCCGAGCGCCAGATAGAGCATCTCCGGGTTGGTCACGATTTCGCTCGTCGGCGCGAAACCCCTGATGACGTCGCCCCAGTTGGGGTCGGCCAGTGCGATCTGCACGACGAAGCAGGCTGCGATCACCGCGAGGAGAGCGATAACCAGCGCTTCGACCCAGCGGAAACCGAGTTTCTGCAGGTAGAGGATGAGGAAGACGTCGAGCGCCGTAATGAGCACGCCGATCTCGAGCGGGATACCGAAGATCAGGTTGAGGCCGATGGCGGTGCCGATGACCTCGGCGATGTCGGTGGCGATGATGGCGATTTCAGCCAATCCCCACAGCACGTAGGCCACCGGTTTGGGGAATGCATCACGGCATGCTTGTGCCAGATCACGTCCGGAGGCTATCGCCAGTCTCGCGCAAAGCGACTGCAGGACGATTGCGAAAATGTTCGAGACCAGCGCCACCACGAGCAGGGCGTAACCGAACTTGGAGCCGCCAGCTAGCGACGTCGCCCAGTTGCCGGGATCCATGTAGCCCACCGCCACCAGATATCCGGGGCCAACGAACGCAGCGGCACGGCGCCATACCGAGGACTGACCTTTCACAGGAACCGATCTGTGCACGTCAGACAGCGACGCCTCCCCGCCGCTTCGGCTCCAACCCGTGAAAACCTTCGGTACGCGCGCTTCCATTGCCGCTCCATGCTTTTGCAAATCATTTGCAATAAGGCATGGCGGTAATGCTTTGGCAAGTGTAACCGGAAGGATCAATCGTCAGAAAACATCGCACTGTTTGGCAGCTTTGAGAAATCAGGATCCCTTGGTCAATATCTGACATGGGGTCAGGAGCGATCCTTGAATACCCGGTGGGGCAGGGCCCTTCCTCAGGAGGTCAGCACCTCCTAATCAGTCGATGCGGTTGACGCGGGCAATTTTGCTCGTCGTGAATGGCCTGAAGGCGATGGCCACTTGCGCCAGGAACCCCTTGCTGAAAGTGCCGAGGACTTCGGGACGGGGATCGTAATAGTAGGACTTCTCTAAAATATCGAAATTATATTCCGAAACGGTAATCCAGGCGTCTTTCCACGCGCTCAAACCCGCGCGGCGCCGCTCGAGTTCGGGGATGACCAGCGTGGTTTGGTCGGAGCGGGGAGGGGTGCCTGAGATGGCCAGCAGAATCAGGGCGGTTTGGTCGCCATGCGGCAATGACAGTGTCAAACACACGGGACGCTCTTTGCGGCCCTCCGTCTCGTGATTGTCGCGCTGCCATTTCCAGAGATAGGCATAGCGGATGATTGACCCATTGGGCGGAATATCAGCCATTAGGTTCGGTGCCTTCGGCAATGATTTTGTCTAGGGCAATATCGATCTGCGCGGCCAGGTCGGGCGGCGTTTCCCCTGCTCCATAGACCCGGCGAGGATCGCCTTCCTGCTTCATTGCGGCAAAATCATCGTAGGTCATCAGAACATAGCGGGGCTTGCGGTGTTGGGTGATAGCGACGGGCTGGCGGTCTGCCGCCATGGTGACGGTTTTTAAATCTCGCAGCAGATCGACCGTGGAAAAATTCTTCATGGCACCAATCCTTCGTATTAAACGAAATATACGCTTTATTTGGTTATTGGCAAGAACTGCATGACACAACGCCTATCAAATGAGTGGCTGGGCAAATCTTGGTCGCCAGTTGATAAAAGTTGGCCGGACACTGTTGCGCCCGGCCGACGGTATGCATTAGGCCGCTTGGTTGGACCTTTCGGGGTCTGCCTCTGTGGCTGGCTCGACGTAATCGGGCTGCAGGCGATGCAGAAACGTAGCGGCCCGTTCGGCGTGCGCTGCCGCACGGAAAATTGCCCGCTTGTCTTCCTTCAACACCGCCAGCCAAGAGGCAAGATAATTGGCATGATCGGCGCGCGGCTCAATGAAGACGCCAAGGTCTGCGCCTAGAAAAACCGCGCCCAACTCGGCCACCAATTCTTCGCGGGCATAATCCTTGGTGCCAAAGGAATTTTTAATGTCGCGATCCAGGCGGCTGGCATGCGCCGTCCAATGCACGTTATGCCGATATCGGCATAACGTG
>TARA_R110002124_G_scaffold131910_2_pt1 | contig 71568 bp, 64 predicted proteins | sample TARA_R110002124 | Tara Oceans TARA_R110002124 (sample SAMEA4397445) | marine metagenome | biome: Polar Biome; feature: [SRF] surface water layer (ENVO:00010504); material: water (ENVO:00002006), including particulate matter (ENVO:01000060) such as... | depth 5 m | reverse complement strand
AGGACCACCAGGAGGTACGACCATAGGAGTGTCACGAACTTCGAGCGTCAATGCTACGGTATTATAACAAGTACTATTAGTACTTTCCACTCTGGCAAACACGATATCCAGATAGGGATCATCGTTGTTATATAAATTTGGAAGAACATTCAAGTTATTCTGAGCATCAGATAAGGTTGGATGATAAGTAACTGTTAATGTAGGGTCACCCAAGGTTATATTAGCGTCAGCATCACTTAACGTAAAAGTGGTAAATCCGTCATTATCTATATCACATAAAACCAGAGAATCAGGCATCATGTTGATCACCGGAGGTGAATCTAATTCAATATCAAAATTTTGTGTTGTATCAAAACAAGATGGGTTCGCGTCGTTTTCAAGTCGTATAAATATTGTTGTTGGAGAAACTGTTACGTTGTAAGGGTTAGGCAACGGATTTATATCACCGTCGGCATCTGCCTGACTTAGGTGGTAAGTAACAGAAAAGTCGAATGGACTTTGAGTTCCCAGTACAGTAGCATCAAAAAGAGCGGAAAGATTTACTTCTTCATCACCTGTTCCGTCTTGATCACATAAATAGTAAGGAGAATTGACAGCACCTGCTATCGCACTTCTAAATTCTATAATAAAAGATTCGGTATCGAAACAATTTCCGGAAAGATCTTCAATTCTTACATAAATAGTTTCCGTAGTACCCGTAATTAAATAAGATGCCGGTGTTACTATTGGTGCAGCGCCACTATCGGCATCTGCTTGGGAGTTATGATATGTAATATTGAACAAAGAAGGGTCCTGAGCACCTAAAACCACAGCATCATTCACAGTTAAATCGAATATACCGGGTGTGGAGCCGTCATCACAGATAAATAGATTATTAGGTTGATTTGCTACAGGTTGAGGATTAAAAATAATCTCAACCTCGTCTGAAACATCACAAACACCATCGGAAGCAGTACATCTGTATGTACCGGAATTTGGTGCGGTAACCACATAAGTGGGGTTAGTAGCCCCGGCTATTGGCACAGCATTAAGAAACCATTGATAAGTTACCCCTGGAGTCATAGTATCTCCGTCCAGCACAATTGGGGTAGTATCACATGTTTCAATATCCGGACCTAAATCTACTGTAAATGTAGCACTTGGAGTTACCGTCACATCGTCTGATAAAACCACGACTTCACCATTACAAGTATTGGTGTATGTCACTCTTGCAGTAAATACTTCCGGACCTAAAACACATACATTAATAGTGGGTGTCGTCCCAATTACAGCCCCAGTAGAATCTAACCATTCAAATACATAGGTAGGAGCTCCTATAGGGCTAAAACTCCACGCTTCGTTTGTCGTAGTCCACGGAGAATCTGACGTATTTCTTCCCGGTGGCACATAGGCCACAGTTCCGGCATCGTTTTGAATTCCAACTGCCGCGTTACCGTTATTCCAAGTTGGACAGGAAGGTTTATCTCTTATATAAATTTCAATAACATTCGAAAACTCATAAAACACAGCCATGTGCGTTGCCTCAAGAGCGTTACATGAACCTGAAAAAAGCGCTACTTCGAAATAGGAAACCACTAATACTCTATTAGGGAAAGTTCCCAACACTTCATATCCAATTTCATTACCCGGGTTAATGGAAGGATGAATATCATGAACTGGCGTGAACACATTCGCCTCACCAAGTGCATCCGGAGTATTTGAAGGGAGATCTGTATCAAAACTCCAACCGTTACTCGTATCACCCGGATCCACATCAAAACGAATCACACCATTAGATCCTACTTGAAAATCCTGTTCAAGGCTTCCGAAGAAACAAAACTCAAAAGGTAAAGTATCCACGGGTGACCAAACATCGTCCGTAGAAATATTTATCGAGTTAGCCAATCCATCAAATGGAAAGGGAGGAGTGTAAGGAACAGAATTTACTGTATAGTTTGAACCGGAGGTGTCGAAAGTCTCTAAAAAAGTTGCTGTAATATCGGCGCAACCACCCGTTGTACAATCTGCTGTTACATCGGGACCCGCATCAACAAATAACGACCCAGGACCCTGAGCCAGTGATATTAAAGGGGAAAAAAGCAAAAATAAGAAGAACTTAAACACTCGTGGGGAAATCTTTTTCATAGTCAATTTTGAATAATTCGGGGAATTTATGAAAATTTTATGAAAATACTTGAGTTCGAAAAGTAAAAATAGTGATATTCAATTTTTCATAGCAGGAGTCGAATGTGTATCTTTGCAGACTATATTTTACACAGACACTATATTTTACATCTATGGATTTAGAAAAACAGCTGAAAGCTATAGAAGCAATGGGAGATGATCATTTAGGAGCCTCTACGGAAACTCCGCTGCGCACAGATGCTTTTGAACTCAGTGATATTGAAAAAATCGCGTTAATTAAAAAAGACGTTCACAATATAATGCACACTCTGGGACTGGACCTTACAGACGACAGTTTAAAAGGAACCCCTACCAGAGTCGCTAAAATGTTTGTTCAGGAAATTTTTGGAGGGCTTCACCCCGACAGAAAACCAAAAGCCTCGACATTCGACAATAAATATAAATACAATGAGATGTTAGTGGAGAAAAACATCACCTTGTACTCTACCTGTGAACACCATTTACTCCCCATTGTAGGTAAAGCACATATTGCATATATATCTAACGGAAATGTTGTAGGGTTATCAAAGATGAATCGTATTGTAGATTACTACGCGAAGCGCCCACAAGTGCAAGAGCGCCTTACGATGCAAATTGTCAAGGAATTGCAACAAGTATTGAATACTGATGACGTCGCTTGTGTTATTGATGCAAAACACCTCTGCGTTAATTCTCGGGGTATTCGCGATATCGATAGCAGTACAGTTACCAGTGAATTTGGAGGAAAATTCAAAAATCCTGAAACACGACGTGAATTCCTGGATTACATTCAATTGGAAACCGAGTTTTAATCTTTACCTTAAGTACTTTAGATGAATCTTTTCGAAAAACAAGATCTTTACATTTATAATTCACTTTCTAAAAAGAAAGAAAAATTTATCCCAATTCATGATGGCGCCGTAGGGATGTATGTCTGCGGACCTACTGTTTACAGTAATGTTCATATGGGGAATTGTAGAACTTTTTTATCTTTCGATCTTGTTTTCAGATATCTGAAACATTTGGGTTATAAAGTACGCTATGTTAGAAATATTACCGATGCGGGGCATCTTGAAAACGACGGGGAAAGCGGTGACGATCCTATTCTGAAAAAAGCTCGTATTGAGCAGATGGAACCCATGGAAGTTGTTCAGAAATACACGGTCGATTTCCATGATACAATGGCAAAATTCAACGCTTTTCCACCAAGTATTGAACCCACTGCGACCGGTCATATTATTGAACAGATCAATATTGTTAAAACTATTCTAGATGAAGGTTACGCCTACGAAAAGAATGGCTCGGTTTATTTCGATGTGAACAAGTTTAACGAGGATCATGAATACGGAAAATTAAGCGGAAGAAACCTCGAGGATATGATCACAAATACGCGGGAATTAGCCGGTCAGAGCGAAAAGAAAAATCCGCAGGACTTCGCGCTTTGGAAAAAAGCGGAACCTCAACATATTATGAGATGGCCTTCACCCTGGAGCGACGGTTTCCCCGGTTGGCACCTTGAATGCACCGCCATGAGCACAAAATATCTCGGAAATCAGTTCGATATCCACGGGGGCGGTATGGACCTTAAATTCCCACACCACGAGTGTGAAATTGCTCAAGCCGAAGCTTCCAATAAGCAATCGCCGGTTAATGTTTGGATGCACGCCAATATGCTTACTTTAAATGGTAAGAAAATGTCTAAATCTACCGGAAATAATATTCTTCCCGAGGAGCTTTTTTCAGGAAACAATAACATTTTAAGTAAGGCTTTTTCTCCAACCGTAGCCAAATTCTTTATGTTTCAGGCACATTACAGAAGCATTTTAGATTTTTCTAATGATGCTTTGGTCGCTTCAGAAAAGGGCTTTAACAGATTGATGGATGCTTATCGTTCACTAGAAGGTCTTTCCGTAGAAAAAACCAGTAGTTTTGATGTTAATAGTTGGAAACAGTCCTGCTACGATGCAATGAACGACGATTTTAACAGTCCGATACTCATTGCTCAATTATTCGAAGCCGCTAAATTCATTAACGGAATTAAAGACGGAAATGAAACAATTTCGAAGGGAGATCTTGAATTACTTCGGAAAACTATGCATGATTTTATTTTCGATGTGTTAGGATTGATCGATATTGCTTCGGAAGGAAATAATGATACAGATAAACTCACGGGAACTATTGAACTTTTAATTCAACTTAGAGATAAGGCGAGAGCGAATAAAGATTTTGCAACAAGTGATCAAATACGAGACCAATTATTGGAAGTTGGCATACAACTGAAGGATGGAAAAGAGGGAACCACGTTCTCTTTTAACTAATTCATCTTATAATTTCCCACCTGGTTGAAAAAAATACTTACATACCCGTTCATACTACTTATACGAGGGTATCAGGTTTTAATTTCACCTATTTTACCCTCAAGCTGTCGTTATACCCCTACATGCTCATCGTATGCAATTGAGGCTTTGCGTGTACATGGTTTATTCAAGGGAAGTTGGCTTTCGGTTAAGAGAATTGCAAGCTGTAATCCATGGGGTGGTCATGGTCATGACCCTGTCCCTCCGAGAAAAGAAAAGCCGGAATAGTATCTGTTTGCCTTTATGCTTTTTGCTATCTTTACGCTTAGATCGCCAAATTTTTAGGTGTAATCTCTTTAAAAAAATACTATGCACTACTTAAGTTTTGTCTGGAATCCTTCTGAAGGAATTGACCTGGGCTTTTTTCTGGTTCGTTATTACAGTTTAATGTTCGTGATAGCGTTTACTCTGGGATGGTTTATTACTAAACGAATCTTTAAAAACGAAGGGGAACCCTTAGAAAAACTCGACAGCCTTTTTATCTATATGGTGATCGCTATCCTCTTAGGTGCACGACTTGGGCATGTGTTGTTTTATCAAAGTGAACTTATTTTTGAGGATCCAATTTCTATTTTTTTACCCTTTAGAACCGTTCCTACTTTCGAGTACACCGGCTTTCAAGGTTTGGCAAGTCATGGTGCTGCAATTGGAGTGATCATTGCAATGTTTCTGTACAGCAAAAAGGTATTGAAAAAACCGGTACTCTGGATCTTAGACCGCATTGTAATTCCGGTTGCCTGTGGAGCAATTTTCGTTCGAATTGGAAATTTTATCAATTCTGAAATTATCGGGAAAGCTACCAATAGTGATTACGGTGTAATTTTTAAGCAATTAGGTGAGGATTTTCCCAGACACCCTGCTCAGTTGTACGAATCTGCCGGGTATATCATCGTGTTTTTAATTTTGTGGTTAATCTACTGGAAGACCGAAAAAAGAAAGCAACTCGGCTTTTTATTTGGAGCGTTTCTAATTTTACTTTGGACGGTTAGATTTATAGTAGAATTCGTAAAGGAAGCACAAGTTGGCGAACGCGCAGATTGGGCATTAAATACGGGTCAATGGTTAAGTATTCCATTTATTTTACTGGGCGTTTACTTTGTAGTGCAATCGGCTAAAAAACGTATTGAATAGTATGAAAAAAGTGATTATTTCTGCACTTACCGCAGGCTTTTTGGTTGTGGGTATAAGTTGTAAGAATTCTTCGGAAGAAAAAGTGCTCACGCGGGAAGTTGTGTTTAAAAAAGAAGCTGAAGCAACGCTGCGAAAGGCAAGTTCAGACTCTATTATTACGCGTTTAGATGTTGAAATAGCAGATGACGAATATCAAACTCAAACCGGTTTAATGTATCGAAAATCCATGCTCGATTCTCAGGGAATGTTGTTCGTTTTTGACGATGAAACCATGCGTTCATTTTATATGAAAAACACCGAATTTGCCTTAGACATCATCTTTATAAACAGTGCAGACGAAGTTGTTAGCATACAGAAAAACGCAAAACCTTTAGACCCTACTCCCTTACCTTCCGAAGGTATTGCGAAGTACGTACTAGAGGTCAATGCAGGATTAAGTGATCGCTGGAATCTTGAGAAAGGTGATAAATTACAGTGGAATAAAGTTTCTAATTAATAGTAATTTTATCCTTAAATAAAAAACCCCTCGCAAATTGCGAAGGGTTTTTTTAGTTTCCAAGAGAAAGATCACTAAGCCTCTACCGGCTCTTCTTCTTTCTTCTTGTCTGTAAGGTCTATTCCTTTTTTCTTAACAGTATCGAACATCACAGGTGTTGCGATGAACAACGAAGAGTATGTACCTACTATAACTCCAACGATCAATGCGAAAATTAGTCCGCGAATCGATTCTGCTCCTATAAAGAAGATGGATAACAATACGATCAAGGTTGTTAACGAGGTGTTCAACGTACGACTCAAAGTACTATTTAAAGCCGAATTAATTACTTTGTTAAATTTCCAGGTGCTGTGTTCGTTAAAATACTCACGAATTCTATCGAATACTACCACGGTATCGTTAAGCGAGTAACCAATAACGGTTAGAATCGCCGCAATAAAGGACTGATCGATCTCCATACTAAAAGGCATAAAGCGATGCGTTAGGGAGAATATCCCCAAAACGATTAACACATCATGGAATACCGCTGCAACTGCCCCTAAACTAAACTGCCATCTTCTAAAACGCAATAGAATATAAAGGAACACCACGATCAACGAACCAAGAACTGCCCAGAAGGAATCTTTCTTAATATCATCGGCGATCGTTGGACTCACTTTATAATACTCCATACGTCCGGCGATTTTACCTTCGTCATCTGCCTTAAAGTCTTCAAGGGTCATTCCTGCCGGAAGATTTGGCTTCAGACCGGTATAAAGCATCGATTCTATTTCATCATCAACATCGGTTCCGCTTTCATCTACTTTGTATTTAGTCGTAATCTTTAACTGATTGTCACCTCCATAGGTTTTTGCTTCAGCACTTCCGAAGACAGCAACCATATCATTTTGAATTTGAGTTGAGTTGACATCTTTATCGAAACGAACCGTATAGGTACGTCCACCAACAAAATCCACACCCTGGTTAAGTCCTATGGTAAACAAAGAACCAATACTTATAGCCAACATGATCCCGGAAATTACATACGCAATTTTACGTTTACCGAGGAAATTGATATTCACATTGCTAAACAGGTTCTTGGTAAAAGATGTTGAGAAATGTAACGGTTTACCATTTTTAGTGTAACTATCAATAAACAATCTTGTAATAAAGATCGCTGTAAAGAGAGACGTAAGGATACCTATTAATAAGGTAGTTGCGAAACCTTGAATTGGTCCCGTTCCAAATACTAATAAAATAAGACCAGTAAGACCGGTTGTAATGTTCGCATCTAAGATTGACGAAAGTGCATTCTGGAAACCGTCCTTAATAGCATCCTTCTGCAATTTTCCTTTCTGAAGTTCCTCTCGGATACGTTCAAAGATAAGTACGTTCGCATCAACAGACATACCAATTGTTAATACAATACCTGCAATACCTGGTAGCGTTAATACAGCTCCTAAACCAGCGAGAATTCCGAAGATAAACAGAATGTTCACTACCAGTGCAACATCGGCAAAAAGCCCTGCTTTCCCGTAATATCCAACCATCCACAACAACACAAAACCAAGTGCTAATAGGAAGGATAAAATTCCACTATCGATAGCCTCCTGACCTAATGTAGGCCCAACAACTTCTGCCTGAATAATATCTGCAGATGCCGGCAATTTACCTGCACGAAGTACGTTCGCTAAATCCTGTCCTTCGGTAATATCGAAGTTACCGGTGATCTCACTTCTTCCGCCGCCAATTCCGCCGGCAACCGAAACTCCCGGTGCAGAATAAACGATCTCATCTAATACAATTGCGATCTGACTCTGATTGATATTTGCCTGATTGGTCATTTCTTCCCAGATCTTAGCTCCTTTACCGTTCATCTGCATATTCACCGCTACTCTACCTACCTGATCATAAGACTGCTGTGCATCTGTCACCACACCTCCCGAAAGTGGTGGTATCATATCACGGTTTCCTCTAATCGCGTAAAGTGCAGAAGTTGTAATAACATCTCCATCTACTGTTTCAAGATCCTTTGGTTTTTCCCAAATGAATTTAGCAAATCGATCCGCCTGAGGTAAGAGAGATCTCACCTGTGGCATACGCAAATAACTGTTCACTTTCGCCGTATCTTTAAGTGCAAAAGTTGCAATAACCGGTCCTCCTTGATAACCCGGAGAAACCATCATTGAAAGTATTGGGTTTGTAGTTTCAGGATCTGCAAGCGTATCGTTTACATTTTCTCCTCCAAGTAACTCACTTAAGTCCGGATCGGTTTCTGTAGAGTCTACAACTGTTTCTGTAGCTTCCGGCTTTTCAGCTTTCTTAAGCTCTGCCACTTTAGCGTCTGCCTGAAACAGAAAACCTTGCATTTCTTCGAACTTGTATACATCCCAGAATTCTAACTGAGCGGTACTCTGAAGTAATTTCTTAACACGATCTACATCTTTTGCACCCGGTAACTCAACCAGGATACGAGCAGACTGTCCTAATCGTTGAATATTTGGTTGAGTAACCCCAAATTTATCAATACGTTTTCTAAGTACTTCCAAAGCAGAAGTAACAGATTCGTTAACTTTTCTTTCGATAATTGGCTTCACATCATCATTTGTCATGGAGGCGTTTATATCGTCTTCCAAACTCTTATTAAAGAAAATATCCGGCGATGCCAGGTTATTTTCACCCGGAAGAGCTTCGAAAGCCTTAAAGAATGACTCAAGATAAGTCTCCTGTGCATCTTTTTGAAGTTCTGAAGCGTTGTCTAAAGCCTGGTTAAAGGCAGCATCCTTAGTATTGTTTGCCAATCCTTGTAAGATATCTTTAACCGACACTTGTAGAATAACATTAATACCTCCTTTGAGGTCAAGACCTTTGTTAAGTTCTTTTTCTTTTGCTGTGTTGTAATCAATTCCTAAGACTACCGGATTTCCACCAATAGAATCGAGATATCGCAACTCGGCAACGTCTCTAAGTTTCGGTTCGCTTTCGGGATATGCATTATTGGCATATTCTTTCGCTTCATCCTCCACTTTGTTTGCGATGTATGTAAATGACAATTGATAAAGACTTACCAATCCAAATAATACAGCAAATACTGTAATGAGTCCTTTATTTTGCATTGTTTATAATTTTTTGGTCAAATTTTTATCCCAAATTTTCGGGAGGGCAAATATAGAATTTACCGTATGATCTGACAATATTTTTATTGAATAATAGCGCTTTCAAAAAGGGAAAGCTAACTTAAAATGTAATGGGTTGTATTTTTAGGAAGTAGTTATAAAAACGAGATCAATTTTCTTAAAAGTGAGCACGTAACATCATAGCTATTCCTTATGCCGTAGGACCGGCTCTCGTTTCAGGAATAATATAAGCAGCATTATCTATTGATAATGAAACATTTCTATTAACATGTTTTTTAGAGTGAATTGCTTCGGAAACTAACTTGAAATCAACTTCCTGTGCCGGATAATGAAATACCGGGTTAAGCAATCGTTGTTTTGCTAATGAATTGTCATGCAGATAACCTTTAAGGTCCATCTCTATATTTGAACCGGTTTGGATCTCACAAACGTTTAATTTGTATAGCTCTGTGCTGTCATTTGAAGGCTCTGAAGAATTCTTAGTTCCTTCTACAGCATTGTAACCGAGCTCCAAAATTGGCTCGTTAGATAGAATTTGTTGAATTCTGGAAACCTCTAATTTGCTGTAATAAGCGATCTTTAAATTCCCATCCGAATACTCACGAACCTGAATATTCTCAACTCCTAAGTTCTGCAGCTGTTGCTTTACGGTAGCGATGGCGTTAGCTGCCTCATCTACTCCAACATTTTCGTGTGTAAACTGAACCACGATCTCCTGGTTGGGAACAAGTCGCTGCTGCTGACTGTATCCGAACAGTAAAAGGATTAGGAGTAAAGTACTTAAGTACCATTTCGAGTTCATGCGCCAAATATAAAAAACAAAAGTTGCACGAGGCAACTTTTGTTTGTTTAATTAGTAAGTACTTGATTATAGCTCTAACAATCCGTTAGTTTTACTAACACCTTCTGCGCTTTCTTTCATATGAGATTTTTCGGCATCATTCAGATCAAGACTTACTATTTTTTCAATTCCGTTTTTCCCTAACACAACTGGAACCCCGATACATAGATCATTCAATCCGTATTCACCTTCCAGAAGGGTTGAGCAAGGGTATATTTTTTTCTGGTCACAAGCAATTGCCTGAACTAAACCACTAACAGCAGCCCCGGGAGCATACCATGCCGAAGTACCAAGCAAACCGGTAAGTGTAGCGCCACCTACTTTCGTATCTTCTTTTACCTGATCTAATCTTTCATCTGAAATAAATGCAGTAACAGGCACACTATTTCTCGTTGCTAAACGCGTTAATGGAACCATTCCCTTATCGCTATGTCCTCCAATTACCATTCCGTCAACATCACTAATTGGTGCTCCTAAAGCTTCAGCTAAACGATACTTAAAACGAGCACTATCTAATGCACCTCCCATACCGATAATTCGATTTTTTGGAAGATCGGTGGTTTTATGAACCAAATAGGTCATCGTATCCATTGGATTACTAACCACAATAATAATGGTATCCGGAGAATGCTTTACCAAATTAGAAGAAACAGTTTTTACGATACCGGCGTTGATACCAATTAACTCCTCACGAGTCATACCCGGTTTTCTTGGAATCCCACTGGTAATTACACAAATGTCGCTATCAGCAGTTTTAGAATAATCGTTCGTAGTTCCCACGATACGCGTATCAAATCCGTTCAATGAAGCGGTTTGCATAAGGTCCATCGCTTTACCTTCGGCATAGCCTTCTTTTATATCTAATAATACGACTTCACTTGCAAAATTTTTAATAGCAATATATTCGGCACAACTTGCACCTACTGCACCTGCTCCAACAACTGTTACTTTCATTATAAATTGATTTTATGGTTTATTTTGTTATTTTCTTCGGAAGAAATCTCTGTTCTTTCAAATTTTGTGCAAAAATACAATTATATACATTAATATTTAAGGCTTTAGCTATTAAATTCCGAAGTGAATCCCTGCCGATACCGAATTGTACTCGGCAATATTATAATCTGCATGAAGTCCGAAAAATCCAAGCTTCAGTTTAGCTCCTACATTGGCTCTCACACCAGAAACTTTAGTTTCTATAGAAAACGGATTTGTAAACTCACTTGTGGTTTCAAATAACGGAATACCACCTCTAACTCTATAGGTTCCTAAAACATCAAAATTAGAAGTTCCGGTAACGTAACCAAGTCCGCCATAAAAGTTAATAACAGGGAGTTTTGTTGATGCCTGTAACTGAAAAATAAAGCTGTTTTGCTTTACATCGAACTGTTGGTTTTCTCCTTCAATTATTTCATCATCGGTAAAATCGTAGTTGGCATTCAAATTATTATAGGCTACCAGTCCCGAAATTGCAACCGGAAACAACTTATCTGCGGGAAGCCATTCGGTAAATTCATGTTGTAACCCTACACCAATTAATCCCACTTTCACGTCTTCCCGTTCAACCTTAGGAAAATACCTAACCTTTACTTCGGTAGCTTTAAAGAGTCCGAGTCTGGCCTGCAAAAAAGCTGTAGGCAAGATATTTACATCTACAGAAGCCAAGCCCTGTGGAAGTAAAAACTCCACTTCATCCATAAAAATACCGGTATCATCTGTTACTTCAGCATAGACTAAAATTTCGGGATTATTCTCACCAAAGGCCGTCGCTACTTCTTTTGAGGTACTTCCATCCCTAAAATACAAATTGTTGTATTCCAAAGTATTTAACACAAAGCTTCGGTGTTTATCCTTGGTAAAAGTTGCGTTAGCAATGACTGAAATTTCGAATTTCAGCGGTTTCTTTACCTCGGCAGATTGGATCCAACCATTAGAGGTATTATAGATCATTCCTTCGAACGCCGGAGTCATGTAGGCCGTAGCGAAACGTTTTGCATCATCTACACCAGCTGCGAGGAGATCTTCCAGATTTTCCTGAGCTGTTACATTAACACTCAGACATAGTATACTTAAGAATATGAACTTTTTCATAACTTCAATTTTTCTATTAAAATATAAAACCCGCTGCGATCGCAGCGGGTTTTATAGAATTTTTAACGAAATTTCTTACGCATCAATATTAGCGTAAACCGCATTCTTCTCAATAAACTCACGTCTAGGTGGTACTTCATCACCCATAAGCATTGAGAAAATTCTATCGGCTTCGGTACCGTTATCTATAGTAACTTGTCTTAGAGTTCTGAAGTTAGGGTTCATGGTAGTATCCCATAATTGTTCTGCATTCATCTCCCCTAAACCTTTATAACGCTGGATCGCTGCACTTCCACCAAACTTATCATTTAATGCATCACGTTCTTTGTCGCTCCATGCATATTCTTTCTTAGCTCCTTTTTTAACCAGGTAAAGCGGCGGAGTAGCAATATAAACGTATCCTGCTTCAATAAGTTCTTTCATATAACGGAAGAAGAAGGTTAAGATTAAAGTAGCAATATGACTACCATCTACATCCGCATCACACATGATCACCACTTTATGGTATCGCAGTTTCTCTAAATTTAGAGCCTTACTGTCGTCTTCGGTTCCAATTGTTACTCCCAGCGCAGTAAAGATATTTCTAATTTCTTCATTCTCGAAAACCTTATGTTGCATAGCCTTTTCTACGTTCAATATTTTACCACGTAGAGGAAGGATGGCCTGAAAGTTTCTATCACGACCTTGTTTTGCTGTTCCCCCTGCCGAATCTCCCTCGACTAAGAACACCTCACATTTTTCAGGATCCTGCTCTGAGCAATCTGAGAGTTTCCCCGGTAAACCACCACCACTCATTACGGTCTTTCGTTGCACCATTTCACGTGCTTTTCTCGCTGCGTGACGCGCGGTTGCCGCTAGGATGACTTTTTGTACAATTGTTTTGGCATCATTCGGATTTTCTTCCAAATAGTTTTCAAGCATTTCTGAAACAGCCTGACTCACGGCCGAAGTCACTTCTCGGTTTCCTAATTTTGTTTTAGTCTGACCTTCAAACTGAGGTTCAGCCACTTTTACCGAAACGATAGCAGTTAATCCTTCGCGAAAATCATCCCCTGAAATATCAAATTTCAACTTATCCAACATTCCCGATGCATCTGCATATTTCTTAAGTGTGGTTGTTAATCCACGGCGAAATCCGGAAAGATGTGTACCACCTTCATGGGTGTTGATATTATTGACATACGAGTGAAGATTTTCGTTAAAAGAGGTGTTGTAAACCATTGCTACCTCAACGGGAATATCATTCTTTTCGCCTTCCATTGAAATTACATCGGCGATAAGCATTTCACGATTTCCATCCAAGAAACGTATAAATTCTTTTAACCCTTCATCACTATGGAATGTTTCGGTTGGAATTTCCCCGTTCTCATCAGGGTTTCGCTTATCCATTAAGGTAATCGTAATACCTTTATTCAGAAAAGATAACTCACGAAGCCTACTTGCCAGCGTATCGTAGTTATATTCTAAAGATTGTTGGAAAATTTGTCCGTCCGGCTTAAAGGTTACGATGGTACCTCTATAGTCTGTATCACCAACCGGTCTAACAGGATACATCGTTTTACCACGTTCATATTCCTGCTCATAGATCTTACCATCCCTATGTACTTCTGCTTTTAAATTCTCCGAAAGAGCATTAACAACCGAAACACCTACACCGTGTAAACCTCCCGATACTTTATATGAATCTTTATCAAATTTCCCTCCTGCACCAATCTTGGTCATTACGACTTCCAAAGCCGAAACACCTTCCTTTTTATGAATATCTACCGGAATTCCTCTTCCGTTATCCTTTACCGATATAGAATTGTCCTCATTGATAATCACGTCTATTGCGTCACAATATCCGCCCATAGCCTCATCTATCGAGTTATCTACTACCTCGTACACCAAATGATGCAACCCCCTAACACCTACATCTCCAATATACATCGACGGACGCATACGAACATGTTCCATTCCCTCTAAGGCCTGAATACTATCGGCTCCGTAATTACCTTTTTTTTGTTCTTCGCTCATAAAAAATCAAGTTATTTTTTAAATTATTTCGCAACGAACAAATATAACAAAACCCCTAATAAAATATAGGGTTTCGGCTATTTTAAAGCATGAAGTTATTAACAAAAAATTGTGGAAAAAAAGCAGGAAAAGCAAAACTAAAAATCAACCCAAATTTTCCTGTAAGAAATCAAGATGAACACCGACCAATAATTTGTTATAAAAAACTTAATTTTCACATAATTTTTTGAAAATTCAAATTTTTAAAAAGTAACTTTATTTCCTAAATAAAAATTCTATGAAAAATCATTTTATGAAAATAGCACTTGTTGTTGCTGTTTTGTTATCAATTCAAACTACCACAGCGCAGGAATTTCCAAAAATGGATGCTAGCCCTATGGATCTTGCAATGGCTCGTGCCGATAGAAATTCACCGCCAATGGCTCGTGTAATATACAGCAGGCCACAATTAAAGGGTAGATCTTTAAGTAAACTCGCCCCAAATGGTAAAGTATGGAGAACCGGAGCAAACGAAGCAACCGAACTTACTTTATACAATGCTATGATGTTGGGAAATAAGAAACTTGAAGCAGGTACTTATACGCTTTACACAATTCCGGGAGAAGATAATTGGACTATTATTATAAATTCAGATACCAATGCCTGGGGTTCATACAGCTATAAGGAAGAAAAGGATGTGGTTAGAATTGATGTTCCAAGGCATGACGCCCCTGCCCAAACCGAATCATTGTCTATGGTTTTTAGACCCGAAAGTGACGGTACTACTCTAATGATTGGTTGGGATAGAATGTATGTGGAAGTACCCTTTAAAAGTATTTAAAATTAGTTATCCCCAGAAATTTGTAAAAGTTGTTATGCAACTCCTCAATTGAATCACTTTTATGAATTTCATCGGATTGGAAAAAGCTGTCTCTGACAGCTTTTTTTATGGTATATTCAGATATTTATGTGTCTGTAATGACACGATCCATTTTGGATTACTCATTACATAATCAACGATCAATGGTATCATTTTCTCTCTATTACTCCACTCCGGCTGTAAATATAAAATACAATTTTCATTTACCAAGGCGGCTTGTTCTTCAGCGAAGCGGAAATCATCTTTATTATAGACAATAACCTTTAACTCGTTCGCTTCTTTATAAACTTCAGTTTGAGGTAGTTTATTTTTCTTAGGAGAAAGACAAATCCAATCCCAAATACCGCTCAACTCGTATGCACCCGATGTTTCGATATGAGTATTTAAGCCCTTTTCCTTAAGCAAGCTTGTTAACGGTTTCATATCCCACATAAGTGGCTCACCTCCGGTAACGACGATCGTCTTAGAATACCGAGCCGCATTATTAGCTATTTCGTCTATCGAAGTTGGAGGATGAATATCGGGATTCCAACTTTCTTTGACATCGCACCAATGACAACCAACATCACATCCGCCAATACGAATAAAATATGCTGCAATTCCTTTATGATATCCCTCTCCTTGTATTGTGTAAAATTCTTCCATCAAAGGCAGTACCACTCCCTTATCGACCAAAGTTTGCATTTCCTTTTTCATAAGCAGCAAAGATACTACGGATATTTAAAAGCTATTGCGAATTTCCTGATAAATAGAAATTGCAAAATTATGGAGACCAACAATGCTTTCCTACAAGATACACCCTGTTTTTCTGATCAAAGCTTAGAAAAAAGATGCAAAATTCCCAGAGCTAACTTATTGAAAAAGTTAAATATTCACAAAAAAGCGTGCAGTTTATCCTACATTTTAATCGGCTGTCGAAAACACTGCTAATCATAAGTCTTCTTACATTATTACGCATTATTTTTACTGTAAATACAATGACGGAATTATGAAACTTTCAAAAACCTTGCCTCTTGTTATCTTGCTAACAAGTGCATTATTTATACAAAATTCATTTGCACAAGTAGGAATAGGGACACCAAATCCCGATGCATCTTCGGTTTTGGATGTTACATCCACGACTAAAGGGGTGCTCATGGCACGAATGACTACGGCACAACGAGATGCGATTGTTATGCCGGCCAACGGACTAGTAATTTACAATACAGACTCTGATGAATTTCAGTTTAACACTAATACTTCCGCCACTCCAATATGGCGAGCTTTGAGCTATAGTGCTGTTAGTACTGCAACTCCCGGAGATTCTATAAAATACTCAAATTCTGATACCACGACCGATGTTAATCCGGATACGGCCATCACCCTGCCGTTGTTTGGCAATTTGTTATGGTCGGATAACGGGACGCTATATGTGGTGAGCGGCAATCAAGTAACCATTACAGAAGCCGGACGATATGAATTTATTGTTAATGTTTCATTGGCGAATGCAACAGGCACAGATAGAAACGCACCGGAAATACGCCTAAACGTAAATGGAACACCTGTTGGAACTTATGGCTCAACTGGTTATATGAGAGGTACTAACGGACATGAAAGTTCGTCTTTGCACATCCGTGAAATTATGGAAATTAATGCCAATGATGTGATAACAGTAAGCATAGTGAGAGAGGGAAATAATGGTGCTGTTAACTTAAGGAGTGTAGGAACCTCTAATTTCTACGTTGAGAAAATATTCTAGAATCATGAAAAAACTCACATTTTTAATATTAATCATTAGTCACTTAAGTGCTTTTGCGCAAGTGGGGATAGGTACCACGGTGGTTGATCCGTCTGCTATTCTACAAATAGAATCAACTGAGAAAGGTATACTCTATCCGTCAATGACTACCTTAGAACGCAATTTGCTTGTTTTGCCTGCCAATGGTCTTCTTATTTACAATACCGATACAAATTCATTCGATTGTAATAGAGGCACCCCTGCAATTCCAAACTGGACATCGGTTCATAACAAGCTACCAACTACTTCTTACAGCTGGCAATCGGCTAAATACTCAAATATTGATATTACAACAAATATTAATCCGACAACTGCCATAGACCTGCCCGTTTTTGGAAACGAGGAATGGAACGACAACTCTTCACTCTTTTCGGTGACTGCCAATACCATAACAATAGGAGAACCCGGGAGGTATAAGATCAATGTTAATGTTTCCATAGTATCCACTTCTACTCAAGCGAGAAAAGCACCCGAAATCTATTTAACTTTAAACAATGTGGCTATCCAGTCTATCGCCAGTACGGGTTACATGAGAAGAAATAATGGGCATGAAAGTTCTTCTCTACATTTAAATGAAGTATTAGAGTTAAATGCTACCGATGTGCTTGCAGTTAAAATAGTAGGCGCCGGAAATAGTAATTCGGCCGTGCTAAGATCTACCGGAAGTTCTAATTTCTATATTGAGAAAGTTTTTTAATACATCGAATCTCACTGCCTAACCGCAATCACTTCAATTTCAATTTTAGCTCCTCTAGCTAAATTTTTAGCAGCGAAGGTGGTTCTGGCTGGTTTCTTCGGAAAAAAGATCGTATAGATTTCACTCATTTCTGAAAAATCTTCAATATCTGCAAGAATCACTGTGGCCTTGACAACATCGTCTGTTGAAAGATCATGCCGGGCTAAAACCGCTTTTATATTTTCTAAAGTCTGAAGTGTCTCAGTTCTTATCCCTCCTGAAACCAATTCCCGGGTTGTATGATTCATTCCTATCTGTCCCGATAAGAAGTAAAGGTTTCCAACCTGAACAATATCACTAAAAGGTGCATCTGCCTTTTTCGGCTCGTGCGAAGGGTGAAAAATGATAGGATGTTTTTCTGTTTCAGTTTTATCTACTACCTCTGGCGAATTAGGATTAGTACAGCAGACGTTTCCGAAGCAGAAAAGAAACAAACCGTATTTAAGCAACAAAAATCTCATTTCTTCGAAAATTAAAATTTTAAGGTACGGAATATTTCAGAAGCTAGTATACAATTGTTATTTTTAACCAAAATTTATACAATGGCAGATAAAGAGGCTTTTTTCAATTATATCACCGAAGGTTATAAAACCAAAGGAGATGCGATTGAGCTGGGAGCGGCAATGCTGGAGGGTGAAACTATTACTAATGCTTTGGTGCGTATTCCATTAAAAACCATGAACCGACATGGTTTGATTGCCGGAGCAACCGGAACGGGAAAAACAAAGACACTACAAATTTTAGCCGAAAATCTTTCCGCAAAAGGTGTCCCTGTCCTGTTAATGGATATGAAAGGTGACTTGAGCGGAATTGCACAACCCAGTCCGGGTCATGCTAAAATAGATGAACGTCACGAAAAGATCGGTTTCCCATTTGAAGCTAAAAAATTTCCGGTTGAAATACTTTCGCTCTCAGAGCAGAGCGGTGTTAGAATGCGGGCAACAGTTAGCGAATTTGGTCCGGTTTTACTTTCGCGAATTATGGATCTTAGCGAAACGCAGTCCGGGATCGTGTCAGTAATTTTTAAGTATTGTGACGATAATAAATTACCTTTATTAGATCTTAAGGATTTTAAAAAGATCTTACAATACACCACAAACGAAGGAAAAGAAGAACTTTCTAAAGATTACGGAAGGATATCTGCCGCTTCAACAGGAGCGATCCTTAGAAAAGTAGTAGAATTAGAGCAGCAAGGTGGGGATTTATTTTTTGGAGAAAAATCTTTTGATACAGACGACTTGCTTCGAATCGATGAGAATGGAATGGGTTATATCAACATACTTCGTTTGACCGATATTCAGGATAGACCTAAGCTTTTTTCAACCTTTATGTTGTCTTTGTTGGCGGAGATCTACGCTACTTTTCCGGAACAAGGTGATAGCGGCCAACCGGAATTAGTGATTTTTATTGACGAGGCACATTTAATCTTTAAAGAAGCCAGCAAGGCGTTACTGAATCAAATAGAGAGCATTGTAAAACTAATTCGTTCTAAAGGAGTTGGTTTGTATTTTGTCACACAAAACCCAACCGATGTACCGGATGCAGTTTTAAGTCAGTTAGGATTGAAGATCCAACATGCCTTAAGAGCGTTTACGGCTAAGGATAGAAAAGCCATTAAATTAACTGCCGAGAATTATCCATTATCTAATTATTACAAAACCGATGAAGTGCTTACTTCATTAGGAATTGGAGAGGCTTTAGTTTCGGCGCTTAATGAAAAAGGTATTCCAACTCCTCTAGCGGCTACGATGCTAAGAGCTCCAATGAGTCGTATGGATGTTTTGGAAGACCAGGAGCTAAAGGAGCTGATCGATCAATCTACTTTAGTCAAAAAATACAATGAGGAAATAGACCGTGAAAGTGCCTATGAGTTGCTAAATGAAAAGATTGAAAAGGCAGATGAGGAGGAAATGAAAGCGAAGGCGAAAAAGGAAAGAGAAGCTGCAAATAAACGTTCGTCCCGAAGCACGAGAAGCAGCAGTCGTTCTACTCAAAGCACCCTTATAAAGACATTATCCAGTCCAACAGTGATTAGGAGTGTTTTAGGGATTTTGGGAAAAATGATGCGTTAAAAACAATTAAGTTAAATTAAAAAGTATCCCGTGATCACGGGTAAATTATGAAAAAGACCCTATTTATTGTAGCATTAACTTCAATTTTATTCGTTCAATGCGGAAAAGAAAACGATCCTTTTTTAATAAAGGATGGAAGTATTGGTGAACTTACCAAGGAAATTAGAATGAAACAAATAGATTCGTTATTTGCTAATGACTCTATTGTCAAATTAAACCCGATAAAAGATGCTTTAGGTACTCAAGGTGAGGTGGAGATCTATGAGAAAGGCGGTGCAAAACTACTATTACTCTCCCCAAATGATGAAAACGACCCGAATTCTACTGTTTCGAATATTCAGGTGTTTGACGACCGTTACAAAACAGAAAAAGGACTTACCAAATCGAGTACATTTAAAGATGTTAAGGATACTTACACGATAGCCGATGTAGAAACTACGATTAATGCAGTGGTAGTGTTCCTTGAAAACAGTGATGTGTTTCTTACTATTGACAAAAAACAACTCTCAGAAAATTTACGTTACAATCCGAGTCTCGAAATTGAAGCTTCACAGATTCCTGACGATGCAAAATTCAAGTATTTTATGATTGGGTGGGACGATGAAAGTGAAGAACTATAAGAACATACTAAATTTGTAATACTATATTGGATCACAGTCTAAACATCAAGAGGAGTATTACTATCATAATTATTTTGCTGATAGTTGCAATTACTTTTGAAACTTTTCAGCAACTGTATTACATTCAACGATACGAAATTAATGATGATATCACTTTTTTTGATATCCTTAAAAGCCAATCGTACAAATGGTTAGTCTGGGTTTTGTTGTCTGTACCCCTTATATTTTACATTAAAAAAAGAGCCAATAAGAGCGAATTTGTTTTAATCAATTTCGTGAAATTGGCACTTTTTATTTTGGCACTTGTCTTTATTAATGTGCTAATTGTTTCTATAAGTCAGCATTACAAATCGACCGATTGGTTTTCGTGGTCTGTATTAACCAGAGAGTATATTCCGTTTTTTACGTTTCAGAAATCACCTATATATACTTTAGGCTACATTTCAATAAGTATTATATTATATTTTTATTTCATCAACCGCGATCTACAGGTAGAAGTTCAGAAGCTTTCAGAATTAAAGGAAATAAATTTGAAACTTTACAATGAGTTGAAATCTGAAATAAATGATAAAACAACGATTCTTAATATTAAGATTGGCAATACCCGAAAAATTATTTCGGTAGAAGAAATAGTTTGGATCCAGGCCGATGATTACTGTGCGAAACTACATCTGTTAAGCGGGAAGTCTTACACAATGCGAAGTACCCTTAAAGACCTTGAGAGAAAATTACAAGATCCATTCTTGCGTGTTCATAGAAAGGCAATCGTAAATATGCGAATGACCAAAGAGTTAACTTTAGGGGATAATCCAACTCTGGTTTTAACGACTAATGATAAGATTAGAGTATCTAAAAGTAATTTAAGTGCAATTAGGGAGTTTATTTCTTAAGTTTTCTACATTTCTAATTCTTTTACTGCTAAAAAGAGGGTATTCACTGCAAAATCCTTCTAGTTTTCCAACTTTAAACCTCCCTTTTTATCTATTTACTGCAAAGTTCTTAGCACTCTCTGCATAATCCTTCGAATTCATATTCTTATTGAGTTGTTTTGATGTAAACAATTCAATCAAAAAATAAGAACTATGAAAAATCTTACAATTTTACTGGTATGTATGCTAATCTTTACCGTAACCGGCTATTCTCAAACTCGCTATTATGCGAGTAACAGAGCCTTAAATGCGGTAAACTCTTATCAAGAGGACGGAACTTTTATCGAAGAATTTATCGCACAAGACGCAGGTGGACTAAGTAGTCCGCAGGATATTATTGTACACCCTGATGGTTATCTGTTAGTGACGGGTACCTTTAATGAGCGTATTTTAAAGTTTGATCTTGAAACAGGTGCATTTTTAGGAGAATGGAGTGATCCCTCCTTCGCTTTAGGAAGACCATCAAAAATGTCTTTAGGTCCGGACAATTTAATCTATGTCACACAATGGGGACAAACCGCACCTACGGCAAAAGTGGTTCGATACGATCTAGATGGTAACTATTTAGGCCCCTATACTCCTATTGCGCCCACAGGTCTGGGTCATGTTTGGGATGGTGAAGGAAACTTTTATCTGGCTGTATTTGGAGTTGCAACAAATGAAGGCGATATAAGAAAGTACGATCCCGACGGAAACTTTATTGAAACATTTATAGATTCCACCATTTTAGAAAATCCAACCTACATTTGGTGGGATAGCAATGGCGATATGCTTGTTCAGGATTTTACTGTGGGTAAAGTTTTGCGATACGACAGTGACGGAAACTACCTAAACGAATTTATTACAGGTCTCAATCAGCCGGAAGGTTACACTTATCTTCCAAACGGAAATTTATTAATTTCTGAAAGAGGGGCTAACCGGGTATCAGAATTTGATGAAAATGGCACGTTAGTGGGTAGATGGGATAATGGTGGTGTCTTGGCCAGCCCGAACTTCATTGAAGCAATAGATCCTTCCGTTTTACACATTGAAGAACAAAATGAGAATACTACGATCGTTACCCCTTCAATAGGAAATATTTTTTCGATCATTACTTCGGAAAGTTCAGAATTGTCGCAATTAGAAATATACGACACCCTTGGTAAATTAGTTAAAACGTTACAACTAAAGAATTCCACAAACTGGAACGCAACTTATTTTTCCGAAGGAATTTATATGATAGTTGCAACTTTCGCCGACGGCAAGAAATCAACTCAAAAAATAATAGTTAAGCACTAAATTTCAATCATTTATGCCTTTGTAAACTACGTATTTTTATGACTAAACCAATGATTAAATAAATCTTAAATAGTCTGATAAATAGCGGTAATAATCTTAATTTTAAGAATTAACCATTCAAAATTATACATTATGATTAAGATATTAGGGCTCATTCTTACACTTGGAGGAGCTATTTCATTGGTAATTGGCGTGCTTGGGGTATTTGGAAGCATGAATATAGGTATAAGTCCCTGGCCGTTGGTAATATTGGGCGTTGTTTTCTTCTTCGCCGGCATTGGTTTACTAAAGTACAGAAAGGATACCGATCAAACATAACACTTAAAACCCCACAAAAATGTGGGGTTTTTATATAAATGTGGTTAACGAATCTTAAAATCAGAATAGTATGAAACTTCTTATAGTCCTAATCTTAACATCATCCTTATCTATTGCACAAATTTCAACTTACGAGTCGAGTAGTCTACATCCATTTGGCTTATTAAACCCTGAAGCTCCTAAGGAGGTTGCAGAATACGCTCCTATGATTGGAACCTGTGATTGTATTTCCACTTCCAGAAATCCGGATGGGTCATGGGCAGATCCGCAGAAAATGACCTGGACTTTTAGATATATTCTAAATGGTACGGCCGTTCAGGATGAAACAATAAAAGAAGATGGAAGCCATTCTGGGAGTATTAGACAGTTTATTGCAGATAGTAGTAAGTGGTATGTTCATTGGTATTCGAATAAAACCCCGACTACTACATTGCCCGCCTGGGAGGGAACGAAAAGAGGAGACAGCATTGTTTTGTATAAAGATCAAAAAGCACCGAATGGAGTGGATGGGTTCTTCCGACTTACTTTTAAGAATATTTCTGAAGCGGGTTATAACTGGATAGGAGAATGGGTAAATAAAGAAGAAACCGTTGTTTATCCAACCTGGACCATAGATTGTAAAAAGCGACAGAGTGGTTTGGATAAAGAAATCATTCTAAAGAATACCGTTGCGTTTTCGGAAGCTTATATGAGAGGCGATGCTAAAGCAGTTTCAGAGTTCTATACTGAGGATGGGAAGATCTTTCCAAATGCTTCGGATATAATTTCGGGCAGAGAGGCTATTGAAGTCCGTTGGACGCTCCCTGAAGGCGTAACTGTGCTAAATCATAAAGTGACACCTTCAGAAATAAAAATTATAGGCGACCACGCATACGATTACGGGTATTATGAAGGAATAACGCTTTCAAAAGACAAAAAAGAACACCCCTTTAAGGGTAAGTATGTAATAGTGTGGAAAAAAATTGACGGCAAATGGAAAATTTATTTAGATATTTGGAATAGAATCAAATAGCATGCTAACCAATCAAGAAAAAACTGCATATCGGGAAGAACTTTTTAGACATCTTGACGGGATAGCGGTCGCTCCGGTGGCATTTACGCTAAAAGAAAAGGGCGTTCTTGATTTTTTACTGCAGAAAGAGAGCTTTGACCTGTTAGAACTCACAAAGCATTTTAATGCAAATGAGGGCTATTTAAATGTTGCACTGCGAATGTTAGCTTCTCAGGGGTGGCTCAATTACACAGTTAATAATGCTTCCAATAGTGTCGAAATATCCAATAATGAAAACAGTGCTATAGCTTTTAAACACTGTGATCGTTTTAAAGATGTCGTTCACTTTATGAAAGTTTCGGAGGAGTTTCATCCACGTCATTTTGAAATTGACCAATTTTCTATTCTGAATAGAATTTTCAATAAATACAAAAACAGGGAATACGCTCCTAATGTTTCCGAAGAAAAGGAAAAAAGGATCCAGGCTCAGATCGAAAAACATATTGAAGGGGTTTTGGTAGGTCCAATTACTGTATTTTTAGGCATGGACGGAATGTTCCATAAATATTTTATGGAAGCCTCGTTTAGTCCCGAAGAATTTCATGAAGACCCGGAAAGTTTCAGCAAAATATTAGATTTCTTTAGTTTTTTAGGGTGGTTTTCAAAAAACAACGGTAATTATAAATTCACAAATAAAGGTTTCTTCTTCGCTAAACGATCTGCAGCCTATGGGGTAACGGTCTCATATATTCCCACTTTTAGAAGAGTAGATGAGCTTATTTTTGGAAACCCGAATATTTTAAGGAGTTCATTGCCCGAAGCTACAGAGTTACATGTTGACAGAGAAATGAATGTATGGGGAAGTGGGGGTGCACATTCTGCTTATTTTAAAAAAATTGATGAAATAATCATTTCGCTGTTTAACAAGCCAATAAACGAGCAACCCAAAGGAATTTTAGATATGGGATGTGGAAACGGGGCATTTTTAATCCATTTGTTCGAAGTCATAGAACAACGAACCAAGCGAGGTCCATTGTTGGAAGAACATCCTCTTTTTCTTGTTGGGGTAGATTATAATAAAGCGGCTCTTAAAGTAACCCGTGCCAATTTGGTGAAGGCAGACATCTGGGCAAAGGTAATTTGGGGAGATATTGGTGATCCCGAAAAACTGGAAACCGATATTAAAGAAAACTACAACATTACATTGAGTGATCTATTAAACGTACGCACCTTTCTGGACCATAATCGACCATGGGTTTCACCGTCTAAAATAGATTCGAACCGTCTTAGCACTTCTACGGGGGCATTTGCGCATCAAGGAAAACGGTTGTCTAATAGCGAGGTGGAGCAAAACTTAAAGTTACATTTTCAAAAATGGGTTCCTTACATCAGGAAGTTTGGTTTGCTAGTAATTGAGTTACATACGGTTGACCCATATATAGTGGCAAAAAACATCGGGAAAACCGCTGCAACTGCATACGATGCAACGCATGGCTTTTCTGATCAGTATATTGTTGAATTAGATGTATTTTTGAGAGTAATTAACGAATTGGAGTTAGAAACCGTGGAGCAGCATTTTTCAAAATTTCCGGATAACGAGCTCGCAACGGTTAGTATTAATTATCTAAGAGGGAGACCCTCTGTCTTATTAGAATTGTGACATGAGTAAACTTAAACCTTTTCATTTGGCTATTCCAGTCCATAACTTAGAAGACTGCAGGATATTTTATCGAGATATTTTAGGGTGTAATGAAGGCAGAAGCAGTGATCATTGGGTAGATTTTGATCTTTTTGGCCATCAATTGGTGATTCATTACAAGGAACGGATAAGTTCAAATGAGGATAGAACAAATCCTGTAGATGGAAAAAATGTACCTATTCCACATTTTGGGGTTGTACTTGATATGGAAACATTCACAAAATTTTCAGAATCACTGAAAGAAAAAAACGTTACATTTATTATTGAACCCTATATACGTTTTGAAGGTGAAACCGGAGAGCAGGCAACTATGTTTTTTAAAGATCCTTCTGGAAACGCTTTAGAGTTCAAAGCTTTTAAAAATTTAGATCAATTATTCGCAAAGTAAAATAAATAATGCAAAAAATACCACCAACTAAAATTAGACAGATTTTCGTTCTCCTCTTAATTCTGTTGATGGGCGTGCTGATATTCAGAGAAATGTTGCCGTATTTATCCGGGGTATTGGGAGCTATCACCATCTATGTTTTGATGCGAAAATGGATGACTTTATTACTTCGGAAAGGTTGGAAAGTTGATCTTGCTGCTGCTGTCCTAATGTTAGCTTCGTTCGTTGGTATTCTTATACCTGTCTCCGGAACTGTTTTAATGCTCACCAATAAAATTGGGAATGCGGTGAACAATTCTGAAAAAGTGGTAGCGGCTTTTAAGGAACAACTCGCAGATGTGGAGGAAAAAGTTGGGTATGATCTAAATTCTCAAATAGATGTTTCGGCAGTTTCTTCGTGGCTATCTGATAATCTTCAAACTTTTGCGGGAAGTACCTTTAATATATTTATAGCAATAGGTATAATGTACTTCATGCTATATTATATGCTTACCAATAGAAATGAGTTAAAAGAATCTCTCTACGAGTATATTCCTATCAATTCGGAAAACTTAAAAACAATAGGTAAAGAGGTGCAATCCATGGTACGGTCTAACGCTCTCGGAATACCTTTAGTGGCTGTAGCGCAAGGAATCGTCGCTTTGATCGGTTTTCTGATATTTGGCATAGAGGACCCAATGTTCTGGTTTGTGATCGTAACCATTGGGTCGATGATTCCTTTTGTGGGAACACTTTTAGGTATCATCCCGGTTTTTATCCTAACGCTGTCAACCGGACATACTTATCAGGCCTGGGGTATTTTAATTTATGGTATAATAGTGGTAGGTTCTACAGATAATCTTATACGTCTCTATGTGCTTAAAAAATTAGACAATGTGCACCCCTTAATCACTTTAATAGGAGTTATAGTAGGGGTACCACTTTTTGGTTTTATCGGGTTGATCTTTGGTCCGTTGCTAATAAGCCTCTTCCTCATTCTTATTAAGATCTACAAAGCCGAGTACGGAAATTCGGTTAGCGAAGACGAAAATCGCATGTAATTTAATTTTCACATAATTTTATGTGTTTCTGAATTATTTATAACAAATATTTAGATATAGCTGTTATTCAATAGTATTACCTTTATATAATAACCAAAAACTATGCTTTTCAGAAAAAATAAAAAAGAATCGGAATCAAAGAATCTGGTTGACGAAACCTATCTTGAGAGTGAAATTTCTAAAGTTGACGATGGAGACGTGGAAATTTTAATGGATAACAACGAGGCTATTACAAAAAAGCTAAGTAGTTCGAACTCTTTAAGTAAATACCTGGAAATTGGGAAGATCATGATGGCTATGGTAAAGGACATTAGAAGAGGATCGTATCACAATGTGCCATGGTTTACTATTGCAACTATTGTAATGGCATTGCTTTATGTGTTGAATCCGTTAGACATAGTCCCCGATTTTATTCCGGGTATAGGTTATCTGGATGACGTCGCTATGTTATCGATTGGAATTGGCTGGATAGAGAGTGACCTACACAGATATCTCGACTGGAAAGTTGATCAAGGTAACGGAATCTAATTATCTTTTCGTTGCTCTCGGGCAAGTAGAGTATTTTTCAACAACATTGCAATTGTCATAGGTCCCACTCCCCCCGGAACCGGCGTAATAAATGATGCCTTTTTACTCACATTCTCGAAATCTACATCACCTGTAATTACATAACCTTTAGGGTGGTTATCATCGGCCACTCTGGTAATACCAACATCAATCACCACCGCATCATCCTTAACCATTTCCGCTTTTAAGAAATTAGGAACTCCCAATGCCGAAATAATTATATCTGCCTGAGAAGTTATTTGAGTAATATTCTTAGTGTTACTATGTGTAAGGGTCACAGTACTATTACCGGGCCATCCTTTTCTACTCATTAGAATACTCATGGGTCTGCCTACAATATGACTTCGACCAATAACCACGGTATGCTTCCCTTTAGTATCAACTTTATAACGTTCTAATAATTCTAGAATTCCGAAGGGAGTTGCCGGAATAAAGGTACTCATATCTAAAGCCATCTTTCCGAAATTTTCCGGATGAAATCCATCTACATCTTTACTAGGATCTACCGCAAGTAATACTTTCTGAGTATTTATTTGTGGAGGTAAAGGCAACTGGATAATAAACCCATCGATATCGTCATTTTTATTAAGCTCTTCTATTTTATGAAGTAATTCCACTTCACTGGTCGTATAAGGCAATCTCACCATTGTTGATTCGAACCCTACTCGCTCACAAGAACGAACTTTACTACCTACATACGTTAAACTAGCACCATCGTCACCTACCAGAACCGCAGCCAAATGAGGCACTTTTTCACCGGCATCTTTCATTTTTTGCACTTCGGCAGCAATTTCATTTTTTATGTCATTGCTAATCTTTTTCCCGTCTAGTATGGTCATTAATTCAGTGTTTAGTATTCACAAAATGCTAATTCGAGCTATTATCGCATTTTTCCCATCATTTGCATCATCTTACGACCCCCGCCACCTTGCATCATTTTCATCATTTTACTCATTTGATCGAATTGCTTAAGTAACTGATTGATTTGTTGCACCGAGGTACCACTTCCCTTTGCGATTCGTTTTTTTCTACTGGCATTAATAGTAGAAGGCACTGTGCGCTCGCCCGGGGTCATAGAATGGATGATCGCTTCAATATGCTTAAAAGCATCATCATCTATATCAACATCTTTCATGGCTTTTCCCGCACCGGGGATCATTCCCACCAGATCTTTCATGCTCCCCATTTTCTTTACCTGTTGAATTTGTTTCAGAAAGTCGTCGAATCCAAACTGATTCTTAGCTATTTTCTTCTGAAGTTTTCGAGCTTCCTCCTCATCAAACTGCTCCTGAGCCCTTTCAACTAACGATACAACATCTCCCATTCCAAGAATACGATCTGCCATACGGTTAGGATAGAAAACATCGATGGCATCCATTTTCTCGCCGGTCCCTATAAACTTTATGGGTTTGTCAACTACACTTTTAATAGATATAGCAGCACCGCCACGAGTATCTCCATCCAACTTAGTTAATACGACTCCATCAAAATTGAGGATGTCGTTAAAAGCTTTGGCCGTGTTTACGGCGTCCTGACCCGTCATTGCATCAACCACAAAAAGTGTTTCATCGGGATTTATCGCTTTATGAACGTTTGAAATTTCGGTCATCATCGCCTCATCTACCGCCAAACGACCGGCCGTATCAATGATCACAACATTATGCCCGTGTTCCTTCGCGTAGGCTATTGCTTTTTGTGAAATTTCTACGGGATTCTTGTTTTCAGGTTCACTATACACCTCAACCCCTACTTGCTCCCCAACAACATGCAATTGATTTATCGCTGCAGGTCTATAAATATCACAAGCTACGAGAAGCGGCTTTTTAGATTTCTTTGTTTTAAGAAAGTTTGCGAGCTTTCCGGAGAAAGTAGTTTTACCACTACCCTGTAAACCCGACATTAATATAACGCTTGGTGTTCCTTTTAAGTTAATACCTGCAGCATCACCCCCCATTAATTCGGTAAGCTCATCTTTCACAAGCTTTACCATTAACTGACCGGGCTGTAAGGTGGTGAGAACATTCTGACCAAGTGCCTTTTCCTTTACCGTATTAGTAAATTCTTTGGCAATTTTAAAGTTAACATCGGCATCTAATAAGGCTCTTCTAACTTCCTTTAAAGTTTCCGCGACATTTACTTCAGTAATACTACCATGACCTTTTAGAACATGTAACGCTTTATCTAACTTTTCACTTAAATTATCGAACATAAAGTAGCTATGATTTTGAAAACGCAAAGATACTAATTGAGGAGGTAGTTACAAAGTTGGGAAGAGGGAAAGATTTATTGAATATAATAGTTAAAAACCAAGACAATTTTCAACATAGTTAAAAGTTTCCGTATCTTTAATAGGAAAATTACCATGTAAATTAAATGCTACGCACCAAAAACAGTGGCTATTAATTTACATTGGATCACGATCGTCACCAATTCCTAGAAGGTGATTACTAAAAGCTTACAGGCAGATTTGCCTGGACATCACATTGACTTTTCAACAACCAAGTTATATTTTTCATCAACTAAACATGTTCTTATGAAAACTTTAAAATTCACATTGCTGCTCGTGGGTCTATTACTAATTGCACCTCTTAGTCTTTATGCACAAGATTCATCGAATTCACAAGCATATTGGGTACATGAAGATCCTGTATATCCGGCAAAAGTTTCCGATTACGAAGAATACTCCGCTACATTAGCAAATAACTGTAGAAAATTTAGCATTCAGAAAACCAGCTGGATCACTATTTCAACAGACGATCTACGGTACTTTAGTCTTACTCCAATTTCTAATATGGCCGATCTGGATCAAAGTCGTTTTTCAGTTCTTCAAGATAAGATGGGTGAAAAAGAGTTCGATCAATTATTTGAAAATTTTGACAGTTGCTATGACAATCATTTCGACTATATCATTCATTTAGATAAAGAATTATCGTACATGCCCAATGGTGTTGAGGTAGTTCAAGATGGACTGGAATTTCGAAAACTGGAATTTTGGTACACAACTCCACAAAATTATCAGAAGGTTTTGGAACTTGCCCAAGACTTCAAAGATTTGTACGAATCTAAAAACTCTAAAGAATACTACAGAGTGTACAGAAGCGGATTTGGAACTCCGGGACAATTTATTCTCGTAGCAATTTCTGCTGAAAGCGCCGAAGATTACGAACGCATACGGCAAGCAAATAAAGAACTATTGGGAGAAGCCAGAACACCTATTTACAACGAATTGTTAGAATCTATTATTCGTGTGGAAACCCTAAATGGGTACTTGCGGAATGACCTGTCATATATAAGAGAGTAATTAGGAAACCCTATCGTTTGCCTCTACCTTTAAATCCGCGGTTATTCTTTGAATTTCGTGAAGAATTCCTACTGCCTCGGTTTCGTTGGTGTTGTGCTTTATTTTCAGCCTTTTTTTCCATTACATCTTGTAAGGTCTCAGTAACTTCGTATCCGGGGATTATTTCACTTTGTAATTTTTCGCCAAGTAGTTTCTCGATTCCACGAACATATTCGTTTTCATCAACACTTACTATGGAAATAGCCTCACCACTTGCTCCTGCTCTACCCGTCCGACCAATTCTGTGAACGTAATCTTCTGCAATGTTGGGTAATTCGTAATTAATAACATGGGGAAGCAACGGAATATCCAGTCCGCGTGCCGCTATATCTGTCGCGACCAAGACATTCACCTTTCCACTTTTAAATCCGGCCAAAGCTTTGGTTCTTGCCCCCTGACTCTTATTGCCATGAATTGCTGCGGAAGAAATTCCGGCTTTATCCAACTTCTGACTTAATCGATTAGCCCCGTGCTTTGTTCTGGTAAAAATGAGGACTTGATCCCACTTTCCTTCAGAAATTAGTTTTATCACTAAATCTGTTTTTTTAGACTTGTCGGTTCTATAAACAATTTGGTCAACTTTTTCTGCGGTTGTATTTTCCGGAGTTGCTTCTACCAATACGGGATTATGTAAAAAATTACCGGCTAATTGCTTAATTTCTTTCGAAAACGTTGCCGAAAATAACAGGTTCTGCCGTTTTGAAGGCATTAATGCAAGGATCTTCTTAATATCTCTGAGAAAACCCATATCCAGCATTCTGTCTGCTTCGTCTAAAACCAGAATTTCAATTTTTGATAACGAAACTGCGTTCTGACTATGAAGATCTAACAATCTTCCCGGGGTGGCAACCAAAATGTCGACACCTTGTTTTAGCGTTCTAATTTGCGGCTTGGCGTTTACTCCACCAAAAATAACTGTAGAGCGAAGTTCAGTGAATTCGCTGTAATCTTTAAAATCTTGTAAAACCTGAGCAGCCAATTCCCGGGTTGGTGTTAAAACCAAAGTACGAACAGGTCTGTGTCTCAATACAGGTGCATTAGATAATATTTGTATGATGGGCAAGGCAAAACCCGCTGTTTTTCCTGTTCCGGTTTGCGCCGAAGCCAAAACATCTTTTCTTTCTAATACTAACGGTATTGCTTTCTGTTGAATTGGAGATGGGGTACTGTATCCTTTTTTGCTAATAGCTTTTAGCAGGGCATTGGACAGCCCTAAAGAGTTAAATGACATATATATTGTTTCAGAAACAACAATATATTTAGTTCCTGTTATTTCTTTATGAATGGCAAAGGTACGTTTATTTAATTGCCCAATGTCTTATAAAGAAAAATACCCGGTTATCGCGACCAAATTAAGTTTAAAATATTACCGATCTTATTCGTATTAGCATTGTTAAAGATGAAACTTTACTATCTTTAAAATCTAATAATAAACCCTTCAGAAGTAATTATGGAAATCTCTCAAATTTTTAAAAATAATGAGGCCTGGGTAAAAGAAAAATTAAAACTGGACTCCGATTATTTTAAGACTCTTTCCGAAGGACAAACCCCTGAAATACTATATATTGGCTGTAGTGACAGTAGAATTACTGCCGAAGAATTAATGGGCGCTAAACCCGGAGAAGTGTTTATTCATAGAAATATTGCTAACCTGGTTACTAATTTAGATGTTAGTGCAATGTCGGTTATCAATTACGCGGTTTCCATCTTAAATGTGAATCATGTAATTATTTGCGGTCATTATGGTTGTGGAGGTGTAAAGGCAGCTATGGAGTCTAAAGATCTCGGCGTTCTCAATCCTTGGTTAAGAAATATTCGCGATGTATACCGTATTCATAGAGACGAGCTCAACAATATAGATGATGAAGAAGAAAAGTATAAACGCTTAGTAGAATTAAACGTTCAAGAACAATGTGTGAATGTTATAAAAACATCGGATGTGCAAATTGCTAATAGAGAGCGCGGACTTACAGTACACGGATGGGTTGTAGATATGCGATCGGGAAAATTGATAGACCTTAAAATTGATTTTCAGAAGATATTAAAAAACATCATGGAAATTTATCATTTAGACTAAAAAAACCGCCACAAGGGCGGTTTTTTTAATATTCTTCCATCTATAACTCCGGTAATACAACAGTATCGATTGCGTGTACAACTCCGTTAGAGGCTTGAACATTTGTAACAATTATGGTACTTACTCTACCATTGGGATCTGTAAGAGTTGCATTGGTAGCATCTACTACAAGATCTGCGCCAAGCGTACTAACTGTACCTGTGGTGAGGTCTTCTGCTCTCACATTTGCCCCCGCAATAACATGAGTGTTAAGGGTTGCTGTTAACGTAGGACCGTCTATATCATTTAGTCCTGCAACCCCTAATTCTGTTAAGAGATTTTCGAACGCTGTATTAGTTGGTGCAAAAACCGTAAAAGGTGCAGGTGCGGTACCCTGAGCTGTGGTTAATACCGCAACAAAATCTGGTTGATCTGTTCGAGTTAGAGCCGCTACCAGAGTATCGAAAGTTGGATCGGCCGTAGCAAAAGTAACTACAGTAGGTAATGCGATCACCGTATCGACTGCATGTATAACCCCATTACTCGCAGAAATATCGGCCGAAGTTACGGTAGAGATTCCGTTCAGTCTAACCCCCGAAGTAGTATCAACATACATACTAAGATTGTTTGTTGAAGAAGCATAAACCGCCAGCGTATTTACATATCCGGTTGTTAAGTCCTGTGACGTAGTTACCCCGTCAATAACGTGATTTAGTAACACTTGGGTTAAGACATCTACCGGCACATCATTTAAAGTCGCAAAGCCATTTGCAGATAGAAAGGCGCTAAACGCAGCATTGTTTGGTGCAAATACGGTAAAACTCCCCTGACCATTTAATGTTGCTGTTAAACCGGCTCGTTCAAGAGCAGCAGCAAGTGATGAATAATCTGAATTGTTTGCGACAAATCCAGCGATAGTAACCGGGTCATTTGTGGTAGCATCATCATCATTGTTACAAGAGACAAGGGTAACAACGAAAAGCGCTAAAATTGTAAGTCTAAATAAATTTTTCATAGTTTTTTTGTTGAATTATTATTGCAGTAAAAATACGCCTAAAGGAGAGCTAAGCGATAAAGTTTAACTTTTTGTTTAATATTTTTAATAAAACTTTAAACATTTATTAATCAACCTTGAACTATTAATGACTAGATATGCTAAGAGCATGTCTTAGATATTTCTATTAAATAGCTATATTTACCTTCATTCAGAAATCAATAAAAAACCTTCCATGAAAAAAGCACTTGTATTCTTTGCCGTAATTTTTAGTTTATCTACAGTTGATGGACAAACCGATCAAGAAAAAGTAATAGAAACAACTAAGAAAAACGATATTGAGGCTCATATACATTTCCTTTCAGACGATCTATTAAAAGGGCGTGAAACCGGCACCCCGGAGAATAAAATTGCGGCTTCGTATCTTGCAAATACATTGCGAAGTTATGGTGTAAAGCAAAATCCTAAGTCGGATAATTACTATCAGGAATTTCAATTAAAAAAAGTAAGCAAACCTTCTACGTTATTTCTCAGTATTAACGGGAAAGAATATAAACAGAAAGTAGCGATGCAATCGGCTAACGTTGATTTTGAAGGGGGATTGGTATATCTGGGCTATGGTTTAGAAGAAGACTATAAAGGAGTAAACGTAAATGAAAAGTTTGTTCTACTAAAATCGGGAGGACCCAACTCTAAAGATGCAAGAGATGCCTTCGACCTTATCTCTCGCAAATCTGAATTAGCCAAAAAGGCAGGTGCACTTGGGGTTATTGAATTACTGGATGCTCAAACCCAAATTTGGAGTTATATTGAACACGATAGGAACAGCGACCGATTAACATTGATAACCGAAAACGACAATACAGCCGATGAAAAAGCATTTGCGTATGTATGGCTGTTAGACCCAAACAGAGAATATACTTCCACGATCGAAGGTAAAAAAGATCATAAAGTTTCAATTACAATAAAAGGTGATTTTTCAAAAAATATAACAACACAAAATGTGATTGGAATGGTTGAGGGTACCGATCCTGTCTTAAAAAATGAATACATCATTTATTCGGCACATTACGATCACGTTGGAATAGGCACTCCAGACAAAACCGGGGACACTATATACAATGGCGCCCGAGATAATGCCGTGGGCACTACTACAGTTTTAAGCATGGCAAAAAACCTGGCTGCTCATCCTACAAAGCGTTCCGCTTTATTCATTTTATTCACCGGGGAAGAAAAAGGTTTGCTGGGAAGTGAGTATTACGTAGAGAACCCCGTTCTTCCATTAAAACAAATGGTCTATTGCTTTAATAGTGATAACGGGGGCTATAATGACACCTCGCTTGCCACTATAGTTGGTTTAAATAGAACCACCGCCTCACATCATATAATAGACGGAGCTGCTGCTTTCGGACTCAAGGCAATTGACGATCCTGCGCCGGAACAAGGACTATTTGACAGAAGTGACAATGTTCATTTTGCCAAAAAAGGTATTCCCGCACCTACATACAGCATGGGTTTTACCGCGTTTAATGGAGACGTTACAAAATATTATCACAGACCCGGCGACGAATCCGATTCGTTAGATTTTGATTACTTATTGAAATTCTTCAGATCGTATGTAATGACGGGAAGATTAATTGGGAATGATCCAAAAACTCCTGTCTGGACGAGCGGCGACAAATATGAAGCTCAAAGCAAGAAATTATATAATGATTAAGAACCTAAATGCATCAAAAAAAGTTTTCTCTAATCATCGTATTGACCTTTTTATTGGTGCCGTCTGGACTTCAAAAAAAATATTATAATCTATTCCCAGACAGATTAAAATAACAATCAGTTTACTATTAGTGTGCGTACAATTGATTACGTTCCAATTACTCCTTCAGAAAGGTCTTCGGGCTCTTAAAGTGGTGGGGAAAACAAAGCACATTTATAGCAAAGGAAACTTATAGGGAAATTTCACAAATTTCTGAAGTCATACTGGCAAAAGTACTAAAACCGGAGATGAAAAGAAGAATGATGACTTCAGTACTTTCAGTAAAAATAAATGGTGAATTTGCAGGAAGAACTCTTACTACTTCCGAAGAAAGAATACACTTAGAAAACCTACTAAATTCTTTATTAAAATAGAACACCCGAGATTCCTAGAGAGTAGAGGAATCACGGGTGTCAACTTCTGGGGAAAAAGCTGTTATCTTTCGAAGGTAAGGTAATCTGTACCTCCGTTACCACCGCTAATATCAATCAGTTCAATTTTATTGGTAGTTGCCGAAATAATATCCCAATCGTCATTTAGATCTTCAAAATCATCATCCGGTCCAACGTTAAAGAAGATATTAAAATCGGGACCACTTGAAGAACTACTACTGCTGCTATTTGTTACAGACCAAGTTCCGGAAACCGTAGTGTTTGAATTAACCGCAACTAAAGTTCCATCGTCGTTAAAACTGAAACTATAACCACTAAAGTTTCCGGTCTCATCTTGATCTGAGTCATAAAAGTAGGTGATTCTCCATGTTCCACTTTGTGCTATAAGTGTCACTTCCTGTGGATCTGAAGTGTCATCGTTATTATTATCGTCATCGTTTGGGCAACCTGCCAAAAAAAGTGACACAAATAAGACCATAGCAATATTTACAAATTTCATTTTCATATTTTCTAAATTTTTGAGGGTTTAATTGTTTTAGTTTTTATTAAATGTTAGTGTATCTTCAATATCTCCGTGACTATCACGTGTCACAAAAGTTATTGATGTATCGGTAAATTGGAGTACTTCATAATCATCGTCATCTGCCCCATTGATAGGGCTATCCATGTCAAATTCGAAATTGAGTGTGTCATTGCTTGAAGTAACAACCCAAATCCCGTACACATTTTGAGAGCCATTAGTGGCGAAAACGGTAATCGTTTCCATAAAATTAAAATCGTATCCGGCAAAATCGGAAGTTTCATCATCACCATCATCCAGAAATAATTGAACATACCAGGTACCTTCTTTCATAATGTTTCGCAATGCCATAACCTCCGGATCGGGGGTTCCACCTCCTGTAGTTGGTACAGTACAATTAGTTTGCGCGAATATATTCTCTAAATCGAGATTGCTACTCACAACAAAGCTTTCTCCATCTATTATAACCGTCATATCATAGTCTATAGCAATAACTATTTCGTCTGTTAAATATTCGAGATAATCGAACCATTCGTTATCATTGTTCATAGTAACACGATCGGTCTGTTCATTGAGCGTATTATATACAAAACAAGAGATCGGGTATTCGAAGTCGATACAGCTAAACGTGTCTTCGATAAAATTTATACAGTTCGAAATTGCGATGTTAAGCTGTGATTGGTTTTCTATCAGTTCTTCGGAATAATCTTCGTACACAATGGTAATTGGAAAAACAATTTCCACAACATCAAGATCATTAGGGTACTGATCAAATATAAGCTGAATCGTCTGCAGATCGGATACAGAATCTATTAGCAAAGGCTGTCCGTTTGCGATCACATTAACTGGTAGTACAATAGACACACAACTACTTCCGTCTATTATATTATCTATGCTTCCGTTATTCTGGGCGGCACTTAGCAAATTTATTGCCAATGTTGAGTTGGCAGTAATAGTTTCTTCATCAGTATCGTCTATATACTCTTCTTCTTCCTTCTGACAAGAAGTTAAAAGGCCAACTGCAGTTAAACCTATCAATATTATATTTTTTAAAGTAACTTTCACTGTTGAAATATTTTTGAGGCGTTGATGTTATTAAAACATATGTCTAAAGAAAAACCCTACCGCCATTTTAAAAAAGTTTTTAAATATCTTTAAGCGCACATAACAAATATATGAATCAGCAACAGTCAACCTGTAATGAAACGGTTTTTAATAAGATCTACCAAGAGTTAAACAAAGCTATTTGGAGGTTTATCTACTACAAATGTGGTAATGAAGCTCAAGCAGACGATCTGGTTCAGGACGCTTTTATAAAGTTATGGCAAAATTGCCAAAAGGTACCCGAGGAAAAAGCGAAGTCGTATCTATATACTGTTACTAACAATGCATTTCTCAATGAAGTTGCACATAAAAAGGTTGTTTTAAAGCACGCAAAATCTGTAGAAAAGAGAGTAAACAATCAGTCGCCAGAATTTCTTTTCGAGGAGCAACAGTTTAGTCTAAAGCTTCAAAATGCTCTAAATAATCTCACCGAAGCACAACGAAGCGCCTTCTTACTTAACAGAATTGAGGGGAAAAAATATGCCGAGATCGCACAAATATTCGATATTTCGGTAAAAGCAGTTGAAAAACGTATGAGTCAGGCGCTCAAATCGCTAAGACAAGAAATTAATGGTATATAAGGTAGGGTAAACAGCATCCTGAATGTTACATATTTGAACGATAGAATGATGGAAAAAGATTATATATTACACAAATGGCTAAACGGAGAAGCTTCTGCCCAAGAAATTGAGCAATTAAAGGCGTCTAAAGAGTACGAAGACTATTTAAAAATTTCGGCTTCGGCTTCGCGCTTAGAGGTACCGGAGGTTAATAGTGAAGCAAATTATCGTATTATCCGTTCTAAATTAGACCGGCCCGGAACCCTTTCCGAAGAAAATAAAACGAGAAAACTTCCTATCAAGTCCATAATTTATAGTGTCGCCGCAGTACTTGTTGTGGTTTTTATGAGCTATATATTTTTGGGCACATTGAACGATACTGTTAGTACAGATATCGCGCAAAAAGAAAACTATTCCCTCCCGGATGGATCTGAGTTTATTTTAAACTCAAGTTCTACACTCACCTATAATAAAAAGAATTGGAATAAAGAAAGAGCGCTCGAACTCGAAGGCGAAGCCTTTTTTAAGGTGAGCAAAGGAAGTAAATTTACAGTGGAGACTGCCTTGGGAACCGTAGCAGTTCTGGGTACTCAATTCAATGTTTATGCAAGAGACAACGCGTTTAAAATTGAGTGCTTCGAAGGCCTGGTAAGTGTTGCTTTCAACGATACTATCATCAAATTACCACAAGGGACGCGCCTTCAAATAGAAGATGGCAACCTTTTAGATCACGATAATTTTAAAGCGTCCTCACCAAGCTGGACAGCCAATGAAAGCAGTTTTACCAATGCTTCCCTGAGTTCGGTCCTAGAAGAATTAAAAAGACAGTATCCTATTAAATTAACCGCAAAATTTAGTAATACAAATCGTCGTTTTACAGGAAGTTTCACGCATTCAGATCTCGATCTGGCGTTAAAATCTATATGTGAACCGTTACAACTTGCTTTTACTATTGAAGGAGAAAGTGTAACCATTTATGCCAAAGAGCCTAAGTAAGCATAGTTTTCTATACATATTCGTCGTTATTATGTTCTGTACCAAATTGCAGGCACAAGATGGTGACAGGATATCTTTGACGACTTTTATGCTGACGCTCGAGGAAAAACATTCGATTCGTTTTTCTTTTGCCCCTAAGGATGTTGAAAATATAGTTATTAGTGCGCCCGACCAAGAACTTTCTTTACCCGGTGTACTTAACTACCTTTCTTCCAATACCCCTTTACTTTTCACGCAGATAGACGATCGGTATGTTACTGTGGTATTAAAAAATAACAATACTTACTGCGGAAAAATAATCGATGCTTTAAGCGGTCAGCCGTTGGAAGGTGCTACCGTAGTTAGCGACAATAATTCATTTTCTGCCATAACTAATTCTGAAGGGCTATTCTATATTCCTAACAACCTTAACTCTGAAAGGATCACCATACAGCATCTGGGTTATAGTACGTTGATGTTTCCTGTAATAAATTTAACAACTACCTGTAGCGAGATCTTTATATATCCCGAAATTTCAATCTTAAATCAAATTTCTATCACCGGGTATCTCACCAAAGGGATAAGCAAACAATTGGACGGCTCTTTTTTAATTAACACTGAAGATTTTGGCTTACTCCCCGGACAAGTAGAAGGTGATGTACTTCAAATTGCACAAGCTATTCCGGGTGTAGAAAGTGTGGATGAAACAATTTCCAATATAAATATTCGCGGTGGAACTCACGTTGAAAACGGGATCTTCTGGGACGATATTAAGATGTATCAAAGCGGACATTTCTTTGGATTGATCTCTGCTTTTAACCCGGATCTAACTAAAAAAATGACCTTGTATAAAAATGGGACGAATCCCAGATATGGTGAAAACACTTCCGGGGTGATCGACATTAGATCAAGAGATAAGATCACGAATAAATTTTCAGGAGGGGTGGGTTTTAATCTAATTAATACACAAGCCTACGCCGAAATACCCCTGTCAGAAAAATTTGGAGTGCAAATATCGGGAAGAAGAGGAATTACCAATTTTTTAAAATCCCCAGTTTTCGATATTTATACCGAAAGGATCTTTCAAGATAGTGAGATCACCAACGTACAGAATGACGCCCAAGGGGCTCAGGTTACTTCCGAAGAAGATTTTAATTTTTACGACCTCAGCACTAAATTTTTATGGGACTTTTCAGAAAAAGATAGCTTCAGACTCAGTTTCTTAACGATCGATAACTCGGTTGAATTTACAGAAAGTCTGGAAAGTTCTTCAATTTCAGAAACAAGTATGTTAGAACAACGCAGTCTTCTTGGAGGAATTAGCTGGAAACATATCTGGAACCCGAATATGGAAGCTACTACTCTGGCCTATGGCAGCTATTATGTTCTTGATGCTGTAAACGAAGATATCTTGACCACACAAAGACAACAGCAAAAAAATGAAGTAATAGACACAGGAATAAAGATCGATGCTTCCATCACACTTAGCGATAGAAATACGCTACAAACAGGTTATCACTTTTCGGAAATCGGTATTTCGAATACTCAGGATGTAAATTTACCCCGATTCAGAATATTCGAGAAAAAAGTGCTCCGAACCCATGTTGTATTTGCAAATATGCAGTATCAAGCCGAAAATGAAAAAACCCATGTTAATTTTGGAGTACGCGGCAATTACTACTCTAAATTTCAGAAATTTATTGCCGAACCCCGACTTAGCGTACATCAGAAACTAGGTGGTGGTTTTGCCATCGAGACATTGGGTGAATTTAAAAGTCAGTCCTCCACGCAGCGCATAGATTTCGAAAGTGATTTCTTAGGGGTTGAGAAGCGACGATGGATATTAGCGAATAACGATGATATTCCGATCATAACCAGCAAACAGGTCTCTTTGGGCTTGGTTTACAACAAGTTTAATTGGTTTATTAACTTGGAAGGATATTATAAGATTGTTGATGGTATTACAACGTCAAATCAGGGATTTCAAAACCAATTCCAGTTTGTAAATAGTCTGGGTAGCTATGAAGTAAAGGGAATGGAATTTGTGCTTAATAAGAAGAGTAAAACGTTTAGCACCTGGTTTACTTACAGTTTTATGGACAATAATTACAGCTTTGATGAATTAGAACCTTCAGGTTTTCCCAACAATGCAGAAATTGAACATTCAATAAGCCTGGCGAGTACCTATACAATAAACAACTTGAAACTTGCCTTAGGTATTAACTGGCACAGTGGCAAACCGTATACCACACCTGTTTCCGGTAATGAGATCGTAACAGATGAAGGGGTCACTTCTATTAGGTACAATCCTCCCAATGCAGAGCGTTTACCTGCTTACTTTAGAACCAATCTCTCTGCAGAATACCTTTGGAATATTTCAGAAAAGTTTGATGCGAAGATAAATTTTGCAATTTTGAATGTGTTTGACAACAAGAACACTATCAATATTAGATATGCGATAGACATTGATGAAAACGGAGAGAACCGTGTCAATAAGATTGAAGAAATTTCGTTAGGTTTCACGCCTAATTTCTCTTTTCAACTATTGTTTTAATTACTACGGAAACACTTCCCACAGACTTCCTTTAATCTATTACACTCTAGAGTTTTTGGATAGAGAACCATTATTTGAAGTTAATTCCTACCAGAATTCCGGTATTTTTTCTTACTAATAGAATTCTTTGATACTCCTAACTAAGTGAAGGGTTACATTAGCTAATACCTTCAAAAATACATACGATGAAAAATTTACTGTTGATTCTGTTATTCTCTTCAATATTTATGAAGGCACAGCCCAAAGTTTACAGTATTGAACCTGTACCCAACCAGGAAGTTGTTTACTCGGGTGATCTTTCCGAAGGAATCGTTCTAAATGATCTTTCATGGGCATGGAATAGCTCTAATGCTTGCTTCCCGGAAACTCAAAAAAATAAGTTTACAGGTAAACATCTATTTTTTACGGGGGTTATTCCCAAATACAGTGAAATGACCGTAACTGTTATTCCGAATAATCCTAATACTAACCTTAGTCTTTACGCCTACGAAATTGGAGTAAACAGTAGTGATCTTGTACCAAACCTCCCTAGTTGTATTCGTTGCGAAGCAGATCATAAGAGAGAGCGTAACTTTGTGGGGAAACCCCCGCAGGACCACACAAGAACCGTTACTAATCTTGTTGCTATTAACAATCCTTATCGTGTCGTGATTGGTGTCACGGGTGCCGACGCACTTAGTGAGGGTGCTTTTACGATTAAGATAGCTATGAAGACTCGATAAGTGATTAAAAAATAATTAACTAAATTAGAAAGAGATATCCATCAATTTAATTTCAATTGAAACAAACATTACTTTTCTGTTTTCTAAATACTTACCTAAAGGATTCATTCAAAAAAGGTTTTATCATTTTGGTGTTTTTAATTGGAATGGGGTTCATTTCGCATGCCCAAACAAAAGAAAAGATCAACAAACAGTATATCGATTCTGTTTTTAAAACGTTGGATACCATCCCGGGAAATTTTGATAAAATAGAAAAGCTAGTACGTCTCGCCGGTGAAAAGAGATATACAAAACCTACGCGCGCTTTGATTGACAAGGCCATAGACATTTCAAAAATTGGTAATCAGCCAAGATTATACGCTCATACTTATTATTCGATAGGAAATTATTATTTTTTCAATTCTAAAATGGATTCATGTTTGTCGTCTCTGGATAATGCTTTCAATTATTCTAAAGACCTGAATGAACCATTATTGCAAGCTTCGATCTTATCTACAAAAGGAGGCGCATACCGAAAGCTGGGAGCTGTAATTCTTGCAATTTCTACCCACATTGAAGCGAAAACCATTTTAGACGGAATTGATACCCTTCAATTAGCCAAAGAAGATATTAGAAAGTATAAAGGTCAGAATCTAGTACTTAACAACAGTTTAGCCAATTTACACAGTCAGATTGAAGACTACGACCAAGCCGTGCCATTTTACGAAGCAGGGTACAAAGCGGCACTCGAATTAGGTGACAATGGTAATGCCGCCATAGTCTATTCTAACATGGGTGATCTTCTAATTAAAAAAGGGGAAATTGCAGAAGGCTTGAAAGTATTAGAAGAAGCTAAACAGATGAAGATCGACAATGGACTACCCGCCCGTTTTATTGCGACTTCCGATCTTCTAATTGGCATGGCGAATTTCGAAATTGGAGATTATGACAAGGCCTTATCAAGTTACGAAAAAGCTATTGATACTTATACCACTATAGGCTCTGAGCGCGGACTAATGGAAAGTTACACTATGTTAGGGCTTCTTTATAATGCACAAAATAAGACTTCAGAAGCGCTCGCTTACTGTGAAAGAGGAAAAGCCATTGCACTCAACATTAATGACTCGGACTTTATAATAAAGTCTTGTAATTGTCTTTACGATGCTCACAATAGGTTAGGAAATTACAAGGAATCACTCGAAAATCACGAATTGTACACAAAAATTAAAGATTCGGTATTCAATGAAAAGAATATTCGCAAGATCACTCAGGTAGGCATGCAGTACGAATTCGACAAAAAGGAGGCAGAACAACAACTGGTAATCGATCAAAAAAACCGTCAGAAGAATTTAATTCTCGCCGGCCTTATTGCTTCCGGGGTTTTTGCTACGATGCTATTTGTTTTTTTCAGAAAAAGACTAAAATACCAGCGAACAATTTCAGAGAAAAATAAAGCCATTCAGCAACAAAAAATAACAGAATTACAACAAAATAATAAACTAACGGCTCTTAACAGTATGATTGAGGGGCAGGAAGTAGAACGTTTACGGATCGCTAAAGATCTGCACGATAGTTTAGGAGGTTTATTAAGTACAGTGAAAGCGCATTTCACAACGGTTCAAAACGAAAACGAAGAGTTAAAACAACAAATCGCTGCCAAAAAAACCGATGCGCTTATTGATGAAGCCTGTATTGAAGTGCGTCGTATTTCTCACAATATGATGCCGCACGCCTTGAGCATCTCAGGCCTAAAGGGAGCTATTGAGGACTTAGGTGAACGCCTAACTCAGGAAGGTTACAACACAACCGTGGAAGTTAAGGGCCTCACTTCTAAAATAGACAATACGAAGGAAGTAATGATCTACAGACTTATACAGGAAATTAACTCGAATATTAGAAAACACGCCGATGCCGGTTCGATTCTAATTCAGGTCTTGGGACATAACGGAGAAATATCAATTCTGGTGGAAGATGACGGTAAGGGTTTCGATTACGACAAAGCTATGGCAAATGGGGGCTTAGGACTTAAAAGCATTAACAGTCGTGTAGAATTTCTAGATGGGACCATTGATTGGGACACCAAGATTAACGAAGGAACCTCTTTAACTATTAATATTCCGGTAAATTGAATTGTTTTAACTACATATTAAAATTTATCCTCCTTTGTTTTCTTTTCTTCGGAAATGTTTTTTTCCACGCTTCATCAGCTCAGGAAATTAATGAAAGATACGTAGACAGCGTTTTAAATCTAACAAAAACACAAAACACAAAAGGAAAAATTTCAACTTATGATGATCTTGGCACTGCTATTCTTCGGAAAGTTGCTCCGGATAAAGCTTCTAATCTTTTTCAATATGTCTTTTCTAAAGACACTACAAAACTCGCTAAAATTTGCATGTACGATTCCTATGCCAAAAGTGAATCAAGAAGTGGTCGTCTAACTGAAGCCATCGCACTTAAAAAAGAAGGAATTGCCTTGAGTGAAAAACTTGATGACGAGCGCAGAGTGATCATTTATCAATCTTCATTGGCGAATTCGTATCTCCAGGCAAATCTACCCGATAAAGCCTTGTATCACCTAAATATTGCCGAGCCACTCGCAATGAAGGACAATAATCTTGATCTACTCTGGATCGTATACTACAACAAAGGAATACTTGAAACGATGCTAGAAGATAATGATGCCGCAGCCAAGTACTACTTAAAAATGTGGGATGCCGTCAAGAATTACGAAAACACCCCCCGTAAAAGATTTGTGTTATATATACTCGTCGATTTTTTCGCACAGGTAGATTATCCTAAAGAGTTGGCAAAATACACCGAACTTTTAGCGCAACATTACGAAGATGCAAATCCTAATACGCCCGCAGGACATATGCCTATAAAGGCGATTTTCGCAAACAAAATTGCCCCCGAGCATATTCCCAGATATAAGGAAGCGATAAAAATAAGTGATAGCTTGAACAGTATAAACTCTTATGTTCATACCACCATCGCGTTAACCGATGCTTACCGAAATATTAACGAGCAGGAAAAAGCACTTCCTTATCTTTTAAGAGCCAAGAATAAATTAGACTCGCTAAACAAGCCCTCTCAGCTAATGGATATATATCTTCGTTTGTCTCAAACCAATGAAGAACTATCTAATTATAAAGATGCTTTTAAATATAAAACTCTTGAGTCTTCTATTAGAGATAGTCTTACTTCTGAAAAAATGCAACGCAATATAGCAGAGCTCGAAATAGAATTTGATACCGAAAAAAAAGAACTTCAAATAAGTGAACAGAAGCTAGAACTGGAAAAACGAGATATGAAGAAAAGATGGACGCAGTACGGGATAGTTTTCCTCGGATTTTTACTGGGTGTGCTGGTTTTATTCTTTCTGTATCGATTAAAATCTCAAAAAACTATAGCCCAACAAACTGAATCTATTCAAAACCAAAAAATAACCGAGCTTCAACAAAAGAACAAACTTCTGGCGATGAACAGTATGATAGAGGGGCAGGAAGCCGAACGGCTTAGGATCGCAAAAGACCTCCATGACAGTTTAGGTGGTCTACTCGCCACAGTTAAGGCTCATTTCACCTCTATACAATCTGAAAATGAGCAGCTGGAAAGATTAAATCTTACCGGAAAAACCAATGACCTGATCGATGAAGCATGTCTGGAAGTAAGAAGAATTTCGCACAATATGATGCCTCATGCACTTACCATATCGGGGCTAAAAGGAGCTCTAGAAGACGTTGGAGAACACTTAACAGAACAAGGTCTTAAAACCAATGTTGAAATAAGCAATCTTCCGTTAAAAATTGAAACTACAAAAGAGGTAATGATCTATCGATTGGTACAGGAAATTGTGTCTAATATTAGAAAACATGCTCAGGCTAAAAATGTGCTCATTCAATTAATAGGCTATAAAGAAGAAGTGAATCTAATTATTGAAGACGACGGAGTGGGGTTCGATCATGAAAAGGCATTGGAGAAGGGTGGCCTCGGACTTAAAAGTATAAAAAGTAGAGTAGAATTTTTAGATGGTACTATTAACTGGGATACAAAACCGGGTCAAGGTACTTCTATAACCATTAATATTTCAACGATATGATGATTCAGGTATTTATAATAGACGATCACAAGATGGTAATTGAAGGAATGCAACTATTGCTTCAACATGAAAATGACATCAAGGTTATAGGAACTGCATTAAGCGGAGAAGAAGGTCTGGAAGCGGTAGCTAATACAGATGTTGATGTAATATTATTAGACATAAATATGCCCGGCATAAATGGAATCGACACTTGTAAAGAATTACTAAAGATAAAGCCGCAATTAAAGATTATTGCCATTTCCATGCACAAAGAAAGTAGTCTTATAAAATTAATGCTGAGTAGTGGTGCAAAAGGCTATGTATTAAAAAATGCCGGTCAGGATGAAGTAATTGAAGCCATAAAAACTGTACATGATGGTAAAATGTATTTAGATGCAACCGTAAACGATATTGTAGTTAACAGTGTTGCGAGCAATAGTAACAACAAACTAAACAGTCCGTTTCCAAGTCTTTCAAGAAGAGAAAAAGAAGTACTCAAACTCATTTTAGATGAGCATACTACACAAGAGATCGCAGAGAAACTCTTTATCAGTTTTGGAACTGTAGAAACGCATAGAAGAAATATGCTTATTAAAACGGGAGTTCGAAATACGGCAGGATTAGTAAGAACTGCATTAGAATATGAATTATATAAGTAATTTAACCATGAAAAAATTTTTAACCCTCGCCATCTTAATCGTAGTTGTTGCCTGTGCTTCAGACACAGAACAAAAAAGTTTGCATGACATAGGTGCTACGTACAATGCCAAAACCGCCTATTCAAAGAATTTTAAAAGTTCTGTTGGAGAGAAAACCGTGAGAGCATTCACCGTAACCGTTTCTGAAAGCAAACTAATAGACAGCCTTAATCCAAATGTTAGTTCTTCAAATGTCGCACTAATGGTTTATGAAAATCTTTCAGAAAAAGAAAAGGACAACTACACTGCCATTAATGTCAATCTTTTAAACTTGAAAAAAGACTCTGCCAATTATACTTTTCAGAAGCAAACTCTTTCAGAGTTAAGTGAAAAGGCAGCTACATTTAACACCTTTGCCGAAAGTTTGATCAAGGGGAACTTCGGAAAAATTGACGAAATTAAAGATGCAAATGAAATTAAAGGCACTGTAGCCCATGGAGTTAAAAAACTCATAGCGAAAAATGAAAAATTACATGGTGACTTAATTGGATACAAGCGTTTTGGTATTGCCGAAGCAAGAGATGAACGCGGCTCGGCGTATCAATTTCAAGGCTTTCTGGAGTTCGAAAACGGCAAACTTATTCCCTTTCTGGGTGTTGTTGACACGGCGCTTGGAAAAGACAAACTTATAGGGTTTAATATATTTGACAAGTCTTAAATGATGCTCAACTAATTATAAAGAAAAACCCACCTTCGGCAGGAGGTGGGTCTCTTTTTCATAGCAATCTAGAAATTCATTTCGAAAGTTTCAAAACAACCTTTCTATTTTCCGCTATACTTATAAAACAGTTCAAAAGGAAAAACCCTACCTCAACTTCATTATATTTTTTTTCCATAAGTTTATAACGAGAAAAAGGAAATGAATTCGAAAAAAACTGTTTGCGAAGAAGAAACCTATGATGAGGTGTACAAGTCTTATGCCCCATCCCTTCAAAATTTTGTATTCTTTAAATGTAGCGATAGAGACAAGGCGTATGATATAGTGCAGGAAGCCTTTATTAAACTTTGGGAAAATTGCGCAAAAGTTGCTCCCGAAAAAGCAAAATCATACCTCTATACTGTGGCTAATAATTTATTTCTGAACACAGCCGCGCACCAAAAAGTTAGATTTCGCTACGCCGAAAGTGTTTCGGTAAAAACCGAAAAACATACTCCCCAGTTTCTATTGGAAGAAAAGGAGTTTGGAGAAAAATTACAAAAGGCTATTTCAGAATTAACCGAACTACAACGCACCGCTTTTTTAATGAGTAGAATTGAAGGTAAAAAATACAAGGAAATTGCAGAGATCCTAAACATATCTGAAAAAGCCGCAGGTAAACGAATTTCAGATGCGCTGGAAGCATTGAGAGTGACCATCGAAAATATTTAATTTATTGAGGTAGTAAAAGTTATATTGAACTGTTATAGTAATAGTGAAGCGTCTATATGATGAAAAAAGATTTAATTGAAAAATGGTTAAACAACGAGGCTACTCCGGCAGATTTTGAGGATCTAAGAACGCTGCCGGAGTTTTCCTCATACCTTAAAATTGACGAATTTGTCAAGAAGATCGAGGTGCCTAATTTTGAATCTGATGCCGGATTAAACGATCTGAAACAGAAATTAGATGGCAAGACAAAACCGGTAAAAGTATTTAAGTTGCAAAATATTATAAAAATTGCCGCTGTTTTGGCAATTTTATTGGCATCATACGTGTACATAAGTTCCCTTTCTACTACTGTAGATACCCAATTAGCAGAAACCGATATCGTTTCACTACCGGATAGCTCAATAGTTACGCTCAACGAAAACTCACATCTCACTTTTAATAAAAGTTCCTGGAAGGAAAATAGAGAAGTAAGATTAGATGGAGAAGGCTATTTCGAAGTCGCAAAAGGTGAGATTTTTGATGTGGTAACCAATCACGGTGTAATTAGCGTACTGGGAACAAAATTTAATGTGCTCTCCAGAGGTTCCGGTTTTGAAGTTAAGTGTTATGAAGGTCTGGTGAGTGTTACTCATAATAACAAGACGATAAAACTAGCCATGGGAAATACTGCCATCCTAATGGATAATTCACTTCAGTTAGAGAAAGTTTATACAAACAAACCCGTTTGGATCTATAATGAAAGTAGTTACGAAAATGTAGCAATTCTCGATGTATTAAAAGAGTTGGAACAACGTTATAATGTAACAGTATCAACTAAAAATATTAATGTAAATTTACATTTCACGGGTACTTTTTCACACGATGATCTGGAAGCGGCTTTACAAACAATAACCATTCCGCTAGAGCTTTCGTATAGTATAGAAAACACGAATGAGATTACAATCTTTCCGAACATATCTTCTGAATAAAAAAAAGATATCTCTTATAGTTATATTTCTTAGTATTTTCCAGTTTTCCATTGCCCAGAACGATCTGAAAAAAATTCCTCTAACCGAAGTAATCGCTACTCTTGAGTCACGCTTCAATGTTAGATTCTCCTACAATGAACAGTTGCTTCAAAATATTAAAGTCGTAGCCCCTAACGTAAACGATGATCTCGAAAAGAGTTTAACTTTCCTAAAAAGTTCGAATCCCATTGAGTTTACTCAAATTGGTGAGAGATATATTGCAATTCGGTTCAATGCCAGGCAAATCTCCGTTTGTGGTACCATTATAAACACTCAAACAGGATCTCCATTATCAGGAGTCTCATTAATCACGAATTCTTCGCAAACCGGAACAGACAAAGGTGGAAATTTTTCCCTCACCGGTATTTCTGAAATTGAAATTATTCGTGTATACTATTTAGGACTGGAGTTAAAAAAAATCATTGCCCGAGATCTATTGAACGACTCGAATAAATGTCCGCTGGTTTTTGTAAACGACGACCTAAATTTGCTCCCAACAGTTATCCTGCATAGTTATATCACAAAAGGTATATCGAAAAACGCAAATGGTTCTGTCACTATTTACAACAAGAATTTCGAAATATTACCGAGTCTCATCGAGCCCGATATCTTACAGATCGCACAAGTGCTTCCGGGAGTTGAAAGTTTTGACGAAACCGCCTCCAATATTAATGTGAGAGGTGGCAAAAGCGATGAACTCCTGCTACTTTGGGACGATATGAGAGTTTATCAGAGTGGACATTTCTTCGGACTCATATCTGCCTTTAATCCAAATCTAACCCAGGATGTTACGATCTATAAAAATGGCACCAGTCCCAGATATGGCGAAAGTGTGAGTGGAGTGATTAGTATGAGGATAGATAATGAAATTCCCGAAGAGATCTCCGGCGGATTAGGCGTAAACCTAAGCAGTGCTTCGGTCTACGCTAAGATTCCAGCTTCAGAGTCACTCTCTTTTACAGTTTCAGGCAGAACCTCAATTAATAACGGCATAGGAAATCCGGTGTATAAAGAATTTTTTAAAAGAACTTTTCAGAATACGGTAGTCACCAACCTTCAGAATAATACTTCAGAGGGTTTGCGCTCTACAGATGAAAAATTCAATTTTTATGATATCGGTTTAAAAGGTCTCTGGAATATCACGAAAAATGACAAAATTAGATATAACTTCCTAACTGTAAACAACAAGCTTCAGTTTACCGAACGTTTTGTTTCTTCTGAAAATTCGGATGCGACCATAAGCAACTTAAATCAACGAACTTCTATGAACGGGCTATCCTATGAGCGAGACTGGTCGCGAAGGTTTTCCTCTACAGCACTGTGGTATGCAACTCAATACTTTTTAGACGAAGCGAACAGAGACGTTGAAACAGATGAAGCCACTTCTCAACGGAATAAGGTTAAGGAAAACGGTTTAAAAATTGACTTTTCCTATATCTATAACGATATTCTTCAACTTAAAACCGGCTATCAATACACTAAAACCGATGTTACAGACACCGAAAGCAGCTCGGTAAGTTCAGGAATTGAGAGCACTACCAATACTGTTACTTCTCACGCCTTTTTCGCAGATAGCAAATGGAGTTTCTTTCAGAATAAAACAAAAGTAAACTTCGGAATTCGCTTCACGAACTACCCCAATCTAAAAGCCTCATATTTTGAACCCAGAATAAACCTCTTTCATAAACTCAGTGATGCCGTTAGTATCTTTACCAGCGCAGAACTTAAAAACCAGAGTATTATTCAATTTATTGATATTGAAAGTAATTTGTTAGGTGTTGAAAACAAAAAATGGATTGCCGCAAATGAGGACGATAATCCAATACTAGAAAGCAAACAAGTATCGTTGGGCGCCATATTCTCCAAAAATAACTGGAGCTTTACTTCAGAAGGCTTTTTTAAAGTAGTTGATAATATTGCAGCACAAAATCAAGGGTTTAGAAACCAACTTGAAAATAGTAGCGAAATAGGGAGTTACGAATCTAAAGGGATAGAGTTTTCTATAAGTAAACAAACCGAAAGACTAAGCGCCTGGTTTAGCTACACTTTTATGAAAAACGATTATACTTTCAATAACCTGGAACCGGCGACTTTCAGGAGTAATTTGGATGTGCGCCACGCCTTTAATCTAGCTGCAAGTTATAGCATTGGTAACTTTAAATTTTCTTTGGGAAATACCTATCATTCGGGTTTACCTTATACCAGTCCGGCTAGTAATACCGAGCTTATTACCAATAACGGTGTTTCAGAAATTCAATATAACACACCTAACAATGAGTCGTTAGATAATTATTTTAGAACCGATTTCTCTGCGTTGTACGACTTTAAAATTGATGAGACTTTTAGAGGTAAGATCAACCTTGCAATGCTAAATATTTTAAACCGAAAAAACGCTTTGGCAACTTATTACAAGCTGGAAACAGGCGATGATGGCAATAGTATCATTAACCGTATCGACAAATTCAGCTTAGGCTTTACTCCTAATATCTCGTTTTTATTGCTCTTCTGAATTACATGCGTTCGGGCACTGTGATTCCCAATAACCCGAAAGCAGTTTTTATCACCTCGGCAACTGCGCGAGAGAGTGCTATTCTAAAGGTTTTTTCAGAAGCCGAATCTGCAACCAAAATAGGAACATTTTGATAAAAAGAGTTAAACTCCTTCACCAGATCGTAGGTATAATTAGCGATGAGCGACGGACTGTAATTTTGAGCCGCCAACTGAATGGTTTCCGGAAACAGCTGAAGTTGTTTTAACAGCTCTTTTTCCTTAGGGTGAATGACCTCCGGTGCTACCGTACTTATATTGGTCTCTTCTGCCTTTCTCAATATAGATTGAATTCGGGCGTAAGTATATTGAATAAATGGTCCGGTGTTTCCTTGAAAATCAACACTTTCTTCAGGATTAAAAAGAATTCTTTTTTTGGGATCTACTTTAAGGATATAATATTTTAATGCGCCCAGACCAATGGTGTGATAAAGTTCATTTTTTTCTTCTTCGGAAAAATCATCGATCTTCCCTAACTCCTCACTTATTTTTTTGGCAGTAGCCTCCATATCATATATAAGATCGTCTGCATCAACTACGGTACCTTCTCTACTCTTCATTTTACCTGAAGGCAAATCGACCATACCATAACTAAGGTGATACAGATTCTTTGCCCAATCGAATCCGAGTTTCTGAAGAATAAGAAATAACACTTTAAAATGATAATCTTGTTCATTTCCAACTGTGTAGATCATTCCATTGATATCGGGATGATCCTTTACACGTTGAATCGCAGTACCTATATCCTGTGTCATATATACCGCCGTACCATCGCTACGCAACACAATTTTTTCGTCTAAGCCTTCAGCAGTTAGATCGCACCAAACCGACCCATCTTCTTTTTTAAAGAATACACCCGAGGCGAGACCTTCCTCAACAAATTCCTTTCCTAAAAGATAGGTATCACTCTCGTAATAAAGATGATCGAAATCGACTCCAAGATTCTCGTATGTTTTCTCAAATCCATCATATACCCAACCGTTCATCTTTTTCCAAAGAGCAACTACTTCGGAGTCACCGGCCTCCCATTTTTGCAACATTTGCTGGGCTTCAATAAGTGAAGGCGCTTGCGCTTTCGCTTCCTCTTCAGTTTTTCCTTTAGATCTTAATTCAGCGATCTCTGCTTTATACTCCTTATCGAACTTCACATAATAGTTTCCTACCAGCTTATCACCTTTTAAACCCGATGAAGCAGGTGTTTCGCCATTACCATATTTTTTCCAAGCCAACATACTTTTACAAATATGTATTCCTCTATCGTTAATGATCTGTGTTTTATACACCTTTTTACCTGCTGCAGCTACTATTTGTGAAACGCTGTATCCCAGTAATATATTTCTAATATGACCTAAATGCAGAGGTTTATTGGTATTGGGAGAAGAATATTCTACCATAATAGCATCATCGCCTTGTGGGACCTTTCCGAAGTTAGAAAAATTAGGAACATTATTGAAAAAATCAAGATAGTAACTGTCGCTCAATACTAAATTTAAAAACCCTTTGACAACATTAAATTTTGAAACCTGCTTTACATTTTCAACCAAATATGTTCCAATAGCCTCTCCAATTTGTACGGGATTCCCTTTTACCACTCTAAGCATAGGGAAAATAACAACAGTAATATCTCCTTCAAAATCCTTGCGGGTTGCCTGAAATTCAACGGTTTCAAGTGAAGCTCCGTACAAACTATTTATAGCTTTCTTTATCTCAATTTCAAGAGTTTCCTGTAAAGTAATTGCTGACATCCTAATTGCTATTAGCGGTTATAAAAAAGAACACCTACGCAAATGCTTCGGTGTTGAGTGAAAATTCCGGGTCATAATGCTTCAGAATTCAGTGACAAAGATACGAGAATTTTAAAGTTTCTTTAGAAGGTTAATCAGTAACTTTATATACCCTCTCTAACCAATAATTATTTCATTAAAGCTTACCACCACGGCTACATTTGTGCTCTCCGCTGCTCATAAACCTAATTTCTACAGAATAGATCAACACTATTATCAAGTCTAACAGATCTTAATTCCTGTTTTTGATAAAAGCTGCGGCAACTAAAGCTAGGATACCTAAACCAATCATTCCCAGAGTTTGATTATTTAATCCTTCTTTCGCAGAAACCTCTATGGGACCAATCGCCAGTACCTCCTGCGGAACGAATGCATTATAGAGTCCCAAACCAACTAATAAAATTCCGACGATGAGCAGAATTACTTTTAATACTCGCATTGTACAAATTTAGAATACTGAATAAAGGTAGGTATTTAACCCTAAACACAAAGATTACCTTAACTGCATTTTAACCATTGTTTAAAGATATTGTTGTATTTTTAAACAAATGAAAATATTACTCACCGGTGCGAATGGTTACATTGGTATGCGCTTACTTCCTCTCTTATTAGCGCATGGCCATGACGTGGTTTGTTCTGTAAGAAATGCTAATCGTCTTTCGATTGATGAATCGCTTCGGAAGAAAGTAGAAGTTGTTGAGATCGACTTTCTGGATGAGCCAAATCCGAATCTACTGCCAAAAGATATCGATGCAGCCTATTATTTGATTCATTCGATGAGTGCATCTACTTCCAACTTTGACGAAAAGGAGGAGATTTCTGTAAAAAACTTCAATACCTATCTCTCTTTTACGAACTGTAAACAAGTTATTTATTTAGGCGGTATTGTAAATGAACAAAATTTATCGAAACATTTATGGTCTCGTAAAAATGTGGAAGATATCCTCTATGAAGGGAAAGCCAAGGTGACGGTTCTTAGAGCGGCAATAATTGTTGGCTCCGGGAGTGCTTCTTTTGAAATTATTAGAGACTTATGCGAAAAATTACCGGTAATGATCACGCCAACATGGGTTAAGACCCGGTGTCAACCTATAGCGATCAGGGAAGTGTTAGAATACTTAACCGGCGTATTGGGAAGAGAAGATTGTTATAACGAATCTTTCGACATTGGTGGTCCCGATATTCTCACCTACAAACAAATGATGCAACAGTATTCTAAGGCTCGCGGTTTGTCTTTATACATTTTAGACGTACCCTTTTTATCCCCAAAATTATCTTCCTATTGGCTCTATTTTGTAACTTCAACATCCTATAAACTCGCATTGAATCTAGTAGATAGCATGCGAATAGAAGTAATAACAAAGGACACAAGATTGCGAAAACTCCTGAATATCAAGCCGGTTACTTATCTTGAAGCAATAGATCTTGCCTTCAAAAAAATTAAGCAAAATCAGGTAGTTTCGAGCTGGAAGGATTCTATGATCAGTGGACGTTTCAGAAAAGATCTTAAAAAATATGTTGAAGTTCCCGATCATGGATGTTTAATAGATAAACAATCTATAAAGGTCACTGATCCGGAGCGGGTACTTGCAAATATCTGGTCAATTGGAGGAGTTAAAGGCTGGTATTATGGAAACCGTCTCTGGAAATTAAGAGGTTTTCTCGATAAATTGTTCGGTGGAGTTGGTTTGCGCCGCGGACGAACACATCCCAATAAAATATACGAAGGTGATGCCTTAGATTTTTGGCGTGTGATCCTTGCCGATAAGAAGCAGAAAAGGCTACTACTCTTCGCCGAAATGCGTGTTCCGGGAGAAGCTTGGTTAGAATTTGAGATCGATAAGGAGAATGTGTTACATCAAACGGCTACTTTTAGGCCACGAGGCTTGTTGGGCAGATTATATTGGTACGCTATGTATCCTTTTCACTTTTTTATTTTCTCCGGAATGATCAACCGAATTGCAAAAGCTTAATTTAAACTACTTCTATTCCCTTCGGTAGCACGTGGTAAAAAAACCTCAGCCATCATGCATCTCGCACTTCCACCGCCACAAGTCTCAATAGTTTCTAGGTCGCTACTCAGTATTTCACAGTGCTTCTCAATGGCTGCAATCTGCTCTGCCGTGAGACTTTTATGAGCAGCCAAACTCATTACCATATATTTGTTGTCTTTACCTCTCACCTGAAGCATATTACCCGCAAAATGATGCATTTGTTCTTCGGTGATCTTTATAATTTCCTTGCCAGAATTCTTTAAGTGATTCACCACGTTTTTCCGCTCGGTTTTATCATCGATACTATCCAGACAAATTACAGCAAAATTCTCTGCCAAAGCCATCATTACATTGGTGTGGTAAATTGGTAATCTTTTCCCATCAACAGTCTGATTTGTTGTAAAAATCACCGGCTGACAATCGAAATCTTCACAAAACTCTATCACTAACTCTTCGTCTGCTCTGGCAGATAATGCGCAATAAGCTATATTATTTACCCTATCCAGTAATAAACTACCTGTTCCCTCTAAGAAATAACCTTCTTCTTCGGCACTGGTATAATCCATATACCCTTCTATAAAGAACCCTTCACTTTCAAGCCTATCCATCACTTCTTCTCTTCGTTCTCTTCTTCGGTTTTCGGCAAACATTGGATATAAACCCACAATGCCATTTGGGTGAAAGCTTACCCAATTATTAGGGAAAATGGAATCGGGAGTATCCATTTTTAAATCATCGTGTTCTACGATTACATTAACACCAACAGCCCTTAACTTTTTTACAAAAGCATCAAACTCTTCCTGAGCTTTTGTATTGATCACACTGTTCTTTAGATCAATATCTTCTTGAAAATAATTATTTACCGCGGTCTCTTCGTTCATACGAAAAGCAACGGGACGGATCATTAAAATGTTGTTGGTAATTTGCGGCATAATACTGTCGTATATTGTTCGCGACGAACTTAAAAATTGTACCTTTTATAATCTGCTAAAATACGTAAAAAAGGAAGCCACATATATTTATTTAGAACAATAAATGTGACATTTATCATATTTCTAATAACAAATCTTTTATACTATTGACTATCACTATTTCCACTCCATTTTTTTGAAATATTAAACAATTCACAAAAATCACGGTAGGGTATACTATTGACAAAGTGTTGTAGTTATAGAGTTAGATTACTAAATGAGATATGAAAAAATTTGTTTATACAATTGCTTTTATTTTTGCCTCACTTACTGCAGTAACAGCTCAGGAATGGCAAACCAATTTCGATACAGCTAAGGAAATCGCCATTTCACAAGATCGTCCCATAATCTTGGTCTTTCAGGGTTCCGATTGGTGTGCCCCCTGTATTAAATTAGATAGAGAAGTATTTAGCACCGATACTTTTAAAACGTTTGCGAAAGAGCATTACGTTATGTTAAAGGCAGATTTTCCAAAAAGAAAAAAGAACGCTTTATCAGAAGAACAGCAAAAACTTAATAATGGTTTAGCCGAAAAATACAACAAACGTGGAATATTCCCCTTGGTGGTAGTTCTTGACAAGAACGGAACCGTTCTTGGTGAAACGGGGTATTTTAAGGCTTCGCCATCTCAATACATTGCACACATAGAAGAAATTAAAGGATAATTTTTGAAACTAATTCGCCTTTTTATATTCCTATTTACCTTTTCTCTAACCGCACAGGAGACCCATAACCGCACCCTACTTTTAATGGGAACGCGGTTCGATATTACCGTAGTTGCAAAAGATTCGGTTCAATCTAATGCCTATATTGATCTTGCGATTGAGGAAATTACCCGCATCGAAAAATTAATTTCTTCATGGGATCCTGGCTCTCAAACTTCAGAAATAAATAGGAACGCAGGAATAAAACCGGTGAAAGTTGATGAAGAATTATTTACACTCATTGGACGATCTGTTGAACTTTCAAAATTAACCGACGGTGCTTTCGATATTTCTTTCGCATCTATGGATAGAATTTGGAAGTTCGACGGAAGTATGACCGAAATGCCTTCCGAAGAAAAGGTAAAGCAATCTGTCGCAAAAGTGGGTTATAGAAACATCATCTTGGATTCGGAGAACCTTACAGTGTTTCTAAAAATTCCTGAAATGAAAATTGGATTTGGAGCAATTGGGAAAGGCTATGCCGCAGATAGAGCAAAAAATTTATTAATGAGCAAAGGTGTTTCGGCAGGTATCATTAATGCCTCGGGCGATATGAATACTTGGGGGAAGCAACCCGACGGTAAGCATTGGAAAGTAGCAATTACCAATCCGATGGATAAAAACAAAGCCTTTGCGACGCTTCCAATAAACGAGGGCGCCGTAGTAACTTCAGGTAACTATGAAAAGTACGTTTCATTTAACAGAACTCGATATACGCATATTATTGATCCAAGAACCGGATATCCCTCTTCCGGAATTATTAGCGCCACTGTTTTTGCTCCGAAAGCTGAATTAGCAGATGCTTTGGCGACTTCCATTTTTGTAATGGGTAAGGTGACAGGAATCGATTTTATCAATCAACTTCCCAAAATAGAGTGTATTTTGATCGATGAAGACGGTACGATACTTACCTCTAAGAATATTCAAATAGATACAAAACAATGAAGAAACTGTTCCTAATATCGATATTACTCATTAGTGTTAACCTTACCTCCTGTGTAGTGGTTAAGGAATACGAAAAAGTGAATATCAACGATCCAGACATGGCCTTATCCACCAGAAAAATTGATCGATATGAAACAACTGCCCAGGCCTATCGAGAAGCAGCGGTGGGAGCAAATGGTGGTAAAACTGGTGGTGGCTGTGGCTGTAATTAAGCGAAACCCTATTTTGTGGACTAATGAAGTTAGGAACACAAAATAGATGGTTGAGCTTATCCCGACTATTGGCGGGATCACATAATAATAACAAAGAAGTACAAATCCCTATTTTGTGGACTAATGAAGTTAGGAACACAAAGTAGATGGTTGAGCTTATCCCGACTATTGGAAAAATTAGAATAAAAAATAATAGGGTTACCATGACTTTAGCTTCGCCTGGTCATGGTCGTGCTTTCGCTACTCACTTCCAGACCAAAATGTCTGGAGAGTTTAAACAAGGCGCTCTATCACTAACCCAAAACTAAAAAATGATCAAAAAACAAATTTTAATCGTGAGTGTTTTAATGATATCCATCTTAGGATATGCACAAGACTCCACGTCGGTCTACAAAAAACGAGTATTAGAAAGCAGCGAAATTGATTGGATCTCTAGTTTTTATTCTCAAAACGGTGAGAACGCCGCAGTGTCCGGGGGAATTGGAACCGAAGAATTAACCGATATCGCCTCCTCAATTATTGTCTCCATACCATTAAACGACGATGACGTATTAACGATCGATGCCGGCGTTTCGGCCTATACCTCTGCATCATCTAGTAATGTTAATCCATTTGACAGTGATAAACCTGCAGATCCCTTTGTCGCATCTTCGGGTGCTTCGGGTAGTGATCTTTGGGGTAATGGAACTTTTGGCTATAGTCACAACTCAGACGATCGAAATAGCATTGTAGGGGCAAATGTTTCGGTTTCCAGTGAATATGATTATTTCTCATTAGGATTTGGGGGTAACTATTCCAGATTATTTAATGAGAAGAACACCGAAGTAGGTGTAAACGCAAATATCTATTTAGATACTTGGAAAATAATTCTTCCAGAAGAATTACGAGGAGGAGCAGTTCCCGATTTAAATGATAAGAATAGAAATTCATACTCATTGGGATTGAGTTTTTCACAAATATTATCAAAGAGCATTCAAGCTTCAGTCTCGCTTGATCTGGTGCAACAACAAGGCTTGCTTTCTACACCATTTCATCGCGTTTATTTTGCAGATCGTGAAGACATTTTTGTAGATAATTTCCAAATTGCAGACGATGTAGAACGTTTACCAGATTCACGCTTTAAAACTGCAATTGGGAGCAGAGTGAACTTTTATCTCAACGAAATGTTCGTTTTACGAACTTATTATCGTTATTATTTTGACGATTGGGGCATAGCATCACATACCATGAATATAGAGATTCCCGTAAAGATTTCTGAAAAATTTACACTATATCCATCTTATAGATTTTACAATCAAACAGCTGCAGACTATTTTAATAAATATAATGAAGCACTGTCAACCGATGAATTTTATACATCAGATTACGATCTTTCACAATACAGTGCAAATCAATTTGGATTCGGAATTAGTTATACCGACATTTTTACGAAATTCCATGTCGCACATTTTGGACTAAAAAGTATCGATCTAAAATTCAATGCATATAAACGGGACACAGGATTATACTATAATCTATTCGCCTTAGGGTTTAAATTAGTGCAAGATTAATTTACCTTGAAATTATAGACCAATCCTAATCCGTAACCGGCCCCTTGGAATACATTTCTTCCGCTCAAAAGATATGACAGACTCGCGTACCCTCCTAAGCTATCGGAGATGGAACGATAAACAGTCACTCCTACTTTGTGATAGTCTACACCAAATTCACTAAAATTCTGTGGTCTTGGAGTTCCCCTATAATCTATGCCGCCAAAAGAGTGCTGGAAATCATAATACATATCATAATACCAATTTCCAGCGGCCTTTCCGCCTTTAATTGTAACCGGAATGCTATTTGGTGTTTCTTCCAATTTAAAAGAAAATCCGGACTGCAATGTAGCAAACCATCCTGAAGTCCACTTGTAATGAGCCATCGCTCTTGTTTCAATTACAGTAGCCTGCTGACCAATATCGTTTAATCCTCCTAGATCGTAATTAGTGAGCGGAGTTGAAATTCCGGCAGCAGTTATTAAATGGAGTTTTCCAAAGGAAAAAGCCTTGTATTTTATGAAAACGGAGACATCTTGGAAATTGCTATTGTCATTGCTTGTTATATATGGAACAGAAATATTAACATCTAAATTATCACTAATTCCATACGCGCCGAACAGATTAAAATAATACAAACTTCTACTCAGGTCTGATTTTTCTGTACCAATAAAGTAGTTTTTAGTGTCTTCGAAACCTATTCCTAATACTGCTGCACCATTATTTTCCCCTTTAAAGAATCCGTCGATTCTACCTTGTCCAAACCCATCGGCAGAAAATATTATAGAAAATAAGACCAAACTCAGCAACTTATTCATAAGAAGATTTAGAGGTGAGTCGGAACCGGAATTAAAAAATTACATTAATCTCTAATTAAAGGCATTGTCGTGCAACGCAGCAATCCTTCTTGTTTAGATATTTCGGCATAAGGCACTTCTTCAACGGTAAAGCCTTCAGAACGAAGCCATGTATTTAACCGTGTAAAATTCTTTTCAGAAATAATAACATCGGGAGAAATGCTAAAAATGTTACTATTCATATGGTACATTTCATCCTTATTAATATGAAAGCAGTTTTCCTTTCCGAAGAAATTAACCAGCCATTCATGCTCTTCTTCAATTAGAAATCCCTCTTTATGAATAATACATTTCCCTTTGCCAATAGGCTGGAAACAACAATCTAAATGGAGAGCATTATCCTTAGCCACTGTATTAGATTTTCTCAAATTAAAGGATTTCACCTTTTTATTAGGAAATAACTTCTGAAGATGTTTTACAGCCTTTAAATTAGTGCGTGCTGTAATAAAACTGGGGTAATCTTCACCGTAATAAGTACCCACAAAAATATAATCACCCCACGGCATTACATCACCTCCTTCTATATGGGCATCCTCTGGAAATTCAATAATCTTCCCGGGATCTATAAGGTCTATTACCTCATGTAAAGCGTCAATTTCTTTAGATCGGTCCTCTAAGATATTAGCCTTTATAAACTTATCCTCGATCACGAATGCTATATCTCTTGCAAATATCTGATTGTAATCTTTAATAACATCCGGTCTGTATACCTTAACGTCATACTTTTTAAAGACTGCATTCACAGCATCCATCTCCTTAACCATATCTTCATCTTTTGGATAGGTTCCTGCCTTGATATGTTCTGCAGATTTCGGATCGTAAGCATTCTCTAATGCTGGTACCGGACCGTTACTATCGGCTCTACCCAAAACGACTGCCCGTAATCTTGAAATTTCATCGTTTATATGTAAGTTCATCATAAAACAAATATAAATAAAAGCATCCGCCAATGGCGGATGCTTAGAAATTCTTTATAGAGAATCTATCGGTTCTTAATATCTTTAAAAGAACGCAAGGTCTCACCAATATATACTTGTCTTGGTCTACCAATAGGTTCTTTACGCAAGCGCATTTCCTTCCATTGGGCGATCCAACCGGGGAGTCTCCCCAAAGCAAACATAGGAGTAAACATTTCTACCGGGATCCCTAATGAGCGATAGATAATACCTGAGTAAAAATCTACATTAGGATATAATTTTCTATCAACAAAATACTGATCTTCTAAAGCTTCTCGTTCAAGTCCTTTAGCTATATCTAGAATTGGATCATCTACCCCGAGGCTATCTAGTACTTCGTCTGCTGCTTTTTTAATGATCTTCGCGCGTGGATCAAAATTTTTGTATACTCTATGTCCAAAGCCCATTAATCTAAAAGGATCATTCTTATCCTTGGCTTTCGCCATAAATTTTTTGGTATCACCACCATCTTCTTTAATAGCTTCCAACATTTCAATAACCGCTTGATTGGCTCCACCGTGTAATGGTCCCCATAAGGCATTTATTCCTGCCGAAAGTGAAACGAATAATCCTGCATGGGAAGAGCCCACTATACGTACTGTAGAAGTAGAACAATTTTGTTCGTGATCTGCATGTAAAATCAATAATTTATCGAGTGCATCAACTACGACCTGATTTGATGTGTATTCGCCACTTGGCTTTTTAAACATCATTTTTAAAAAGTTATCTACGTATCCTAAGGAATCATCACCGTAATCTAATGGTAAACCAGCTCTTTTTCTATAGGCCCAGGCTGTAAGAACCGGAAATTTCGCAAGAATACGGACAATGGCATTATACATCTCCTCTTCACTATCAACATTAACAGAAGAAGGATTAAATGCCACAAGAGCAGATGTTAAGGACGATAAGACACCCATTGGGTGAGCCGACTTCGGAAAGCCATCCAGAATTTTTTTCACATCTTCATCAACATGCGACTGCTTTTTTATATCTGAATGAAACTTCTCAAGCTGTTCTTTGGTTGGAAGCTCACCAAAAATAAGAAGGTAAGCTACTTCAAGGAAATCTGCTTTCTCAGCTAACTCTTCGATAGCATATCCTCGGTAGCGTAAGATACCTTCTTCACCATTTAGGAAAGTAATGCTACTTTCGCATGAACCGGTATTTTTATAACCAGGATCTATAGTCGTTACCCCATTGGTTACCCCGCGAAGTGTTTTAATATCGATAGCAACCTCATTTTCAGTCCCTATAATTAGAGGAAATTCATATTTTTTACCATCTATTTCGAGTGTAGCAGTTTTTGACATAAAATTATTCAGTTGATATTTTTAAAATTTTGAGCTGCTAAGATACAAAATATTAGACGATTCTTTAAGCTTTGTAAGCCATTGCAGGGTTAAAAAAAACTTAATTCTTACAATTAGATTTAAGGTTAATTTCACATAGAGATGTTTCTAGTAAAGAAATCATTTATAATCCTTGTATAAGATCCTAAACATTATGATTTCTTTAATTCAAGTCAATTCAATTATAGAATATATTTATCTGTTAATAAGAGACAATGGATATTCAAATCATAATCGTTTTTCTAATAATAGGATTGTCTATCCTACTCTTTATTACTGAATTTTTTCCTATAGATAAAATAGCATTCCTTATTATAGGATGCTTAGTGATCTTTGGCCTAACAAGCCCCGAAGAAGCAATAAGCGGTTTTTCCAATTCAGCTACTATCACGATATTATGCTTAATGATAATTGCTATTGGTTTAGAAGAAAACGGTGTAATACAATGGCTAACCGATGCCATTAAAAAATTAAAACTTCTTCCTCTCGCTCTACTCACTCCTTCGTTTATGATAATTTCTGCGGGAATTTCGGCTTTTATAAGCACTACAGCCGTCGTAATTATCTTTATTAAGATCGTGTCGCAACTTGCCGAAAAATACAATCTGTCCTCCTCCAAATTATTAATGCCAATTTCATTTGCAGGAATCCTGGGAGGTAGCTGTACATTAATGGGAACATCCACAAATTTATTGGTGAATGCCATTGCTAAAGACCTGGGTGCCGAATCGCTTGGCTTCTTCGAATTTGCGTGGTTCGGTCTAATTTTATTAGTAACCGGTATCCTTTTCATGACTTTTGCTTCATTTTGGCTCCCAAAGGAAAAGAAAGATCCCATTCAGGATGAATACGGAATCAATGACTATGTTTTTTCTCTCTCTGTGGGAGAAGATTCTAAATTAATTGGAAAGCGGATAGAAGAAATTGAATTGCTCAATGAAAATGCCACCTCAATTCTTAAATTAGTTAGAGCTGGTAAAATTATAAATGGACCCGGGAAATATATAGAATTACAACCCAAGGACAACCTTATTCTAATGAGTAGCTTAGATAATATTGGTGCCTTGACACAAGAAAACGCACTTGTATTAAACGATCAGAAAGTGACCGATCTGGACAATACGGTTTCTAAGGAAGGTGATGATTCGGGAAAATCGATCACCTTAATCGAACTACTTATACTTCCGGGATCACATTTAATAGGAAAAAATTTAGCAGACTTAAGGTCAATGTCACTACAGGGAGCCTTTCCATTAGCAATAAAGAAGAGGGTCAACATTCGAAATACCAAAGAACGAATGCTTAGAAAAACCTTTGGTGCCATAAACACTAAACCGGGTGATAGAATACTTTTAGAAATGCAAGCCAATTCGATCGCGAAACTCTACAATATTGAAAATGTTGCGATTTTAAATCAGCATGAATCAGTGCCATCTAAGTCAAATTTAAAAAAATCTATCACCTTAATTATCTTACTCATGGTTATTGGACTGGCCGCTTCGGGTGTCTTATCCATCCTTGCCGCTTCCATTTTAGGGGTTGCAAGTTTATTAATAACAAAATCTGTTTCTCTCCAAAAGCTATACCATAAAATAAACTGGCAGATCATATTTTTACTAGCCGGGATGATCCCTTTAGGAATTGCAATGACAAATAGCGGAACAGATGAATGGATTTCGGAAAACCTACTCTCGCTGCTCTCTGGCCAAAGACCAATGTTTATCCTTGGAATACTTTTCTTATTTACCATGATACTCAGTGGAACTATTTCCAATAATGCAACGGCCATCATAATGACCCCTATCGCAATTTCGGTAGCCTCCGGACTTCAATTACCTTTAAAACCATTTATTTTGGCGGTTATGTTTGCAGCAAACTACAGTTTCTTTACCCCTGTTGGATACCAAACAAACACCCTGATTTATGGTACCGGAGCATATAAATTCAAACATTTTTTGATCATAGGCGGACTCCTCTCGGTAATTCTCTGGATAGTCGCCACACTATTGTTATCAACCCTTTTAAATTAATTTATTATTTTTTAATGATACCTTTTAAAATACGATAACCATCAATATTTAAAACCACACAGCTATGGAAACAGCAAAGAATATTTCGGCAGCAATAAATAACCTGATAATGAAAAACAACGATACTCATCAAAAATATTTGGATCTCGCTTTCGAAACAAAAACTATTACATTAAGGGGATTACTTCGGAAACTTGCCGAAAAGAGACGAATTTTTTCTATGCAATTAGCTGTCGGACTTAAAGATTTCGATATTTCTTCGGAAGTGGATTACGACGGAAGTCTTATGGGGGCTCTTGAAAGAGGGTGGTTAAACTTAAAGACTTCGATTTCTATGGAGACTGATGAATCTTTATTGGCAGAATGCGTCAGTGCAGAAACGGCAACCTTGGAAGAATACGAAAACACCATAAAGCAAGAAGGGCTATCGGAAAAATTAGTGACAGTATTGCAACAGCATATGGAAGAAACTGAAGCTTCATTACGTAAACTTCATTCTATTGAAGATCTTAGCTAGAATACTAAACCGGCAACTTGAAAGTTGCCGGTTTAGTATTTATTGTTTAAACGCTTTCTCTTTTGGATAGTACGCTATCTCCCCAAGTTCTTCTTCTATTCGAAGCAATTGATTGTATTTGGCCATCCTGTCACTTCGAGAAGCGGAACCAGTTTTTATTTGACCGCAATTGAGGGCAACTGCGAGATCGGCAATTGTATTATCCTCTGTTTCTCCACTTCTATGTGACATCACGGAAGTATACCCGGCATTATGTGCCATATTTACAGCAGCAATGGTTTCGGTAAGTGTTCCAATCTGGTTCACTTTTATAAGAATTGAATTTGCGATATTCTCATTTATTCCTCGTGAAAGGCGTTCAACATTAGTAACAAAAAGATCGTCACCAACGAGCTGTACTTTATCCCCTACTTTTTCGGTTAAATACTTCCAGCCTTCCCAATCATTTTCATCCATCCCGTCTTCTATAGAAATAATTGGATAATTGGAAGATAAATCGGCTAAGTAATCTGCCTGCTCTTTTGAAGTTCTAACTTTTCCACTATCGCCTTCAAACTTGGTGTAATCGTATTTGCCGTCTATGTAAAACTCCGCTGCTGCACAGTCTAAGGCGATCATCACCTCGTCACCCAACTTATAACCGGCATTAGCAACAGCTTTGGCGATTGTGTCGAGTGCATCTTCGGTACCTTCTAAAGTTGGAGCAAACCCTCCTTCATCCCCCACAGCGGTACTCAATCCACGATCGTGTAACACTTTTTTAAGGTTGTGAAAGATCTCGGAGCCCATTTTCAAAGCATGTGTAAAGTTTTTAGCCTTTACCGGCATCACCATAAACTCCTGAAATGCAATAGGAGCATCACTATGTGAACCACCGTTTATTATGTTCATCATAGGCACGGGAAGCGTTTTTGCGCTAACTCCACCTACATAGCGATAAAGCGACATACCCAATTCGTTAGCAGCTGCTTTTGCAGCAGCGAGGGATACGCCTAGGATCGCATTAGCGCCTAATTTTGATTTATTTGGAGTACTATCCAAATCGATCATGATCTTATCAATTAAAGGTTGATCAAAAACTGAAACACCCAAAAGTGTGCCTGCGATCTTCCCATTAACATTCTCCACAGCATCAAGTACACCCTTTCCCATATAATCATCTCCTCCATCTCTTAGCTCCACCGCTTCATGCTCTCCGGTCGAGGCTCCCGAAGGAACAGCTGCACGCCCCAGATAACCATTTTCGGTAATAACGTCTACTTCTATTGTTGGGTTTCCTCGGGAATCAAAAATTTGTCTTGCGTGAATGTCTATAATAATGCTCATGCGGTTTGTAGTTTATGAGATTGAATTGATTCTATAAATTGGTCAAATAAATATGATGCATCGTGTGGTCCCGGACTGGCTTCAGGGTGATATTGCACAGAGAAAACAGGTTTACTCTTCATTTTAAGACCCGCAACAGTATCATCGTTTAGATGCACATGTGTGATCTCAACATCGCTATGCGCTTCCGTTTCTTCTCTGTTAACGGCAAATCCGTGGTTCTGAGAAGTAATCTCGCCTTTTCCTGTTAGTAGGTTTTTAATGGGGTGATTTATACCTCTATGTCCATGGTGCATTTTATAAGTTGAAATTCCGTTGGCGAGAGCTATCACTTGATGGCCTAAACAGATTCCAAATAAAGGAGCGCCTTTTTCAATTATTTGTTTTGTGGTTTCAATTGCTTCTGAAAGTGGTTCCGGGTCACCGGGACCATTAGACAGGAAGTAACCATCCGGATTAAAAGCTTCCAAGTCTGAAAAAGATGCGTTGTAAGGGAACACCTTAATATAGCAGTCTCTTTCAGCTAAATTTCGAAGGATATTCTTCTTTATACCAATATCAAGGGCAGATATTCTATAGGTAGCACTTTCCTTTCCGAAGAAATAAGGCTCTTTAGCTGAGACTTTGCTGGCTAATTCTAATCCTTTCATATCAGGAATTGCAGCCAACTGATTTTTAAGCTCGTCAATTGAATCTACTTTGGTAGAGATCACGGCATTCATTGCACCGTTATCGCGAATATAATTAACCAATGCCCGCGTATCAATATCGCTAATGGCCAATAAATTATTATCACTTAAAAAATTCTCGAGAGAATCATCTGCTGCCGGCCTACTTTTATTATAACTGAAATTTCTACAGATTAATCCGGCGATCTTCACACTATCAGATTCTACCTCATCAGAATTAGTCCCGTAATTTCCAATATGAGCGTTGGTCGTTACCATTAACTGACCAAAATAAGAAGGATCGGTAAAAATCTCTTGATACCCTGTCATTCCGGTGTTAAAACATACTTCTCCAAAGGCTGAACCTTCTTTTCCACCAACGGCCTTTCCGTAGAAAATTGTGCCATCTGCTAATAAAATAAGTGCTTTTTTTCGTGTTTGGTACTTCATATTCTTCAAATCTTGTGCAAAAATACTTTAAAAGATATTAGTTTAATAATTTACGTTTTAGAACTTTTAAACAATTCTAGGTGAATCACTTCATAAAAAAAGGGATAAACATTAACTGTTTATCCCTTTATAATTTAAATGATATTTCATTTATTCTTCTTCCTTAGTTGCTTTAGTTTCTGCAACCGGAGCAGCCGCTGGTTTCGATCCTCCACGACGACTACGACGTGTTGACTTCGATTTCTTAGCTTTTCCAGCGTTGTACAATTCGTTATAATCAACCAGTTCGATCATTGCCATATCTGCATTATCTCCCAGACGATTTCCAAGTTTGATGATACGAGTGTATCCTCCCGGGCGATCGCCAACTTTGGTAGCAACCTCTCTAAATAATTCGGTCACTGCCTCTTTTTGACGCAATCTCGACATTACGATACGACGGTTATGTGTTGTATCTTCTTTAGATTTTGTGATCATTGGTTCAACGAATTGCTTTAATGCTTTCGCTTTAGCAACCGTAGTATTGATCCTTTTGTGTTCAATTAGGGAACAAGCCATATTTGCCAACATCGACTTTCTATGTGCTGTCTTTCTTCCTAAGTGATTTACTTTTTTTCCGTGTCTCATGACATTTGTTTTTAATCATCATCTTGCTACCAAATCCGGACCGATAAGCGTCTGGAGAGCAAAATATGATGTATTAATCTTTATCTAATTTATATTTTGAAAGATCCATTCCGAAATTCAAACCTTTAACATTTACAAGCTCTTCAAGCTCTGTTAACGATTTTTTACCGAAGTTTCTGAATTTCATAAGATCATTCTTGTTGTAAGACACTAAGTCTCCAAGAGTGTCGACTTCAGCAGCTTTTAAACAGTTAAGTGCACGAACCGAAAGATCCATATCGATTAACTTAGTTTTAAGCAACTGGCGCATATGCAATGATTCTTCGTCGTATGTTTCAGTTTGAGCAATCTCATCGGCCTCAAGGGTAATGCGCTCATCACTAAACAACATAAAGTGGTGAATCAAAGTTTTAGCAGCTTCGGTCAACGCATCTTTTGGATGAATAGATCCGTCTGTTATAATTTCGAAAACTAATTTTTCGTAATCTGTTTTTTGTTCTACACGGAAATTCTCAATGCTATACTTAACATTTTTAATTGGAGTGTAGATAGAATCTGTAAAGATAGTTCCAAGAGGTGCGTTCGCCTTCTTGTTTTCTTCTGCAGGAACATAACCTCTACCCTTCTCAATTGTAATTTCGAAGTTAAGATTTACCTTGCTATCCATATTACAGATAACCAAATCCGGGTTTAAAACCTGAAATCCGGAGATAAACTTTTGAAAATCTCCAGCTGTTAACTGCTCTCCGCTATTTACAGAAATAGTAACTGTTTCATTATCTATCTCATCAATTTGTCTTTTAAAACGCACTTGTTTTAAGTTCAAAATGATTTCTGTTACATCTTCTACTACTCCTGCAATTGTTGAAAACTCGTGGTCTACACCTTCGATTCTTACCGAAGTAATTGCAAATCCTTCCAATGAAGAAAGTAATACTCGTCTTAATGCGTTACCAACAGTCAATCCATAACCTGGTTCCAAAGGGCGAAATTCAAATTTCCCTTCAAAATCGGTTGAATTGATCATGATAACTTTATCAGGCTTCTGAAAACTAAATACTGCCATAGTGTGACTCGTGTGTTTTGATTATTTTGAATATAATTCGACGATAAACTGTACGTTTATGTTTTCCGGTATCTGAATAAGTTGTGGTACAGATACAAATGTTCCTTCTTTCGTTTCAGTATTCCAAGTAATCCACTCATATGTGTGGCTAGCATTAGCTAACGAACTTTCGATAGCTTCAAGAGATTTCGACTTCTCTCTAACAGCTACTACATCTCCAGGCTTTAACTGGTATGAAGGAATATTTACTTTTTCACCATTAACGGTAATGTGACGGTGTGAAACTAATTGTCTGGCACCTGGTCTACTTGGTGATATACCCATTCGGTATACAACATTATCAAGTCTAGACTCACATAACTGCAATAACACCTCCCCGGTAATTCCAGGAGCTGCTGTTGCTTTTTTGAACATATTTCTAAATTGACGCTCTAATATACCATAGGTATATTTCGCCTTCTGCTTTTCCATTAACTGGATTGCATATTCAGATTTTTTTCCACGACGACGGTTGTTTCCGTGTTGTCCCGGAGGATAATTTCTTTTTTCGAAGGATTTGTCTTCTCCGAAGATAGCCTCACCAAATTTTCGGGCTATTTTAGTTTTTGGACCAGTATATCTTGCCATTTCTAATTAATTACGAAGGGAAAACTAAATTAAGGTCTTACGTTAATCCTCTAGTCTTCTTATTTCCTTCAGATTGATATTTATTTATTAAACTCTTCTTCTTTTTGGAGGTCTACATCCATTGTGTGGCATTGGTGTAACATCGATTATTTCGGTTACTTCAATCCCTGAATTATGAATTGATCGAATAGCAGATTCTCTTCCGTTACCCGGTCCTTTTACATAAACCTTTACTTTTCTTAAACCTGCTTCATGTGCTACTTTTGCACAATCTTCGGCCGCTAATTGAGCTGCGTAGGGAGTGTTCTTCTTAGACCCTCTAAAACCCATTTTACCGGCAGAAGACCAAGAGATAACATCTCCGTTTTTATTGGTCAAGGAAATGATAATGTTGTTAAATGATGCAGTAACGTGTGCTGCCCCTGTAGATTCAACATTAACTTTACGTTTTTTTGTACTTTTTGCGCTAGACTTTGCCATATCTCAAGGTTATTTAGTTGCTTTTTTCTTGTTTGCAACTGTTTTACGTTTTCCTTTTCTTGTTCTTGAATTGTTCTTAGTACGTTGTCCACGTAACGGTAATCCCGTTCTGTGACGAATACCTCTGTAACAACCAATATCCATTAAGCGCTTAATGCTTAATTGAACTTCGCTACGTAATTCACCTTCAATTTTGAAAGATCCTACTGCCTCACGAATAGCACCGATTTCATCATCGTTCCATTCGTTTACTTTTTTGTCTTCGCTAACTCCGGCTTTTTTCAAAATATCTTGGGCACGGCTTTTACCAATTCCGAAGATATACGTTAACGCGATTACACCCCTTTTTTGTTTA
>TARA_R110002124_G_scaffold287347_1_pt1 | contig 71742 bp, 52 predicted proteins | sample TARA_R110002124 | Tara Oceans TARA_R110002124 (sample SAMEA4397445) | marine metagenome | biome: Polar Biome; feature: [SRF] surface water layer (ENVO:00010504); material: water (ENVO:00002006), including particulate matter (ENVO:01000060) such as... | depth 5 m | reverse complement strand
AACAACTCAAAATTAATCTATATGGGTTCGTCGGATGCTTACAAAGAACTTTATTTTTTCATCTCTGAAATCAAAGTATAAATTTTGGACATCTTTTTTAATTAAGTCATCACAAACTTGTTTTTCTGTTCTTCCTGATTTCTTAGCCTCTGCTTTAGCCTTATTAATCAACCTTCCAAATAAATATGTTCCGGGTTTTTCAAATTTTTTATCCCAATATATATATGAAAACTGGAACCATAATTCTTCTTGAAATCTTTCCGATTCAATTCTGTAAAGCCTTATTTTTAAAAAATTCTGACAATATGGGATTGCCAAAAATGTGTCAACAAAACTTTGAATTGTTCCAACAAAATTGGGATAAGTGAATAGTTTAGGGCAATGATTTCCAATACGTTCTTTTATCTCATCTACCGCTGCATTTGTATGTGAAATAACCAATATACCACGACCACTTTTGAGTGGCATATGTTTTTCCAGAATAACAAGTTTTGCTAATAGAGCTGTGGTTTTACCGCTTCCTGGAACGGCTTGAAGGTCAAGTGTGTTGAGGTCGCGAATAAACGATCTTCTTTCTTCATCAAACGTCTTCCCTTCTTGTAAAAGGATATTCTCCGCGTATTCAATATCCGCGTCAGTTATGTTAATATCCTGCGGCATATCTTATAGCTTGAATTAGATAATTGATACTGTTATCATTATCTGGATCAATGGTTATGGTTCGCTCATCTGGAGTCTTTTGTAAGTCTTCATCTATAGCGGTTGCTAATCTATAGGCAACTTCTGTTTTACTTAGTTTCTTATTCTTATCAATTAATTTAATAGCTATCATCTTTTCAAAATCGGTGTCCCAATCTGTTCCAGAATGAATTGACTTGCACACGCTTTTAAGGGTAGCTGTTAGGCTAGTTGATTTAAATAAAGAATACTCTAAAGTCCAGTTTGGTGCAGTATGATATTTTATCGATTGTTCGGATTTTGTATCGTTCGAATCAATAGCTGCTTGGGTTTCTAGTTGAATTGTATCTACATCTCTTTTCACAAAATCATCTCCATCTTTTTCATATTCTCTAATGTCCGAATCTGTGATTACTGCTACCGGAATTTTCATGAAAGGCTCTTCTTTCCTGAGGTATATCTTGGAATAATGGTCGAATCCTGTGTTTCCAATATTTACTATTGAGATCCCCTTTTCAGTAAGATTTATACCAATCGCATTTGCTATACTAGGAATTAATATTTCTTCTGCCCAACCTTCTACCAGAATAACCCCTTTAGCGAAAAACAGGTTCGCTTTCGTTGCATCAAGAAATTTTTCAAGAAACTTATAATTATCAGGATCTAATTTTGTGTATGCTGCTCCCATTGGGAAAGCATTATTGTCATTACAGATAATTAAATTTTCAAGCTTTAGTTTTGAAGCTAGATTAGGGCTATGAGTAGTTAAGATTAATTGAATATTTTCTTCGTTTTGTAGAGCTTCAATAATTTGCATTTGGGCTTGGGGGTGAAGATGCGCTTCGAGTTCTTCAATTAATCCCAACCTTAATCCACTCCAATTTTTCTTTTGAAGATGAAGCAGCTCTGAAGCCATAAACAATCTGTTTAAAGTTCCTAAGCCAGGATTTAATTCATCTTTAATAGATAGCTCAAGCTTTTCTAAGATGTTTTTAAGACTATTGCCAAGGACGCCAAAATTGGATTCTTTATCCCTTGAATAAAAGGCTTGAATAAACTTATCTATTTCATTCTTTAGTTCTTTCCCTTTAACATTTTCACCCGTGAGTGGTACGCCATCCTTGTCCGTACCTTCAAAGTATTTAGCAACATGATTATTGAAGTCTTGAAACAATCCTACCAATAAGTGGTCTTGGTCTTTTCCTTTGAATGCCTCATGCCCTTGAAGAATTTGAGTCAACCTAGAGTTTTTGCGCGGGATTAATTCTGATTTAGCATCTCTTAAGGGTTTGAGATAGGTTGTTTTTAAATACTCCCTTGCCTCTGCTGTAAGCTGATACCCAGACTCATCAACACCTGCTCTAACTTCAGTCGGATATATATATTGATCATCTATATTTCTTGAAGCATCATAAATCAACCGTAAAAATGGCTTTGCTTCATCTCCTTCGCCAATCCATCCCAGCCATTCTGTAAAATTCTTTGCTTCTTCATCTGAAAGATTATCAAACCTTAATTCAATTCGTAATCTATCTGAACCATCATGAAAATCATCCCAATCCAACCTAAACCATTCGTAACTGTGAGTTTTTAAGGTAAGTTTTATTGAATCGATAATTGCACTCTTACCTGAGTCGTTTTCACCAATTAAGACATTAATTCCTGTCGTGAAATTCAAATCTAAATATGGCTTTTCTAAATCAATCGTGGAATTGTTACCAAATTTCCTAAAATTCCATAGTCTAAGGTTTGATAAATGCATATTTCAATTTCTAATTTTCTTAACTCAATTAGAGCGTTAGTAAAAACAGCTCTTTTTGTTTTTAATCGTTGGCTCGTGTAACAGCAAAAACCAAATGTGCTGTTTGTGCGGTTGGCTTTTCTTGAATGAAACGCAACATTTGTATACATCTATGTTTTAGCTGGGGAATTGCGTAAATATCGATTATGCATTCAACTCCTTTGGCTTTTTATTCCCTGTCAAATTAAGGATTTCGGTCAAAGAATCTAGGGGTGAGACCACATTTTTATTTGAAATAGCCAAAAAAGGTCTGTAAATCCCATTTGTAGTGGAAATGCAGGAGGCCAAAACCAACTTAAAAAAAAATGCTACTGAAGTAAAGCCTTATAAGTATCCCACCATCACCTCCAAATACTTCTGATCCACCGCATCAAAAGCGTCCAGCTGATCGGAATCAATATCCAGCACCGCGATAATTTCATTTCCTTTAGATACAGGTACCACTATCTCTGATTGGGAGGAGGCGCTGCAGGCAATATGACCTGGAAAGGCATTGACATCAGGTACTACCTGCGTTTCACCGGTTTCCCAGGCTTGGCCACATACGCCTTTTCCTTTTTGGATCCGGGTACAGGCTACCGGTCCCTGGAAAGGGCCCAAAACCAATTCACCCTTTTTGACGATGTAAAAGCCCACCCAAAAAAAGCCAAAAGCCTCCTTTAGCACCGCAGCCATATTGGCCAAATTGGCGACCAAATCTTCCTCTCCGGAAAGCAAGGCCTTTACTTGTGGCAGAAGGGCTTTGTATATTTCCTCCTTGTTGGCATTTTTGGGTAGATTGATTTCCTCAGTCATGGTTCCTGTAAATTGCTAGTAAATCCTCCTTAAAAGTATATTGGGTAGTGGGAATAGTTGTCATAACAGGGGCTGGGATGCCCAAGCCAAACTTGGCATTTCCGGTAAAAACTCTTGCCTCATCCCATAAGTCATTTGCTATAAAATCCCCCAAAACTGCTGCTCCACCTTCCACAATCAGACTCTGAATGTTTCTGGCATAAAGGTCTGCTACGATTTTTTTGGCATCGATGTGAACATCTATTTTGGCCCATTCGGTCTTTCCGATTGTCTTATTGAGTTTGTTATTGTATATGATGGTGTCTTGCTGCCCATCAAACAAATGTAAACTTTCCTCCAATTTCAACTCCCTGTCTACAACCAACCTCAATGGGTCTTTTCCATACCAATCTCTAGCATTGAGTCGGGGATTGTCATAGCGGGCGGTATTGGTGCCCACCAAAATGGCATCCTCTTCTGTACGCCAGCGGTGTACCTGCTGTCTGCTAAGCGAATTGCTAATCCATTTACTGTCAAAGTTGGTACGGGCTACAAAGCCATCCTTTGTCTGGGCCCACTTTAGAATAATATAGGGTCGCTTCTTCTCCATTTGGGTAAAAAACCGCACATTCTGCTTTCTAACCTCCTGCTCCATCACTCCTGTAGTCACCGCTATTCCTGCCTGCTCTAATTTCTGAATTCCTTTTTTCTCCACTAGAGGATTGCTGTCTACTGCAGCGATGATGACTTCCTTTAATTGGTGCTTGACAATTAAGTCTGCGCAAGGCGGGGTTTTTCCAAAATGAGCGCAGGGTTCCAGGCTAACATAGAGGGTTGCCTCTTTTAAAAGGGATTTGTCTTTGACTGAGGCAATGGCGTTTACCTCTGCATGGGCTTGTCCGTATTTTTCGTGATAGCCTTCACCTATAATCAATCCATCATGTACGATCACACAGCCCACCATGGGATTAGGGCTGACACTTCCCCTTCCTAATTCGGCCAGTTCAATGGCCCTTAACATGTAGATTTTATGCTGATCTTCGGTCATAATCTTGGCAATATTATCAGGGGGAGGTGGATTCTTGTAAAGTGATGGTGATTGGGTCTAGGGTCAATGTGCTGTCAGGGTAAGTCAAGAGAGTGAACGTAGTGTCCTGATATCCTGTAGGAGCGGCTATTTGGAATTCGTATTCATCTTCTGGCAAGCCACTAAGCAAGAAACCACCATCATCAGCGGTGAGTGTGCTGAAGGTGTCTGTGGCTGAGATTGCCAGCACATGTGGGGCGATGCTAATGGGGTAGATTGTTCCAGTGATTTCTGATAAACCAGTCCCTACAAATACCCTAAGATGAGGGACAAAATCAAAGCCTCCACTTTGGTTAGCGACCACAGATTGGGCCAGGTCCAGATCCAGAATGATGTCATAGGAAAGACCACTTTGGGTGTTAATGTCCACATCCAATTCCAATAGTGCCTCGCTATCTGTGGAGATGCTCATATCCGTTCGGATGTCGTCCTTTATCAAGTAGGCTACATCTCCCAGAAGAAACCTAACTTTTGAAATATCTCCAGCTGGAATTTCTGTTCTTCCTATGAGAAGCTGGGTGTCATTGACCAGTGCACTTACCAAAACCATATTGCTGGCAGCCTGATAGGGGATACTCACCCAGTTGGCATTTTCCTCACTTCCGCGAATTCCCGCAGGCAGAATTTCTACCCCATTGACTTCTACCCATACTTCATCAAAATCTCCAGGAGAGTCTATAAGTAATAGGTTGATCAATGAGCGTGTTTCTGTCGCTTCGGTACAACCAATGCAAATAAGGCCAAGAAGCCAAAAACCAAAAAAGTTAATTGTATTTTTTATCATGAGTTGATCTGTTTTGCCATTTGGCCGGTCAGAATTTGCTGTCTAAGCCGATAAATGCCCTACTTATTTTTTCCATATCTTGCTGTCCTCAGTTATATACCAGTATTTGTCCTTGGAGGTTGCCGGGCAGGAGATTTTAAACCAAGACTTAGTAGTTTCTATGGCCACATCTGACAAGGGAGTATTGCTATTTAGCTCAGTCAATTGATCGGTATAATGACCATGGATAGCGAAAAATGCCTTTTCTGCATCGTATAGCTTTCTTAATTCGTTTTTTATCTGCTCATCTGCATGCATGACAAAAGCTTGATTGCCATTTCCAACTTGGCTATCAGAAAATTGAACGTAACCCCATCTTTCCGGCAGGTGCATATTGATCAATCCCATGGGAGACCAAACCCAATTGTCTTCCGGGTAGGATTTACCGGTTTGTGGGTTGATTTTTTTCGTGTAGCCATTTGCTGTAGGTTCAATTTGCCATTGCACCCTTGAAAAGTTGATGCGCCATTGATCACCATTTTCAGGGGCTTTGTAGGAAGGGCCGGATTGTGAGAGGCTTTTCCAGGGTATGGCCATCTCTATGGACCAGTGGTCGTCCACATCGCTGGGGTCATTAATCGTTCCATCTAGATGGATGGCATATTCAAAATCGTTGATGTTCCATCCATTGATAGGTCTTCCCCCATTTTTATAAGGTTTGGTTAGCAAGAGATCCCATAGAGTTCCAAGGGCATTGACCTCTATTTCGTAATAATTATGGGTGTCTCCATCTGGATCTATAAATATTTCAATATCATTCTCATGGAATATTACTGATTCTCTTTCAGTGTAGGTAGCCCAAATATTTTTCTCCTTGAGTAGAATACCGATATATAAAAAATTTTCATCCCAAAGCATTTTCATTTGAGTCAATTGATTGGGCATTGGAAAATCAGTTCCCTGGATATCCATAAAAGGACTAGACCAATTGGCCGCGAGCCAGTTGGACTCTTCCAGCTTACCATCTATAATAGGCTTTTGACTGACTTTATAGGCCACATAGCCTTTGGCTTGGGGAATGTCTTGGGCATACACCGCGAGATTAATTATTGACAAGCCTATCAATAGTATAGATTTTCTGAACATATTACAGTCTAGGTATAGTCGCAAATATACAACAAGTAAAAGAATCAACAGGCAGCAAAGATAGCGAGTTATTCAAAGAAAGTTAAACACCTATTTATCCATGATATTGCCCGTTGACAGGAAGTAAAAGTGTCTTTGGCAAAATCTAACAGGATTTAACCGGAATTATTGTATTATTTGTTGTTGCTTTAAAGTGTAAATAATACATCACTTTAAAATTTGAATAAAGGTAAAACAGGTTTGGTATTGAATATGAGCAGAATAAAATTAAATAAAATTGGAATATATGCATTTTTTATTCCGTTAATAGTTGTTTTTTCATGTAATAGTGGCGATAAATCAGGTAAAAAAGCTGAAGCAGTCAAAGAATTCCCAGTCATTGAAGTGGTTGCATCAGACACTATTATGCATAGGGACTACGTAGCAGATATCAAAGCCATTCAGAATGTGGAGCTTAGGGCTAGGGTTCAGGGCTTTCTTGAAAAAGTAAATGTGGATGAAGGGCAGGAAGTAAAAAAAGGCCAGATTCTTTTCAAAACCAACGAACAGGAATACAAAGCGGAATTGGCCAAAGCCAAAGCCAATTTTGAAAGTGCCAAGGCAGAAGCCAAAGTGATAGAGTTTGAAGTCGGCCGTTTGAAAATCATGGTGGACAACAACGTCATTTCGGAATCTGAGCTTAACTTAACCAAGGCGAAATACGATGCTGTTTTGGCGAAAATTGAGGAAGCCAAATCTGCCATGGACAATGCAGAAGTACAATTGTCCTATACCAATATCAGGGCTCCTTTTGATGGAATTATTGATAGAATCCCTTTAAAAACCGGTAGTTTGGTAGAGCAAGGCAGTTTATTTACCACCGTTTCCAATATTAGCTCTGTCCATGTTTATTTCAATGTCTCTGAGAAAGAATACTTGGAATACATCAAGTCTAAAGGAGAGACTACTGAGAACAATGTTGTCAACCTTGTACTTGCAGATGGAGCGCCTTATGCTTATGAGGGCATTATCGAAACCATGCAAGGTGAATTCAATGCCAATACCGGTTCAATTGCATTTAGGGCTTTATTTCCTAATCCAACAAAGATCCTTAAGCACGGAGCAACAGGTAAAATCATCCTTACCAATAAGATAAGGAACGCAATTATTATACCTCAGAAAGCGGTCTTTGAAATTCAGGACAGGAGTTTTGTATACATAGTTAAAGAGGACAACACTGTAGAGATGCGCAGTATTATTCCTAGAGCAAGATTTTCTCATTATTATATTATAGAGTCTGGTTTGGAAGTAGGAGAACGTCTGGTGTATGAAGGGATACAGAATGTGAAAGATGGTATGACCATTCAGCCTAAAATAGTTGCTGATGAAACTGGTTCTACATTACCAGAAAATGACGATACCCTTGCAGAAGTAATGCCTACCAGTACAGAACAATAAGCTATGTTTGATTTATTTATTAAAAGACCAGTTTTATCACTGGTTATTTCCCTTTTCTTTGTATTACTGGGGCTTTTGTCTTTTTTCACCTTACCAGTTGAGCTTTTCCCCGACATTGCGCCTCCATCAGTTTCCATCCGTGCCAAGTACAGGGGAGCAAATGCTGAGGTTGCTGCCAAGACGGTGGCCACACCTCTTGAAAAAGTAATCAATGGTGTTCCAGGCATGACTTACATGACTTCTGTTAGTAGTAATAGAGGTACTGTAGTTATCAAGGTTTATTTTCAGGCAGGTGTAGATCCAGATCTTGCTGCTGTGGAGATTCAAAACCGGGTTTCGACAGTAGTCAATGACTTGCCAGAGATTGTGACCAAAGCCGGTGTAACGGTAGAAAAACAGGTCGAAGGGCTACTGATGTACATCAATATTGCCAGTGATGATCCCTCACTGGATGAAGCCTTTATTTATAACTACACCGACCTTAATGTATTGCAGGAATTGCAGCGGGTGGACGGTGTAGGATTGGCAGAGATAATGAGTACCAAAGATTACTCCATGAGGATTTGGCTCAAACCTGATCGTATGACAGCTTATAAAATAGCCACGGACGATGTGATTGAAGCCATAAACAATCAAAACGTGGAAGCTGCACCTGGCCAACTGGGAATTAGTTCTGGTAAAGACATGCAGGTACTTCAGTATGTACTTAAGTATACAGGAAAATTCTATGAACCCAAGCAATACGAAAACCTTGTCATTAGGGCCAATCCTGACGGCTCGATTTTACGATTAAAAGACATTGCCGATGTAGAATTCGGTAACCTGAATTATGGTAGAATCGCCAAAATGGATGGCAAGCCTGCTGCTTCGGTAATGGTAATTCAGAGACCAGGATCCAATGCCAGTGAGGTAATTGCCAATGTGAAGAAGAAAATCGAACAGATTAAGCAGGATAATTTTCCTTCTGGGATGGATTACAAAATCTCCTATGATGTGTCGAGGTTCCTTGACGCTTCTGTTAAAGAGGTATTGGTGACCTTAGTAGAGGCGTTTATCTTGGTATTTATAGTAGTGTTTATTTTCCTCCAGGATTTCCGATCTACATTGATTCCTACCCTGGCTGTTCCGGTAGCACTGATAGGGACCATGTTTTTTATGCAGTGGTTGGGCTTCTCTATCAATTTACTCACATTGTTTGCGCTCGTCCTTGCGATAGGAATTGTGGTGGATAATGCCATTGTGGTGGTAGAGGCAGTCCATGCCAAAATGGAAAAAGAAGGATTGGATCCAAGAGCAGCCACTTTTGCTGCAATGAAAGAGATCAGTGGGGCGATTATAGCCATTACAATGGTAATGTCTGCGGTATTTGTTCCGGTAGCATTTATGTCCGGCCCAGTGGGTGTGTTTTACCGACAGTTCTCATTGACACTTGCAGTAGCCATCTTTATTTCTGGTATCAATGCATTGACCTTAACCCCTGCTCTTTGTGCTATCTTGCTTAAAAATCATTACGGTGAAGAACAGAAGCAAACACTGTTGCAGCGGTTCTTTAACAAGTTCAACCAGTATTATAATTTCTTCGAAAACAAATACCTACAATACATCACCTATTTGGTGCCGAGAAAAGGTATCACTACTCTAATATTGTTGTTTTTCTTTGCTGCCACTTGGGGAGTAAGTAAGATTTTGCCTACTGGCTTTATACCTACAGAAGACCAAAGTATGGTCTATGTAAATGTCACTACTCCTGTGGGAGCAACCGTAGAAAGAACTGAAAAGGTATTGGATGAACTTGTCCAAAAATTAGAAGGGAATGAAGCGGTTGCTGGTGTTTCAAGTTTGGCGGGTTATTCATTGGGTAATGGACTCTCAGGAGCCTCTTATGGTATGGCCATGGTCAATTTGAAATCATGGGACGAAAGGAAGGATTTACCCATCCAAGGAACATTGGATGAGTTTGCTGCATTGGGTGATGAAATCTCCGATGCGAAAATTGATTTCTTCCTGCCACCAACTGTATCAGGCTTTGGTAACTCCAGTGGGTTCCAAATGAAGGTATTGGATCAGACAGGTACGGGTAACCTTAATCGGTTGTCTACGGTTACAAATGACCTGGTTCAAGAACTTATGGCAGCTCCAGAAATTGGCTATGCTTTTACTGATTTTGATCCTACCTTTCCTCAGTTTTTAATTAGAATAGACCAGGATCAGGCGGCTAAGAATGGGGTGACCATTGCCAAGGCTTTGGGGACCATGCAGGTTTTATTAGGAGGTCAGTTTGTTTCAGATTTTGTTCGTTTTGAACAGATGTATGATGTAATGTTACAGGCAGGGCCAGAATACAGGGCCAAGCCTGAAGATGTTTTGGCACTTCAAGTAAAAAACAATGTAGGCGAAATGGTGCCGATTTCGGCTTTCCTTACAATGGAAAAAGCCTACGGACCGGAACAATTGACACGATTCAATATGTACAATTCTTCTACCGTAAAGGGTTCTGCGGCACCTGGATATAGTAGTGGGGATGTTATTGCGGCAATTGAAAGGGTTACAGCGGAAAAACTTCCACAGGGTTATAACCATGACTGGTATGGAATGTCACGTGAAGAGGTTACCTCAGGTAACCAGGCCATAGTAATTTTCCTTATCTGTTTGTTATTTGTTTACCTGATTCTTTCAGCACAATATGAAAGTTTCCTCTTGCCATTACCTGTTATCTTTTCACTTCCGGTAGGGGTTTTTGGTGCTTTTATCTCTCTTTATTTGTTAGGGCTTCAGAACAATATCTATGCGCAGGTAGCACTAATCATGCTTATAGGCCTATTGGGTAAAAATGCCATTTTGATTGTGGAATTTGCCATACAAAAAAGAGAAGCAGGTCATTCTGTGATTCAAGCTGCAGTGGAAGGATCTGTAACCAGACTTAGACCTATCCTTATGACCTCCTTTGCCTTTATCGCTGGACTTTTGCCTTTGGCCATGGCCACTGGTGCAGGTGCTTTGGGTAACCGGTCTATTGGTACAGCTGCTGCTGGAGGGATGTTTATTGGGACGATATTTGGTTTGATAATCATCCCGGGTTTGTATGTGATTTTTGCCCATTTTACCTTTAAAAAAGTGGAAGAAAACTCAGGTCCCACTTCAGAAAAGAAAGATAATTCTCAAGTATCTTTTTCAAATAATTGAACCAATACTACATGTTTTTAAAAAATAAAATAATCCTTCGTCTTTCAATGGGCCTCCTTGCGGCGGGAACTATGTTTGCCTGTAAAAGTATTGAGGCCCCGGTAATGCCGGAAATGGAACCTCTGCCTAGCACCTTTTTGGACATAGAGGATTCTGCCAGTATCGGCGATATTTCATGGGAAGCTTTCTTCAATGATCCCAATCTGGTGTATCTTATTGAGGAAGGACTTGAAAATAACCTGGACATTCTCACCGCAATGGAGAGAATAGAAATCGCAAGAGCTCAGTACCAAATCACCAAAGGGCAAATGTATCCTACCTTAAACGGTATGGTTCGTTACCGATCCGGTGATATTCGCCCTAACCTATTTAGCGGTACCATCAATGGGGACAGAAATGTAGTCAATAGAACAGAAAACAATTTTATCGGATTTCAGAGTACTTGGGAAATTGATGTCTGGGGAAAAATTAAGAACCGTAAGGAAGCCGATTATGAAAAATTCCTGGCTACAGGAATGGGCAGGCACCTGGTAGTGACCAATATGGTGTCAGAAATTGCCAAAATCTACTATCAGTTGTTAGGGCTAGACATTCAGTTGGAAACCATCAACAGGAATATTGAGTACCAGGAAATGGCATTGGAGCTGATCAAAATCCAGAAAATGGCTGGTAGAGCAACGGAATTGGCTGTTCAGCAGTTTTCTGCTCAATTGCTATCTACCAAAAGCCTTTCCTATGAAAAGCAGCAAGAGATCATAGAAACGGAAAATAAACTCAATTTTATACTGGGAAGATTTCCACAACCAATTGAAAGGGCCTCTTCTTTATTAGAAATTAAACTTCCCTATGGCATGGAAGTAGGCTTGCCTTCTGAAATGCTGTTGCGTAGACCTGATATTCGTCAGGCTGAACATGAGCTTCGTGCAAGTAACTTCAATGTGTCTGCTGCAAGAAAAGAATTCTTACCGTCTTTTAGCCTTACTCCTTATGTGGGCCTAAACGATAAAAGTTTACCAGATGCCCTAAAAATGCCTGGTGGATTGACCATTGGTATCTTGGGTGGCTTGACTGCCCCAATTTTTGCGCAGAATCGCATCAGGGCTGGTTATGATCAAAGCATTGCCTCTAATAAAATAGCCTTGTACAATTATCAGAAAAGTATATTGGATGGTTATCAGGAAGTTTCAAGTAAACTCCAACGGGTGGGCAACCTCAGGGAAGTGTACAGCCTAAGGGATGAAGAAACCGCCGTATTGCTCAATGCTGTTTCTACTGCAAATGAATTGTTCCGTGGTGGTTACGCGACCTATCTTGAGGTAATTACTGCTCAGTCTAGGGTGCTGGAAGCGGAATTGGACAAAACCAATACAAGAATTGAGATGTTCCTTACCGTAGTAGATCTTTATCGCGCATTAGGAGGTGGCTGGAAATAGTCCGGCTATTTCTTTTTTACCTAAGCCTACACTTCGTATTTTTGAGGTGTTATGATGAATTGGGAAAAATTACTTTTACCTGAGGGTTTAAAACCTTCGGACACAGATCTACAAAGGAGTCAATTTGAAAGAGATTTTGATAGGATAATCTTTTCGGCTCCTTTTCGAAACCTACAGGACAAGACGCAGGTTTTTCCCTTACCGGAAAATGATTTTGTGCACACAAGATTAACCCACAGCCTTGAAGTTTCGAGTGTAGGTCGATCTTTGGGAAAGTCAGCAGGAAAATTCCTATTAGACAAATACCCGGAATTGGCGGCAAAAAAACTGCAACCTTTTGATATAGGAGGGATTGTGGCTACTGCAGCCTTGGCTCATGACATTGGGAATCCTCCTTTTGGACATGCTGGGGAGGAAGCCATTTCAGATTTTTTTAAGTTTCATGACATTGGTAAAATGTGGGAGCAGAAATGCTCAGCCAACGAATGGCAGGACCTCACTAATTTTGAGGGCAATGCACAAGGATTTCGAATGTTGGTAGATACCGGAAATGGGATGAATATTTCTCCGGCTACCTTGGCGGCCTTTACAAAATACCCAAGACCTGCATGGTGTCAGTCAACAGATAAGAAGCGAAGAAGTCAGAAGAAATTTGGCTTTTACACGAGCAATCTTTCCGATTATCAGCTTCTTGCTCAAAAAATGGGCATTCCTCAATTGGCAGTAAACTGTTACATGAGGCATCCTCTGGCTTTTCTTGTGGAAGCAGCAGATGATATCTGTTACAGTATCATTGATTTGGAAGATGGTTGTACCCTAGGCTTGGTTTCTCTGGAAGAAACGATTTTACTAATGGCGGCTATTATCGGAGAACGATATGATCCTAAGAAACTTCAAAAATACAGTAGCCCAAAACAGAAATTGGCCATCATGCGGGCCATGGCCATCAGTCAGTTGATAAAAGAAACCACTTTTGTTTTTGAACAATATGAAACAGAGATTTTGTCTGGTGAATTTGACCAGGCACTGACAGAAATTATTCCATCGGCTAAGCGTTTGGAAGCCATCACGGAGCTTTCAGTGAAAAAAATATACCGCTCTCAACCCGTATTGGAAAAAGAAGCAGCGGGCTACCAGGTTTTGGAAGGGCTATTGTCAACCTTTTCTGAAGCGCTTTTTAATTATCACTTCGATAAAGAAAGGTTTTCAGGCCACAACAAAAGTATATTAAGGCTTTTGCCTGAAGAATATGAGCTACAAACAGACCATGAGGCTTATGTTCTAATGAGAGAATTACTGGATTTTATCTCAGGAATGACGGACAAACATGCACTTTCCCTCTACAGAAGAGTGAAAGGAATCACTATTCCTAACACATGAGTTTGTGAGAGAGAAATTCGAAATTAAATTCGCCCTCTTCAGTCCTGAAAGCACAAAATCCAAATGATTTTTTCGAGAACGTCCAACTTTTTTAAGAAGACCTGAACTCGACTTGTATGATGAGAATTCTTGAGTTGCAGGCAGAATGCGCAATTAATTAAGCCTAAGGCATTTCACTCGTGAGAAATAGCATGGTATTACATACTTTTTTAAGAAGGAGTAAAACAGCTGTTTATCCTGCGTAAAGGCAGTAATAGAGCCAAACTATATGTAATTGAAAGGCTGATTTGTTGTCTAGGTTAGTGTGCAGTAGGCTAACTGCATAGTTTTTCGTCAATTGCCATACATATACCCTTGTTTTCTATTAACTTTACGCCTTCGTTTTGGGCAGCTTTCAATTGTCCAATATTATAAGACGCATCCAGACACAGATTATATTTTCTAATTACAGTGAAGAAATATCAGGAGTTTAAACAGGTAGATTATCCCAAAATTGGGGAAGATGTATTGGCTTTTTGGAAAAACAATGCCGTTTTTGAAAAATCCATTAGCAATAGGGAGGGAGCACCTGCCTATACCTTTTATGAAGGCCCACCTTCAGCCAATGGTACCCCGGGAATTCACCATGTAATGGCCAGGGCAATTAAAGATGTCTTTTGCCGATACAAAACCCTTAAAGGTTTCCAGGTAAAAAGAAAAGGAGGATGGGATACCCATGGCCTTCCTGTTGAGTTGCAGGTTGAAAAAGAACTTGGCATCACCAAGGAGGACATCGGTAAGAAAATCTCCGTAGAAGAATACAATCAAAAATGTAGGGAAACCGTCATGCGCTACAAGCATGAATGGGATGACCTGACAGAAAAAATTGGCTATTGGGTAGATTTGGACGACCCTTACATCACCTTTGATGTAAAGTACGTAGAGAGTCTGTGGCACCTGCTCAAAAAGCTATATGACAAAGACCTTATCTACAAAGGCTACACCATTCAGCCCTATTCTCCTGCAGCAGGAACGGGACTAAGTTCCCATGAACTCAATCAACCGGGAAGTTACCGGGATGTTAAAGACACATCTATCACCGCCCAATTCAAGGTGAAAGGTGAAGAGGATCTTTATATATTGGCCTGGACCACCACCCCATGGACTTTGCCTTCTAATTCAGCCCTTGCCATTGGTGAGAAGTTGGATTATGTAAAAGTTAAAACTTTCAATCCTTATACTTTTGCACCTCAGACGGTTCTTTTAGCGAAAGCCAGAATGTCGGCTTATTTTAATCCTAAAGGTGCTAAGGTAGATTTGGATGCCTATAAGCCTGGAGACAAAATCATTCCTTATCAAATCGTTGAGGAAATGAAAGGCAAAGACCTAATGGGCTTGAAGTACGAACAATTGTTCCCTATAAAGGCACTTGAGCTTCCTGAACCGGCATTTACGGTGATCTCGGCAGATTATGTGACCACAGAAGATGGAACAGGGGTAGTTCACCTGGCCAAAGCATTTGGAGCCGATGACTTTAGAACACTTGTGCAACAAGATGTTCCTGGTGTATTCCTTAAAGATGAAAAAGGGCTTGAAATACCTATTGTTGACAAGAAGGGTAAGTTTCTTCCTGTTGTGGGCGAGTATTTGCTTTCCAAAATTGAAGAGCATGAAATCCCCGTACACAAGATCTTTGGTGTAGATGACTTTTATGTCAAAAATTATAGTCACGATGATGAAAGTGACAAGGCTTACAAGAGCACAGATGTCATTATTTCCATCATTCTGAAAAATGAAAACAAGGCTTTTAAAGTAGAGAAGTACGAGCATAGCTACCCACATTGCTGGCGTACGGACATGCCTATTTTATATTACCCGCTAGAAAGCTGGTTTATCAAAACAACTGCATACAAGGACAAACTGGTTGCTTTTAATAAAACCATCAACTGGAAACCAGAATCTACCGGAACCGGCAGGTTTGGAAATTGGCTGGAGAATCTTGTTGACTGGAATTTGAGTCGCTCGAGATTTTGGGGAACTCCTTTGCCTATTTGGAGAAACAAAGAAGGAACCGAGACCAAATGCATAGGGTCTGTAGCTGAATTGGAAGCCGCTATAGAAGAATCGGTTGCCAAAGGTTATATGAAAGAATCTCCCTATAAAGGAAAAGAAGTGGATCTCCACCGTCCTTTTGTAGATGATATTGTGTTGGTAGCAGACAATGGAGACAAGATGTTCCGTGAGCCAGACCTTATCGATGTTTGGTTTGATTCCGGAGCCATGCCTTATGCACAATGGCATTATCCTTTCGAAAATGAAGAGATCTTTAAAGCCAACTATCCAGCTGATTTTATAGCCGAAGGAGTTGACCAGACCAGAGGTTGGTTTTTTACGCTTCATACGTTGGCAGTGATGCTATTTGATAGTGTAGCCTTTAAAAATGTGATCGCCAACGGTTTGGTATTGGATAAGAACGGCAATAAAATGTCCAAGCGTTTGGGAAATGCAGTAGATCCATTTATAACCCTTAAGGAGTTTGGTCCTGACGCTTTGCGCTGGTACATGCTAAGCAATGCCAATCCTTGGGACAACCTTAAATTCAATAAAGAAGGAGTAGTGGAAGTGCAAAGAAGGTTCTTTGGTACACTTCAAAACACTTACAATTTCTTTGCTTTATATGCCAATTTGGATGCCTTCGCTTACGATGCATCAAACAAAATACCTGTTAATGAGCGCCCTGAACTTGATCAATGGATTCTTTCCAAACTTCAGTCGCTGATAAAAGAAACAGAAACTGCCTACGAAAATTATGATGTAACACCAGCCTCAAGGGCCATTATGAATTTCACTGTAGACCAGTTGTCCAACTGGTATGTGCGGTTGGCCAGAAAGCGGTTCTGGAGAGGAGACATGAATGCTGATAAGCAAGCAGCTTATGAGACTTTGTATGAATGTCTGGAAGTTATTTCCAGCTTGATATCGCCGATAGCTCCTTTTTATGCAGATTGGTTGTTCCAAAACCTTACTGCAAGTCTAGAGAGCAAACCTTTGTCCGTGCACCTGACGGATTGGAAATTATCTGATGAGGGTTTGATTAACTTGTCCCTTGAAAATAGCATGCAGTTGGCTCAGGACATTTCCTCTTTGGTGCATTCCTTAAGGAAAAAGGAAAGATTAAAGGTAAGGCAACCACTTCAGAAAGTACTTATTCCTGTATTGAATGAAGATACCAAGGCTTTAATTGAACATGTAGAGGACCTAATTAAATCAGAAGTTAATATAAAATCAATCGAATACATTGATGATACCTCTGACATTTTGGTGAAAAGCATCAAGCCCAATTTCGCCTTGTTGGGCAAACGGTTTGGGCCGAAAATGAAAGCTGTTAGCCAAATCATTCAGCAGTGGGGCAAAGAAGAAATTGCTCAAATTGAAAAAGAGGGGCAAGCCAGCATACAATTAGATGGTGAATCTGTCTTGCTTCAACTTGAAGAAGTGTTGATTCAGTCTCAGGATATTCCAGGTTGGTCTGTAGCTACAGACAATGGAATTACTGTGGCATTGGATGTTACTTTGACTACCGAGCTGAAGGAAGAAGGTGTTGCCAGGGATTTTGTCAACAGGATTCAGAACCTTCGTAAAGATATGGGACTGGAAGTTCAGGATAAGATCCAAATTCAGATTGCTCCACTTAATGAAACCGTGGACAATGCTTTGTTGAATTTCTCTGATTATATTAAAACAGAGACACAGGCACTTGCGTTAACCCTAGATGGGGATAGTAATAATTCCACCGTATTGGACATGGATGAGTTTGAACTCGCCGTTAAAGTAGAGAAAGTATAACATATGAAGTATTGGAAGTATTTTGGCATCACCTTACTGGTGATTGTGATTGATCAGGCGGTGAAGATGATGGTTCATTACGGAATGGATTTTGGCACAGCAGGACAGATCAAAGTTTTTGGAGATTGGTTCAAGCTGCATTATACCACCAACCCCGGAATGGCATTTGGGATGCAACTAGGCTCAGAATATGGTAAACTTATGTTGACCAGCTTTCGCTTGATAGCCATGTTCGGAATAGGCTATTATTTATATTCTTTGATAAGTAAAAAGGCACATCCGGGATACATAATTTGTATTGCCATGATCTTAGGAGGGGCTGTAGGAAACCTTATCGACAGTGTATTTTACGGTGTTTGGTTAGGTAATGCACCTTTTGATGCTTCTACGCCATGGTTTCATGGACAAGTTGTTGACATGTTTTATGTTGATATTTGGGAAGGTTTTGTTCCGGAATGGATTCCAATCTTTGGTGGAGGCTATACTGCCTTATGGCCAATTTTCAATATAGCAGATGCTTCCATTTTTGTAGGAGTAGGCATCATTCTTATTTTCCAGAAACGTTTCTTTGATGAAGAAAATGAGGAGCATGAAGAAAAAGAAGAAGAGGACCAGGTTCAAAAACAGTTTATTGACGAGAAGTAAGTTTACTACTTCTTCAAGTAATTGAAAATAAAAAAGGCGGTAAATGTCCCTTAGGGATATTTACCGCCTTTTTTATGTTTGGGCTTCAATTATATTAACCATAGTTGAAAACCCCATAGCCGTTGAATAATTCATCATTACCTCAACCTCGGAAGGGGTTGATCAAGGTTCAGTTTCTCAGTAGGAGCCTCGACTTGTGAATCATCTATGTTTGTTGCACATTTCTGAAAAGTTTTAACATGCCTTGTGTCTTGTCAAAAGTGAGTTATTGGTTTGAACTGAGTGGAGTGAAAACAGTTAAAAACCTTTTAGAAGAAAATTACCGTTTTTTGTTGTATTTAGGTTCTTTCAGCCTCAGCAAAGTAGTAATTTCAGTTTACCCTTTCGCCTTAATGGCGCGTTCTAGCACTTCTTTTATGCCTTCCAGGTTATCACTGAAATTGACCATTTGCAGCACTACCTGTGCCATTTCATCTTGATTTCCTAAGCCTCTTAACTTGTTGTTTTTAATAAAAGTGGTTTTTATTTCACCCCATCTAGCTTGTTCTATTGGTGTAATTGTGCCAGTTAGTTCTTTGTATTTTAATAAGTTGGCTTCGGCGGAACTTGTAAGCGTTTGTGCCTCACTTTCGTAATGCGACAACAAAAGATTTTGTAACTCCTTATTGTTCATAATAGGAACCACTTTGGATACCAGTTTATTCATGTCTCGATAAGAACCTTGTAGTTTAAATGGGGGTTCAGTCCTGTAGGCATCATCCTTAGCAGCGCTTTCTATATAAGCTTGGTTTACTTTGAGTACAGTGTCTCTTATCTTTAAAACCTTTTGGATTACGCTTAAGTAATCCTGAATTTCTTGATTGGTGTGATTACCATGAAGTACACCGTCCTGTGTTTCGTTTTCAACCCGATTTAACAAGGTATAAACATCTTCAAGATATTTATTCCTCAGTTGATTCAATACAGGATTGCTAGTTAAAGAATTTTCTATTAAGCTAAGGTTAAACTGATGGTCTGAATCGCCTATAATGTCCCCAAGATTATAAATATCGGCTCGGTTGGATAGCATGTCTGGAACCTGGAATTTTGCCCCACGCTCTGTATAGGGGTTTCCTGCCATTATTACACAGAACTTTTTGCCTCGAAGGTCATAGGTACGTGGCTTTCCGTTATATATTCCTTCAATTTTTCTGGTGCCATCGGAAAGGGATATGAATTTTTGTAAAAACTCTGGATGGCAATGTTGAATATCGTCTAAATACAACATTACGTTATTTCCCATTTCAAAGGCTAAATTCAGCTTTTTTAACTCCTCTTTTGCTGCACTATTTGTGGCTGCTTCAGGGTCTACCGAGGTAACCTCATGGCCTATGGCTGGCCCGTTAATTTTCATGAACACTAAGCCCAATCGGTTGGCAATGTATTCCATCAAAGTGGTTTTACCGTAGCCTGGAGGCGAAATCAAAAGCAAAAGCCCCATTCTATCTGTCCGACTATTGTTCCCCACGGTACCAAGTTGTTTGGACAGGTTCTCTCCAAATAATGGCAAATAAACCTGATCGATTAGTTTGTTACGCACAAAGGAAGTCAGAACCTGAGGTTTATACTCTTCCAATTTTAACTGCTCTTTTAACTGAAGGGTAATATCGGTTTTTGCCTTTTTAAAGGCTTGGTAAGCGGGTACCTCCTCATTTGTGAAATGAGTTAAAGTAGCCACAAAATCATGATAATTAAAATGAAATTCTCCTTCAATAATGGTAGGGTGGTTTCCCGCTAAATTATGAATGACAGCATTTGGCGAAATCATTTTCTTTTTTGCAATGGGTTGATCAAACAAGCAATTACAAACGATCTCATCAATATAACGGGCATTCTTTGGATGCTCCTGATTGATGAATGCAGCAACCCATTGCCTTGCGAGTTTTATTTTCTCATGAAATGTACTGGTATTGTCAATGGCTTCTTTAAAACGTAAATCAGCATTTTTTGCTTTCATGACATTATTAAAGGCTTGCCTTAATTCCTCTGCTTCTGAACTTACTTCAAAGGCATCATTACCCTGCAATTCTTCAAACAAATAATTTGAAATAACATTAATTTCAGCACTTGAAAATAGCTGAGTTTCAGAAATAAGCCTATGGATTTTTTGCTGCAATTCATCTATCAGGTAATTAAACTCTTTAGAATAAGGGAATACTTCCAAAACAGATCCAGCCGCTTTTATCATCCGATTAAAGTGCAGGCGTTCCTTTTCAGTAAATGAATACCAACTGTATTGTGCATGGGCTCTTATGGCAGGTGAGTAACGCAGTAAACCCAAGTCTTTATGCGTATTCACTAGGGTTAGTAAAATTTTTGCCGCATCCTCATCGTGTACCCCTTTTGTATACCCTTCATTGTAGTTGGCACTGCTTGCCTTTTTTACCAATTGAACCAAGTTTTCCTGGGAGGCATCCGCCAATTGGTCCCAGGGTGTTTCCTTAAACAGTTTAAAAGCTAGGTAACTCCCCCTATATACTGTGATGTTTTCAGAAGGGTATTCTTGATCCCAATATTTCTGGCTGTTTACCAGTACTTTGTTGGTCAGTCTTTGATAGAAATCTGTCCCTGTTAGATGATAATTGAGGTGATTGTCTTTGAAAACGATGGTTAAATCTAGGGGCTGTTTATTTACACCAAATTTGTACTTGCCCAGTTTAATAACGTTTTCGCCATCTTCATACAGCTCCTGCTTGTCTTTTAATTTACGTAAGGCATCTTCCTTGGCAACCTTTAAAGAAGTGGCTACTTCTTCTGCATTCCCACTTTCATCCAATTCATTTAGCTGATCGATGATGTCACGGACCTTGTTGATCATTAAGTCGGATGCGAAATAACCATTTATTTCTGCAGTGGATTTTAAGGTTTCTGCTTTTTTGGCAACTCCTTTTAAAATGCGTGCTGTTGCAGTTTTTAAAGCAATTGATTTTTTATTGCGTCGCTCAATTAAGCCCGTTTTTTTATTGTCAAAAGCCGCATGGACTTCCTCCCGTTTCTCAATTATTTTGGGAATAAACGCATCATAATCTGCAAATTTACCTTCCAATTCTTCCAGTTGAATAGATACTTTGGTTTGGTATTCATCACATTTTTCGGGGGTATCGGCAATATCCAAATAGTTGATAATGCTTTGGTCCACCAATTTTATTTGCGCAGAAAAATCAGCAATGGCTTCTTTGCTGCCCAGAGATTTGCGTTTGTTTTTAATTGCGGCTTTGAGCTGATTTAACGTGGCAAAAATCAAGGAAATATGATCGATTATTTTAGTTGATTGGGATGTGTCTTCAATTTCTAAATTGGATACAATTTCAATCAATAACTCTAAATCCCTTGCAATTTGATTTACCTCTTCCTCAAGTTGCTTGGCTTCGATTACTTTAGTGACTTTTTCCAAAGCCATTTTCTTTTCCTCAACTTGCAACTTATAAGGCGCCAATGCATCATCATTAAGTAAAAATGCTACACATTGCTGAGCAATATTGTCGGAATACTCGGCAATCGTATTTTCAAGTTCCTTGGTGTAGTCGGTATTTACATAGCGAACATCGTTTAATTCAATGGTTTCGCCCCTTAAGCCACGAAGCTGGGTTAACATTGATACAAAATCATTGATGCTATTAAATGAGGTGCTTTTTATTATAACAAAAAGTTCATCTGCTTTATTTTGCAAAGCCTTTGATTGGTTTGCAGCCGATTTTTTTAATTGAACAACCTTTGTAAATTCATCTATAGCAGCATTGGCTGCATCACTAATTTCATTTAGAGGTGCAGAAAGATCCTGTGTATCCGGTTCCTTAATCCAATAATACGAGTCCAATAGGTCTTTTGCGGCCTTGGAAACATCCTCATATAGGCCCTCATAATTATCATCTTTGTTGAGTAAATTGATCAAGGCATTGCTTTCAGCCATGGCTTTGACAATGTCTTTATTTCCAATTTTATACAATAGCGAGTCCGTGTGTTTACTTGGGATGAAATCACCTTTTAAATAAGGAGTTTGCCAAATTTGTACCACATGATGCTTGGTTTGCTCTCCTTCACCCTTAAAGTAACTAAGTTCTCCATTTTGTAAAATGGTGTAACCATTACAAATAATAGGCGTGACAATCTGTTGAGTGATCACATTATAACTCATTAGAATATACAAACCTTCCGAGGGTGAATAGAACACGAACATATAATCTTCACCATTGGGAGAAGCAATTCGCGAAACAAACTTTACATTGGGGATGCTATTATCGAAAACATGGTATTCTCCGGTTTGCAAATAATAACCTGTCGGAAAAATAATTCCTTGGTCATCAGGTAGAAGAACCGCAGCTTCTCGTAAACTGTCAATTTTTTGCACTTCCTGTACCTTGTGATTGTATACAAAAAATCTGGAATCTTCTTGAAATGGTTTTATATCAATAAGAATAAGATTTCCTAAATCTGCATATTTGTACTGTGCATCGTCTAGCGTTTGATCTGGGTAATCTACAGGTTCATCATAGACCCCTTTACCATCTTCTGTATTGTCCTCTATTTTTATGGTAAGATCTCCTCCTATTGCCTCTACAAATACTTTATCCAATATTGAAACATGTGAATGCACCCCATACCGGTGCATATCACGAGTAACCTCTTGCCATTTAAACTCATATTGGGCAGGGAACTTGTATTCATGATCGCTTCTGTTGTCTACATATACCAGTTTTCCATCTTTGATAAGCCATTTAAATGCCTTAATATCAGTGACACTTTCACTCAATTGAAAAATCATGTATAGAAAATTGCCTATTTTGGCAAATCTCGCAAAGATGGTATTTCGGTAGTATTTGTATAGATTATCAAAATCTGCTTGAAACTGAACGTCTTCTATAAAATCTAGCCCTATGGCTTCAAACCTGTTATTGGTAAAACTGTATACGCTAAATACGTCATTGAGCTTTATATCTGTACGTAAGCCAAAATGCACATTATAGCCAAACACACAAGTATTCCCAAAAGAAACGATATCACGTGCGATACAATTATTTTCTGTGGAAATTCTATCATTAGCGATTAGTTTTGTTTCTAAAGCACCAAAAACAGCTTTACGATCCTCATTTAGTTGGTTTAACCGATTTTGAAGGTCTTGTTTATGCTTTTGTAACCTGTTTCTAATGATTTCATATGTGCCACCATCTAAAATTTGCTTTTGTTCCGTTTTATTAGGTTCAGTCATTGGAGTTGTGCTATATAGGTGTGCGTAACTTACGTGAATAATTTACACATGAGCTGCTCAATGCTAACATTTGTGTGTTGTTTTAAGAATAACTTTTTGGAATAGAAAAATACGTTCAATGCACTTATTAAGCTTTTGCAGTAAGACATTGAACGCGATAAGTTTTACAATTTATTTCCTGAAATCCCTAGGCCTTTAGCTAAACTCAGAAGGTTGCCAATCACGTTTTGTTCATTTTTATCTGTAGCCTGATTTTGCATGGTCATCAATAAATTGGCAATTGTGACGTTTTTGATATCCTCACTTGAGATGTTATACCTTTCAGCAAAATCTTTTATCCGTGACAATAATTCTCCCTCATTACCACTGCCGTCACCAAGTAAGGCTTGCTTAATTTCCTGGATGTTTGTGCTGTTATTTACCATTCTATCAAAGCCTTTTGCTTTAGTGATTTGACCAATAATTTGCTCAAAAAACATTGTTTCTCCTCCCACGATGTCAATTTTGGAAGTTTTTAAGGCATCTCCAATCACTTGTGCCTGCGCATCTGCAATTGCTTTTTGAATATTGATTTCTGCCAAATCAACCTGTAATTCTTTATCCAACTTAAGCTTAAACTCTTCGTGCTCTTTGCCCACACCATCTAATTTCTTCATTGCGTTGGCCTTCTCTTCAATTCCGGCTGCATCGGCTAGGGCTTTTTCTTTAATAACGTCTGCTTCTGCCAATCCGTCTTTGCGTTTTGCTTCTGCATTAGCCTCAATTCCTTTGGCCTCTGCCATGGCTTTTTTCTCAATTATTAATGCCTCTACAATTCCTTGGCGTTCATTTGCTTCTGCTTTGGCATGCATAACCTGTGCCTCTGACAATCCAATGGTCGCTTCTTCTTTCGCGGTTGCTTCTGCCAGGATTTTTCTACCTTCTGCCTCTTTGGCACTTGCTTCTTTTTTCGCCTGTGCCTCAATGTTAATTTCCTCGGCATGTTGCTTCATGGCCTCCTTTTTGGATTCCGCTTGCTTAATTACTTTAATAAGCTCTTCCTCTGCAACACCTTCTGCAATTGTGATTTTCACCTTTTTATCCCTATCTGCTGTTTTAAAGGCCTCAATATCCTTCATGTTCTCCTGTTCCTGAACCACACCTTTTTCAAGCGCCACTCGGTCCCGGATAACATCTTGGATATTTTTCTTTTCAACTTCAACAACTTTTTCCTTTTCAATTTGAGCAAGAGTTACTATACGTTCTCTTTCGGTTGCCTCAAGCATTCTGTCTTTTTCAACTCGCTCCGTTTCTACAGCGTTGGTTCGTTCCTTGTTCTTTTCTGCAACAATGATCTGACGTTGCATATTTTCTTCAGCCACCTTTACTTTCTCCTCAGTGGCTATTCTAGCAGTTTCAGATTTTAATCGCTCTTCTTCGGCCACCTTTAGGATGTCCGCTTGTTCTCTGGCTTTAATGTTGGCAATCTCTCTACGTTGGGATTCCTCCTTTTCTGCCAATTGCCGGTCTAATTCCAAGATGGCTTCTCGTGCCTCCACATCTTGCTTTCGTATGACTTTTTCCTCATCACGTTTAATGAAGTTAGCTTTTTTGTTTTGCTCTGCTGTCAGTTCAGTAATTTTCTTTATTCCTTCTGCATCTAGAATATTGTCAGCCCTTAAATAATTTACCGGAGTCTGCTCTAAAAAATCGATCGCACAATCTTCAAGGGTATATCCGTTTAGATCTGTCCCTATTATATCTACGATCTCATCCCTAAACTCCCGTCTGGCTTCATACAATTCAATGAAATCAAACTTTTTTCCCACGGTTTTTAAGGCTTCGGAAAATTTGGCCTCGAACAAGTCTTCAAGGGTTTCGATTTTTGAAGCCCGCTCCGCACCAATTGTCTGTGCTACTCTTTTGATAAATTCTATGTCGTTGTTGACACGAACAAAAAATGCTACTTTAATGTCCGCTCGCATATTGTCTTTACATACCAAGCCTTCAGATCCTAGTCTTTCGATCTGGATTTTCTTTACAGAAATATCCATGATTTCTAACTTGTGAAATAAAGGAACCACATACATGCCCTTATCGGTGGCGATTTGGATTCCGCCAAAACCGGTACGGATTAAGGCCTCGCCTTGGCGAACCTTTTTATAGAACAATGCAATAATTGCAAAGAAAATTATAATTAGGAATACGATTAACGCTATTCCTATTGCCAATAATGATGGAATCTCTGTCATAGTTGTTAATTAGTCGTTATATACTTGTGCGTAATAAAAACTTTTGTCTTCTGACTCTTTGATAATGAGAACTATTTCTCTAAAACTGATTTTTTCTCCATTTAAAGATTTGATGTAAACAGACATAGGGTTGCCATCGATGATAAATTCTGCATTGCCTAATTTATCCTTTTCAATACTGGATAAACTTGTGCCTTTTCTTCCGATAAAATCTATGGCCTTATCTCCGTTTTTATTAAAACCCTTGAAAAAACCTTTGAATGGACTTGTGAAAACTTTCGTGAAAATTAGTGCTGGGATAAAACTGGCCAGCATAAAAATAAAGCCTATACTGTTTGAATAGCTATGTGTTATAGTTGTTACAGTCAAAGTGATAAACCACCAGGCAAATACAAAACTTGTGAAAGTAAACATAAAGGGCAAGCCTACAAAATTGAAATAAATCAAAAATACCTGCCACCATTTTAATTGCATTCGCCTATTTCCCGCTACATCTTTCTCGTTGAATTCCGCGTTCGCTACATCTTCAAAATCAATATTGCTACTTTCTAAACCGGTATTAGCATCCAAACCAGCATCAACATCAATATCTAAGTCAAAGTCAATCCCACTAATCATGGTTAATAACCAATAGAGGATCAAAATAATGGTAAAAATACTTAATGGTAGATTTACACTCGAAAATATAATGTCAATAATGTTTTCCACTTTTATGTGTTTTTATCATTTAGGCCAAGATTTTTCTTTAATTCATTCAGCTCATTGTCAGCATTTGCTTCACTGATATTCGAGGCCTTATCTAACTCGCTGTCTATGCTTTGATTCTTATTGGCTATTTCGCCATACGCCTCAGCCAGTGCCTCTTCTTGGTTTACTTTTTCTTTCATTCGCTCCAGCATAGATACGGTTCCTGTACTGTCCAACTGGGCCATTTGTTTGTTAAAGCTATTTTTTGCATTGCTCACCTTCACTCTGGCCTTAAGTGTTTTTAGCTCATTTTCCCAGTTATTAATGGTGCTTTTTAGCTCTTGAATGTTTACATCAAGTTGATTTACGGATTCTTGCAACTTGCTTGCTTCGTTTGCATATTGGATAGCCTTTTTGGAAGCTTCCTCTTTTTTTAACAATGCCTGTTTTGCCAAACGATCGGCTTCCTCAGAAGCTAATTCTCCCGATTTCCCTTTTTTTATTATAATAACGGCTTTATTGTAGTATTCTTCAGCCGAACTATCCATCTCTTTTTTATCATTTCTTGCACGTATAGCCAATGCTTTAACTTGAGCAAGCGAATCTAAATTTTTATTTAAATCCAATTTTAAATCTCGAATGCCTTGTTCGGTTAGTTTTATTGGATCTTCCATATTATCTATAGCAGCGTTTGCTTCCGCCTGTCCTATTTTAAATATTCGTTTCAAGAAGTTCATTGTTTTTGAATTTTAGTATTTAGAAAACTTAATGATTTGTTCCGAGTATTCACTCAGTAAGAGACTTAGAGAATTTAAGGAAGCTTCTATCTCATTTAGATCTAGGTTTTCTATTTGAAGTGTGTCCCTAAAAATTACTTTATCGCCATCGTCATCCAGTACAAATGCTCCATGAATAATGTCTCTGTTTTTTTGCAATAAACTTTTGTAGATCGAGTTGTTATTGTTTTTGATTTTAAAGATATACTGCTCTAAAATTAAAACCGGGGGTACAATCCCTACAATAAGGTTCTTGATACCGTTGTCCTCTTTCTGGATTACCAAGATCCCTTCGTCAGGATTTTCTTTTGTAATATCAACATCCAGTTTCAATAAAAATTCTATGATACGATTATAATAGTTATCCATAATTTATTGTTTGCTTAAGTAACAATTTCGCTTATGACAATCTAAAAAAAGAAGATATAGCCGAAGTAATTTTAATTTTTTTGCTGAATAATACAAGTAAAATTCCCTGTAATTAGCAAGTTAGGTCACGGCTAAGTCTCTGAATGATTGGCTAAAATAATTTGCAATACCACTGCTTTTAACTAATATTGCTAGAACAAATATAGTAATAAAATGGATTTATGCAAATTAAATTAGCAAAACATGTCTTTTTTTGGAAGGAATATTAAAAAAATACGAAGTTTGAAGTTGCTATCTCAACAAGCATTTGCAGAGGTTTTTGACCTTAAAAGAGCTACTTTAGGCGCTTATGAGGAAGAACGTAGTGAGCCTAAAATAGATACTATCATCAAAATTGCAAATTATTTTAGCATCCCCATTGATGATTTGCTAACAAAGGAATTGACCATAAATCAATTATTGAAATTTAATACCAATTTAACTACCGATGCAGACCAGATGGAGGTTGCGGCCTTAACAAAGGTGCCTATAATATTACCCGAGTGTGTTGCAGACTATCTTAATCACCATTCAAAGAAAAACTTTATTGCAGACTTGCCTGTGATGAGCTTGCCCATCAGTAATGAGAAAATATTTAGGGCTTACACCGTTACTGATTTGGAAATGGCGAATCAGGATGTGGGATTCTATCCTAACGATGTTGTAGTGGGTGAATTAGTTCCAAAATCAGCCTATAAGAAACTCAATAATCGAACCCCTGTAATAGTTGTCACCGATACCGATATTTTAGTAAGACGATATTTTAGCACAGATAAAGGTTATGTGCTAAGGGCGGATCATAAAGGCATTGATGACCAATTTTTTAACGCGAAGCAAATCTATGAGCTTTGGCGTATTCGCTATGTGTTCTATAAACGAATTCCTGAAACCTCTGGCGAAATATCGGATCAGATTAACCTTTTAAGGATGGAAATTGAGAAATTAAAAAAGTAAAACATCCCGTAATTGTATTGCTTTTTATAGTTATTTACTTAAGGGAAAACTCATAGCCCGAGTTTACTACTTCTTCAAGTAATTGAAAATAAAAAAGGCGGTAAATGTCCCAAAAGGACTTTACCGCTTTTCCGTTTTACTTTGTCATGAGTACTGAACTATCAGTGCTTTCTAGTTCCCTAAAGGGATTTATCTTTTGTTGATTTTTGGCTTTCCTTAATCTTATTTACCATCAAATAAACGAATGCTCCTCCTAGCGCTGCTGCAATAAGTAAAATAACAATCCAAACTATGTTCATGGCTTTAGGTTTTTATTTGTTATAAGTTATTGAATATCTGGTAGATTGTCAATTAAATGGCTTGAAAATAATTTCGGAAACAAACCTATTTCAATAAAGGCCTGAAAGGGCGAAATATCAAAGCCATGGGTGCAGCCCATGGTAAGGAGATATATACATCATGATTTTGGCGGTATTGTTGCCTGTTTTTAGCAACAATGCTGACAAAATCTCATATCGATTTGCTCAATTTAGCTTAAACTTGAAGTCGATGTAATCATCCAAAAAATGATCATCCATAGCAAAACCAGACTGCTAAACCCTTGTCCCCGCCAACCCCCTCCCCAAAAAAGGGTTCGCAGTGACGATTTTTTGTGGGAAGACTAGATTTTTCAACCCCAAAAAAAATAGGCCGGAACAATGTCCCGGCCTATTTGATTCATCTTAAAGGGTGTAATGGGTTTTTATTTATAATTAACCCCTGTTCTTCACTGCATGGTCTACTGCTCTTGCAGTAATTGCCATATAAGTAAGGGAAGGGTTTTGGGTGCTGGTGGAGGTCATACAGGCCCCATCCGTAACGTATACATTTGGGCAAGCATGTACCTGATTCCATTTATTGAGTACGGATGTTTTCGGGTCTTTGCCCATTCTGGCTCCTCCCATTTCGTGGATGTCCAGGCCTGGTGCACGTTTGTCATCCCTAGTACGGATATTGGTGAAACCTGCCGCCTCAAACATCTCCGACATTTGCTCCAAATAATCTTTTATCATGGCCTCATCATTGTCGTCATAATCCATGGAGATTTTCAATTGTGGAATGCCCCATTCGTCTTTTAAATTAGGATCAAGGCTAACCTGACTTTCTTCTTTAGGAATGGTTTCGCCCATCATGTGAGAACCCATTCTCCAAGGACCGTATTCCGGTGCCTTGGCCATGGACTGTTCCAATTCATTACCTATGCCTGAATAGTCGCTGTGCGTGCTTCTTCCTGAGCTAAAACCTGCCGCATAGCCTCTAAGGAAGTTCGTTTCCTGCTTGTGTAGGTTTCTGAACCTTGGGAAGTAACCTGAAGTAGGTCTTCTGCCTTCGGTGGTGTATTCCTTCAGTCCATCGTATTCGGCTGAAATGCCTGCACGGTAATTATGAAAGGCAACATATTTACCCAGTATACCGCTGTCATTACCTAAACCATTTGGGAAACGACTGGAAGTAGAATTAAGTAAAATCAAATTGGTATTCAGCGCACTTGCATTGACAAAGATGATGTCTGCATAAAACTCTTTCATTTCTTTGGTTTGGGCATCGATTACCCTTACTCCCGTAGCCTTACCTTTGGCATCATCATAAATGATGGAGTGTACCACTGCATGATGGTGCATGGTAAGATTGCCTGTTTTGGCAGCCCAAGGTAGCGTGGAGGAATTGCTACTGAAATATCCACCAAAGGGACAACCTCGCTGGCAAAGGGTTCTGTTTTGACACAGGGTTCTGCCTTGCTTGGCATAGAATTCCTGGTTCCCAGTGATATGCGCACAACGTGCAACTACAATTTCCCTTTCTGGGTAATTGTTTTTCAAAAACTCCTTAAAATATTTTTCTCCAGCTGTCAATTCAAATGGAGGCAAAAATTCCCCATCAGGCAAATTTGGTTTTCCGTCTTTGTTACCCGAAACGCCGATGAATTTTTCTACATGGCTGTACCAAGGCGCCAGGTCTTTGTAGCGGATGGGCCAGTCAACAGCAAATCCATCTCTGGCAGGTCCTTCAAAATCGAAATCGCTCCAACGTTGTACCTGTCTGGCCCAAAGTAGGGATTTGCCCCCGGTTTGGTAGCCACGAATCCAGTCAAAGGGTTTTTCTTGAACATAGGGATGTTCGGTGTCCTTTACGAAAAAGTGCTTTGTATCTTCTTTATAAGCATAACACCTGCTTACTACCGGGTTTTCTTCTTTTACACTTTGGAGTATTCCACCCCTGTGCTCAAGTTCCCAAGGCATGCTGTTGGTGGTGGGGTAATCTTTGATATGTTTTACCTCGCGGCCTCTTTCAAGTACCAGGGTATTCAATCCTTTCTCACAGAATTCTTTCGCTGCCCATCCCCCACTTATTCCAGAGCCGATGACGATGGCGTCATAGCTATTTTCTTTTTTGCTTTTTATATTCAAATTGGCCATTGCGTCCGTTCTTTTTAAGCGTTTTCAATTAATTTGCTGCCATAAAATCGGGCAGGAACCAGTTCGTAGGGCTTAATTTCAGTCATGAAATACTCAGAATTGAGGTAGCCCTGAAGTGCGAAACGTTTTGTGGTATTTAGAAATTGGCGGGTATGGCCGGCTTCACTTTCATTTTCGCCTTCCAATGCCATTCCCTTCACAATCGCCTCTTCAGCTTCTTTTTGGTCCATTTTTGAAAATGCCTTGCCAAAGGTTTTCTTTGAAAAATCTTCCCAGCCTTTAAGGCCTTTTACGAAACCATCTTGCTGATCCGCACTTAGGCAATCGTTACTCATTACAAGTACAAAGTCCTGAATCATTAATTCTTCAGCCTTCTTTAGTGTAGTGCCTGGAAAAATGGTATTTGTTACCTGAGTGAGTAAAACTTTATCACTCTGGGTGATGTTTAGGTTTTGATAGGCTTGCAAAATAGATTCCTCGCTGAAGTCACAGGCTGGCATTAATACCGCCCCTCCGGTTAGAATCGCTAATTGCTTCATAGCTGATCTTCTATCCATAATCGTTTTTGGGTAAAATGAAAATACACGAACAAGTTATCAAAATTTTGATTAAGTGAGCAAGGTTTTTTTCATCGGTGGTGCATTACTACAAAAATGCCGTAATTTTGGCGTTGAAACTTAACCACAACTATTATAAAATTTACAAAATGAAATTAAAATTATACCTATTAGTATTATGCCTTCTTCCGCTGGGGCTTTTGGCACAAACGAATATTAAAGTATTGGATGCCGAATCCCGAGAGCCAGTTGCCTTTGTCACGGTTAAGGTAGATACCAAAAAAGCCATAACAGCTAATGAAAACGGAGAATTAACGGTTGACCTCAGTGAGCCTTCAAATTTGCTATTTTCACACATAGCCTTTGAGGAACAATCCGTATTGGTGCCTGCTTCAGGTGAAATTACTGTGTTTTTGGTAAGAGGAGAAAATGCACTTACTGAAGTTTTGGTTAGTTCTTTTGAGTCAGAACGGCCACTATTGGAACAGGCAGCTGGAATAGCGCGTGTATCAGAATCAGATTTGTACAGGTTCAATGAAACCTCCATTGTTCAAGCATTTAATACCAAACCTGGAATTAGAATTGAAGAACGTGCACCTGCCAGTTATCGGGTGTCTATTCGCGGAAGCTCTTTGCGCTCTCCTTTTGGGGTGAGAAATGTAAAGGTTTACTGGAACGGTATGCCTTTTACAGCTCCAGATGGTACCACACCTTTGAACATAATGGACTTGTCCAATATTCAAAATACAGAAATCATTAAAGGTCCTGCAGGTAGTATCTATGGTGCTGGCAATGGTGGAGTGATTAGCTTTACCAGCAAAGAGACGGTAGATGAAAATAGAATTGGTGCAGACCTTTCTGTAGGAGCCTTTGGTTTGGTTCGTTACCGATTGGGCATAGACCAAAAACTAGAAAATGGAGGTCTTAGCGTATCTTATGCCAAGCAAAAATCAGATGGTTACAGAGACCATACTGCCATGGACAGAGAAGTGCTTCAAGTGACAGGTTATTTTCAGCCTTCCAAGAAACAAAAGCTAACCACTCAAATCCTTTATTCCGATCTTTTCTATGAATTACCTGGGGCATTGAATGCGACACAATTAGCTGAAAATCCAAGACAGGCCAGGCCAGGATCTGCAGCTCAGAATGCCTCTATCAATCAAAAGTCAATGTATGGTACGCTGTCTCATGATTATAGATTTAACCATAACCTTGACAATAAAACGTCTATTTATATCAATACCACAGATTTTGAGAATCCTTTTAACCTGGATTACAAAAAAGAGACGCAATTTGGTTATGGCGGAAGGACAAGCTTTACTTATGACGACATATGGTCTAATATTCCTGTAAGGCTTATAGGTGGAGGTGAATACCAGTTTTCTAAAACATCTGCCCAAAATTTTGGCAATAATGGAGGGCAAATTGATACCATCCGTTTTGGTGATGAGCTATTGACAAGTACTGCTTTTCTTTTCCAACAGTTGGAAGCGGAACTCTCCGATAGGTTCTTAATGACCATAGGCTTGAGCGAAAACTTTTCTAGTTTTAACATCGCTAGAAACATTGATATGATCAATGGTGTGCCTTCCAATGCCAAACGAACTTTTGATCCGGTGATTGTGCCAAGGGTGGCTTTGTCAGCAAAATTAAACAACAATGCAGCTTTGCATGCCAGTATTAGCTCAGGCTTCTCTCCACCTACCATCGATGAGGTAAGGACCAATGAAGGCTCAATTAACCTTGACCTGGAGGCGGAAAAGGGAGTGAATTATGAATTGGGTTACCGCTCAAGTTTCAATAAGGGCAGGGTCAATGTAGATGGTTCTGTTTTCTACTTTAAATTGGATGAAACCATCACTACTTTTGTCAATGAGCAAGGGGTGGTGCTCTTTAGAAATGCTGGTGCAACCAACCAGAAGGGAATAGAATTGATGGTAGATTATGCCCTGGTAAGAAAGCAAATGTCTTTCATACAAGAAGTGAAAGTCACGCATTCTTTTACAGGTCATTATTTTAAGTTTGAGGACTTTGTAAAAGGAGACAACGATTACAGTGGAAACGACCTCACTGGCGTTGCCCCCCACACCTTGGTGAACCAATTGGATATTAAAACCAAGCCTGGGTTTTACCTGAATTTAACCCATCAGTATGTGGATGACATTCCTTTGAATGATGCCAATACTGTGTTTCAGGAGTCTTATCACCTGATGAACTCAAGAGCAGGATGGAGAGGGGATGTTGGAAAAGCTTTTGACCTGGAATTGTATTTTGGGGTTCAAAATTTAACGAATGCCAGTTACAGTCTAGGCAATGACCTCAATCCATTTGGGGGTAGGTATTACCAACCTGCAGCCATAAGAAACTTTTACGGAGGAATAAAGGTTGGTCTAAAATATTAGTGGATCCAAAAAATAAAGACAAAATATGAACAACAAGCCTGTATTCAATATAGAAGAAGTCAATAAAATCATCCGCAACAGAAGGTCCCAATTTGTGGCCCAATTCAAGGAAAATGATCCCATAGAGGACAGTATTATTAAAGAGCTTTTGGAAAATGCCAATTGGGCCCCTACTCATAAGTTGACACAACCATGGCATTACATGGTGTTTTCAGGTGAGGGATTGAAAAAGCTGGCTGATTACCAGTCCAATCTATACAAAGAACGAAGCGAAAAAACAGGCGTTTTCAAAGAAGCCGTGTATACCAAATTGAAGGAGAATCCATTGAAAGCTTCTCATGTAATCGCAATAGGTATGAAAAGGGATCTTCGAGCCAATCTTCCCGAAATGGAAGAAATAGCGGCTGTTGCTATGTCAGTACAAAACATGTATCTTACAGCCAGTGCTAGAGGATTAGCAGCATACTGGAGTACAGGTGCACCTACTTTCTGGCCAGAAGCCAAACCATTTTTTGGACTTGGTGAAGAAGACATGTTAATGGGTTTTTTCTTTATTGCCAAACCTGTATCAGACGGATGGCCTGAAGGAAAAAGAACACCCATTTCGGATAGAGTGACCTGGGTAAAAGAATAATGAGTTTTATTAAAAGACAATTTCAAAATCCTGCTTTGGCAATCTGTTGGTTGGCCTTGCTTTTAATTGGGGCATGTAGTGAAGACTACCTACCCAAACCCAAAGGCTATAACCGCATTGACCTACCAAAGCGGGATTTTGTTAGCTTAAATAAAAACTTACCTTATAATTTTGAACATTCTATTCATGCACAAATAGAAAGGGATTCATTTAACTTGCAAGAGAAGACCTGGACCAATGTGCATTACACAGATTTAGATGCCAGAGTGCACCTGACTTACAAAGCGATCAACGGGGACAAGGCTTTATTAAAAACTTATCTGGATGATGCCATGAGCCTTACCTTCAAGCATCAGGTAAAAGCTTACGGTATAGATGAGGCAGTAGTGTTAACCCCCAGAGGGTATACCGGTTTTGTCTCAGAATTAAGTGGAGAGGTGCCCACTCAATTTCAGTTTTTTGTTACAGATTCTACGCAACATTTTTTAAGAGGAGCCTTGTATTTCCAAACAGCAGTTAAAAATGACTCCTTGGCTCCAATCATAGAGTATATCAAAATTGACATGATGCATTTAATTAATACCCTAACTTTTTAATTGAAAATGTCAAATTAAATTGGTATCTTTAATATATCTTAATTGAACCCTACCTAAGGCTATTTTTAATAGTGTACTTAAGCCGAGTAATGTTACCCGAAATCATTTAATTTTAATTTAATATATGGCTACGCCAAAATTCTCCAGACCTAAAATAACATTTCACCAGGATTTAAAATCCAGAGTGGCAGAATATTTTAAAGCACACAATCTAGCACGTTCAGGAAATTCCGAACTATTCGTAAAAGCGGGTATCATGGTCGTTGGATTTGTATTGTTGTACATTCACCTGGTCTTTTTTACACCGCACTGGATTTTGGGACTCGTAGAATGTTTGGTTTTGGGTGCATTGACAGCATTTATTGGTTTTAATGTAATGCATGATGGGGCACATGGGAGTTTTAGTGACCGACCTTGGGTCAATTCTCTGGCCGGAATGTCAATAAATTTTCTAGGAGCGAATGTTTTCATGTGGAAGACAAAGCACAATGTTGTGCACCACTCATTTACAAACGTAGATGGTGTAGATGATGACTTGAATGCCAGGCCATTTTTACGCCTTTCTCCAAGTCAAAAGAAATTTAAAATACACCAGTTTCAACACTATTATTTTATCTTCACCTATTCTTTATTGTACCTCTATTGGGTATTTTTCACAGATTACAAAAAGTACGTTACCGGAAAAGTAGGAATAGTGCCTATTCAAAAAATGAAAATGTCTGATCATATCAGCTTTTGGGCTTTTAAGGCACTTCATTTGGTGCTTTTTGTTGCCATTCCGGTTTATATGGTTGGATGGGGCCCATGGTTAGTAGGTTTTCTTGTATATGGCCTATTCGCAGGGCTAGTGCTGACACTTGTTTTCCAACTGGCACATAGCTTGGAAGAAACGGCATTCCCTGTTCCTGAGCCTGTGTCCAATTGCCTTGAAGACGAATGGATGATTCACCAAATTAGAACAACTGCAAATTTTGCCACTGGATACAAGTTACTTACCTGGTTTTTGGGTGGGTTAAATTTCCAGATAGAGCATCATTTGTTTCCTAAAGTATCACATATCCATTACCCGGCTATAAGTAAAATCATTAAGCAAACCTGCAAGGATTATAACATTCCATACCTTGAGCATCAAAAATTAAGATGGGCCTTTAGGTCTCATTTTAGACATTTGAAGGGCTTGGGAACGGCCTGATCTAAAGGTCGTGATTTGTCATTTTAAATAATACCAGCTACATTTGTGGCAAGATCATTAGGGGTGCCTTAATATAACGGGCTGAGATCATACCCATATCACCTGATCCGGATAATGCCGGCGCAGGGAAATGAAAAATAGCTAATCGTACGTAATGCTATTGGGTAAACAACTAAAGGAGATTTGTCCCCTCATTTCTGCTATGTTTAACCAGAATAAAATATCAACATGAATCGTATTTGTTTTACAGCAATATTTTTATTGCTGTGCCAATTGTCTATTGCCCAAACCAGTATACAGGGAATAATCACCGATGCTGAAACTTCCTTGCCTCTTCCTGGAGCTACTGTGTACCTGGAAAACACCCAGAAAGGTACTGTAAGTGACCAAGATGGAGCTTTTCAGATTAATGACATCAAGCAAAAAGTGGCAAACCTACGCATAACCTTTGTAGGCTTTTCCTCCAAAACCGTAAGTGTAGCCCTTCCTCAGCAAGGAGATTTATTAATCGCCCTGAACCCAACCACCCTAACCGCTGAAGAATTTATTGTTTCAGGAACAAGGGCCTCTGAGACTACGCCCACTACCTTTCAGGTCATCAGTAAGGAAACACTTGGGAAGGACAACCTTGGGCAGGATCTGCCACTATTGTTAAATTATACCCCTTCCATTGTTACTCACTCAGATGCCGGAACGGGCGTTGGTTATACCGGTTTGAGAATCAGAGGAACAGACCAAACCAGGATCAACGTCACTGTTAATGGAATTCCATTAAATGATGCAGAATCTCATGGCGTGTTTTGGGTAAATATGCCAGATTTTGCCTCTTCAGTGGACAATATCCAAATCCAACGTGGTGTGGGTACTTCTACCAATGGGGCTGCTACTTTTGGTGCCAGCCTTAATATTCAGACCGATACCAAAAAGGAAGAAGCCTATGCAGAAACCGACAATTCCTATGGTTCTTTCAATACCCGAAAACATACCATTAAAGCCGGTACTGGCTTGATCAATGACAAATGGGCTGTAGATGCCCGTCTTTCTCAAGTTACTTCTGATGGATACATTGACAGGGCTTTTTCTGACCTTAAATCTTACTTTGTTTCCGGAGGCTATTATGGAGACAAGCATGTGTTTAAGGTGAATATCTTTGCAGGAGCCGAACAAACCTATCAGGCTTGGAATGGAGTACCGGAAAGCCTACTTAAAAGCAACAGGACATTCAATGGTTATACCTATGAGAATGAAACTGACAATTACCAACAAAACCATTATCAGTTTATCTATGCAGGAACACTGACGGATAATTTGAAAGCGAATTTTGCATTGCATTATACTGCTGGACAGGGTTATTATGAACAGTTTAAGGAAGACGATGATCTGGAAGATTACGGTTTTGCCCCAATTGAAATAGGCAGTGAGGTAATAAACAGTACAGACATTATTCGCAGAAGATGGTTGGACAATGACTTTTATGGTTCAGTTTTTTCTCTGAATTACGTTTCAACCAATGGTAGATTGGACGCTATATTGGGAGGTGGAGCCAATCGATATGATGGAGACCATTTTGGTGAAGTCATCTGGATGGGCGTTACTGGTAATACCAATATTAGAGACAAATATTACAACAATGTAGCTGTCAAAGACGATCGGAATATTTACCTCAAGGCGACCTATGAGGTTAAGGAAAGACTTTATTTGTTTGCTGACATGCAGGTAAGAGGAATCGACTATTCTTTTGATGGGAAAAATAACGACCAAAGGGATGTTAGTGGAAACCAGTCCTATACCTTTTTCAATCCTAAGTTTGGTGTGTCTTACGAAACAGGAACGGGGCAAACCCTTTATGCTTCCTACGCAGTGGCCAATAGAGAGCCTGTAAGAAGTGATTTTACTGACTCTCCATTATCTGAAATTCCAAGACCAGAGAAACTTAAAAATGTAGAGGCTGGAATCAGGGTGAAAAAATCCAACTTCCAGTACAATGCCAATTTTTACTATATGGGATATAAAGATCAGTTGGTGCTGACCGGACAATTGAATGATGTGGGTGCTTATGTTCGGGAAAATGTCGCCAGTAGCTATAGGGCGGGTATAGAACTTGATGGTGCAATAGTGCTAACACCTAAATGGACGCTAGGTGGTAACATTGCTTTTAGTCAAAATAAGATTGATTCCTATACTGAGTACAGTGATGTGTATGACGAGAACTGGGATTTTACAGGGCAGGAAAGCATCACTTATACCAATACCGACATTGCTTTCTCTCCAGATGTTGTAGGAAGTGCTATTATTGATTTCAGGCCGTTGAAGAATCTTGAAGTAAGTTTACTTAATAAATATGTAGGCCAGCAGTTCCTTGACAATGCACAGCAAAAGGGAAGAAGCCTGGATGCTTATTGGACTTCTGACTTGAGATTTGTGTATTCTTGGAATCCAGGTTTTGTGAAAGAAATGGTTTTTTCAGGTAAAGTTAATAATTTATTCAACAACCTTTATGAGCCAAATGGTTATACCTTTGGTTATTTCGTTCCTTCCAGTGAAGGACAGGGCATGGAACGTATAGCAGAAAACTATTATTACCCAATGGCAGGAACCAGCTTTATGGCTGGTGTAGCTATCCGTTTTTGATATTTTGGGTTTAAAAAATAGGAATAACCTTTAATATTCAGTTTTTATAGAAAATGCTCCTTGGCTTAAGCTTGGGAGCATTTTTACTTTATGGGTTGTCCATGGGTTTGAAGAATGAGTTTTTTCGCCAGGTAAGGAGATTTTTTGATCACATTCACAGCAAGGTTTGAAACAAAAGGAGCGCCGAAAAGCTTTTGTACCGCTCTTCCCGTTCTCAGGCGACTGAAAAAATACTGGTTCCAGGCTTTGGCGTATGCTTTTTGAATCATTGCCAATTTCTTGTGCTTGAGAATGGCATCAGCTGCAAGCTTCCCCGTATGAATTGCGATGGCCATACCATTGCCGCACAAAGGTGTAATCATCCCGGCAGCATCTCCAATCATAAGTAACTGATTTTCCACCGGAGACTTGGTTGCGAAACTGATTTCATTGATTACCTCAGGCTTTTCCCAAAGGAATTCTGCCCGACTATATATTTCTTTGATATGAGGGTTTTTAAACAAATATTGTTCCTCCATGCTTTGAATATTCCCAGCGGCCTTTAATTGCTCTCTACTTGCCAGGTAGCAAAGATTAAACGCCCCATTTTCAATTTTATTGATGCCAAGATAGCCACCATTGTAATTGTGTAATGCCACCATGTTTTCCTCATGCGCTATATTAATATGGTATTTAATACCTACATAAGGGCTTCTTTGATTGAGGAAGCCACGGTCAAGGTACTTGTCTATTCGGGATCTTTTACCGTAGGCTGCCAGGACAATAGGAGCAGTCAGAAGATCACCTTCATTGGTATTTACCTCAAATACATTTTGGGCTGCTTTGAAACCGATGGTGGATGCCTGGGTTTTTAAAAGAAATTTAACCCCTACATTAAGGCATTTTTTGTATAAAAAGTAATCCAGGTTGTAACGACTTATTCCAAATCCACCTAAGTCCAGGGGGATTTCTGCCAGCGCCCCATTTACGGCACTTAGCCTGAAGGTATTGATTTCAGCAGGTTCAAAAGAAGAAGGGAATAAATCTTCCTGTATTAGAAAATCCCTGACTTCATTGGAAACGTACTCCCCACAAACTCTGTGAAAAGGGTACTCTTTTTTTTCAATAACAAGAACGCTTTTGCCTTCTTTTGCTAAGAGGTAAGCGGCAATAAGTCCCGAAAGCCCTCCTCCAATGATTGTGATTTGATTTTCATCCATGTTTTTTATTAACAACTTGATGCCTGATAGGTTTGCTCCTGTTTGATTTAGGTGTTGGGTTTTGCCAAGTTTACAAATTAAAATTTTAATTTTAGCTTTCTATTATTCCTAACTTAATTAATTGAACTCAAATGTTAAAGTCAAAAGCAAGCATTTTGATTTTGCTGTTAGTAAGTTTTGGCCTGAATCTAATTTCTCCAGATTTGGCAGAGGCACAGCGAAGGAAGAAAAAAAAGGATGAGCAAGAAACCAAAGAACCGGAAAAAAAACCGGCGAAGAGCAAAGATGGTTTGAAATCCTATAAAGAGATTATTAAAGACAGCACCGAAACAAAAGTTGGTCTGTTTACAGTCCACAAGGTGGATGAAAAATACTACTACGAAATCCCAGAAGAAACGCTGGGTAAGGAAATGCTTATGGTCACTACCATTGCCAAAACAGCCAATGGAATAGGCTATGGCGGAGAGCGCACCAATACGCAGATGCTTAAATGGGAAAAGAAAGACAAAAACATTTTGTTGAAAGTAGTCTCTTATGCCAATACAGCTGCAGATTCCCTTCCCATTTATCAGGCGGTTAAAAATTCAAACTTGGAACCAATTCTTTATAGGTTTGATGTTGAAGCCAAAGGCAAGGACGGAAAAGGCTGGTTGATTGAGGTGTCGGACCTCTTTTCAAAGGATGTGCAGGCATTGGGCTTACAACAAAGCAGACGAAAAGGATACAAGGTAACGCGTTTGGATACAGATAGGTCTTATATAGAGCGTATAAGTCCTTATCCTACTAATATTGAAGCGAGGTATGTGCTCACTTATGCCGCCTCTGCACCTCCATCTAACACTTCAACTGGACTTATCACAGTGGAGATGAACAGTAGCATGGTCTTGCTTCCTGAGGTTCCAATGAAACAAAGATTAGCTGACCAAAGGGTGGGTTGGTTCAATACCCGTGTTACTGACTATGGACTGGATGCCCATAAGGCAAGTAGAAGAATTTACCTTGATAGGTGGAGATTGGAAGTGAAGGAGGAGGATATTGAGAAATTCAAAGCGGGAGAACTGGTTGAGCCCAAAAAACAAATCGTTTATTATATAGATCCTGCCACACCTACAAAGTGGGTGCCTTACCTCAAAGCCGGGGTGGAGGATTGGAATGCAGCTTTTGAAGAAGCGGGATTTAAGAATGCCATCACGGCCAAAGAAGCCCCAAGCCCCGAAGAGGATCCTGATTGGAATCCTGAAGATGCCAGGTATTCTGTCATTAGGTATTTTGCTTCCAATATTCAGAATGCTTACGGGCCACATGTTTCTGATCCAAGATCTGGTGAAATTATAGAATCGGATATAGGTTGGTACCACAATGTGATGAACCTTTTGCGCAATTGGTTTTTTGTACAAACAGCAGCCATCAACCCGGATTCAAGGGGTATGCAGTTTGACGATGAAGTTATGGGCAGGTTGATCCGTTTTGTGTCGTCCCATGAAGTGGGGCATACACTTGGTTTACCGCATAACTTTGCTTCTTCTTTTGCCTATCCTGTAGATTCATTGCGGTCAGCTACTTTTACAGCGAAATATGGTACAGCTCCATCTTTGATGGATTATGCCCGTTTTAATTATGTAGCCCAGCCCGAAGACAAGGGAGTGCACTTATTTCCAGAAGTCGGGCCCTATGATAAATTCGCCATTTCCTGGGGATACAAGCCAATACTGGAAGCCGAAACACCGGAAGATGAGCAGGAAATCCTGGACCAATGGATTGTAGAGAAGAATGGAGACCCAATCTATCGCTATGGCAGACAGGGGAATTCTTATGACCCCAGTACCCAAAGTGAAGATTTAGGTGATGATGCTGTGAAGGCTTCTACTTATGGAATTCAAAATCTAAAACGCATTGTTCCGAACCTAATCGAATGGACAGGTGAATTGGACAAGCCCTTTAAAAATTACGATGACTTGGAAGAGCTTTACGGACAAGTCTTGACCCAATACAATCGTTACATGGGACATGTGAGGACGAATATTGGTGGGGTTTATGAGATTTATAAGGCCATTGGTCAGGAGGAAGCTGTTTATACGCATGTAGACAAGGCCAAGCAAAAGGAAGCCATGGATTTTATCCAAAAAGAGCTTTTTACGACCCAGGGTTGGCTTACGGATGATGCCATTACTAGTAGGATCCAGGATTTTGGAATACTGGACAGAATTAGAAAATTGCAAGTAGGTACATTGAACGCTATACTTGATTGGGGAAGATTGGGCCGAGTAATTGAAAATGAAGCCTTAAATGGTTCCGAAGCCTATGGTTTATTGGAATTGATGACTGACTTAAGAAAGGGGATTTGGGAAGAACTAAGTTCTCGCAAAGCCATCGATATAAACAGAAGAAGCCTTCAAAGGGCTCATATTGAAAAGCTTGAAGAACTAATGACAAAGGATGCTAGTGGAAGGTCAGCTTCTTCACTAAATGCCTCTCAGTCAGATATACCTTCTGTGGCAAGGGCATCATTAAAAGTGATCCAAGCTGAAATTAAACGTGCTATACCAGGTACCTCAGACAGTATGAGCAAAATTCATCTGGAAGACTGTCTAGAAAGGATTAATGTAATATTAAATCCTTCCTGAGCAGGATATTATAAAAAGTAAAATGAAACCCATGGGCAAATGCCTATGGGTTTTTTTATGGTCCATTATTGGACTTTTTTTGTGGTGGTTTTGGCTTATTTATTCCAGATATCCCAGGCAGCCTCAGCTTGTAAGTGAAGCATTTCAATCCCATTTTTAGTTTTTGCACCCATATTTGCCGCAGCCGTCATCATGGCTGTTTCTGTGGGATTGTAAACCAGATCATAATACCAATTGCCTTTGTTTAATTCTGCAATAGGTAGGTCAGGCATGGCCGAAACATTGGGGAAAGTACCCAATGGGGTGCTGTTAATGATAAGTGGATATTTAGCCAGATAATCAGGGGATTTCTTTATTTCATCGTAACTGATGGTGTCCTTGGCTGATGGATCTGGGTTCCGAGATACCTTCAAAAAGGGGATTTCCAGGTCTTTAAGTGCTTGGCAAACCGCCTTCGAAGCACCGCCTGTACCTAGAATCAAGGCTTGAGGCCTTTCTTCACCCAGCCAATTGGTCAATGAGGTTTTGAACCCATAATAATCGGTGTTATAGCCCACCAGACCATTAGACGTAAGTTTGATACAGTTAACCGCACCGATAGCCTTGCAAGCAGGGTCTAGCTTGTCCAAATAGGGGATTACCTGTTCCTTGTAGGGTATTGTTACATTAATACCTATTAATTCTTCTTGAGAGGCAATTATTTCAGGTAAAGCCTTGATGCTGTCGATTTCATACAGATCGTACTGGCAGTCTGAGGTTCCCTCTCGGGTGAATTTATCTGAGAAATACTTTTTCGAAAAGGAATGGGTAAGTGGGTAACCGATTAAGCCAAATTTTTTCATTCTTTTCTAAAATTATATGCTACTCTTTCAAGTCCAACCACAAGAATAACCCCGATTAAGAATGCCAAAATGGCAACCAGAAAAGCAGGTTCCTGACCTGTCTCTGTAAGGTATACATGAGGTAAGATGTTCTCAGTTAAAAATGGTTTTTGATCTCCAGAACTTGACATTCTGTAACTGAGTATTTTTTTCCAGGGCCATATTTTGTTAATAGAGCCGATCATAAAGCCGGATAAAAAAGACAAAGTGATGGCATGGTAGTTTTTCAAGAACCATGATATTAGTCTGCTGAATAGTAGCAAACCTGTGATACAACCTAAGGCAAAAATTGCCAAAACAACAAAGTCTTTTTCATTGACAGCGTGAAGGATGTATTCGTATTTGCCAAGAATAAGCAACAAAAAGCTACCAGATATTCCAGGGAGGATCATGGCGCATATGGCTATGGCTCCAGAAATAAAAGTAAACCAAATGTTATTCGGAGAGGAAATCATCGGTAGTTCTGTGATGAAGTACGCAATGACCACTCCTATCGGAAACATCAAAATGGCAATAATGTTCCATCGCTTAATGTCCCTTAGGATTATGATCGCACTAATAAGTATTAAACCGCAGAAAAAAGACCACAATGGGATGGGATAGCTATCTATAAGAAAGGTAATGGCCTTTGAGAAAGCAAAAATACTGGTAAGGATTCCCAGGAATAAGGTCAGCAAAAAGCTTGCATTTACATGTTTCCAGAAAGCGACAATATCAAACTTTGCCAAGAGCTTAAGGGCATCAAGATCAAATGAATTGATGCTAGAAAGCAGTTCTTCATAAATCTTTGTTATCAGTGCAATGGACCCCCCTGAAACTCCAGGAACAATGTCGGCACTTCCCATACCCATGCCTTTTAAGAAAAGCAATACCTTCTCATTAAACTTATTCATTGGTTGGACTTTGTTTATAAAGAGGTGTAAAATTATTTATCCAAAAAGAAATCGAAAGTATCTCCTCTTAGGCCAAGTCTTAATGTTTCTAAAGGAATGATTTCATTGGGCGCGATATTCCCAAGGTTGACATTTGATCCAAGTAATTTGATAAACCAAACTTGTTGTTCTTTCTGTGGTGCTTCCCAAATGATTTTTTCTTCAGGAACCTGAGTTAAGATTTCTTCTACAAGACCTTGTCTTACTTCTCCGGAATCCCTAAAAAGTCCTACGGTGCCACCTTCTCTTGCTTCACCGATTACTTTCCAAGCACCTGCACTCAACTCTTTTTGCATCTGATCAATCCACTTATATGGAGGGATGATTTTTGCTGCGTCTTTAGATCCTACTTCTGAAAGAACTGTCACGTCTTTTGCAAGGGTGCGAATGTATTCGCATTTTACGTCATGGTCCAAAGTGATCGACCCATCGGAAACCTCCACGAAAGACAGTTGGTACTTGTCCAATAAACGCCTGTAATCGTCAAATTGATTTCTAATAATAAAGGCTTCAAATAGTGTCCCACCAAAGTAGACGGGTATCCCTGCAGAGCGATAAATGTCTATTTTTTCTTTAAGTTTGGATGTGACATAGGAAGTGGCCCAGCCAAATTTTACGATATCAACGTAATCTCCGTTAGATTCAATAAAGTCCTCCACTTCTCTTAGACTTAAACCCTTGTCCATTGCCATGGTGAATCCTGAATCTCTAGGCTTTTGTGTTCTGGACGGGATGCTTTTTAGAATGTAATTCATTCAATGTGATTTTGATAAAATAGATAAACAAGAATTTTTATTCTTTCAAACCCTCTCTATACTGTTTGATAATTTTGAAGATTGCTTTTTGTTGTTCCAGTTCTGGCATCAACTCATAAAGCAAGATGTGTTTTTCAAAGTCCAAAGTTAATGCATTTTCCAAAATTGAAAAGGCTTCTTTGTATTTACCTGTCTTAATCATGTATACTACCAATCGATAATACAAGGATGCTTCTTCAGGTAATTCCTCCAATCCTTCCATTATAACATCTTCAGCCTCTTCAAATCGGTTTTGGTCAAAATAGATCAAAGAAAGGTTGACGTAAGTTTCTAATATGCCGGGTTCCAGATTGATAGCTTCTTCGTAGGCTTCGGAACTTGATTGAAGATTGCCTAATTCGTATTCCGCATCGGCAAGTCCTACCCAGTAGCTGGCATTTTCAGCGGTGAGTTTAATGGCCTTTTTAAAATAATGAATGGCCTCAAAATACTTCTTCTTTTTGACCATGCACATACCTAAGCCAAACCAAGCATCATCGTATTCTGAATCTAACTTTGCTGACTTTTTGAAATATTTGAAAGCCATGTCTATCTGATCCAGCTTTTCATAAGAGGCAGCCAGATAGCAACAGTTTTCGGCATTGCTTCCTTCGCAGTTTATGGTGTTTTGATAGGCTTCCAGCGCTTTTTCATACTGATTGGTGTTCATCAGTGCATTGCCCAGGTTAAAATAGGCAGAGGAAAAGGTGTCGTCTATCAAAAGGGCATAATCGTAAGCCTCAATGGCATCTTCGAAATTTCCCAGGCGATTGTGGACTACGCCCAGATTGTACCATGCATTGGCATTGTACGGGTCATGGTCAATAAATTCCTGGTAGAAGTCTAAAATCTCATCAAATGAGCCTTCCTCATCGGTCAACATGGCCAATTGGAACAAGGCGTCCTCGTGATTGATTTTGAGTTTTACAGCTTCTTTCAAGCATTCAATGGCCTCTTTGTTTTTGTTTTCAATTCTGTAAAAATTACCTAAAAGGTAAAAAACCTCCGCTTTGTCTTCTGCCAAGGGCATGAAACTATTTAGCAACTGAATAGCGTCAGCATTTTGGTCAAGAATAGACATGGCATTGGCAAGTGTCAGTACGATATCCTCATTGTTTGGAGAGATATTGTTTAGGTTTTCAAGAATTTCCAAACCATCCTCTACTTCATCTAAGAAAATGAGTGATTGGGCCATCAATAGTTTGATTTCTATTGAAAATGGAAATTTTGATAGGGCCCATTCGCTTGTTTTTAATGCTTTTCTATATTTAAAATGGTCATGGTAATATCTAATGATGTCCTCTAGTTCTTCTTCTCCGAAGAACAAGTCCAAGTTAGCGCTAAGTGAGTTTTCAAACCTCTTAACCAACTCTTTCTCTTCATCTGGTTGATTATCAAAATCTCCTGTCATAGGTTTGATGTATATTTTAAACTTAAGATACCAAATATTTTCTTTTTGAAGGGCTATGCATTTATATGTTTAAGATAATTTAACGTCAAGCAGTTTTTTTAATTTTCTGACATGGCCCATTTAAATGTATCCTTCAAAGGTGTATAGGTAAAATTCGTTAATTCATTTACTTTAGTGTTGTCATAGCTGATTTTGGTTTGTGCATTTTGAATCGTTTGCCGCGAAATAGGAATTTTGTTTGCGGCAAAATAATTGTAAAACATAGACCAATTAACGACCAATTTGGCCATCCAGTTATTTAAAGGTTTTTTGGGAGCTGTTAGTTTGAATTCAGTAGCCATTTCCTTAAAGAATTTCTCATATGGAACGGCTTCTTTGTTGATAATGTATCGGCTGCCCCAGGATTCTGAGGTGATTATGGAATGGATAAGCGAAACAGCATCTCTTATGTCAATGTAATTGATGTCTCCAGATGGATAATAACTGTGGCCATCTAAAACATAGCGGTATATCTGACTGCTGCTTCTTTCATCTCCTACTTTAGCGAGGAGTACGGATGGATTGAAAACCATCACTTCAAGACCTTCCTGAGCACCTCTCCATACTTCAAGTTCTGCAAGATGCTTGGAAATTGCATAGGGAGTATTCATTGTGGAATTGACCCATTTTTGATTTTCATTGATGATAGGAATATTGTCCTTTCCAAGTGCCGCCACCGAACTTATAAAAACCAGGTTTTTGCAGTTGGTAGAAAGCATGGCATTGACCAGGCAAGCAGTTCCTTGCGCATTGGTTTTCAATAAGGCCTCCTTTTTGGATTCATCAAAGGAAACCATGCCGGCAGCATGGATAACCAGGTCCTGATCCTTGCAAGCCTCAATGAGTAATTCTACATCTGTGATTTCACCTTCATACCATTGAACCTGAGTGGATAAGTCTCCGAGAAGTGCCGTGCTGCTACTTGGTCTTTTGAGACCTGATAGTTTTGCCTCACCAGCATAGCTTTTCGCTAGATAGCTTCCCAAAAGTCCGGTAATGCCGGTAATCAATATTTTTTTCACACGCAATAACGCTTACAGGTTGTTGTTATAAATTTTTATTCCACAAATCCAATTCCTGCAATTTGTCAAAGTATTTACTATGTGGCAACCTTTCCATGGCATCAAGGTATTTTTCGTTGTGACAATCAGTGCCTACTAATTTCACTAAACCCTTGTCAATCAATTTTTCAGCAAATTTTTTTACTCCTTTGGAATAATAACCAGTCAGAGAAAGCAAGTTAAGCTGAAAAGGAATGTTCCTATCCACCAAAGATTCCAAGGTGTCGGATTCTTGGTGCAAGTACATGTACCTTTCTGGATGTGCAAATATAGGCTGATAACCTAACATTTCCATTTTGAAAAATGTTTCCAAAAGAATGGGAGGTTTGCTCATAAAACCAGTCTCTACAAGCACCATCTTGTTGCTGCCGAAATGAAGAAGTGGCTCTTTGTTTTCCACTTTTTCGTACAAAACTTCATCCAGGTAATATTCTGCAGCAGCTTCCAACTCAATGTCAATTCCAGCCTCTTTTACTGCCAATTTGAGTTTCTCTAAACCCGCATTGATGATCTCAGGTGTGTTTTTGAAAAACTCACTCATGATATGTGGCGTGATGATGAGCTTCTTGAAGCCATAGCCCGAAAGCCTGGTGATCAGCTCAATGGATTCTTCCATTTTTTGTGAACCATCATCTATGCCTGGAATCAAATGACTGTGCATGTCTGTTTCCACCCAACTAAGGTCAAGTGGCTTGTCATTTGATGAATTTTTAAATTTTCTGAATAGTTTAATGATAGACATTAAAGTCCTCCTTTGCTTATTTCTGTGAATTTTTCAATGTCAGGCCACAATTGGTCTTTGTCAGAAAGTAGTGGTTCATCGACTCCCCAATCAATGTTTAACTGTTTATCATTCCAAATAATTCCACCTTCACTTTCTTTATTGTACAAGTTTGAACATTTGTAGGTGAATACGGCTGCTTCTAAAACTGCAAATCCATGGGCAAAACCAGTAGGTACATACAGCATGTTTTGAAGTTTTTCATCCAACATCACCGAATGAAATTTACCATAAGTGGCTGACCCTTTCCTAAGGTCTACACAAACATCCAAAACCTTGCCACTAATAACCCTGACAAGTTTGGCTTGTGCATGAGCTCCAGTCTGAAAATGGAGGCCTCTTACAATTCCAGCTTCTGAATAGGATTGATTGTCTTGTACCCAGTTGGTGTTTAAACCTTTACTTTCAAATTTGTCCTGACGATAACTTTCCAAAAAATAACCCCTTGCATCTTTAAATACTTTTGGGTAGATTTCATATACATCTTTAATAGGCGTTTCCCTGATTTCCATACCTTTGGATTTATAATTTTAAAAAACGGTGTAAATTCGTAAATATCTTTTGAAGATATAAAATTTTAAAATGAATTTTTAAAGTTGGGAGTAAAAAGAAAATAAAGTAAAGAGGGATCCTAGAGCAGGGTCATTTAATTTAATTGATAGTGAATCTATTGCCGCCAGAATGCGTTATGATTTACTGAATTAAAAAAAGATAGAATTATACTTTCTGAATGAGTAAACACAGTAGAAAATTAGCAAAATTAGTAGATACCTCTCCAAAGGAAGAGACCGCTATTTTGGTGGCACTTATCCATCAAAATGAAACTGAGGCCTTGGTTCATGAGCATTTAGATGAGTTGGCCTTTCTGACAGAAACCTTGGGGGCAAAAGCCATTCACCGGTTTACCCAAAGAATGGATAAACCTGATACCCGGTCTTTTGTAGGCTCTGGTAAACTTGAGGATATTAAAGCTTATATCGAATATTTCGCGGTGGATATGGTCATCTTTGATGAGGACCTGAGCCCCTCTCAGGTAAAGGTGCTGGAGAATGAATTGAAGATCAAAATTTACGATAGATCCATGTTGATTTTAGATATCTTCTTAAGCAGGGCACAAACCGCTCAAGCCAAAACCCAAGTGGAATTGGCTCGATTTCAATACCTACTCCCTAGGCTTACCCGAATGTGGACCCACCTTGAGCGTCAAAGAGGAGGGACCGCAACCCGTGGTGGTGCTGGTGAAAAAGAAATAGAAACGGATAAGCGAGATATCCGCAGAAAAATTGATATCCTAAGAGAGAAGCTCAAGAAAATTGAGAAGCAAGGACAGACGCAGAGAAAAAGTAGAGGAGGCATTGTGAGGGTAGCATTGGTAGGATATACCAATGTGGGGAAAAGTACTTTGATGAACCTATTGACTAAAGAAAATATTCTAGCAGAAAACAAACTCTTTGCAACGGTAGATTCTACTGTGAGAAAAGTAGTGCTGGAGAATATTCCTTTCTTGATTTCTGATACAGTAGGTTTTATTAGGAAATTACCTACTCACCTTATTGAGTCCTTTAAATCTACCCTCTCTGAAATAGAAGAAGCAGATCTTTTGGTTCATGTGGTGGATATTTCTCATCCCAGTTTTGAAGATCAGATAGCTGTTGTCAATCAAACCCTGAGTGAATTGGGTGCAGGTGATAAGCCAATGATAATGGTTTTCAACAAAATTGACATCGCTCCTAAAATGCCTTCAGAGGAAGTACTGATGGAAATGTCGGAATTTGAAGTGGAGCAGGCCAATTTTATTGATTTTGATAAATTGGAAGCGAGTTATGCGAAGAAATCGGCCATCAAGCCGGTATTTATGGCCGCCGAAAACGCAACCAATATTGAAGGGTTTAGAACAAGCATTACAGCAGAAGTAAAGAAGATTCATAAGAAAATGTATCCTCACTACCTTGCTGATGAAGTGTTGGACATGTCACAATTTCCTGAAGAGGATTGAGTTATCATGATTGAATTGGGTTTTTAATCTTGTAAAAGGGTTAGAAGAATTTAAAGCCGGTAAGATTTTAATTATTGATTTAACACGGATTATGTAATAGAATGTCTATTGCATATTTCGGGTTTAATACATGCCCCTTGAGATCTGATGTTATTTTAATCGGAGTACATGGGGCATCTAATGGCTTTTGAAGTTATTCCTTGCTTCAAAAGCCTTTTTTATGGTCTAAATTTTGATTAGAAGGAAAAGGTTCCTTCTAAGGGATTGAAGGATAGGCTTTTAATTGTTAGTGGCTTAATTTATTAAACATTCATTCTTTGAAGAAAATAATTGCTTGGGTAGGAAAGGTGTCGCTAGCCTTGTTTGTAGGCTCAATAGTATTGGTCGCTTTATTGAGCGTTTTTCCAGTTTATTTTACGCCTTTAATGGGGATTAGAACGGCGGAACAAGCTATTTTAAAAGACAAAAGCCTTGCTTTTAAGAAGGACTGGGAGCCTATTGAAAATATTTCTCCTCATTTGTACTTGGCGGTAGTCGCTGCTGAAGACCAGAAATTTTTGACACACAGTGGATTTGATTGGGAAGCCATAGAAAAGGCCTTTGAAGGTAACAAAACAGGAAAGCAGTTAAGAGGGGGAAGTACCATTTCCAATCAGACAGCCAAGAATGTATTCTTATGGCCTGGAAGAAATTTTATTAGAAAGGGGATTGAAGCCTATTTCACTGTTTTAATTGAGTTTTTGTGGGGCAAAGAAAGGATTCTTGAAGTATACCTGAATGTGATAGAAATGGGAGATGGGATTTATGGTGCAGAGGCTGCCGCTCAATATTATTTCAAGAAACCAGCATCTAAATTAACCCGGCAGGAAGCGGCTTTAATTGCAGCTGTACTCCCCAACCCGATTAGGTGGAGGCCCGACAAGCCCACTGCTTATATCAAAAAAAGACAAGCTTGGATATTGAGGAATATGAGGAACCTGGGAGAAGTGAAATTTGAAGAGTAAGGTTTGGAATTATTTCCTTATGATACTTCTTAGGCGGCTAGTGAATCTAGGTCTGTCTTCCATTATGTTCAAGTCGTCCTCCGAAATTCGTTTCACACTCTCAATGGTATAGAAGGCCTTTTCATGACTTTCTTTAAGTTTGCCGATAAAGCTTTTAAGCATTTCTCTTTTGATGACAGTAAACATCAATATTACTTTTCCATATCGTCCTTCCGCTCCCACAGAGGTAAATCTGTACCCTTTTTCTTTCATGTACTCTACAAGCTCTGGCAAAGGTTCTGGAGTGATTACTCTCACAAGTACTCTGCCTAGTGCGAGCCTTTCCTCTATGACCATGCCAACATAGGTGCCTGTTGCAAAACCACCTGCATAAGCCACGTAGGACATGGGATTACTGATGTTTTGGAAGATTTGTCCTATAGCCAATAACCATATAAGGGCTTCAAAAAAGCCTAAAATAGGAGCTACGGTCTTTTTGCCATTAAGCACAAACATAATCCTCAGCGTGTTGATGGAAACATCCACTACCCTGGCAAAGAAGATCAATAGAGGCATCACCAGATAATCAAAAACAGGTGTGGAAATACCAATGGATTCAAAAAATTCTTGCATGAGAATACTGAAAGGTTAGAGCAGGCAAAAGTAAGTAAAGTAAACTGATTTTTATAATTATTTTACAATAGTTGTAATATGGTCATTTATAGGGTTTTATTAATGTTAATTGTTAGGTCAGCAATAGGGGGTGGACCATTTGGCCTTTAATGCATTCCCTTCAAAAGCAGGAAATCTGTTGGCTAATAACTGAAATTATTTAAACCTTTTTTTTGCCCCTAGTTAGATGAAGACAAAGGTACATATCAATGCCCTTTGACCAACTGATCTTTGGACTAAAAGAGGAATAATAAAGTGTGAGATCTTGGTTAAATTGTTTTGTCCTTTCCCGCAAAATATCCGAAATAGGTAAACATACAGGAGGCCAATACCATCAAGTAGATCAACATGTCCCAGTTGTGCCAAATATCAAAGGCCATACCAAATAACATAGGACCAAAAGCTGCCAAGAAATAACCTGCAGACTGTGCCATACCGGATAAGGCTGCGGTGTAATTATCCCCTTTTGTTCTAAGGGTAATCAGAGTATAAGCCAGACTGATACTAGCCCCCATTCCCAATCCTACCAGTCCAATGCTTAATATATTTAGCCATAGAATAGGGATAAATAAACTGGCAAAACCTACAATATATAAAATGCCTATGGACATATTGAAGGTGGATTGTTGTTGGTACCTGACAGCGATGAATGGGGCAACAAATGTACCTGTCAATCCTACAACTTGCATCAAAGAAGCCGTCAATCCAGCTTCTACTGGAGACAAGCCTCTTTCTATCATCATATCCGGAAGCCAGGTCACCAGGGTGAAAAACAGGAAGGATTGGATGCCCATAAACATTGTTACTTGCCATGCCAGTCTTGATTTCCACACGGATTTACTGGTTTTTTCAGGCTTTACCTTTGGTTTAGGGCTTAATTTAAGTTGTGGCCACCAAGCGATAAGGGCGACAAAAAGCAAAGAGCTCCAAAATAGCAGTGACCCTCTCCAGCCCCAGCCAAGGTCAATGGCCAAGGGGACGCTTAATGCAGTGGCGACGGCTGCCATCAAAGACATACCAGTGCTGTACATTCCCGTAACAGCTCCAGTTTTCTTAGGCATTCTTGCTTTTACCAAAGGAATAAGCAAAACATTGCAGATAACTATACCTATGCCAGTAAGTGCGGTGCCTACAAAAAGGGCTAGAGGGCCAGCGGAAACTCTAATAAGCGAACCGATGCCTAAGACAAGAAGCCCGAGAAAAATGGCCTTGGCCTTGCCAAAATAGTCTCCAATGGCTGCGGAAAATAGAGAGAAAACAGCAAAACTAAGCAATGGTAGCGTTGTAAGAAATCCCGCAAGGCCATGTGAAAGAGACATTTCCTCCCGGATAAAAGGAATAAGTGGACCAACGGCAGTAATGGATGGCCTTAGATTAAAGGACACCAATAAAATACCCAATACAAGCCAATGATTACTTGTTTTGTCCTTTAAACTGCTTATGGTACTGCTAAAAGTCATGAAAGGTCAACCCATCTTGGAGTATATAAGGTTCCGTAAAAGGAGAAAAGGATTCTAATTTCATTAATTTTCATTTTTTGAAGGGATTTCATCCGAAATTATAAAGGCTATTGGGTGATTTGGCTTACTTCTTTGCAAAGGCTTTAGTATTAAATTCATGCTAGTTTTAAATAGTCTCGCAATCAGGCTTGGTTCTTTAAGTGGAATTGGTAATTTAATGAATCATTACATTTCTGATTGAATTTGAAATCCTATTTTAGATTTTATTCGTAGACAATTCAAATTAAAACCACCATTTCTTAATAGTCTAAAGATGAATACAAAGAAAGTATTGGTAGCAGGGGCAACTGGATATTTGGGTCAGTACTTGGTAAAGGAACTTAAAAAAAGAGGTTATTGGGTGAGGGCGCTCATTAGAAATGAACAGCAAAAAGATAAGTTTGAATCTGTAGATGATTTTTTTATTGGTGAGGTTACTGATCCGAAAAGTCTGAAAGGAATAGCCAAAGGAATAGATTGGGTTTTTTCTACCATTGGGATCACCCGGCAGAAGGATGGTTTGACCTATATGGATGTTGATTACCAAGGCAATTCCAATTTATTGAAGGAGGCCTTACATGATGGAGTAGCATCATTTCAATACATCTCAGCTATCAATGGGGATAAACTAAAACATTTAAAGATTTTTGAAGCCAAGGAAAAATTTGTAGAGGAACTAAAAGATGCAAACATTACCTACTGTGTGCTTCGGCCAAATGGATTTTTTTCAGACATGAAAGATTTTTTACAAATGGCCAAAGGCGGCAGGGTATATTTATTTGGTGATGGCAATTTCAAACTGAATCCCATTGATGGAGAGGATTTGGCAAAAGTGTGCGTTGATAAAATGATTTCCGGAGAAAAGGAGGCCACTGTTGGAGGACAAGATATTTTAAGCCAAAATGAGTTGGCTGCACTTGCTTTAAAAGCCTGGGGTAAACCTATAAAAATCCTTCACCTGCCCGATTGGACAAGACGTTTGACAATTGGTGCTTTGCGGACTTTTACTTCTTCAAAAACCTATGGGCCGATTGAATTTTTCTTAACAGCTATGGCGGAGGACAATATCGCCACCCAGTATGGAACAAAGCGGCTTGAAGATTTTTTTAACCAAGAAGTGGACCGAATGAAAAAGGAGTAAAACCTAGCTGATCCCTGTGCAGAGTCGAAGGGAAGGGATTCTATTCGAAACCGATTGATTTTTCGGTTGGTTTTATTATTTAATGATGCAGAAAATTTAAAAGAGAATGATATTCCAAGCATTTATTTAAGCCCTAAAACATGAAAACTTTAGTAGTAGGTGGCAGCGGAGCAACAGGTAGAAAACTGGTCGAACAACTTTTGGCATTAGGTCAGGAGGTTAAGGTGATCCTAAGGTCCACTGGGAATATTCCAGAACACTGGAAAAACAAGGGTAATTGTTCTCTTGTCATTGCCAATATCAATGAGATTGGGGTGGAGGAGATGGCTGGATACATTAAGGATTGTCAGGCAGTAGTCTCTTGCTTGGGTCACAATATGTCTATGAGTGGGCTATTTGGCAAGCCTAGAAAATTAGTAAGGGATGCTGTTCAGTTGCTATGTGATTCCATTGAAAGAAACGGTGCGGATAATCCTATCAAACTTGTCTTGATGAATACTGCTGGTGACAGGAATAAGGATTTGGTTGAAGCCCTTACGTTTAAGGAAAGGATAGTCATTGGCTTAATTCGAAAATTGCTGCCGCCTCATTCAGACAACGAAGAGGCAGCAGAGTATTTACGGGTAAATATTGGACAAAACAACCCTCTATTAGAATGGGTCGTCCTCCGTCCGGATTCTTTGATTAATGAGGAGAAGGTCACTGTTTACAAACTATATCCATCACCTATCAGAAGTGCTATTTTTAATCCAGGAAAAACCAGTCGCGTAAATGTAGGGCATGCGATGGCTCAACTGATTGTAAATGATGAGCTTTGGGCATCTTGGAAAGGTAAAATGCCAGTGATTTACAATGAAGGATCTAGGTAATTGTAGCAGGAGGAATGGTTTGTAACTGTTTATTCCTTTTCAAGTAAAGCGTCAATATGCTTGATCATGTCTTCCAATTCGGGTCTATAGGTTTTTTGTATAAAGTTGTCATTTTCTTTTTTATACTTTTCGTACATACCTGATCCCTGGCTTTTAGAATGCGTTATATTGGCAATTCGATCGCATAATTTTATGAAAACAGCATTTGGGGTTTTATGCATTTCCTGGTAGTATTTGTCATTTGCTCTTTCGCTTCTGCTTTTCCCTTTTTCATTGGTTAGGGCAAATGCCAACTCCGCAATGGTTTCATTAGTGTTCTGTAAAACATCGTTGTAGGTTTCTCTGGCATCTTCTATAATGTCATGAACCCAACAGCCGCAATAAACATTCTCTTGATCTTCTTCTGCTATCAGATAGATAAACTTTTGAGCAACAGTAAATACCATTTCTAAGTGGTAAGCATAATCGCTGTCTCCATATTTATGGTTGACTTTCTGATGCGAACAAATAGCGTATTCGGTGGTTTTTTGTAACATGTTATCTGAAATTTATAATAAAGCCATTTGGGTTCAGCTTTGCAGTGAATAGGCTGTTTTCTTGACTATTTCTGATTGCAATGAGCTAATAATGAACTAAGAGATGATAAATTGATTAAGGATGGTGAGTTTTGAGTGAAAAGACTTCAATTTGGTGGGGTATTAAGATTAGGGTTTTTAGCTTGATTTCTATATTGCTATTTCCAGTATAAAAGTGAGTTGATTTTTGATATAAACCAAAGTCCAGATAGCGTAATTTATTGAATGCCTTCTAATTCAAGAGGATTTTATTTAATTGAGTATCTTTTGTAAATTTAATGTTTGGGTTGCGATAGTTACTTATTGCAGTTCAAGACTTACATTTTAACCTAACTCAATCGCTGGTATGAAATACGCTTCCTTTCTGTTTTTAATGACAATTGCCCTTTCAATACCAGTGTTCGGTCAGTTTAAAACGAATTATCCGGACATCCCAAGAATCGATGTGCACAGCCATGTGGCCAATGACCTGGATGGCATTGCAAATTACCTTGTTCTTGGAGATAAATTGCGGGAACGCAATGGCATTGATTTAGCACTTTGGATTAACCTTGGCAATGGACGGCAGTCAATAGAAGATATTGAAGAAGTAAAAACAGCAAGTGAAGGGAGAATGCTTTGTGGAATTGCTGATTATAAAGCCCATGATGGATTAAGTTATGCGCCGGAATCTTTAGAGGGCCTTAAAAAACAAGGTTTTGTGGGCTATAAAATTTGGTCAGGGCCTTGGTACCGAACACTAGAAAAGAAGGAAGATGGCTTTCCTTATATTGACGATCCAGCCCATGAAGCGACCTTTGTCGAAATGGAAAGAATAGGGTTTTTGGGTGCTTCAGTACATGTGGCAGATCCAAATGGTCCTTTCGGTGAAAGGACAGCATGGCTGGCCGACCCCATAGAATATTGGACCCAGATCAATGCCTGGAGAAATGTACTAGAAAAACATCCCAATTTGATTGTGGTGGCTGCCCATGGCAACTGGCTTTTGTGTCAGGATGCGCAGATAGATTATTTGCGGAACATGCTGGCAACTTTCCCCAATTTGAATATTGATTTGGCTGCTACTTTTCAATATTACAACTTGGTCAATAGAGACAATCTGCGATCTTTTATGATTGAGTGGGCCGATAGGATTGTATTTGGTACAGACATCGGGAAGGTAGAAAGCAAGGAAGAGGCAGGTATTAGGGCGGAGCAATATGTAAAAGCCTTTAGAATATTGGAGACAGGAGATATGGTAAAAGGAGGCTTTTTTGGAGGGCCTGAAACCCATGGCCTGGAATTGCCTAGAGAGGTTTTGGAGAAAATCTATTATAAAAATGCCATGCGGTTATACCCTCATGTAAAGGAAAGCCTCGCCGACCTTGGGTATAAGGTGATGAAATAATGCCTGTAGTTTTCCTTTGCAGAATATGGTGTTATTAATAGTTTAACCCGAATTACACAATTGGTTATCACCTATTTAAACCAGCAATAGGAGCTTTTTGTCTATTTTCGGGTTAAGGGTACGTTGAGAAATACATAACCCATCAAGTAAGCACTTCATTGATAACCTTACCATGAACATCTGTTAACCTGAAATTTCTTCCCTGGAATTCATAGGTCAGCTTTTCATGATCAAAGCCCAACCTTTCCAGGATGGTGGCTTGCAAGTCATGCACATGGGTACGGCCTTCTATGCCATAGTAACCAATTTCATCTGTAGCACCATGAATATGTCCCTTCTTAACTCCTGCTCCTGCCATCCACATGGTGAAGGCTTCCAAATGATGATCTCTACCATCAAATCCTTCTCCTGTTCTGGATTCCATCATTGGGGTTCTACCAAATTCTCCTCCCCATACCACAAGGGTATCATCCAATAGGCCTCTTTGTTTGAGGTCCCTTAGCAAAGCAGCAATGGGTTGATCAATGTTTTTACAAGACCTGCGCATTCCTGCTCCTACACCATTGCCAGCACCCACACCGTGGGTATCCCATCGGTTATCGAAAAGTTGTACAAAGCGCACGCCTTTTTCAACCAATCGTCTCGCTAAAAGACAGTTATTTGCAAAAGAGGCTTTTCCGGGGTTGGTGCCATACATTTGATGGATGTACTCTGGCTCATCGTTGATGTTCATGGTCTCCGGTACAGATGTTTGCATGCGGAAAGCCAGTTCGTATTGGGAGATGCGTGTTAATATTTCCGGATCGTTTGATTCATCGTATTCCATCTTGTTTATTTGATTGATGGCATCAATGGATTTTTTTCTCAGGTGGCTGTCAATGGAATTTGGATTTGACAAAAACAAAACCGGATCACCTTCGGAACGACACTGTACGCCTTGGTAGATGGTTGGAAGGAAGCCACTTCCCCAGGCACTTTTACCCGCACTAATGGCTCCGCCACCAGAAGTAAGTACCACGTAACCTGGAAGGTCTTCATTTTCAGTACCCAATCCATAGGTCGACCAGGCCCCTATACTTGGCTTGCCCAGCCTGGGACTGCCAGTGTGCATAAACAACTGGGCCGGGGCATGATTGAATTCGTTGGTATGCATGGCTTTTAGAAAACTTACCTCATCCACCATTTTTGCAAATTCAGGCATATAATCAGAGACAAAAGCGCCTGACTGGCCATGTTGGCTAAAGTTGGCTTGAGGGCCTAGTAGTTTAGGCGTCCCTTTCAAGAAAGCAAACTCTTTTCCTTCCATCAGGGATTGGGGCGTATCTTTGCCATTTAATTCCTGCAAGGTGGGTTTGAAATCAAATAGCTCCAAATGAGAAGGACCACCTGCCATGTGAAGGAAAATCACACTTTTTGCTTTTGGCGCAAAATGTGAGGCTTTTTTTTCAAGTAATGAGGTTGCCGGATCAGGGCTAGACTTGCTACCGCAGCCGATAAGTGAGCCCATGGCCAATGCGCCAAGTCCAGAGGTGCATTTTTTTAAAAAATGACGCCTGCTATTGTACTGTGCTTCACGGATAATTGCTTCTTCCCAAATATTCATCCTATCTCCTGGTTACAAATTCATCTAAATTTAACATGGCATTGCTTACGATCCGCATGGCGGCTAATTGAGCGTTTTCATCCAGATCTTTACCCTCTCCTTCATAGTAGGCGAGTGATTCCAGATAAAGCTTGTGCAACACTTCCACTTTTTCTGATTCTGGTTTTTTGGCAGTGACCAACTGAAGGTTTTTTTCTATACCACACTTTATGTCCCCGGCACTTTCCTTCAATATTCGCTGCGCCCAAGCCTCCGCGGCTTCTATGTATACTGGGTCATTTAACAATACCAATGATTGAAGTGGGGTGTTTGTTCTGATTCTTCTGGAGGTACAAATTTCCCTTGAAGGACTGTCGAAGGTGACAAAGGAAGGGTAAGGGTGTGTTCTCTTCCAGTAGGTGTATACGGCTCTTCGGTATTTTTCCTCTCCTTCGCTAGGAAACCAAAACTTACCATTAAAACTAATGATGTTTTCAGGTTGGTAAGGCATTACACTTGGCCCTAACTGTTTTTCATTCAATAAGCCACTGATGGCCAAAGCCTGATCTCTAATGGTTTCTGCCGGTAACCTCGTTCTTGAACCCCTAGATAAGTATTTATTATAAGGGTCTTTTTTCATCTTTTGTTCGTCAGTAGTGGAACTTTGTCTATAGCTCTGAGACATAAGAATCTTTTTGATCAATGTCTTCATGGACCATTTCATTTCATCCTGAAAGTTGACAGCCAACCAGTCCAGTAATTCTGGATGACTTGCAGGAATGCTCTGACTTCCAAAGTCCTCCATGCTTTCGACGATGCCATAACCAAACAGTTGTTCCCAAATGCGGTTGACAATGACCCGTGAGGTCAGGGTGTTTTCACCACTAACCAGCCATTTGGCAAAGTCTAGCCTATTGGGTTCCTGACTAGATAGTGTACCCATGATTTCAGGGATTCCAGCTTTTACCTCTTCTCCTTTTGATCTCCAATCTCCTCTTTCAAATACATAGGTTTTTCGAGCGTTGGATTTAGGTAAGTCCTTTAAAATAGGTGTCTGTACAGGTTTAGCATTTGAAAGTTCCACTAATTTGGCCTGTATGCTTTGTGGATACTTGTCTATTGATGGAGATTTTTCATGGTAAAATACCCAGTCTAATCGGATTAAATCCTGTGCAAAAGTTTTGTCTTTTTTAAAGTAATAAAAAACATCTCTTTTACCTGATACAGGTTTAATAGGGACCTTTAAGGTTTCCCAGTCCTTTGGTTTGTTTCCTGGGAAGTTTTTGTCGGTAATACCAAAGTTTCCTTTTCCAATGATTTCACCTAACATGGAGTCCAGCCTGATCTCTAGTTGGGCGCCATAAATAGAGGCATAGCCTAAGGAAATGGCAGTTACCTGATCCAGGTCCACATTTTCAAACATGATCCATGAACTGTCTTGTACCTGCCAGATGGATTCCTGATCATGGGCTACCAATTCTATAAACCTGCTTTTGTCCTGAAATTCTTCTGCTTCTACCTTTCTATACCCCAGATTATAGAGCAGATCTTCCTTTTGTTGGTGTAAAAATTCATCCGAAATTTTGGGTAGCTTTTCTGAAGGTTTGAGCTTGTCATTGACCCAGGAAAGCAATTCTTTTACTTTTTGCTTATCTTCAGCTTGGTAGGTGAAAACTTTTGGTTGTTCATTGTATAGGTCTTTGTCCTGTGTATTGTTAAAGAATGCCTGACTTTGGTAAAATTCTTCATGCCTGATGGGGTCATAAGGATGACTGTGACATTGGACACAAGCCATGGTAGTACTCTGCCAGACTTCGTAGGTTGTGCCCACTCTCTCCATGACTGCAGCTACTCTAAATTCCTCATCATTGGTTCCCCCTTCATCATTGGCCATGGTGTTTCTATGGAAAGCCGTAGCCAATAGGTCCGATTCTGTTGGTTTGGGTAGTAAATCTCCAGCCAATTGGGCAATGGTAAACTGATCAAAGGGCATGTCTTGGTTAAAGGCATTAATTAGCCAGTCCCTGTATTTCCAAATTTCCCTGTGCAAGTCTTTTTCATAGCCTTTGGAGTCGGAATACCGTGCAAGATCCATCCAGAAAGCAGCCCATTTTTCTCCAAAACGAGGAGAAGCAAGTAATTTGTCTACTGTTTTCTCATAAGCCATGGGAGATGTATCGCTTATAAATTCTTCGTAAGCTTCCAGTGTTGGGGGCAATCCTGTAATGTCCAATGAAAGCCTTCTTAGCAGTAATTCTTTGGGCGCTTCTTCATTAGGCCTCAATTCGATTTCCTCCAGTTTCTTAAAAATGAAATGATCAATCTCATTTTGTGCTGGCACATCCATGCTTACTTCCGGTACTTCAATTTCTTTCTTAGGAGCTATATAGGCCCAATGCTTCTCCCAATTGGCACCTTGGTTGATCCATTCTTTGATCAAGTCAATTTCTTCAGTTGACAATGGAGCCTTGCCCAAAGGCATACGCATTTCCGGGTCATGGTGGGTAAGGCGTTTGACCATTTCTGAAGCGCCGGCATCTCCTGGTATAATGGCCGGTTTGCCTGATTCAGTATTCATTTTCGCTTCTTCCTCAAAGAGCAAAGAAAATCCGCCGGATTGCTTTACACCTCCGTGGCAGGAGATACATTTATTGTTGATTATTGGCCGTATTTGACGGTTATAACTTATCTTTTCTTCCCCAGACCACATCCAATAGGTAAGGACAACAATGAGGGGCATTAAGAAAATGAGGTAACGGCTTTTCATTTTGGGTAGTTAAGCTGACAAAGGCATTAAATGTAATGAATTAAAGCATTATTTTCAAAGACCAGATATGTACTGATCTTTTAGGTTGGTGTAAAAAGACTTGTGTTTACGCAAATCATAAGTTAACTTTTACCAATTAAGCAGGATAGTACAGGGTAGTTGTAATGCAAAATTTTAATAGTATTGTAACAAGCAGCTCTTGTGTTAAGTTTAGTAATTGACTGTGTTTGCAGTTGTTTTATGAAGCCATTTGCTTGCTAATAAGTGGATTATTTTTTTTAGGTTTATGTTCTTTTCTTGGCCAAGCTTATGAAAAATGTGTGTATTGCCTGCTGAGATAAAAAATTGAAATTAATGATTAAGATGAATAAAGATAACCTGTTATTATTCTGTGGGATAGTTTTTTTCTTGGTTTTGGGTGTCTCAAATGAGGTGCAGGCCTTTGGTACGGTCTTGCTATTTCAGGCAGAAGAGGCAGAAACTACTTTCTGGTTATGGCAGCTTTTTGGGCGCCTTCACCCACTTGCAGTTCACTTTCCTGTGAGTTTCTTGATATTAGCGGCCCTGCTTGAGTTGTTTACACTCAAAGACTTTAACCACAAGCTTAGACCAGGCATTACTGCCTTGGTATGGGCAGGAGCAGTTGGAGCAATCGTAGCTGTTGTCTTGGGTTTGCTTTTAGCAAACATAGAAGACTATGGTGGTAGCATGCTTGATATTCATCAGTGGACAGGAATAGGGACTGCCTTATTGAGTATTTTCTTACTTGTCTTGATGGGAAAAACCACTGGCAGTCAAAACGCCAAAGGAGTTAAAGTTTTTCGGGTTGCTCTTATTGTTACTGCCGTGGCAGTGTCTGTAGCAGGACATTTTGGTGCCTCTTTGACTCATGGAGAAGAGTACTTAACAGAGACCTTGCCATGGAATGAACCCGAATTTTCTTCAAAAGACTTGGATATAGATCTTGTGGCTTTTGAATCAGAAGGAGAATTAAGTGAGCAAAAGCAAGTTGAATTGGTTGGTAAGGTTAGGGCCGTTTTTGCCCATAATTGCTATAAGTGTCACAGCGATGCCAAGATAAAAGGTGAGTTGAGGCTAGATACGAAGGAGTTTGCTTTTGAAGGTGGAGAGTCCGGGCCGGTAATCATTCCGGGAAATGCCGGGAAAAGTGACTTGGTTCGTAGAATAAAACTGCCTAAAGACCATAAAGAAGCCATGCCTTCCAAAGGGAAAGTGCTCTCTGATGATGAGATTGCGTTAATTTCTTTCTGGATTGACAAGGGGGCTCCTTGGCCGGATGCTGCAGAAGATGTAAGTGTGTACAGAGTAGCAGAACTTGCACCCCGGAGACCAAATTTACCAGCTCCTAGAAAAGATCTGAATCAAGCTATTGACATTTGGGTAGATGAATATTTCGAAGAACAAGAAATTGATTGGAGAGCGCCTGTTGATGATAAAGTATTTTTAAGGAGAATATACCTTGACCTTTTAGGTCTTCAACCATCTACCGAAGAATATGATACTTTTATTAAGGACAGCAGACCTGACAAAAGGGCCTTAAAAGTAAGAGAGCTTCTAGATAGAGATGATGATTATGCCACTCATTGGTTGACTTTTTGGAATGATGCTTTGAGAAATGATTATACTGGTACAGGTTATATCACCAAAGGTCGGTATGCCATTACGGATTGGTTGTACAGCTCCCTTCGTGACAATAAACCTTATGACCAATTTGTAAAGCAATTGTTGAATCCGGATGAAAAATCGAAAGGCTTTATAGAAGGAATACGATGGAGAGGGGACGTAAATGCCAGTCAGGTCACCGAAATGCAAGCAGCTCAAAATGTAGGACAGGTTATTTTAGGGCTTAATCTGAAATGCGCTTCTTGCCATGACAGTTTTGTAAGTGATTGGAAACTTGAAGAAGCCTATGCTTTTGCCAATATCTTTTCGGATTCCTCATTGGTCGTAAGCCGCTGTGATATTCCTACTGGAGAAAAGGCAGGGACTAAGATTTTGTGGGAAGAATTAGGTGAAATTGACAGCACTGCCAACAGGGCTGAAAAGTTAGAACAACTTGCCAATTACCTTGTTCAACCTGCCAACGGAAGGCTTTACCGTACTATTGTTAATAGAATATGGAAGCAATTATTGGGTAGAGGGCTGGTGGAACCTGCAGATGAAATGGACAATATCCCATGGAGTCAGGATCTATTGGATTGGCTGGCAACAGATTTTGAAGATGAAGGCTATGATCTCAAGGAATTGATATACAAGATTGCAATTTCTAAAGCTTACCAACAGCCGGCTGTAGCCGTAGAAAATCCATTGTTTCTTGCGGATGATGATTTTGTTTTTGAGGGTGCTGTGATACGTAGAATGACTGCCGAACAGTTTTCTGATGGAGTAAGTCAGAAAATCCACCCAATCTTTAGTGAGGAGCAAATGAAATATAACCCAAATGAATTGGCGGTATCTGAGCAATCTGATATTGGCTTTGTTCGGGCAGCACTGGTGGCTAATAATGGGCTTCTCAAGGCCCTTGGTAGGACAAACAGGGAGGTTGTTATGACGAGTAGAGACAGTCAGGCAAGTTTATTGCAAGCCCTGGAGTTAACGAATGGTGAACAGCTAAACAATACCCTTAAGGAAGGGGCTGTCAAATGGAAGGAAAAGTATGAAGCCGGTGATATTATTGTTCATGAAGTATACAGGCAATTACTGGGTAGAGACCCTCAGCAGAATGAATTTAATATAGCCATGGCAGTATTGGGGGAATCTCCAGAGCCTGAGGCAATTCAAGATTTATTTTGGGCTGTTTTGTTACTTCCTGAATTTCAATTAATTTACTGATCAAAAGCAAAAGCTATGAATTATAATTGGAGAAGAAGAGATTTCTTAAAGAAAACTAGCGCTGCTTCTATAGCGGCCATGGCTGCAGGAGCTCCAATTTCAGCCTTATTGAATGCCTGCTCCCCAAAAGAGCAATTAACAAGTACGGCAGATACCGTGATTTTACTGTACATGGCTGGAGGTATGGCCCATACGGAAACTTTTGACCCTAAAAAATACACCCCATTTAGGAAGGGGATGGAATCCAAAGAGGTCTTGAGTACTTTTAAAGCAGTGCCTACTGTTTTGGATGGGATAAATTTTTCTGAAGGACTTGAAAACATTGGTCAGATAATGGACAAGGGAAGCCTGATCCGCTCTTATGTGGCGGCTGACCTAGGACATATATTGCATACCCGCCATCAATATCATTGGCATACATGTTATGAGCCACCACAATCAGTAGCGGTGCCTCATATGGGTTCATGGATGGCCAAAGAATTGGGGCCTGTGAATCCTGTTATTCCTCCTTTTATAAATATTGGACAGCGTTTTACTGTAGGTGAAGGAGAAGAGTTAAAAGCTTTTCATAGTGCAGGGTTTTTAGGCAGTGAATATGGGCCTTTCCTAATACCAGATCCAACCTCTGGTTTGGATAGTGTTCGACCACCTGTAGGGATGTCTACCAAGCGGTTTGAAGCAAGAAATCAACTTTACGAAAATTTAATAAAAGAAAGTGCCATGGGGGAATTTGGTAGTGACTACCAAAAAGAATCCTTAAAGAGATCCATGGAACAGGCTTATATGTTATTGAACTCTCCTGAGGCCAAAGCCTTTGACCTGAGCCTTGAACCCAAAGAGAAATACGATATTTACAATACCGGGAAATTTGGCTTAGGTTGTCTTATGGCCAAAAGACTGGTAGATCAGGGTGCTCGATTCATCAGTGTCACCTCAGAGTATGAGCCTTTCAAAGGTTGGGATACGCATGAGAATGGGCATACTAGACTTACGGACATGAAAAAACAAATTGATGCTCCTATCGCTCAACTTATAAAAGATCTTGATGAAAGTGGTAGGTTGGACAGGACCATGGTGGTTTTGGCCAGTGAGTTTAGCAGGGATATGCTAACAGAAGGCAGGCCGGGAGCCAAAGTAAAAGATCAGGTAGAGGTTCCTGATATTATTGAAGACCTTAAAAATTACGGTATGCACAGGCATTTTACGGATGGATGCTCAGTCTTGATGTTTGGGGGAGGAATTAAAAGAGGGCATGTGTATGGAAAAACTGCGGATGAGAGACCTTGTAAAAGTATAGAGAAGCCCATTAAGATAGCTGCCTTACACCAAACCATTTACCATGCCCTTGGTATGGATCCAGAAACGAATTATGAAATAGAAAAACGTCCTTTTTATACCACTCCAGATGGACATGGGGAGGCAGAAATGGATTTATTCGCTTAAATTAGTACCATGAAAGAAAACTTAAACCCAAGAAGGGAATTCCTTAAAAAGTCAGGTCTGACCGTACTCGCCGGTGCAGTTGTTCCCAATATAATTGTAAATAAAACTTACGCAATGGAAAAAGACAATTTACTAGGCCATGGTTCTCACCGATATAAGGTCATAGAAGGCTGGGGCAATTTGGACCCAGTGAAAAATCCTGTAAATGATTGTCATGAAATGGTGGAAGATGCAAAAGGAAGATTGATCCTTTTGACGAATGAGACCAAGAACAATGTCATCATTTATGATAAATCCGGAAAGTTGCTGGAGACCTGGGGGTCTACCTATCCTGGCGCACATGGACTTACTATCAGTGATGAAGGTGGGGAGGAGTTTTTATATATCTCAGACAATACCCGTAGTCAGGTGATCAAAACTGACCTTAAAGGTAGAGAGATTATGGTTATAGATTACCCAAGAGAAACGGGTAATTATGCCTATCCCAAGCAATTTGTCCCCACTGAGACGGCCATCAACCCTGCCAACGGCAATATTTACATTGTAGATGGATACGGTTTAAACTACGTGACCCAATACAATGCCAAAGGGGAATTGATTCGTCAGTTTGGTGGCAAAGGAGAAACCAATGAAACCTTTAACTGCTGCCACGGAATATTGGTGGACACAAGAGACAAAAGCAACCCTACTTTATTAATTACAGATAGGGGCAATATGCAATACAAGCGTTTTACCTTGGATGGAAAATACATTAAAACAATTCCTACACCAGGTTCATTTGTTTGTCGTCCTGTATTGAGAGGAGACAATGTCTATGCTGCTGTCTACAGAAGTACCACGCAAGCCTATCCAAATTCCGGTTATATCACCATTTTGGACAAAAATGACCAGGTAGTCTCCACTCCAGGAGGTACTGCTCCGGAATATGTAAATGGAGAACTTCAGGAACAACGCAAAGACATGAGCTTCCAGGGATTTATGCATCCCCATGATGTCTGTGTAGATAGAGATGAGAACATTTACGTTCCACAATGGGCCTCACAAAAAACCTATCCAGTTAAGCTGGAAAGGGTTTAACACGAAATATGCAATAAACATTCTATTACGTGCTGAAATCGCTCTAAAATTAACCACTTCGTTGCTGTTTTCAATTTCACCAAAGCGGTGCTATGCTAAAATATCCAAACAGCCTGATTTTCTTGCGATTGCAACACTTCCCGTAAACTCGGGACAGGCTTTACCCCTGACATTGTCAGGACGGAGAAAGCCTATTACATAATCCGAGTTTAACAGAGGATTTTATAAAACAGACAAAAAAAGCCATCTTTTATTGAAGATGGCTTTTTTTGTGGCAATTGATTTACATATAAGCGGTATTACACCCCTCTTATGGTTCCCAAAGGAACATGTCCTTAAATCCTTGGCTCCTTTAATCGAAAAACCTCTCCACACTTGGTGAAATCCCAAGCTAAAGCGCAATGGAGTATACTTTCGGTTGGTATTGGTAGTAGGAGGAAGGTTTAGGTACTTATTGCTAGTATTACTCTAGCATCTCGATTTCACAATTAAGCATTTCTATTTGCCGTTGGTTGGCTTCAATTATTTTTTGTTGTTCTTTGATGGCATTTACCAAAACGGCCATTAGATCCATGTATTTAAGTTTTAGATGTTGGTCGGATTTATCTATACTTACCAATTCAGGCATTATTGTTTGTACATCCTGAGCCATAAAACCCATACGCTTTTCTGCTGACTCATCAGATTTATAGGTGTAGATTTTTGCATCCAATTGCAGTGCTTCTGCCAGCCCATATTGAAGAAAAGAAATATTGTCTTTTAGCCTGTAATCTGAACCGGCCATTGTACAATTGTCATCTTCTGAACAATCTCCATCAGCACAATCTATTTGTCCATCGGAATCATCATCAATACCATTATTACAGATTTCGACTTTAATATCTTTTTCATCATCGTCTAATGAGCAGGACAATATTCCTATACTTAAGATTAAAATAAGCGCAAATTGAATATTAGGTTTCATAATGGAAAGGTTTATAATGTTTTATATTATAATCAATTTAAAAAATATGTTGTAAGAAAAAATATTTCTGGTTTGATTTTTCAATAGCATGACCTTAAACAAGCGATTTGGTGAATTAAATAGCAATAGACTTACAATGAGGGTATTATTGCTTCACCGCAATGGAAGCTGCAGGGCTGCATTGGTATTAAAATTTCCTGAAATTACTTTTCTAATTACTCAATGACGTACACTCCATCACCTGTGCCCATCCATATTTCGCCATTTGGGGCCTGAGAAATACTGAATACGCTTATGTCCTTGAAGGTTTCTTCATCGTAGGACCAGCTTTCATGCATATAGATTGCATATCCTGTATATCCGGCACACCATATTCTATCGAAACTGTCAACTAGAATTTTGCTAATTTGAAAAGATTTGTTGGCATTAATCTGCTTGCCTACCTTTTCATCAAAGGTAAAAAGTGGTGGCCTACCACTGGTATTGGAGCTTGAAAAGGAATAATCAATCCCGGCTACCAAGTCTCCACGGCTGTTTTCTTCCAGATTTGTGATGGAATATGGGTTAAAGCCTAAGTTATCCGTATTGTAGAGGCTCCATTCCCCCTCTTTTATTTTGGCTAGTTCCACATTGCCTACGCTGGTTTGGGAAGAAACCCATACTTCATCCTTGCGGGTTACCTTTATACCGCTTACCCAATGGGCGGTTAAAGGTGAATTGTCCGGAGTGTAGAAGGTGAGGCTTTCTTCATCCAGTCTACCTAATCCGCCGCTGTTAAATCCTCCCATGGCAAACCAAACCTGGTCTTTTGAATCGATGTCCAAATCCATAACAACACCTTCCATACCAGGGGTATTGCTGGGATCGTATCGGGTGAAATTTTCACCATCAAACTTTACAAGGCCATCTGTAGCAAGAAAGACTTGATTTTTGCTATCTACTTTTAATACTCGAATCATTTTTGTGATTTCGGGATATACTTTTATGTTTTGGCCATCAAATTTTATCAATCCCTGATCTAATGTTCCCAGCCATGCATTGCCTGCCTTATCAAAATCAATAGTGGTAATGTGGTAGCCCTCCAGGATTTGCTTATTCTGTAGAGGATCCTCTGAAGACCAATTGCATGAGAATACAAGAGGTAAAATAGCACACAGGTAGAAAAGGACTTTCATAATCTTTTTGTAGATCGCAATTCCATGTGGAATTGTTTATCAAATTAGTTATTTATGATTTTATTTACAAAATATTCTTGTAACTCGCATCAAAATTGAGATTAATGATTAAAAAGAAGATTGCGTTGGTCATGGGAGGCTATACTGGGGAGTCAGTAGTCTCTTTAAAGAGTGCTGCTGTAGTGGCGCAACACCTGGACGAGGACCGTTATGAGGTTTTTCCGGTCCATGTTTATCAAGACAGTTGTTATCATTTGGCTGCAAATGGAGAAAAAATACCTGTAGACTTTAATGATTTCTCTATAAGCTTAGCTGGGGAAAAGATCAAATTTGATGGGGTGTTTAATATTATCCACGGATCTCCCGGGGAAGATGGTAAGCTTGTAGGGTATTTTGATATGTTGGGAATTCCATACACGACCTGTGATTCCCTTACTTCTTCTATTACCATGAATAAGGCCTATACCAAGAACATCATAGCGGATATTCCTGATTTGCATGTGGCCAAATCAGTGCAGCTATTTGAAAATTATAATGGGTTGGCTGAAGAGTTACTTGAAAAATTGAGCTTGCCGATTTTCGTCAAGCCCAATAGTGGAGGTAGTAGTATAGGGATGAGCAAGGTGAAAAATGCCGAAGAGTTGGACTTGGCCTTAGACTTGGCCTTTAAGGAAGATGATCAGGTGATGGTGGAGGAATTTGTTAGTGGTAGGGAGTTTTCTATAGGGATTTATAAAGCCAAAGGGGAAATTACCGTTCTTCCTTCGACAGAGATCATCAGTTCAAAGGAATTTTTTGATTTTGAAGCCAAATACAAGCCTGGTGTTTCTGAAGAAATTACTCCAGGAAGAATGGATGAACGAGATGTAGAAAAGGTCAAAAAAATAGCCGAACAAGTTTACCGGAAATTGAATTGTAAGGGAGCGGTACGGATGGATTATTTTTTGGAAACAAAAACGGATGACTTCTATTTTATAGAGATCAATACTGTACCTGGGCAAACGGAAACTAGTCTTATCTCTCAGCAGGTAAAAGCAGTAGGAATGAATCTTAAGGATTTCTATACAGAGCTGATTGAAGAAATGTGGCATTAATTTAAATAGTTGAATGTGAAAAGTGAAGTCAGGATAAATAAGTTTCTAAGTGAAATTGGCTATTGTTCCAGAAGAGAAGCTGATAGGATGATTGCGGCCAATAGGGTGACCATTAATGATAAGGTGCCTGAGATGGGTACTAAAATTGTTCCTGGAGATGTGGTGAAAGTGGATGGAGAAGTGGTCTCCGCACCAAAAGAAAAGCATGTCTACATTGCTTTCAATAAGCCCGTAGGTGTTATTTGTACCACAGACACAAAAGTAAAAGACAATATAGTAGACTACATCAATCACCCACAGCGGATTTTTCATATTGGCAGATTAGACAAGCCGAGTGAGGGACTTATTCTTTTGACTAGTGATGGGGATATTGTTAATAAAATATTGAGGGCGGGGAATGCGCATGAAAAAGAATACATAGTAAAAGTAAACCGACCCATAGAAGGAGATTTTATTGATAGGATGAGTAAAGGTGTACCCATTTTAGATATTGTCACCCAAAAATGTTACGTCAAGCAACTGAAAAAGGACACTTTTAAGATCATCCTTACCCAAGGCCTCAATCGGCAGATAAGAAGGATGTGCGATTACCTTGGCTATAAAGTCCTTGCCCTCAAGCGGGTTAGAATCATGAATATTTCTCTAGACCTGCCCAAAGGTAGATGGAGGGACTTGTCTGCTGAAGAACTAGATGAAATTCAATATTTGGTAAAAGATTCTTCAAAGACTGCCCCAGATGCTGAATAAATAAGGTTTTTACTTGAGTTTGCTGCTAAGAATTTTTGTCGTTAAGGATTTTCTAATTTCAGGCTATAAAATTATATGTAAAATTAATTTATGGCAATATAATAGCTGTAATATAAATTATAATGTAAAAATTTAATTGATTTATTGCCATAATTTTAATTTTATGATCTTTTTATTACCTTTGATATATCAAACAAAGACAAAAGGTCTTTGGTCAATAAAGACAAGTATTTTATTGATGATATATACTGTAGGATGATGAAACTGGCAGACAT